>JAESGH010000088.1_pt1 | contig 310985 bp, 308 predicted proteins | sample 9269641 | NCBI WGS metagenome assembly JAESGH01 (sample SAMN14515345, study PRJNA621665) | algae metagenome | isolation source: Phormidium tanganyikae FI6-MK23 and co-occurring heterotrophs from granitic... | place: USA: Fort Irwin, California | collected 1998-05-24
CAGGCTTTGGTGACAGCAACTGGACCGACATCATCTCCGAACTGCGCCTGGCCGGTTACTCCGGCTCCATCGACATCGAAGGCTGGCACGATCCGGTTTATCGCGGTGACCTCGAAATGACAGGGCAGGTACGCGCACCCAATTAGCAAGGATTGCGGCGGAGGAGACTTCGTGGCCGGCTAGCTAAGCAAGACTTACCCTGGACCTCTCGACTGGGGAGAGGTGAAATTGGCGGAATGCCTTGAGGCCGAAAGGCCCAGGGTAGTTGAAATCGGCCAAATGGCCGAAAACTTAGATCGCCAAATACTCCTGGCGCAATTCTGCGTTGTCGAGCACGTCCTGCGCGGTGCCCGCAAAGGCGACTTCGCCCGTATCCAGGATCACGGCGCGGTCGGCCAGCTTGAGCGCTGCGACAGCATTTTGCTCGACGATAATAGTAGTGATGCCCAATGGCTTGATCGAATGTAGAATTCGCTCGATTTCCTGCACGATCACAGGCGCCAGCCCCTCGTACGGCTCATCCAGCAGCAGGAGCTTGAGGTCACGGGCAAGCGCCCGGGCGATCGCCAGCATCTGCTGTTCGCCGCCCGACAGTGTCACGCCCTCCTGCTTGCGGCGCTCGGCCAGTCGCGGAAAGCTTTGGTAGATCTGGTCCAGGCTCCAGCCATTACCCGGCGCCACCTTGGCAAGGGTGATGTTCTCCTCGACCGTCAAGCCAGAGATGATGCGCCGGTCCTCCGGCACGAGCTGGATGCCCGCGCGCGCCGCTTCGAAGCTTTTCATCTTGTGAATTGGCTGACCATCCAGCCACATTTCGCCTTGGCGCATCTGCGGATCGTCGGTGCGGGCAATGGTGCGCAGTGTCGAGGTCTTCCCGGCGCCATTGCGGCCCAGCAGTGCCAGGATCTCGCCCTTCCGCACATCAAGCGAAACCCCTTGCACAATATAGCTTTCGCCGTAATAGGCGTGCACGTCGCGCACGGCAAAAAATGGGCGCGTGGTTTCGACGCTCGCCGCCTGGCTGTTGCTCACGATCTGGGTTTCCATCGCGATCGCGCTCATCAATGCGCCCCTCCGAGATATGCTTCCTGCACCTTGGGATTGCCGCGCACCTGGTCGGGCGTACCATCGGCAATGATGCGCCCCTGCGCCAGCACCGAGATTTTGTCGGCCAGCGAAAACACCACATGCATGTCGTGCTCGATGATCACCTTGGTCATGCCGCGGCTCTTGATCTTCTTCAATAGCTCGATGGTCGTATTGGTGTCGTGGCGCGACATGCCGGCGGTGGGCTCGTCCAGCAGCAGCAGACGAGGGTGCTGGATCAGGCACATGGCGAGCTCCATTCGCCGCTTGTCGCCACGGCTGAGGCTGCCCGCCGCCATGTCCCTGCGGCCCAGCATGCCAACATCCTCCAGCATGTGCTCAGCCTCCTGGCGAATGTCGGTTTCGCTATCGAGCGAGCGCAAGATATTGAGCTTGAATGCGCCGTCGCGCTTGGCCAGTGCTGGGATCATGACGTTATGCAGCACGCTGAGATCAGCAAAGATTTCAGGCGTCTGAAATACGCGGGCGATGCCGAGCTGGTTGATCTGGTAGGGCTTGCGGCCGGTTAGGCTGGTGCCGTCGAACACCACCTGACCGCTGGACGGCGCCAGTTTGCCGATGATGACGTTAAGAAGGGTCGACTTGCCCGCGCCATTGGGCCCGATGATGGCATGGGTCTGGCCTTCTTCCACCTGCAAATCGATATCGGCCAAGGCATGCAGGCCTCCGAAGCGCTTGTGGACATCGGCAACGTGCAGGACGACATTAGGTTGGGTCATTGGTCTCGTCCTATTCAGCCGGTTGCGGCTGTGGATTGGCCTTGCCGCTGGCCTTGGGTTTGCGAGTAAACAACTGGGCCAGGCGCCGCACCCCTTCCATGATGCCGCCGGGCAGGAAGACTACGATCAGCACGAAAACGAGACCCAATGTCAGGAACCAGCCTTCGCCGACGAACTTGCCGGCAATAGCCACCATGGCGCTGTCGAACCCATCGGGCAGGAAGCTGAAGAACTGGCGCAAAATGCCGTCATTGATGGCCGAGAAGATGTTCTCGAAGTACTTGATCAGCCAGGCGCCGATCACCGGCCCGACCAGCGTTCCCGCGCCGCCCAGGATAGTCATCAGCACCACTTCGCCCGACGCAGTCCATTGCATGCGCTCGGCGCCGGCAAGCGGATCGGTGACGGCAAGGAGGGCTCCAGCAAGCCCGGCATACATGCCCGAGATCACAAAGGCCGCTAGGGTGTATGGCTTGGTGTTAAAGCCGGTGTAGTGCATGCGCGTCTGGTTGGACTTGATGCCCTTGAGCATCATGCCGAAGGGGGAGCCGGTGATGCGCTGGGCGATAAAGAACGAGATGATCAAGAAGCCGGCGCAGAAGTAAAAGCCAGCAAAGCCGCCCAGTGATTGACCCAATAATGTCGGGATCGGCTGGCCGACGGTCGTTGCGCCCATGGCAGTGTCAAGGTGGCGCGGATCGCTCTGGACCAGCTGCAGACCCGTCTCGCCATTAGTAATCGGTGTCAGCACCGAATAGGCCAGATTGTAGCTCATCTGCGCAAAGGCGAGAGTCAGAATGGAGAAGTAGATGCCTGACCGACGCAGGCTGACATAGCCGATAGCCAGGGCAAACAGCCCTGAGACGATAATGGCGAAAACCATTGCCGGGATAACGTCGAGGCTGAGGAGCTTGAACGACCACACGGCGGCATAGGAGCCGACACCGAAGAATGCCGCATGTCCGAAGCTCAGATAACCGGTGAGTCCGAACAGGATGTTGAAGCCAACGGCGAAGATGCCAAAGATCATGAAACGCTGCAGCAGATCGGGGTAGGCGGCGCCAAACGGCTGCAGCCAGATCGGCATGGCGAGCACGGCCGCGGTGAAGCCTAAGAACAGCAGCAGATCGTTACGGGACATGGCAGCCATATCAGGCCTCCATTACGCCGCGCCGGCCAAATAGGCCACGCGGACGAACTAGAAGGATTACGACAGCGACGAGGTAGATGATAATTTGGTCGATGCCGGGAATGAGCGCCTTGACCTGAGTCATGGAGGCGAAGGACTGCAAAATGCCCAGGAGGAAGCCGGCGGCCACGGCGCCGGGCAGGGAGCCCATGCCGCCCACCACGACCACTACGAAGCTAAGCACCAGGAAATCCATGCCGATATGGTAGTTGGGCGGCAGGATCGGCGTGTACATGACGCCGGCCATGCCCGCGACCACGGCCGCCAACCCAAACATGATGGTGAAGCGGCGATCGATGTTGATGCCAAGAAGGCCCACCGTCTCGCGGTCGGCCATGCCGGCACGAACCACCATGCCGAAAGTGGTGAACTGCAGGAAAGCAAAGACGGCGCCGATGATAGCTGCGGAGAACAGGAAGTACACCAGCCGCCATATCGGGTAGGTGATGACATTGGCCTGCATGCCCAACCAGGCGCCGATGTCAGCCGCGCCGCGCAGATCGGTCGGCATGGGTTGGGGAATGGGGTTGGGCCCGAAGAAGGCCTTGATCAACTCCTGCGCGACGATGGCAAGACCAAAAGTCACAAGGATCTGTTCGGCATGCGGGCGCTTGTAGAAGTGCTTGATTATGCCGCGCTCAAGCGCGATGCCGATCACCAGCATGATGGGAATGGTGATCAGGATCGACGCCGGCACCGAGTAATTGACCAGCACGGCGCCTAAATCGCCGAACCAAGCCTGCACCAGCGGCTCGCGCACTTCGAGCGGCGTCCCCCAGGGCGACAGCTGCGTCGGATCAATCGTGACGGTCTCCAGCGTCAGCAATTGCCGGAACAGCACTGCACAAAACGCACCCAGCATAAACAGCGCGCCATGGGCAAAATTGACAACGCCCAGCGTTCCGAACACCAGGGTCAGTCCTAGCGCAATCAGGGCATAGGCTGCGCCCTTGTCGAGCCCGTTTAGAAACTGCAGGAAGATGACTTCGAACATCGGGTACTCCGGAAGCCTGCGGGCAAACGCTTAAGGTTTCCCCACCACCGTCACCACCAGGGTTGTCCCAGTGATGACGGCAGGTGAGATTCGGCGCGTCGTCCGAGTTTTAGGTCAGGCACACAGCGGCGCAGGTTCGGCCGGGCCCAGATCGCCGCCGAAGATCGTGGGGTCATAGGCCACCTGGTCACGCGCGATTTCCTGGTGGATGTTGAGCACGTCGAACTGGCTGGTCGGGTTCTCGTTGCCACGCACCACCAGCACGTTCTTGATGCACTGGTGATCTTCGGCACGGTAGAGCGTCGGCCCGTTGCCCATGCCGTCGAACTCGAAGCCCTCCAGTGCCTTGATTACTTCCGGCGGATAGAAGGTGCCGGCGCGCTCCACGGCATCGGCATAAAGCAGGGCCTGCACATAGGCGGTGTGAGCTGCCTGGGAGGGCGGCGCACCATAAGCGGCACCGAACGATTTGGTGAAGGCGATGGTGCCCGGGTCCTGCAAGTTCCAGTGCCAGTTCGAGGTGCCGAAAATGCCCTTGATGTTGGCGCCGGCACCCTTCGCCATGAGCTCGGAAAAGAGCGGCACGACGATCTGGAAATCCTTCCCGTTGGCCTCGCGGTCTCGCATGCCAAACTGCACGGCTTGGGTCAACGAATTGACCATGTCATTGCCGTAGTGGTTGAGGATCAGAACGTCCGCGCCCGAGTTCAGAACCGGTGTCAGATACTGGCTGAAGTCTGCGGCGCCTAGTGGCGTGCGGACGGCTTCAACGGTCTGCCAGCCGAGGCCTTCGGTGGCTGCCTTCATCGATTCTTCCTGGGTCCAGCCCCAGGTGTAGTCGGCGGTCAAATGGTACGCGCGGCGGTCGGCGCCGTACTCGCCCACGATGGCCGGCGCGAGGCCGATGCCGGATTGGTAGGCGTTGAAGAAGTGGCGGAAGCCGTAGCGGCGCTTGTCCTTGCCGGTTGTGTCATTGGAGTGGGTCAGGCCGGCCATGAAGATCACGCCCATCTCTTGGCAAAGACCCTGCACGGCAATGGCTTCGGCCGATGACGACCCGCCCGTGATCATAACCGCGCCGTCTCGCTCGATCATGCGGGTGGCGCCAGCGCGGGCCACGTCGGCCTTGGTCTGGGAGTCCGAGGTAACAAAGGCGACCTTCTTGCCCAAGATGCCGTTGCCCTTGAGAGCCGATGGCTGCAGCATGTTCAGCAAGCCGCCATCGCCTTCGCCGTTGAGGTGCTGCACGGCTAGTTCATAGGCCTTCTGCTCGTCAGCGCCTTCTTCGGCATAGGCACCGGTCAGCGGCAGGTTAAGGCCGAAGGTCACGGTATCGCCGGTAGGGTTGTTGCAGAATTCCTGCGCCCAGGCGCCGCGGCTGAAGATCATGGGCGAGATGCCGGTGCCGATAATGCCGGCGAGACCGGTTTGCAGTACCCGGCGGCGGCTGAGGCCGCGCTTAAAAACTGTCATCGATGTCCTCCTTTTGGCGCGGGGCCACTGGTACATAGCCAGCCACTCACCGCATCCCCGATAATCACCACGACAGCAAACGAGGGCAATAGCCCATTGTTATCGCTACAAAATTCTGTAAATACTTGCTCTGCTTTGCTGGTGTCCATGTCAAAACATTGACAGGCCGGCACGGTGGGAGGAGACAGGCATGCGTGCGCCGATCGGCTTTCGCATCAGCAACAGGCGGAAATCGCTCAAGATTTCGCAAGCTGCGCTGGCGCGGCTGGTGGGCATTTCGCCCAGCTATCTGAACCTGATCGAAAACAACAAGCGGGACATCGGCGGTGCTCTGCTCAACCGGGTTGCGACGCAACTCGAGATCGATATCGACGAGCTTGCCGGCCGTACCGAGCAGAAGCTACTGCAGGATCTCGAAGAGGCGTTCGCCGACCCAATGGCCGAGTCGCTGCCGTTCCGACCCGACGAGCGGCGTGAACTGGTCGCACAATACCCCGCCAGTGCCGCTGCTCTAGCCCGCATGCACCGCGCCTATACGACAGCCATAGCCAATGCCGATGCCTTTGCCGACCGGCTCCGCTCGGACCCGCTGCTAGGGCAATTGCTGCATCAGATTCTCTCAGGCGTAACGGCCATTCGCTCCAGTGCCGAAATTCTCGAGGATGTGCCCGATCTCGATGAAGCCGAGCGGCGGCAATTTCTCGGTGCGATTAGCCGTGAAACACGTGCGCTGTCCGATGTAGCGCGCAATCTGATCGGCCAGTTCGAAACTGCCAGCCAAAGCCAGCGCGGTGTATCACCGGCGCGTGAAATCAACGATCTCTTGATTGAGAACCAGAACTATTTTCCCATGCTCGAGGAGGCCTCGGAAACCCTCCGGGCAGAGCTTGACACGTTTGGACCCTTCGACGTGCCGACATTGGTCGAGGCCTTGGAACAACAATTTGCCGTCAGCGTCGTCTTTGGCGGTCAGCCTAAAGACCCTGAGTTTCCTGGCCAATATCGCTACGACGCCGACGAGCGAGTGATGTGGTTGCAAGGCGCTACCACCGTCGCGACGCGGCAGTTTCAGCTCGCGCGGTTGTTCGGCGAACTTGCCGCTGGTCCGGCCATTGCGCAGAGCTTATCCGGCACAATCCTGACCACGCCAACTGCCAGGCGTCTCGCAGCGCGGGCGGTTGGTTCCTATTTGGCTGGCGCCATTGTCTTTCCGTATCAGCGCTTTCTCGCCGATGCTGAGGCCTGTGACTATGACATCGACCATCTTCGCCAAAGCTATCATGCTAGTTTCGAGCAGGTCGCCCACCGGCTTGTTTCGCTGCGGCGCCCGGGTGCCGAGGGCGTGCCGTTCGGCTTCCTGCGCTCCGATCCTGCCGGGCGCTTGACCAAGCATTTCCCCTTGCCGGGCCTACTGCTGCCCAACAGTGGCCACGCTTGCCCCCTCTGGGCCATCTACGGGGCTTTCCGCACGCCCGAAACGCCCTTACGGCAAATCGTGCGCTTTTCCGACGGGTCACGTTATCTGTTCCTTGCCCGCACCGTTCAGCGCCGCCTGGCCTCGTTCCGAGAACAGCCCACCATGTCCTCCATCATGCTTGCCTGTGACGTGCTCCATGCCGACCGCACCATCTATGGACGTGGGCTTAATCTCTCCGACACATCTGCCGATGTGCCTGTCGGGCCCTCTTGCCGCCTTTGCACCCGCCGCGATTGCGCCAGCCGGCAAGAGGAGGCCCTGTCGCCTGGCGGTCCGCGCTCGCTCACGCGCACGCCTCTGGTGCCCGCCTTATTAGAGCTTGGCGACGCGCAATGATTGCGCTTTACTGAATCGATGTCAGCGGAGGGGAGACCGCTGGCACATCAAGGGGGGATCTTGGCAACCGATATCGTCATTGCCGAGGATGAGCCGAGCATCTTGGAATCGCTCGACTTCATCCTGCGGCGCGCCGGCTGGTCGATTCATTCCGTCACCGATGGAGATGCCGCGCTCGAAGCGGTGCGCCGCCTGCGGCCGCGCGTTTTGGTGCTCGATGTCATGTTGCCCCGGCGCAGCGGGTTCGACGTGCTCAAGCACATCCGCGCCGACAGCGACATGCGGCTGACCCCTGTGCTGATTCTCACCGCCAAAGGCCAGCAGCAGGATCGCCGCATTGCCGAGGAGCTCGGCGCCGACGCCTTCGTTACCAAGCCCTACGCCAATGCCGACGTGGTCGGCGCAGTGAGGCAGTTGCTCGGCGGCAGTGATGGACCGGCGTAAGCTGCAAAGCGCCATGCTGGTGCTGACGCTCCTGGGCGCGCTGCTCGTACTGCCACCGCTCGTCATGGTGTTCAATCAGCCAATCAGCCACTGGGGTTTGCCGCAGATCGTCATCTATCTCTTTGTCGTCTGGCTGCTGCTGATCGGCGGCACGGCGCTGTTAAGTCATCGCATGCCGCCCGAGGCGGCAGAAAACCAGGGCGAGGCCGACTGATGCTCTCGGCCGATTTCGTCATCGCCACGGCGGTCGGCTATGTCGGGCTCCTGTTCGTCCTCGCTTATTTTGGAGACCGCCGCGCTCGCGCCAACGAGAAATCCTGGCTCCATTCGCCCGCCGTCTACACCCTCTCCATCTCGGTTTATTGCACCAGCTGGACCTTTTATGGCGCTGTCGGCAACGCCGCCCGCAGTGGCTTGGAATTTCTCACTATTTATCTCGGCCCCACACTAATCTTCGTCGGCTGGTGGTTTCTCCTGCGCCGCCTCGTCCGCATCAGCCACCAGCAGCGCATCACCTCTCTCGCCGACCTCCTGTCCTCCCGCTTTGGCAAGTCCAACCGCCTTGCAGTCCTCGTCACTTGCATCGCCGTTATAGGCATAGCGCCTTACATCGCGCTCCAACTAAAGGCCGTGACCTCCTCCATCCAGGCTGTGGCCGGCGCTTCCGAGTTCGGGCAAGGGAGTCTACAAGGCATTGACGATGTGGGACTTGCGCTGGGCATAGCCGCCGGCATGGCGCTCTTCACCATCCTTTTCGGCACGCGCCATGTCGATGCCAAGGAACAGCATCATGGCGTCGTCGCCGCCATAGCATTCGAGGCCGTCGTCAAGCTCGCCGCGCTTCTCGCCGTCGGCATCTTCGTCGTGTTTATCGGCGGCGGCTTCGAACAGATCTTCAGCGACGCGGCAATGGCGGGCATCACCATCGACGCCGAGAACACCTTCGACTCGCGCTGGCTGACGACGCTGGCCCTCTCCATGGCCGCCATCGTCTGCCTGCCGCGCCAGTTCCAGGTCACCGTGGTCGAGAATTCCGACGAGAACCATCTGCGCACCGCCTCCTGGGCCTTTCCCGCCTATATGCTGCTGATGAGCCTTTTCATCCTGCCCATCGCTGTTTTCGGCCTAACCAAGATGCCCGCCGGCTCCAACCCCGACATGTTTGCGCTGACCATTCCCATGGCCTCGGGCCATGACGCGCTAGCGCTTTTCGCCTTTATAGGCGGCTTCTCGTCGGCCACCTCCATGATCATCCTTGAGTCCATTGCCCTGTCGATCATGGTCTCCAACCACATCATTATGCCGCTGATCCTCCGGTTCGGCTCGGCTACCGGCAACACCGGCGGCGTCACGAGCCTGCTGCTCTTTGCACGCCGCCTTTCCATTGTGCTTATCCTCTCACTGGGCTTTTTCTACTTCTTTTTCACCCGCGATTCCGACGCCCTTGCGCCTATCGGCCTTATCTCCTTCACGGCCATTGCCCAGTTTTTCCCCGCGGTCATCGCGGCCCTCTTCTGGCGCGACGCCACCCGAAAGGCTGCAACAGCTGCTATAGGTGCAGGCTTCGTCTTCTGGGTCTGGTGCAGCTTCCTGCCGTCCTTCGCATCGGTGTCTCCACAGGTTGCCATGCTCCTCAGCCAAGGGCCCTGGGGCGTCAGCTGGCTACGCCCCCAGGCCATGTTCGGCCTCAATGGCCTCGACCCGCTAGCTCACGCGGCATTCTGGAGCCTGTCGGCAAACATTCTGATCCTGACCATCGGCTCGCTTTTGACCAGCCAGTCCGCGCTGGAGCGGCTACAGGCCAGCGTCTTTGTCGATGTGTTCCGCACGGGCCGAGCCACGCGAGGCAATTTTGTCCTCGGCTCCGCCACCGCCAACGATCTTTTCTTCGTTGCCGAGCGCGTCCTGGGCGAGCAGCGCGCGGCGGCACTGTTCGAGACTGAAGCGCGTGAAGCGGGCGTCGATCCGGATATGCTTGAACCGTCAGCCGAATTCATTGGCCGGCTAGAGCGCGAACTTGCCGGCTCCATTGGCGCCGCTTCGGCTCACGTCATGCTTTCCAAGGTCGTATCCGGCAGCGACATCTCGCTCGAAGAAATGATGCAGGTAGCCGACGAAACCCAGCAGGTCATCGAATATTCCCAGCAATTGGAAAAGACCTCGGCCGAATTGCGCTCCACTGCGCAAAAGCTCGAACAGGCCAATACCCAGTTGCGCGAGCTGGACTCGCAAAAGGACGAGTTCCTGAGCCAGGTCAGCCACGAAGTGCGGACGCCGATGACCTCGATTCGCTCGTTCTCGGAGATCCTTCTCGATGCCGACGACATCGACCATAGCCAGCGCCGCCAGTTCGTCTCGACGATCCATCAGGAGTCGTTGCGGCTCACCAAATTGCTCGACGAAATTCTCGATCTCTCCGCCCTGGAACGCGGCGAGCGGACATGGTTCAACACGCCCATCAACCCTGAACAGGCCGTCGACCGGGCCCTTGCTGTCAGCGAGGCCCTGCTGCGTCAGCGCAATGTCACGGTGGAATGGGGCAAGCGCGCGCTCCAACCAATAGCGGTCGAGGGGGACGCCGACCGGCTATGCCAGGTTTTCATCAATCTCATTTCCAATGCCGTCAAATACAACGACACCAGCGCCCCGGTGATCAGTGTATCGACCCGCCTGCGCGCCGGACACCATCTGGTTGAGATCGCCGACAACGGTCCTGGCATCGCCACCGGCGAGCGCAAGCTGATCTTCGAAAAGTTTTCGCGCGGCCAGCAGGCGGCCGTCAACCAGAGCGGGGCAGGGCTCGGTCTTGCCATCTCGCGCCAGATCGTCAAGCGCATGAACGGCTCACTCGAACTCGTTCAAGGCCCGCTCCCCGGCGCCTGCTTCCGCGTGCGGCTGCCGGTGCTCTCGCCCTAGCTATTCGCCAAGAGTCGCATCCGGATAGATCGAAAGCACCCAATCAAGCTGCGTACTGATCCGGGCGTGATCCTGGATCATGCCATAGCCATACATGATGTCGGTCGAGGCGTTGACACCTACCAGACGCCACCCTTCATCGGTGATGATCCAGCCGGACCCGCCACTATCGCCTTGCGCCATCATCCCTTCGTATTCGTCGACTGGATAAACGTCGCCCTCAAGCGTGCTCATGTCTCCGTCGGGATGGTCAAAATCGCTGCGCAGCAGATTGCCGCCTCTGCCATCGTCCCGGGCGTCCTCCGCCACGTCGATCACGTTTGAGGCTGCAGCTTTCTCGCTATCAGCGTTGAACTTGCGGTCTTCCTCATAATCGCCTGTGCCACGTTTGCCGTAGCCCACCGTAACCACATAATAGCTTAGCTCGTCGCTGCCTGCGTACAACACAGCTGGCTCGGCGATATCTTCGATGGGTCCGTCCAATTCGATCAGGGCGAAGTCATAGCCACAGGTTGCGTCGTCAGAATGATCATAGAGCGGGTGCAAGTAAGCGCTGAGTGCAGAAAACTGTGACCCGCCCGTGCTGAAATAGGTCCAGTCGTTAATGTCGGTCTCAACGATGCAGTGTGCCGCCGTCAGGATCATGGCATTGTCGTCGGCATTGTTGCCTAGCCAGTTTCCCGTACAGCCGAAATGCCGATCGTGTTCGAACTGTCCCTCAAAACCGATGACGGCATCGAATTGCGGTTCGGCGGCCAGTTCCAGAGCAAGATCGAATCCTGCACCCCAATCCTCTTCGGACCCGCCATACTCGGTCCATGTGCTATCGAGAATAATAACGGCGAAAGCCGGAGGAGCAACAAAAGCGGTTCCAAGGGCTAAGCTGGCGGCAAAGGCAAGGCGCAAACGACGCATGTAACTTCCTCGGAACGGTAGCCAGGGCTGGCCAAGCAGACCAGCCCCAGCCAAATGCCTACCGCTCGGCGAACCGTGGCGTGATCAGTGGCGTTATGCGGCGCACTGTGACGCGGCGGTTTTCGGGCTCGGCTCGCTGCGTATTGACCTTGAGGAACTGCTCGCCATAGCCCTGCGTCGCCAAATTTTCCGGCGGGATGCCGTAGAACTGGGTCAGGATACGCGCCACGTTGCTGGCCCGCTTGTCCGACAGCAGGAGGTTTGCATTGGTCGATCCCTTGGCGTCGGTGTGACCTTCTATCAGGAAGGTTTCGCCGGGGTTGTTGTCGAGCAATTCCTGCATGGCCGTAGCCAGCCGCTCCAGCCCATTGGCCTGGTTGCGGGACAGTTCGGCCGACCCTGAAGCAAAATTGAGATTGCTGATCTCCAGCCGGCGCACGCTGTCGCGCAAACGAGCCGAGCGCTTCACCTCGTCGATGGAATAGACGCGGCGCACTGGCTCCACTGGCGGATAGCGGAAGAACACCGAAATCTCGTTCGCATCGGCATAGCGCCAGTCCAGCACATATTCGCGCAGCGAAATGGTCAACCGCAGGGGCGGCAGATCGTAGCCCGGATCACCCCAGTAAACGAGGTCGTCATAGTAATCCGGCTCGAAATAGGCCAGCACATAGCTGTTGCCGTAAGGGTCGATAACATAACGTTCGAGGATATTGCCGTATTGGTCGCGTGTGGTCACGACAGTGCTGCCGTCATCGCGATAGACCGTTTCGCGGAAGCGGTTATCCCCGATCTGATCGAACTCGTAATAGCCGTTGCCATAGCCCAGGCGGTCCCGGTCATCATAGGAATTGTTGATGATGACCGTGTTGTTCACCTCGTAGATATAGGTGTTCTCGATATTGTTGATGATCGTGATGTTCTGCGGCACAACGATTTCCGGCGGCGCCTCAAGCACGGTGCCTTCGACAGCCGCTCGCTCGACGATTTCGCTGGCCGAAACTTCGGACACGAACTGAGCTTGTTCGTCGCTCTCGGGCACGACGATGTCTTCGCCCGTGTCTTCGGTAGCCGCGAAATCGCCAGTTTTGGCGCTGTCGAGCAGGGGCGAGGCAAATTCCTCTGAAACGCCCTCCGGCAGCGGTTCAGTGGCTTCCAGCAATTCCTCTGCCGGTGCATCGGCCAGCGGGTCTTCTTCCACAGCTTCAGGCTCAGCAAAAGCCTCGTCTTCGGCCGTCAATTCTTCTGGCGCGCTCTCGTTGATCAGTGCTTCGCCCGGTGTTTCTTCGGAGAAAATCTGTTCGTCGGATGCTTGCGTGTCCTCTAGGGGCTCATCGGCGATCGGCGCTTCGTCGCTGACAACGTCCCCTTCGCTGGTCTCTTCGGCAGCCGGCTCTTCTTCAAACACTTCTTCCGCGGCGGGCTCTTCGAAAGTTGTGTCCTCCTCAAAGTTTTCCTCTTCCGGCGCGATTTCTTCCTCGAAGATTTCCTCGTCGGCAGGAGCTTCCTCTTCGAAGATTTCTTCTTCCGGCGGGGCCTCTTCCTCGAATACCTGCTCCTCTTCGGCAGCAGGCTCCTCATACACTGGCTCTTCTACCGCAGGTTCTTCGTAAGCCGGTTCTTCATAGACGGGCTCTTCAGCGGTTGGTTCTTCGTATGCAGGCTCCTCGTAAGCCGGTTCTTCGTACACCGGCTCCTCATAGGCTGGTTCTTCGTAAACCGGTTCCTCGTAGGCCGGCTCTTCATACACGGGCTCTTCGTACGCCGGTTCCTCATAGACAGGCTCTTCGTACGCCGGCTCTTCATAAACCGGTTCCTCATAAACCGGTTCTTCATAGACTTCGCCGCCACCGCCATAGATGGCCGCACAATCTTCCGGGCTGAGGTCAGCACACTCGTCTTGTGCAAACGAGGGCTGGAATGCCAGCAAGGCAAGCAAGCCAGCGGCGGCGAGAAGGCGCAGTTTCATGCCCGGATTTCCTGAACTCGGAAGATATTGATCAGAACTGATATATCGAGCCCACGGACTCTGCCCCTCAATTCCACCAGCATCGTAAATACGGCAAGTTCCGGCACAACGGCAAGTATTTCCGTGTGCTCTAAACTGTAATTTTCGGCCAGTCTTCTTGCCCGTTGGCACTGGAACAGGTCCGCGCGCGCTGCTATCGCTTTGCCAGAGCAAACACGCTTATCCTCCGCCGGAGCCCAAGATGAACTACCAAGCTGTCCTCGCCGACATGGTCGCCGTTGCGCGTGAGGCCGGTGCGTTGACTCTTGGATACTTCGCGCGTTTTCGCGAGCTCGAAATCGGTATCAAGGGTCCGGCGGATTTCGTCTCTGAGGCGGATAAGGAAAGCGAACTGCTGATCCGCCGTTTTCTTTTCGAACGCTATCCAGACTGGAGCTTTACCGGCGAGGAATTCGCTCCCGTCGATCAGGACAGCGAACATCGCTGGCTGGTTGACCCGATCGACGGCACCACCAATTTCATCAACGGCATGCACTACACCATCTCGATTGCGTTGCGGCGCGGCAACGAGACGGTCTGCGGCGCCCTCTACAATCCCGTCGCCGACGAAATGTTCACTGCAATCAAGGGGCAGGGCGCCTTCATGAACGGCGAACGGTTGCAGGTAAGTAGCCAGACCGACATCGGCCTTATGAATGTGGGCACCGGGCTCGCCACCCCGCCCCTCTTCACCTATCCTGGCTTCTACCAGCGCCTTGATGCCATTCGCGCCCCGATCAGCTCGGTGCGTATCGTCGGCAGCTCCGCCAATTCATGCGCCTATGTCGCCTTGGGTAGGCTCACCGGATACTATGAGGAATCAGGTTTGGTGGACTGGGCTGTCGGCGTGCTGCTGGTGCACGAAGCCGGCGGGATCGTCACTGATTGGTGGGGCCGGGGGCCGGAGTTCTATGAAAAGACCGGCTGTGTGATCGTCGCCAACAACGCAACGCATGCCTATCTGCTCGATAAGCTCAAGGATGCGCCGAGGAAGGAGCCGAAGGATGGAGGGCATTGAGTGACAGTGTTCATCCTACCAGCGCCAGCAATCCCTCCGGGTCGTCTGTCGTGATCTGGTCCACCTTGAGCGCCAACAATTGCTCGACCCGTTCACGTCCAACAGCATCGGCCTTGTTGATGGTGTAGGCATCAATCCGCCTGTTTTCGGCATGAAATGCCGCAACAATGTCGTAGCCGAGCCGGTGTGCTTCGAGCACCAGCGGATAGGCTAGGTAAATCATCTCCGCGCTGGGCGAAGCCGTCACCGCATCGCGCACAAAGCCAGAAAAGTCCCGCGACTGCGCCAGTCGCTCCAGCGCACCATCATGGCAAGGATCGTACCCGATCCTGATTCCCGGGACGTCCTTGGTGAGAAGGTGCACGGCCTCCGCATCACCGGATGACAGGATCATGTGACGCGCAACCGGGCCTACGGCACGCTGGAAAGTCGTTCGGGCCGCCTCGTCCAGCACGCGCCAGTCTTCCTTGTAATCCAGCTGCAGCAGGGCATCAGAATGCAAACCACCCTGCGCCAGCAAGGCACACAGATCCTCCAGCAGCATTACGTGCTCGCTGAGCGGAACACCGTCTTCATCGCGCAGGAAGAATGACCGCAACTCGGCGGCCGTCAGCTCGGCGATGCGGCCTTGCCCGGTAGTCTCCCGTTCTGCCGTCAGATCATGCAAGACAGCAAAGCCACGATCGCCGTGCACCACCAGATCGACCTCGACGCTGGCCCCCAGCCGCATGCCTTCTAGGATCCGCTGCCCGGTAAATACCGGATCAGTAATACGGCGCTTGGCCCGGTGCCATTTGAGCCACGTGCGATGGCCATCACGCTCGATAAAGATCGGATCGGCCAATCAAGCCTCCACCAGACTCAACGGTGCCGCGGTCTGCAATTGCGTCCGGTGAATGACAACGCCGTCCCGGTAAGCTGCGATTGCCCGAGGCTTCAACGCGACGCCTTGACCAGCACGGAACAGGTCGGGATGGGACACCATTGCTTTGACGCGCGTTGCATCGAGCAACTCCAGATCCACCAGCCCATGCGTGCCGTAATCAGTGACGCGGTGCACCTTGCCTTGCGCATTCTCGTTGGCAACGGCCAGATCCAGTGCCTCCGGCCGCACTGCCAGAATAGCCGGCCCATCGCTGACGGGCAGGGGTGTCGAATAGCCGGCTTTGCTGAAGATGCCGTTCGACACAGTCCCTTCGATCAGGTTCATCGTGCCGATGAACCCTGCAACGAATGGGGTCTGGGGTTCGCGATACACGATGTCCGGCCGGTCGATCTGCTCGGTTTTGCCATCCCGCATCACGACGATTCGGTCGGCCATGGAGAGCGCCTCGTCCTGCCCGTGCGTCACGAACAGCGTCGTGATTTTTAGACGCTGCTGAATATCCCGCACTTCCTCGCGAAGCCTCTCGCGCAAGTGCTGGTCCAGACTCGCGAAAGGCTCGTCCAGAAGGAGAATTTTGGGCTCGAGCACCAGCGAACGCGCCAACGCCACGCGCTGCTGTTGCCCACCTGAAAGCTGCGCGACATGTCGAGTGCCGTAACCGGCGAGCCCGACCAGTTCGAGCACCTTTTGAACGCGCCGGTCGATCTCCTCGGCCCCGAGCTTGCGCAGCTTCAGCCCGAAGGCGAGGTTTTTGTAGACATTCATATGCGTCCACAGCGCATGGCTTTGGAACACCATACCCGTCGGTCGCTTTTCCGGCGGCAGATGAGTGATGTCCTCGCCGTCGATAGTCATGATGCCTGAGGTCGGTGTCTCAAAGCCACCGACCATGCGCAGCAGCGTCGACTTGCCTGACCCCGACGGCCCCAGCAGGCACACCAGTTCGCCATCAGCCACATCGAGCGTAAAGCTGTCGACGGCCTTGGTGCCGTTGGCAAAAATCTTGGAAATGTCTTTGATCTTGAGAACGGACATGAAACTTTCCTAGCCGCCGAAGCCGCGTGCAAACGAGCCCGAGTTCACCACCCGGCGCGCAAACATCAGCGCAACAAAACTGGGCACCCAAAGGATGACCGACAGAACCGCGCCATATTGAATGACGGGCTGGTTGTTAATGAAGGAAATCATGAGCACCGGCAGTGTGCGCACTTGCGGCGCCCCGATCAGCCAGGCGCCTTCGGTTTCGTAGAAGGTGCCGACAAAGCTGAGCAGGATCGCGGCGGCAATGGTTGGCCCGGCTTGCGGCAGGGTGATTGACCAGAACACTCGCAGCGGCGAAGCACCCACGTCGCGCGCCGCTTCTTCCATGCGCCGGTCCACCGACTGAAATGCTGCTACCGGGATCCAGATCATGAACAGCAGCGTGCCTACCAATTGGATCAGTACCACGCCCCAGAAAGTGCCGATGAGGTTAAGTTGCAGGAATATGCCCGCAATCGCCACCAGCAGGCCGAATTTGGGAAAGGCATGCCCAGCCAGGAATGAGAAGAATAGGATATTGCGGCCTGGGAACTCGAGCCGTGCGAAGGCATAGGCTGCGGGCAGGCAAATGACAGCCGAAAGGCCGGTCACCGTCGCCGCCAGAGTCAGGCTGGTGGTGATGGAGGTCCAGACATCTGCCCGCGCCAGGGTCTGCGACCAGAACCGCAGCCCGAACTCCTGCGGTACGACCGATGGATAGCGCCACACATTGGTGAACGCCCATGTGCCGACCACCAGAAGCGGGAAAACGATGATCAGCGTCAGTACCACGGCAAATACGATGCCGGTCCAGTCCGTCCGGCGGCGCACAAGGCTGCTCATCTCAGGGCGTCCTGTTCTTGGCAACGGAGCGCACGTAGAACAGCCCAAATACGATGCAGAACCCGAAGGTGATCACCGCCTGGGTAATTGCTTCGCGCGGCTGAAACAAGTCGCGGAACGTGCGCTGCATGAACGGTCCCATCAGCTCGGGCGCTGCCGGACCCAGCACGTAAGGCAGGGTAAAGGCCGAGAAAATGCCGAGAACGGCGAAGGAAATCGCCACCAGGATCGAATTGCCGATGCGCGGCAAGATGATGTACCACAATACCTGCACCCTGCGCGCGCCCACATCCCGCGCCGCTTCGATCGCCTGATTGGATACATTGCCCAGCCCTGACAAAAGGATCAGCACGGTGAGCGGAATATTGTCCCACACCAGCCCGATCACCGGCCCCCATGGCGTCAGATAAGGCGAGCGGATTTTTGGCAAGCCCACGGCGTTGAGCAGCAGATCGACCGTCCCGTTCGGCCCCAGCACGCGAATGAACGCAAAGCTCAGGATGATCGAGGGCACGAACATCGGAAAGATTGCCAGGCCCTGAACATAGCCCACAATCTTGGAATCGGAGAACCGCAGGTAAAGCGCGATAGGCAAGCAGATCAGCAGCAGCAAAAGCGCGCAGACGCCCGTCGTCCAAAGCGTCATCGACAGATTGGAGAGGCTATAGCGATCCGAAAAGAAGAACTGATAGGTGTCGAAGGACACCGCGCCACCTTCGGGTGTTTGCACCCAGACGGTCTGGATCAGCGCCGAAATGATCGGCCAGATGATCAGCCAGATGACGAGGAACACCGGCACGGCAACGAGCAGGAGGCCGATCGGCCTCCTGCGTTCTTTCTGAACGGACGACAGCGCGCCCGCAGCGTCCGTGGTCACGAGGCAGGGTCCACGTTCGGTGCCACGGCGCGATACCAGCCATCGTTAACGGCAGTTTCCCAGGCCCCGCTCGGGAAAGTTGGGATCGTGGTGGGGATGATGTCCGCGAACCGCTCGCGCAGCTCCGGCGAAACATAGTCCCAGCTCACGCCGGGGTAGCCGCCCAGCTCGGTTAGGATGGCCGACTGGATCGGCTCGCTGAGGAGGAAGTCGGCCAGCTTGAGCGCGGAGTCCTTGTTGGCGCCATTGCTGAGCACGGCCAGCTTGGTGAAGCCGCCGGGCAAACCGAGATCGGTCAACTGCACAAGGCCGGTCGTTTCGGGCAGAACGCCCTGCGAAATAGCCGACAGGGTCTGGTCCGACCACGCGGGGATCATGGTCACCGCCGATTGGCTGAGCAACTGGATCGACTGGGTATTGCCCGAGGTATAGGCGCCGCCGTCGAACAGTGATGGCGCGAGATCCATCAGCATGTCCCAGGCTGGTGTCAGGGATGCTTCGGCAAATTCAGGCGTGAAATTATCGACCGTGAACTTGCTTGGGTCCTTGCCGTTGGCTTCCAGGATCGCGCGGCGCACGAAATTGCCGCCGGAGCCGCCCTTGTTGGGGCGATTGTAAATGAACTGGCCCGGGTTTGCCTTGATCCAGGCAATAAGGTCCGGCCAGGTTTTTGGCACGGCAGCAGGGTCGAGCTTGGTGGTGTCATACGCAAGCACGACCTGCGAACCGCGATAGGGCAGGTTCGTCGGAATGTCGAAGGCCAGCGGATTAATCTTGCCGTAATTGGAAAGGTTCGCGGTTTCAAAGTCTACGTAAAGGCCTTGGGCAATGCCGTCGACCGTGACGCGCGTGTCGAAACCCTCAAAAAGGTCTGCCTGCGGATCGGCGCCGCTGGCAAGCGCTGCCAGCGCACGATCACCAATCGCTGACACGCCAGTCGCGTCGCCACCATCCACAAGGTTCAGGGTGATTCCGGCATTGGCGGCTTCGAACTGCGGCTTGACTGTGTTGGTCCAGAAATCGATGACGTTCTGGTCCGACGAAAAATAGACGTCGATAACGCCTTCCGCACCGAAGGATATGCGCGGCAGCATAAGAACACCGGCAGTCGCGCCGGCAGCGAGCATGAAATCACGCCGTTTCATTTGATTCTCCCAAAGCCCGTTCACTGGAACGGATGTTCCGCAGGCCGCCAATGCGGCCGGCAGGTTCCATCGATCTTCCGTCGACCTCTCCCGGGCGAAAGCTAACTACCGGCCGAAAGAATTTGCAAGCGGAAAGCCGCGCCCATAAGGCCCGGTCGGCGGCTACAAATCACAGCTTCACGACACTTGTGTAACAGTAAACACAGGACCATGACTGCGCTCGCAAGTTCCGGGAAACTGGAAGCAGTAAGATAGAAAGAGCTTAGGTCGAAAGCAGAGTCTTGGGACAAAAATCCTCGGCCTATGGCAGGCGACTACTATCGCTTCAACAAGAGCAAGCCGTGTATGCCACGGAACAAAGCCGGCAGCTCTCGCCTTTTCTGGACCGTTCATTCTAACAGGCAAGCAGCGCCACAAGGGCGCTGCTGATGATTGCTAAAGATTGGGAAGGCCTGCTTGTAGCGGCGGCATATCGCCGTCTGCGGAAGTGTCCGACGTATCAACCTGTCCATCTTCGCTCAATTGCCTTTCGGCTTCGTGCCAAAAACGCTGGTCATCGCCATCGGGCGATCCGGCTTCCACCCAGAGCGCATAGGCGCGATCGCGAATAGCCTCATCACTATGCTTTTCCATGCATCTGCTCCTTGATGCCCCGGGGCGGGGCAGCGAGGCGCCACAAGCGACGCCCCTTGGGAGCAATAACGTCGGTAGATGACAGCAGTTGCGTGTTCTTAAAGGGTCTTGGCCAGCGCTTCCAACTGTCCGGCACAAATCCCCCAGCCTTCATGAAAGCCCATCTTCTTGTGGTTCTCGGCATCTTCAGCCGACCAATGCCGGGCCACGGCCGTGTACTTGGTCTTGCCGTTGCCAGCATCTTCAAAGGTCAGAAAACCGGTGAAGAACGGCTTTTCTGACGGCTTCCAGTCACCCACGAAAGCGTCGGTAAACACCAGCCGCTCATTGGGCACCACTTCCAGATATTGCCCGGGATTGGGATATTCGTTGCCCTGCTCGTCAGCCATGGTTACCAGGCTCGCTCCGCCTGGCCGAACATCCAGTAGAGCCTTCGGCGTGCTCCAAGGCTTGGGCGCGAACCACCGTGTCAGCAGATCGCTTTCCGTCCAGCAGCGATAAACCTTCTCACGCGGTGCATCGAGCAACATGCTCAGCACTAGGTCGCGGTCAGTGTCTTGAGTGGGGAGGGGCGTTGGCATGTTTGAGGTCCCTTATGGATTGGCTTGGTTTCATCCAAGCGACGAGCGGCCAAGACCCACTTCGACACGCCGCCAAGAAATTTCTGAGCTACTGAGCTAGCGCCTGCAATGCCAGGCGCAGCCGCCCGCCTTTTTGGAACAGGAGCGACGCTGCCTGTTCCGTGTCGCGCGCTCCCGCAGCCAGCATGACTGCGAGCTTCACCGCCCCCCCGCTTGCTTCCAGCGCATCGGCAGCCTTAGTCTCGTCCACACCCGCAATGGCCGCAACAATGCCCTTGGCTCGCCCGCGCAGCTTGGCATTGTCGGCAATCACATTGACCATGTAGCCATCATGCACATGGCCTAGATGAACCGCCATCATGGTCGATAGCATGTTGAGCGCTATCTTCTGCGCCGTTCCCGCTCCCATGCGGGTAGACCCGGCGATCACCTCGGGAGGTGTGGGTAAACAAATCGCGACGTCCGCGTGGGCAAACAGCGGCGCGCCGGTATTGTTGGAGAGCCCGATCGTGCTGGCTCCCGCCGCGCGCGCTGCTTCCAGCGCCGCCATTGCATAAGGCGTGTAGCCGCTTGCACTCAGCGCGATGATACAATCGCTTGGTCCCACCCAAGCGCTAGCCAGTTCTGCTCGCACGGAACCGGTATCGTCCTCCGGTCCGCCCTCCATGGCCGTCAGCGCCTGCATACCCCCAGCTAGCAAGACCTTGATGCGATCACGCGCAATCCCATATGTGCCCGGCAGTTCAAGCGCATCAGCAAGCGCCATCAATCCGGAACTTCCTGCCGCGGCATAGATCAGCCGTCCACCTGCTTTGATTGCTTGCGCCATCAGTTCGGCCGCCGCAGCGATTTCCGGCACTGCCGCTTCTGCTGCTCGAGCAGCTTCGGCTTGTGCTTGCGCTAGAATCGTCAGAGCCTCTCTTGCGTCGAGCGTGTCGAAACCCAGAGCACGGTCGTGACTCATCTCGGTACGGGTGGTGGCCATGGCGTTCTCCTGTGTCCTGGGATAATGCCAAAAACATACCACTTGTCTAGCATCAGCATGGATGAGCTGTTTTTTTCGGATGCAATGGCCTTCATGGGTCGGTAAAACGCCAAAATACCTCTTGGTAAATGGTATTTTATTGGTATCATGCTGCCGGGCTGTCCGCGATGGGTACTGATGGCGTTATGAGCGTCGAAACTGATCGCGCCAGCAGCGATGGGGGAGATAGTGGCTGAACTGTCCAGCGGTTTTTTTGCCGAAGAACGGGTTGTGTTGCCCTCCAGCGGTCCCCTTTATCTCCAACTCAAGCGTTGGATAGAAGATGCCATTGATCGAGGCGACATTAGTGCCGGCGATGCTTTACCATCCGAACGCGACCTTGCGGCCAAGGTCGATGTATCCCGCGTCACCGTGCGCAAGGCCGTCCTGCAATTGGTCAAGGATGGTGTTCTGGTGCAGCGGCACGGCTCTGGCACGTTTGTCGCGCCACAAACGCAGCGCGTCGAGCAGTCGCTATCACAACTGACATCATTCACCGAAGACATGGCCCGCCGGGGCATGGCTGTGCGCGCCGAATGGCTTGAGCGCGGTCTCTACCTGCCTTCGCCAGAGGAAACGGTTACCCTTGGTCTGTCCTCTGGTGAGCAGGTCGCCCGCATCTCGCGGCTGCGCCTCACCGGCGACATGCCCCTAGCCATAGAGCGCGCCAGCCTTTCGGCCCGCATCCTGCCCGACCCAAACTCTATCGGCGACTCGCTCTATCGGCATCTGGACAAAAGCGGCAATCGTCCGGTCCGTGCCATTCAGCGCATCCGCGCCGCCAATCTTGGCGAGCAGGACGCGCAATTGCTCCAAGTGGCGATTGGGTCCGCCGGGCTCAACATCGAGCGTACCTCTTACCTCGCCTCGGGCCGGGTCATCGAATTCACCCGCTCCATCTATCGGGGCGATACTTATGATTTCGTCGCTGAACTCCGGCTCGGCGACTCTCCAGCAAGCGGAGACAATGCGTGACCACCCAGACCCATATGCGCCGAGAAGTCGAGGCGATCCCCACCGTTGTCGCCAATTTCCTCGACCAGAGCGGCGCGGTTCTTGATGCTGCCGCTGCTGCCCTGCGCAATCGCGACCCTGCCGTGATCACCACGATTGCCCGCGGCTCGTCCGACCACGCCTGCTCATACCTAAAATACGCCATAGAATTGACGCTTGGCTTGCCAGTCGCCTCCATCGGCCCCTCCATTGCATCTATCTATGGCAAGGACCTCAAGCTCGATCGCGCCGCTTCCATTTCCATTTCGCAGTCCGGCAAAAGCCCCGACATAGTCGGCATGACCCAATCGGTGCGCCGCTCGGGCGCACTAGCCATCGCCATCACCAATACCGCCGGTTCCCCACTCGACCAGGCAGCCGATTTCACCATCGACCTACATGCGGGCCTGGAGCAAAGCGTCGCCGCGACCAAGACCTTTGCAACGTCCATCGTGGCAGGGCTAGCACTGATCGCCCGCTGGACGGACGATGCCGCCTTGACCCGGGCGATTGCTGATCTGCCGAACACGTTGGCTAAGGCCGTCAGCTGCGACTGGTCGCCTATGATGGACGCCCTCGATGGCCACAACGCTCTTTACGTGCTTGGCCGTGGTCCCGGTTTTGCCATTGCGAATGAAGCGGCTCTCAAGTTCAAGGAGACCTGCGGCATCCAGGGCGAATCCTACAGCGCCGCCGAGGTCATGCATGGTCCCGTCTCCATCGTGACGCCGGGCTATCCCGTTCTGGGCCTCGCTGCACGCGATGCTGCCGAGTCTTCGGTCGCCGACATGGCCCATAAGCTGGCCGGGCAGGGCGCCTTGGCATTCCTCACCAGCGATCGTCCGGGGGCCGCCCGCCAGCTTCCCTTTGCCGCCACTGGCCACCCGCTGACCGACCCGTTGGCGCTCATCGTCTCCTTCTACGGCTTCGTCGAAGCGCTGGCACGTCATCGCGGCCTCAACCCCGATGCTCCGCCGATGCTCAAGAAGGTCACCGAAACCGTATGAGCGACCTGCTCGCCGTTTCCGGCGCCCGCATCTTTGACGGCAATGATTGGCACGACAACGTAGCGCTGCTGATCGAGTTTGGCCATGTTGCGGGAATTGTTCATTCGTCCGCGGTTCCAGCGCGTTCAGAAATAATTGGGCTTGACGGCGGTCTGGTGGTCCCAGGCTTCGTAGACTTGCAGGTAAATGGCGGCGGCGGCGTTCTTTTCAATAACGATCCCAGCGTTTCCGCCATTCGCACCATGCTCGCCGCCCACGCCAAATACGGCACCACGGCGCTCCTGCCCACGCTGATCACCGACACCGTCGAGGTCAACCTTGCCGCGATGCAAGCCGCCCGAGAAGCCACAAAGTTGGGCATCCCAGGCTTTTTGGGCCTTCACCTCGAGGGTCCCCATTTGTCGATAGCGCGAAAAGGCACCCACGATCCCGCCCTGATCCGTCCCATGGACGAGACCGACCTGGCCCGCCTTGTCGCCCTGCGCCCTGATCTGCCAAACCTTCTCATCACCGTTGCCCCTGAAGCCGTTACCCCTGCTCAAATCACCGCGCTGACCCAAGCAGGCATTATCGTCAGCCTCGGCCACTCCGACGCTTCCGCCCAAGCCGCCGCTGAAGCATTTGCCGCCGGGGCTACCATGGGCACACACCTCTTCAACGCCATGAGCCAGTTGGGTAATCGCGAGCCCGGTCTGGTCGGCGCGATCCTATCGAACGATAACATCCATGCCGGCCTGATTGCTGACGGAATTCATGTGCACCCCTCATCAATGCAGATCGCGCTTCGTGCCAAGACCGGTTCCGGGCGCTTGTTCCTTGTTACAGACGCAATGTCCCAAACCGGAACTGACCTCACCACCCTGCAACTGAACGGCCGGACCATAACCCGTGCCAGTGGCGCCTTAAGGCTGGCAAATGGCACACTCGCTGGAGCCGATCTGGACATGATCGATGCGGTCCGCTTCATGATCAAGGGAATGCAGATGCAACAAGAGGAAGCCTTGCGCATGGCTTCGCTCTACCCCGCTCAAGCACTTGGCGCCGCGTCGGAGCATGGCAACCTTCGTTCTGGAGCCGTCGCCAGCTTCGTACACCTAACTGGCGATCACCAGATTGCTGCTACCTGGCTCGCCGGCCGGCAGGTTTTCCGCACCTGATAGCGACTTACAATTGTGGCGAGCCTCCTCGATTGCCAAACTGACTGCATATTTCACCACAATCTAGCCGCAGGCATTCCGCACTCGTGACGCGCAGCTTAAGCGCTGCAGAAGCAGTTTTCCTGCGTCTTCATGCAGCTAACCCCTTCGTAACGCTACAAAATTAACGTTTTGTTAACTAAGGTAAACAGCTCGTTTCAATCTGTGTGCTGAATCTGCAACATCCAATGTGCAACCAGATTATGGCAGGCCCAAAATGGCTTTTGCGCGATTGCGTACTTTCCCGGCATGCGTAGAGTGGGTCTTGCGAATCCATGCATGGGATCGTTTGTCGGTCGCAGCGCGACGGCAACACACTGCACCACGAATAGTGTGGTCGCGTTACGACAAACCGCTGGGTAACCGGCACTAAGAATGACTGACTTTGGAGGTCAACCAATGAAACTCAAGAGCCTTATCCTCGGTTCTGTCGCAGCTGCTGGTCTCTCGACCGCTGGCTTCGCTGCCGATCTCGGCGTCCTCACCTCGCTCGACGTTTGCGACGAGCTCGGCCTGTCGGGTCTGACGATCTCGTCCGATACCAACTGCCTGCAGATCTCTGGCGGCGTCTCGTATGAATTCCGCTGGGGCGACTACCGTAATGAGACTGGTGGTCTTCAGCTGATCACCGATGTGCCTTTCGACGTTTCTGACATCATTGAAGCTGGTGGAACTGCTCCTGACGTCGATCTTGATTGGCAGAGCAAAGTTGAAGCCTTCCTCACGGTCATCGGCACTCAACCGAGCGATTTTGGTCCTGCCAAGGCCGTCATCACGCTCAAGTACAACGACCATCCGCGCTACCGTAACGAAGTCTTCTTCGACAACGATGGCGAAGGTGAATTCGTTTACGCTGACGAAGCTTACGTCGCAATCGGCGATACCACCATCATCATGGCTGGTAAGAAGAAGGACGGCGTTGACGGGTCGGTCGCAAATCTTGGCGACGACCAGCCCTTTAACTTCCTTGGCTCGTTCATTTCGTCGGGCGTAGACGGCGGCGGCGTTCTGATCGATGGCGACACCAATCTGCTTGGTGGCGATTCGATCCAGGTAGTGTCCGACCTTGGTAACGGGGTCAATGTTGGCGTCGGCCTGGAAAATCTTGACGGCGATGAAACCATTGATCCTTATGTAGGCTCGCTGGTTGGCGTTGTAGAGTACGCCGGTGAGAATATCACCGCGCATGTGACTGGTGCAGCATTCGGCATTCTGGATGGCGAGGTTGACTCTTATGCCATTCATGCCGGTGCGACTGGCACCTTTGACATGTTTAAGATTCGCGGTGCTGTTGGTTACCGTCACGCTGACCTCACCGAGGCTGGTATCGTAGTCGACCGGGATCTGTTCCACGCTCTGCTGACCGGTGAAGCCACCTTCGATATTTTCAAGGTCGCGTTGACCGGCGAATATGCCTATGAAGAAGATGACCTTGTTGGCCTGTCGGATGAGGGATTTGCTATCGGTGGTTCCATTGGCGCCGATATCACAGAAGGTGTGTCGATCAATTTGGGTGCTCGCTACTTCAGTGGCGACAACGACCTGACCGGCATTGGTCTTGAAGAAGAAGCGCTGCACGTCGCTGCTCAGTTGGTGGCAAGCATCACTGAAACCATCAAGATCACCGGTGAAATCGGTGGATACTTCAACGACGACCGTGGTGCTATCGATCCTGACTCCGAATTGGACGATGGCCTGTACTACGGTGCTGCCGAACTCGCTTGGGCTCCTGGTGGCGGTTTCACCTCCTCCGTCAAGGGTGAAGTGTACTCCAACGAAGCTTACCGCGTAACCTTCAAGGCTGCCAAGAACTTCGAATAATCTTCGATCGATCTTTGATACGAAAGGCCCGGCGCAAGCCGGGCCTTTTGCTTTGCCGATATTGAACAGCGTGGTTCGCCTAACGGTTCGCAAAATTCTAAAAGCCATTGTCTCAGACTATTTTAGGCGCAATTACACTTTCCAGGAACGCGATCAGATTCCACCGGGAGAGCAAATCAACTACATTGCTTAATTGTACATCCAGGGCAGCAATGATCAGAAGCATCAAACCTATTCATCGGAAAGTATTTCTGGCATTGCTATCGACCGTGCTGGTCTCGTCGCCACTAGCGCTATTCTGCGCATCAGTTCTTGCGCAAGACGCTACAACGCAACGATCTCCGTCAATCACCAATCTGCAGCCACCGTTCGTTTCAGACTATTGGGTGAGTGCCACTCGGCAGGCGAGCGGAGCAATCATCTTTGATGGCTACGTTCCAGATACTGAACTGAAAGCTAGGTTGGCCACACATTCACAAGCAAATGTGCAATGGCTCAAACTGGGCAGTGGGGCGCCTCAACAGTACATGGCGGCCATCGAGTTCGGGCTTTCTTTGCTAGACCAACTCTCCGAAGGTCGCTTTGGCTTGCGCGACAATGTTGTGACCATTACCGGTACGGCGAAAAGCGCTAGGGACTACGCTGCTGTTCTAACCCGGTTGCAAGACGCTGCGCCCACAGGTCTGGTCCTTGCAAGGTCGGAGATCATTGCTCCGGTTGCTGCTTCTTATCAATGGTTTGCGGAGAAATCTTCAGCTGGCGCTATAACGCTCGGCGGACTGACGCCAGATCCAACTACGGAAGCTCTGCTGCTTGCTGCGGCAGGCTCGAGTGCAACCGGCACAATGACCTATGCGTCTGGACAGCCGGACGATTTCGTTAAATTCGCTTCGCTCGGCATCGAGATGCTTCAGCGTGTAGACGAGGGGCGGATTGCCTTTGATGGATCCGACTGGGTCTTCACCGGCACGCCGTCTACGCTAGAAGATAAGGCGCAACTCGAAACCAATTTTGCAGCCCAGCAATTGGCTGCTGCAGGCTGGTCAATGGCCATTGCGCAGGCTCCACTAGGAGCCCACTCGATCACGAACCAAGTTGATCCTCTATATTCATTTTTCGTCATAAAGCCTTCAACGGGAACGATGATCTTTAGCGGCAAACTGCCCGCGGACCCGGCTTTGCGTTTCTTTGGCGCCATTACAAATGGCGACACCACCGCCGTAACAATCAGCTCCGGCGCTCCTGGCAACTTTATTCGCCAAGCCGAAGCCGGCACACGGGCGCTCATGCGCCTGGATAAGGGGGCGCTCCAGTTCGCAAAAGGCAAATGGACCCTCACGGGCACTGTCCAAGACGCAGCAAGCCGAGACGATATTCTGCTCGGCCTTGGGGCCATTGGCTCGGCAGACTGGCAAACAGCCATCGACCTTCCAGCCACTTTAGCTCCCGCACCTCCGGCAATCGTGGTCGCAACAGCAGGTGCCACGCCCGCCATCACCTCCGCCACTTGCGCTGATCCTCTTGCCGCGTTCTCGGACCGCAACGCAATACTGTTCCGACCCGGCGCGGCGATCATCACCATCGACTCAGCGCCGGCTCTTGATGAACTCGCAGCCGATTTGTCCAATTGTCCCGACGCAACTATTCATGTGGAGGGGCACACGGATGCAGACGGAGACGACCGTCTCAACCTGGCGCTGTCCGTAGCACGCGCTGAGGCCGTCATCAGCGCACTGGTGGAGCGCGGTATCAAATCCAATCGCCTCTATGCACTAGGCTATGGTGAGACTAGTCCGATAGGCGACAACAAAACCGCTGAGGGCAAGCAGATGAACCGGCGGATCGTCGTCAAAGTCAGTTCGGATCTTTGATGCTCACATTCGCGCGCGCCGCCTGCTGATCCCAAGGACAAAATCGGCGACCGCTTCGGTTTCTTCGCCTTGGTCAAACAGGGCGGGGGATCCCTGGCCGGCTATAGTCAGTGCAATGGCGTCTGGCCGCCGCCGCACCATTTCCTCGAAGGTTTCGCGGCGCAGCTGATCGGTCAACTGCGTGCGCAACAGCATCAACGGCGCGCTTTTGAGCGCATCGAACAAAGGCCATTGCGGCGTCAAGACATCATCAAAATTGATGTTCGCTAAAGCCGCAATCAGCCGGGGGTCATAGAGCGGCCGTGCGCGGCCACGTTTGTCCAGATAATGGCTGCGTCCTACAAGCGTGTCCAATTGCTCCTTGGGAAGTTCGGGATAATCACCCCCAAGAATACGCCTGAACCCCGCCATCACAGCCTTGCCGCGGAGATTCTCAACATGCGCGAGATTGTTGCGCAGCCGGACTATGCCGCGGGAGTCCACCACCGGCCCAGAGTCCAGCAACACCGTACCAGCGACCAACAATGGATGCTCCGTTGCCAGTGCCATGGCAATCTGTCCACCTTGCCCTTGCCCGAGAAGCACGGCTTCGGAAATGCCAAGCGCCGACAAAATCGATGCGACATCCCTCGCATCGGTCATCGTGCCATAGTCTGCCGCCTTGGCGCGATCGTCGGCGCGTCCACGACCCGGCAGATCAAGAAGGACAAGCGGCCATTCTCCGCCCGTCACGCGCCCAAAATACTGCACGAAACCGGCAAAATCGCTCATGTTGCGCTGATAGCCCGGAATGCAAATTACCGGCATCTGCTGACGCGATAGCTGTCCTGCAACATGGACCATGGCGCGCAGGCCGCTCGCCAGAATGACAGGGCGGACCGGCAAGGCGGCAAATTGCGAATGGTCGGCGGGAATAAAACGGGAGCGGGGCATCGGCGCTATCTATGAGCAAGCCGATGCCCTGCTCAACCCTTATTCGTCGATTGTCCGCAGCGCTTGCTTGATACTCATGTCCGGGCCGCCAAGCTGCGCGCGATAGACTAGATAATTGCCCAGCACGCGCTTTACATAAGTGCGCGTCTCCTGAAACGGAATGCGCTCGACCCAGACCACCGGATCGACATCGCTGTCCCGCGGATCGCCATAGGCCTTGATCCACTTATTGGCATTGCCAGGCCCGGCGTTATAGGCAGCAGCTGCCAACACCAGCGAGCCATCGTACCGGTCCAACTGCTTGTCGAGGTAAGTCGACCCTAGCAACGCATTATACTGAGGATCGCTTACCAGGCGATCGGGCGAGTAATCCACCCCGACTTGACCGGCCACTTCCTTTGCCGTACCCGGCATCAACTGCATCAGCCCGCGCGCGCCAACCGACGAGACAGCGTCGATCTGGAACATCGATTCCTGCCGAGCGATGGCAAATACCGCTGCGCGGTCTGCCGCCAGCCGCGCCTCTTGGGGCAGTGCACTATGCGGAAAGCCGAGCGCATCAAGCGGTGTCCCATTTTTGTCTGCCATGGCGGCTATGGCGATGGAGAGCTCTGTCGCGCCGATGTCTTGGGCCAGTTGCGCAGCCAGCATGAACTCTCCGCCATGTTCCAGCCCCTCGCTGTATTGGCGCAGCAGTGCCATCGCCATGCTCTTCTCGCCGCTGCTTGCGAGCAGGCGGACAGCCTGTACGACCGGGTTGCCTTGGAACAGCGTTGCACTGTCGCGCGCATCGGGCAGAGGCCGTATTTCGACGCCTGCATTGCCCAGTTCAGCCAGAGCCAACTGGCCGTAAAACACGGTGCTATAGCGGGCTGCCGCCTCGTAGGCTGCCTTTGCTGCAACCTGGTCACCCAGCTTGCTGTTCGCGCGCCCCAACCAATAATTGGCTTGGCCGATGCTGTCGGGCAGGGTGGTATGTTTGGTCATCTCGGCAAAGTGCCGCTTGGCAGCCGCCGCATCGTCAAGGAACGCCAGAGCGATCCAGCCTGCATGAAAATGCGCCTCGACCATACGCGCTTCAGGGCCGTTCCGGTATCCGTCTGCAACTTCGAAGGCCAGTTCATACTGCCCAAGATCCACCAGCTTGCGGACCAGCGTACGGCGTTCATACCACCACTCGGCCGCGTCCGGCACTTCGTCGGGCGCCTTGCTCAGCCATTCGGCGGCGCTATCCCAAAGCTCGAACTGCAGCGCTCGTTGCACACGCGAGAAAATGAAGACCGGGTTGGCCTGCATGCTGGGGTCGACATCGTCCAGCTTGGCTTTAGCGTCCTTGTCGTTCCGTGACACAGCCGCGCGTGCCACCACCAGGGAGTCTTGCGCATCCGTCAAAAACTGCATCAGGCGCTGGCTGCCCTTGGCGCGGTCATGCATCATCAAATGCATGGCCCGCTTCCAGTGGGCATCGCGGTCCAAGAGCGTGCCGAACGTCGCAAGTATGCGCTGTTCCTGCTGCGTGCTGAGAAAGTTTTCTGTCCAGATCTGCTGCGCTAGAGCACCCGCCTTGTCCTTTTCGCCTTCCGCTAAATAGGCTTTGGCCAGGGCTATCTGCGCCTCGAGGGTGTCCGGCTCCGCGCCAAGCGTCTCAAGCATCTGCGCGGCAGGCAATTGCTCACGCGCTAGCGATTGCTCGAGCCGCGTTTGGAACAGCTCGGATGCGGCAAACTGTGGGGCTTCATTCATGAAGCGTTTGACCGACCGGTATGGCAGGGCACCGGCATTAAAATGGATAGCAGCCCACTCGATTGTGTGCCGCTCGACGGTGCTGTCCAGTTCTTTAGCCAAATCCAGCGCATCTTGGATCTCGCCATCATTCAGCGCTTTCAGCGCCTTCCCGAAATCAGGCGAAGCTTTTACTTCGATCGGCTGCGGAGCGGGAGCGGCCGGAATAGACGCTGTCGTGACGGGATCGACAATCTTGCTGACCGGTGCCTCGATAATCTGGCGCACCGAAGGCGGCGCAGCGGCGGTCGCGATGGCCAGCGGCATGGACTTCGGATCGATGGCCGCCGTCTCGATCCGCTCTACCGGCTCAAGCTCCTCAAACGAATAAGGGCCGATATCCGCTGCTGCGGGCTGAGGAACAGACGTTCCGTCGATGGCGCCGGACTTGACCAGCCCGATCACTTCCTTGGCCGCATAGGAGAAGGGGGCAATAACCACCACACCCACAATCACTGCAACGAAGCCTGCCCGAAAGCCGTTATTCATCTGCTGTCCTGCTGGTACGCATCCACATTCCCAGCAAGGACCCCATCCTCACGGTTCCCCAACAATACCTTATTAAGGTAAACACTGGGTTGCCGCGCGATGATCCTCGCTGGTCACACCTCCGCAACAAAACGTTGTGGTGGCCGTCAGTTGAATCTATGGTGCGCCGCATAAAATCGGCTGCACTCAAGCAGCCATATGTCACCCCGCCACGGCCGAACTGTGGCAAACAACCCAAGGACATTGCGACAAATGCTGCGAGGATCGATTACGGCGCTCATCACACCCATGCTCAATGGGCATGTTGATGAGAAAGCCTTCGCGAGCTTTGTCGAGTGGCAGATTGCTGAAGGCACGCACGGCTTGGTGCCGGTGGGCACCACGGGCGAAAGCCCGACGGTCAGTCATGAAGAACATCGCCGTGTCGTCGAGATATGCGTCGAAGTTGCGAACAAGCGCGTGCCGGTAATCGCCGGGGCAGGGTCCAATTCGACAGCCGAGGCAGTTTCGCTGGCCAAGTTTGCCGAGGAGACCGGCGCCGATGCAGTGCTGTCCGTAGTGCCGTATTACAACCGGCCCAATCAGGAAGGGCTCTTCCAGCACTTCTCGGCCGTGGCAAAGTCGGTGGGTATCCCAATCATCCTCTATAGCGTGCCCGGTCGCACCGTTGTTGATCTGACAGTGGATACCATCGCCCGCCTGCATGAGGCTCATTCCAACATTGTTGGAGTCAAGGACGCAACAGCGGACATGGGCCGTGCCAGCCTGCAGCGTGACAAGCTGGGCGCCGATTTTGTCCTGCTCTCGGGTGAGGACATGACGGCATTGGGCTTCAATGCCCATGGCGGCACAGGCTGCATTTCGGTCACGTCCAATGTCGCGCCGCGCTTATGCGCACAGATGCAAGAGCTTTCCCTCGTCGGGGATTTCAAGGGCGCCTTGGCTATTCAGGACAAGCTCGTCCATCTGCACAAGAACCTCTTTATTGAGCCCAATCCAACAGCGGTCAAATACGCCGCCAACCGCCTCAACCTTTGCGCGAATGAACTCCGGCTTCCTCTTGTGCCGATCTCGAAAGCTAGCCAAGACGCTGTGGACTTTGCATTGGCCCACGCAGGGCTTATCTAAACTCCATGGCCCCCAAGAATGACAAATCCAAGAACGGTGTGATCAGCCACGGTCTCGTGGCTGAAAACCGTCGCGCGCGTTATGACTATGCCATCGGGGAAACGATGGAAGCCGGCCTGGTTCTGACCGGCACTGAGGTCAAGTCGCTGCGGCTCGGCAAGGCGCAGATCACCGAGTCATACGCCTCGCCTGAAAAGGGCGAGCTATGGCTGATCAACGCTCACATCCCCGAATATCTCCAGGCCAATCGCTTCAATCACGAAGAAAAGCGGCCGCGTAAACTGCTGGTTTCGCGAAAGCAGCTGGCACATCTTGATCAGGAAGTCTCGCGCGCCGGCAACACGATCGTGCCGCTCAAATTGTTCTTCAATGACCAGGGCAGGGCCAAGGTTCTGATCGGCTTGGGCAAAGGCAAGAAGAACTATGACAAGCGCGAAACCGAACGTAATCGGGACTGGAACCGCGATAAATCCCGCATCATGAAAGAAGGCGGGCGCGGCTAGACAGTTACGCTGTTTGCAAAACTTGTATCCTTGGTTCGCCTCGTGTATGTGAACTCCTCATTCCATTAATTTTTGGAGACGTCTGTGGCACGCGTCACCGTTGAAGACTGCATTGAAAAGATCGAAAACCGCTTCGATCTCGTCCTCATGGCCGCTCACCGCGCGCGCATGATTTCCTCCGGCGCTCAGATCACCGTCTCGCGCGACAACGACAAGAACCCTGTTGTTGCGTTGCGCGAAATCGGCGACGGCGCTATTTCGCCAGAAGACCTGCGCGAAGATCTGATCCATTCGCTGCAGAAGTATGTCGAGGTGGACGAGCCCGAGAGCCACGCCGCTCCGCTCATCGAAAACAATGGCGATGACGACTCGCTCAATTTCGATACGATCAGCGAAGAAGAATTGCTGCGTGGCATTGAAAGCCTCGCCCCGCCCGAGCGCCGCGACGACTGATTGGGTCCTGTTGAATCGATCAACACCCCCGGCGCAATCCGGGGGTGTTTTGGTTTCGGGGCTTGGTGTGTCGAACCCTCGCCGAAACTACGCCTTTCCAAATCAATACAAAGCGCTAAGCTGATTACTTAAGCGAGCGGCGGCGGCTAACTCCATGATGCGTCAGTACGAGCTTGTCGAACGTGTTCAGGCCTATAACCCGAACGCCGATGAGCAATTGTTGAACAAGGCCTATGTGTACGCCATGCAAAAGCATGGCTCGCAGAAGCGCGCCTCTGGCGATCCCTATTTCAATCATCCGCTGGAAGTCGCGGCAATCCTGACCGAGCTCAAGCTCGACGATGCGTCCGTCGCCGTGGGTCTGTTGCACGACACTATTGAGGACACGGACGCGACGCGCGCCGAGATCGACCAGCTTTTTGGCGCGGAAATTGGTGCCATCGTCGATGGCTTGACCAAGATCGAACGGCTGAACCTCGTCTCCCGCGAAGAGGCGCAGGCCGAAAATTTGCGCAAGCTGCTGCTCGCTATCAGCCAAGATGTTCGCGTGCTGCTCGTCAAGTTGGCCGACCGGCTGCACAACATGCGTACCCTACAATACATGCCGCCCGAAAAGCGCCGGCGTATTGCTCAGGAAACCATGGATATCTATGCCCCGCTTGCCGGGCGCATGGGTATGCAGGACATGCGCAACGAGTTGGAAGACATCTCCTTCCGCATCCTGCAGCCCGAGCATTACCAGGCTATCATCGCGCGCCTTGATGAGATGCAGTCGGAATATCGGGAAACGATCTCGACTATTTCAACCGAGCTAAGCGAGCGGCTGGCTGCCGAAGGCATAACCGCACGGGTCAAGGCGCGAGTAAAATCCCCATTCTCGATCTTTAACAAGATCGAGCGCAAGTCCATTGCGCTTGAACAGCTTTCCGACATGATCGGCTTCCGCGTAATCGTCCGCTCGATCGAAGAGTGCTACCACACTGTCGGCGTGGTCCACACCAAGTGGAAAGTCGTGCCTGGGCGCTTCAAGGACTATATCTCGGTCCCCAAGCACAACGACTATCAATCTATCCACACCACAATCGTTGGCCCCGGCCGCCAGCGCGCCGAGCTACAGATCCGCACCGAGGAAATGGATCGCGTCGCCGAGTTCGGCATCGCCGCGCACGCCCTTTACAAGGATGGCGCCTCGGCCGACCTGACTCGCATTGAGAATGAGTCGCAAGCGTATGGCTCACTGCGCTCCACCATCGCGCATCTGACCACCGGCAATTCCACGACCGAGGATTTCCTCGAGTACACCAAGCTGGAACTGTTCCAAGATCAGGTGTTCTGCTTCACCCCGCGTGGCCGCCTGATCGCTTTGCCGCGTGGTGCGACGCCGATCGATTTTGCCTATGCACTCCATACGGACATTGGCGATACCTGCGTTGGCGCCAAGATTAACGGCTCCATCCTACCGCTTGTGACTCAACTCCGCTCGGGCGACGAAGTGGAAATCATCCGCGACCACAATCACTTGCCGCCCATGAACTGGCTCGGTATTGCTGCGACCGGCAAAGCGCGCGCGGCCATCCGCCGCTCCGTGCGCCACGCTGCAATCCAGCGGGCGCTTGCCTTGGGCGAGAACGTCCTCAACATGATGCTGGATCGTGAAGGCGTCATGCTGGACGACAGCGAAGCCAAGGCCTTGGCGGATGCCATGGGCTTCGGGTCCCGTCGCGATTTGCTGATTGCTGTGGGCGAAGGCAAGATCAGTTCCGAACCGCTCGGTGAAGAACTCGCCAAGATCAAGGGTCTGCGCAAGCGCCGCCGCAAGCTCGACCTGCCGGTGGCCGATACTGCCGATGGCTGGTTCGCCCTGCGCGCCACTGATCTCTTCCGCTTCCGTGTTCCGGGCGGGCAAAAAGCCGGCCCCCGCGCCAAAGCCGCTCTGGCGCAGCTCGATTTTCACATGCCAGTCAGCATGTCGTCCGAAGGTGTTGTTCCCGGTGATCGCCTGGTGGGCATTCTGCAGCCCGACAGCCCCATGCTGGTCTACCCGATCCATTCGGATGCACTCGTTGAAATGCATGACAGCGACGTGGCCTGGGTGGACGTGCGCTGGAACATTAAGCCTGGCGACGACAAGCTTTATTCCACGGTCATTGCCATGGAATCGGTCAACAAGCCTGGCTCCCTTGCGCAAATTTCTTCGGCGATCGCCGCATGCGATGCCAACATCAACAATCTCGTCATGCGGATGATTTCGCCCGACTTTCACCAGATGATCTTTGAAATCGAGGTGCGCGACCTTGCGCAACTCACCGATGTTCTGGCAACGCTGAAGCGCAGTCCAGGCCTTAGCGCCGTGCAGCGCGCCGGCATCCGCGAAGCCTCGATGATTTCGACGCTCGAATGGGACGGCCAGGTCGATCGGAGGTTTATCGATGACGAAAGATGAAGTGCTGGCCATCTTCCGCGAATGCGGCGCCATGCTCGAGGGTCACTTCATCCTCTCGTCCGGCCTACGTTCGCCAGTTTTCCTGCAAAAGGCCAAGGTTTTCCAATACGCGGCGCAAACCGAAAAACTCTGCCGCGCCTTGGCGGATAAAATCCGCTCCGACGGCTTTGGCACGGTGACCAAGGTCGTGTCACCTGCCATTGGCGGCATCATCCCCGGCTACGAAACCTCCCGCCATCTGGGCGTTCCTGCGCTTTATACCGAGCGTGTCGAAGGCAAGTTCGAACTGCGCCGCGGCTTCGAGATTGCGCCAGACGACAAGGTCATCGTTGTCGAAGACATCGTCTCCACCGGCCTCTCCATCCGCGAATGCGTCGAGGCCCTGCGCTCCATCGGCGCCAATGTCATTGCCGCCGCCTGCCTGATTGATCGCTCGGGTGGCGAGGCCGATGTCGGCGTGCCGCTCGTCAGCCTTATTCAATACAAGGTGCCGGCTTATCCCGCCGACCAGCTTCCGCCCGAACTTGCCGCTATTCCTGCCATCAAGCCCGGCAGCCGTGGCATTCAGGGGGTTAAATGATCATCGGCCTGGGCTCCGATCTCATCCAGATCGATCGAGTCGCTAAAACCATTGAGCGTTTTGGCGACCGCTTCACCAATCGCTGCTTCACCGATATCGAACGCCGCAAATCCGATCGCCGCGCGCAGCGCGCCGCATCCTATGCCAAGCGCTTCGCCGCCAAGGAAGCCTGTTCAAAGGCTTTGGGCACCGGCCTTAGTTTCGGCGTTTACTGGCGCGACATGGGCGTGGTGAATCTGCCATCGGGCAAACCGACCATGAACCTGACCAACGGCGCGGCCCGGGCTTTGGCTCGGCTTGTACCGGCCGGTCATGAGGCCCACATACACTTGACGATCACTGACGACGCCGGGCTTGCCCAAGCCTTTGTCATCATCGAAGCGCTGCCGATTGACCCTGCTGGGACAAACGCATAACGCTGCGCCACCGCATATCTGGGGAAATCATGAGCCAGTCCGCCCACAAGTCGATCAAGAAATCTGCTGCGAGCGAATGGTGGGAGACCATCGTCGTCGTGGTCGAAGCGCTGTTGATCGCCATCGTGCTGCGGTCGTTCCTCTACCAGCCCTTTTCCATCCCCACTGCATCGATGCAGCAGACGCTGATGATCGGCGATTATTTTGTCGCCAACAAATTTGTTTGGGGCTACGGCAAGCACTCGTTCTCGCTTGGCCGCTACGGCAATTTTATCGCTTTGGACTTCGAATTGCCAATCACCCAGCGCATCCTTGGCCGCGATCCGAACCGTGGAGACGTTGCCGTCTTCCGGCCCGTGCCGCAGGATGTCGAATACATCAAGCGCGTGGTCGGCATGCCAGGTGATCGCATCCAGGTGCGCGAGGGCCGTCTTTATATCAACGGCACGATGGTGGAGCGCGAGGAGATCGGCAAGGCGCAGGACACCGACAGCGAAGGCCAGACCCGCGAAGTAACCGTTTACCGCGAGACTTTCCCCGAAGGCACGTCGCACATTATCCAAGAAGTCTCCGACAACGCCCAGCTCGACAACACGCAGGAATATGTCGTTCCCGCCGGCCATTACTTCATGATGGGCGACAATCGCGATCGCTCCGCCGATAGCCGCGTGCTGAGCCAAGTGGGGTATGTTCCATCCATCAATCTCATCGCCAAGGCTGAAGCCCGGTTCTTCTCGATCAAGGACAATCTTCCCCCCTGGCAGATCTGGCAGTGGCCTGCCAATGTTCGCTGGGACCGCATGTTCCAGACGATCGACTGATGAGCCGCGCGCCGCGCAATCACGAAAAACTTCAGTTCCGGCTCGGCTACCGCTTTGCCGACCCGGACCTCCTCGAGCGGGCGTTGACCCACTCCAGCGCCATCTCGCCCGGCAAGCGCATCGAGCATTCCTATCAGCGCCTCGAATTCCTCGGCGATCGCGTTCTCGGTCTCGTCGTCGCCGACATGCTCTACCGCCGCTATCCCAAGGCCAATGAGGGTGAACTCAGCCGCACGCTCAACACGCTGGTGCGCAAGGAAACTTGCGCAATCATCGCGCGCACGCTTGATCTGGGCAAGGAGATGAACCTCGGCGAAAGCGAAGCGCGCACCGGCGGTTCGGAAAAGGAAGCCATCCTCGGCGACGTTACCGAAGCGGTAATCGGCGCAATCTATTGCGATGGCGGGCTTGGCAAGGCCTACGAATTCGTCGAACGCATGTTCGAGGAGTTTCTCGCCGATGGCCAAGCCAACAAGGCCGACGCCAAGACGACCCTGCAGGAATGGGCGCAGGCCCGCGGCCTTGAACCACCAACCTATGCGCTGGTCGAACGAACCGGGCCCGACCACGCGCCGGAATTTACCATTGCCGTGTCCTTGGGCGACTTCGAGCGGATCAGCGCCACCGGACCATCCAAGAAAATAGCCGAACACAAGGCCGCCGAACTGTTTCTCCTCAAGCAGCAGGTGTGGAAGGAAACGCCATGAGCACCCCCATTGAGCCGGTCGATACCGCCTGTGGCTTCATTGCACTCGTCGGCGCGCCGAACGCCGGCAAATCGACCCTGCTCAACTCCCTTGTCGGCACTAAAGTCTCCATTGTGACTCACAAGGCGCAGACGACGCGCTCCCAGGTGCGCGGGGTCGTGACTATCGACGAGGCGCAATTGGTATTCATCGATACCCCCGGCATCTTCGCGCCCAAGCGCCGGCTCGATCGCGCCATGGTCGAGAGCGCTTGGGGCGGAGCAGGGGATGCCGATCTCGTCGCCTTTATTGTCGATGCAGAAAGGGGCATAACGCCTGATCTTGAATCATTGCTTGAGGGGTTGGCGAACATCACCCACCCCAAGATCCTGATCCTCAACAAGATCGACACCATCAAGAACGAGGCTCTGCTCGAACTAAGCAAGACGCTGAACGAGAAACTTCGTTTCGAAGCCAGTTTCATGATTTCGGCGCTCAAGGGCTATGGCGTTCAGGATTTTATGGATTGGTGCGTCAAGCACATTCCACCCGGTCCCTGGCATTTCCCCGAAGATCACCTGACCGATTTGACAATGGCTATCACCGCGGCCGAGATCACCCGCGAAAAGCTGTTCCTGCGTGTCCACGACGAGATTCCCTACAATTCCACAGTCGAGACCGAGAGCTTCAAGATCCAGAAGGACGGCTCCTACAAGATTGACCAGGTAGTTTATGTCAGCCGCGACAGCCACAAGAAGATCGTCCTCGGCGCCGGCGGGCAAACCATCAAGGCCATAGGTGCCGAATCCCGGCGCGAGCTAATGGAAATGTACGAGGTACCGATCCACCTCTTCCTCTTCGTCAAGGTTCGCGAAAAATGGAGCGAAGACCCCGAGCGCTATCGCGAAATGGGCCTCGAATTTCCTCATGGTAAGGGATGAGAGAACAAGGGAATATCCCGGCCTTTCCGCAAGGGGGAGGGTAAGACCGTACATGTGGCAAGGTACATTCACATCCACCGAGTTCACCTCTGCCCCTGCGGGGGAGGCTAGTAGGGGGATGTCTCTCTGCGGACATTGCAGTTCCTAGGATGGAATGGACCGGCGAGGGCCTCCTGATCGGTGTGCGCCGCCACGGCGAAACCAGTGTCATCGCCGAAACCATGGTAGTCGGCCGCGGACGTTATCTTGGCCTCGTCCGCGGTGGGCGCACCCGCCGCCTCGCCGCCGTGCTCCAGCCTGGAAATTCCCTCCAGCTCACCTGGCGTGCCCGCCTCGAAGACCAGCTTGGCATGTTCACTGTCGAACTGCTCCAAGCCCGCGCCGCCGCCCTGATTGAAGACCGCGATCGTCTCTATCTCAGCCAACTCGTCTGCGAGCATCTGCGCCTCTTTCCCGAGCGTGATCCGCATGATCGGCTTCTGGGCATGGCGCTGCGCCTGATCGACAGCCCACCTGACGGCGCCGAACTCGCCCGCTTCGAGCTCGCCGTCCTCGACGATCTCGGCTATGGCCTTGACCTTTCCTCCTGCGCCGCTACCGGCGCCACGGACGACCTCACCCACGTTTCCCCCCGCACCGGCCGCGCGGTTTCCCGCGCCGCGGCCGCGCCCTATCTCGACCGTCTCCTGCCGCTTCCCAGCTTCCTCACCACCCGCGGCAACGGCAGCCCTCACGACATTACCGACGCCCTCCACCTCACAGGCTATTTCCTCCAAGCCCATGTCTGGGGCCCCCGCAACACCCCATCACCACCCACCCGCGACCTGCTGGTGGAAAGCCTCGGCCGGGAGGCAATTTAGTGCCGGCCGCGCCGTCCCCGCTTTCGAGGTCGCGGTTTAACCCCGCGCCATCCCCACCCCTATGTCATCCCGGCGCAGGCCGGGATCCATCCTGAGGGGTCGGTGCCATCAGGAGTGGACCGGACGAACCAGCTTGCGGCTGCGGCTTGATCTCGTGATGGATCCCGGCCTGCGCCGGGATGACATCGCGTGTGTTGTTGGCTGGGTGCTAAGCTTATTGCCTTGGAACACAACCCTCCCAGTCGACACCCTCCCCCTCGAGGAGGAGGGATCAAGGGTGGGGGTCCCCCCACGCACAAACTTATCCATCTTCTCCCCCAATCTTTCCCTTGCACTATCCTCCTCTCCATCACCCCGGATTGACGGGCGGCGCTGCAGCGACCGGTGGCCGGGGTGATGCCATCGCGGGAGCGTCGCTGCTCCTTCGGGTTCGAGTTGTGGCCGTATGGGGACGAGCGATCCCCTGCGCGACTCCCCAACCACTCCAAAAATTGGCAGCCCCGAGGCGATGTCGTCTCACTAAAAAATATCAATCGAGGCGCTATCGTCTCGGGGTCCGCACGTTCCAATGATTACCGCACTCGGGGCGGCGCTTCGGCACGCCCATAACCCGTGCAAAACCGCGTGTTTGCTGCGGATTAACCTCCAAGAACGAGCATGAACGCTATACTGGTTTCCTGATTCGTTCTCTTGGATAGCTTGCCAATGTCAGACGTTGATGCCCTTCCGCCTGCCGATGACCAGCGCGTCGTCGACCTCAAGCAGGCGCTTGAGGAGCGGTATCTGAGCTATGCGCTCTCCACCATCACGCAGCGCGCTCTGCCCGATGCGCGCGATGGCCTCAAGCCGGTTCACCGCCGCATCATTCATGCGATGCGCCTGCTCAAGCTTGATCCTGGCCAGGGCTACAAGAAATCGGCTCGTATCGTCGGCGACGTGATCGGTAAGTTCCACCCGCACGGCGACCAGTCGATCTACGACGCCTTGGTCCGCCTCGCCCAAGATTTCGCTCTACGCTACCCGCTGGTCGATGGCCAAGGCAATTTCGGCAACATCGACGGCGATGGCGCCGCGGCCATGCGCTATACCGAGTCCCGCATGACTGACGTGGCCGTTCGCCTCCTCGAAGGCATGAACGAAAATGCGATCGACTTCAAAGCGACTTACGACGGCGAAGACGAAGAGCCGGTTGTCCTGCCGTCCAACTTCCCGAACCTCTTGGCCAACGGCTCGACCGGCATTGCGGTGGGCATGGCCACCTCCATCCCGCCCCACAACGTGGCCGAGCTTTGCGATGCCGCACTACACCTTATCAACGTTAATCCAGAGGCTTCCGCCCAGGAGTTGACTCAGTTCGTCAAGGGCCCGGATTTCCCCACCGGTGGCATCATGGTGGAATCGCCGCAGTCCATAGCGCACTCCTACGCTACCGGACGCGGATCGTTCCGCCTGCGCGCAAAGTGGGAAGTTGAGGAAACCGGCCGCGGCGTTTATCTCATCGTCGTCACTGAAATCCCCTACGGCATCCAGAAGTCGCGGCTCGTCGAAAAGATCGCCGAGCTCCTGCTTGCCAAGAAGCTGCCTCTGCTCAAGGACGTCCGCGACGAAAGCTCCGACGATATCCGCCTCGTCCTTGAGCCGCGTGCCCGCACGGTGGACGCTAATATTCTCATGGAGCAATTGTTCAAGGTCACCGATCTTGAAACCCGCTTTCCGCTTAATCTGAATGTGCTTGATCGGGGCGCTGTACCTAAGGTCATGAGCCTGCCACAGGCGCTCAAGGCTTGGCTGCAACACCGCAAGGAAGTGTTGGTCCGCCGCTCCGAGCACCGGCTCGAGCAGATCGCCCATCGCCTCGAAGTGCTGGCCGGCTACATCATTGCCTATCTTAACCTTGACGAGGTCATCCGCATCATCCGTGAAGAGGATGACGCCAAGGCTTCGCTGATGAGCACTTTCGAGCTCACTGACGTCCAGGCCGAAGCCATCCTCAACATGCGCCTGCGTTCCTTGCGTAAGCTCGAAGAGATCGAACTGCGCAAGGAACATGCGAACCTCACCAAGGAACAGGGCGAGCTACAGAACCTGCTAGCCTCCGACAAGCGTCAGTGGCGCTCGATCAGCAAGGAGATCGAGGCCCTCCAGAAAGCCTATCCGCTGGTCAATGCGGACGGCACCCCCCATGCATTGGGCGCCCGCCGCACCGTTCTGGGCACGGCCTCGGCTGTCGACCTTGCCGAGATGACCGAAGCCTTCATCGAACGCGAGCCAATCACTGTAATCCTTTCCGAAAAGGGCTGGATCCGTGCGCCGCGCGGCCACACGATCGATGTAACGGACGAGAAGGGCTACAAAGCCGGCGACCGGCTCAAGCGCGCTATTAAATGTGAGACCACCGACAAGCTCCTCATGCTCACCACGGGCGGCAAGGTCTATACCCTCTTTGGTGACAAGCTGCCCGGCGGCCGCGGACAGGGCGAGCCTGTGCGCATCATGGTCGATATCGAAGAAGGTCAGGACATCGTCGACATCTTCGTTTATCGCCCGGGTCAAAAGCGCATCATCGCTTCGTCAGCCGGTTTCGGCTTCATCGTCAGCGAAGACGAACTGATCGCCAATACCCGCAAAGGCAAGCAGATCCTAAATGTGGCAGCAAACGAGGAGGCGCGGCTCCTTGTGCCGCTCTCCGGTGACCGCGTCGCCGTCATCGGCCAGAATCGCAAATTGTTGGTCTTCCCGCTGTCGCAACTCGCCGAAATGAGCCGCGGCAAGGGCGTTCGCCTGCAGCGCTACAAGGATGGCGGTATTTCCGACCTCAAAACCTTCTACGCCGCCGATGGGCTGACCTGGACGGACTCCTCCGGCCGCACCTTCACCAAGCCCATGGAGGAATTGGCGGACTGGGTCGGCGACCGTGCCACCGCCGGGCGTCAACCACCAAACGGCTTCCCGCGCAATAACAGGTTCGTCGGATGATCCGCCACTGCGTTTTCGTCAAGTTCCGTCCCGAGATCAACGATGCGCAACGCGCGGACATCTATGCCGGGCTCAATGCCCTGGTCGGGCAGATCGACGGGCTTCTCTCCGCTCAGTTCGGCCCAAATGTATCACCAGAAGGTCTCGCCCAAGGCTTCAACAACGGCTTCATCATGGACCTTGCCGAAGAAGCCGCCCGCGACCGCTACCTCGTCGACCCAGCCCATAAAGCTGCCGGCGCCAAGCTCGTTGCGGCGCTTGAGGGCGGGCGCGACGGTCTCATCGTTTTTGACATGAAAATCTAGCCGCTCAATCGAGCGGGCACCAACCCAGCGTGCCTCTTTGCACCTGAAGCGGCCTGAATTGCGCCTTGTACGCCATCTTGGGCGAATCTTTTACCCAATAGCCAAGGTAGACATATTCTAGACCTGCCGAGCGAACCTGCTCGATATGGTCGAGAATAAGAAAGGTCCCCAAGCTGCGGTGCGCCAGTTCCGGGTCATAGAACGAGTAGACCATGGAGAGCCCGTCGGGCATCACATCGGTCAGCGCCACAGCGATCAGCCGCTGGTCCGGATCGTCGCGCAGCCGATACTCGACCAGCACAGACTGCACCGGCGTATCCTCGACCATGTATTCATAGTCGACAAAGCTCATCTGGTTCATGCCCCCACCGGCATGCCGCGACTCCAGATAGCGCTTGAAAAGATCGTACTGCTCGCTGGTCGCCGTCGTCGGCCGCACATCGACGAGCAGATCGCTGTTCTTGCCGCGCACGCGCCGGTATCGGGCGGACGGTTCGAACTGACCAGCCACGATCCGCACGGACTGGCATGCATTGCAGCCCTCGCAGGCAGGCCGGTAGATCAGGTTCTGGCTGCGCCGAAACCCGTTTTCGCTGAGCAGATGATGCAGGCTCGACGCGCGGCGCCCTGTAAGGTGCGTAAAGAGCTTACGCTCCTGCCGCCCAGGCAAATAAGGGCAGGGCATGGCCGCGGTCAGGAACAGCTGCGTGGTTTCGGGCGTCTGGTCGGTCATCAAAGACCCTTAAGTGCAATCAGCCGAATGTACTCTCACCCGGCGCAGGCGGCAACGCCTCAAAAAGCCTGGGTCGCACGAAGCTTTTGTGCCTGCCAATGGCGTACCATGGGCGAGCGGCGTACCATCAACGTGCCCGTGACCAGATCGTGCAGCATCTGCCGGCGCGGCGTAAAGAGCGTGAAGAGCAGCGACAGCGGCAAAGAAATCCAGGCGGTCAGCCAGAACACGCCGGCATGGATCAGAGCCATCCAGCCATCCAACGGCTGCCCGCGCGCCGGAGTCAGCACCAGATCCATAAGCTGCATGCCGATGGTAGCGCGCCGGGCCGATCCCAGCGTTACGGCATAATAAAAGACGATGCTTGCCGGAACCACGATGAACAGGCCAAGCCAAGCCAACCCGAAGGTCAAAAAGCCGGCAATCAGCCCCAGCAACGTGAAGCCGATGATCAGCGTTCCCATCGCAACTAGGTCGATCAGGAACGCTATTGTGCGACGTGTCAACAAGCCGTCGAACAACTCTGGCGAGCTTGTCGGGTCTGGAAGGCGGGGGCGGGCAGCGTCTGTCTGGTTCATGCGCAAGACATTGTCATGCCCATGCCCCTGCGCAAGACCTTCGGGCCAAGAAATCGCACGATGCCATGCGCGCAATTTCAGTGTTTCACCCATTGAACTCCTATTGACGGCTAGGCGAATTCCTATGCACATGGCGCCACCATGAGCGATATCCAGTCTTTCCGCCAAGCCGTTGAATCCTTTATCTCCGTACGCGGCTGGACCCCAACCCGCTTTGGCCGGACCGTGGCCGGCGACCCGCTGTTCGTCTTTGACCTACGAGAAGGCCGCGAACCGCGATCGGACACCCGCACGCGTATCCTACGGGCAATGCAGGACTTCGACGACGGCGAATCCCATGCGCCCTTGCGCGTCGGCGTCGCTGGCCTCGGCAATGTCGGCGCAACCCTGGTGCGCATCCTGCAAAAGGATGGTCCTGAACTCACCAAAAAGCTTGGCCGTCAGCTTGTAGTGACAGCCGTCGCCGCCCGGTCCCGCTCGCGCGATCGCGGCATCGATATCTCGGGCCTTGATTGGTTCGACGATCCGGTCGCCTTGGCTAAATCGGATGGCATAGACCTCTTCGTCGAACTTATCGGCGGCGAAGATGGCCCAGCCTTTGCCGCAGTGAAGGCAGCGCTTGAAATGGGCCGTCCTGTTGTCACTGCAAACAAGGCGCTGCTGGCAAAGCATGGCGTGCTGCTAGCTAAGATGGCCGAAGAATCAGGCGCCCAGCTTGGTTTTGAGGCTGCAGTGGCCGGTGGCATCCCGGTCATCAAGACCTTGCGCGAAGGCCTAGGCTCCGCCCGCATTGCTAAGGTGTTCGGCATCATGAACGGCACCTGTAATTATATCCTCACCCGCATGGGCAATGAAGACATCAGCTTTGCCGATTGCCTGAAGGATGCGCAGGCCTTGGGCTACGCCGAAACCGACCCGACGTTCGACGTCGAAGGCTTTGATACCGCCCATAAGCTGTCGATCCTGGCCACGCTGTGCTTCGGCTATGAAATCGCGCCTGACAAGATCCACGTAGAAGGCATCTCCCGCATCAGCCAGCACGACATCAAGGTTGCGGCGGAGCTTGGCTATAAGATTAAGCTCTTGGGAATAGCCCAGCGCACCGAAGATGGCATCGAGCAGCGCGTTCATCCTACTTTCGTGCCTAAGGGCTCGGCCATTGCCGGTGTCGATGGCGTCATGAACGCGGTGGCGCTCGAAACCGACCACGTCCACGAACTGCTGCTGGCCGGTCCAGGAGCAGGCGGCCCGCCAACAGCATCCTCCGTGCTGTCCGACATTCTCGATATCGCCCGCGGCACCCGCGTGCCGCCGCTCGGCGTGCCCAGTGATGAACTGCTGCCTTATCGCCAAGCGCCTATGCGCGCCCACGACGGCGGCTACTACATCCGCCTTAACGCTAAGGATGTGCCGGGTGCGCTCGCGGCCATCGCTACCCGCATGGGCGAGCGCGGCATTTCCATCGACTCTGTCATCCAGCGGTCTGATTTGGGCGCTAAAGCAACCGCGCCGGACGGGTCGACGACTCGCACGGTCGTCATGATTACCCAACAGACTTTGGAAGGCGCCGTGCGTGAATCGCTTGCGCAGATCGCGGCTGACGGGTTTATCGTTGGCGAGCCGCAATTGATCCGGATCGAAACGCTCTGATAGCCACCCGGCCAGTCAGGCTTGGGGAGGTAGAATGAAACTGAGCAAGGTCGAGGACGCTAGGTCCCCCGCCAATCTCCATCGCACCCTGACCCTGGAACTGGTGCGTGTTACCGAGCGCGCTGCAATCGCCGCCGCCGAGTGGCGCGGCAAGGGCAATGAACAGGCCGCCGATGAAGCCGCCGTTCAGGCGATGAAAGCCGAACTCGACCGTGTCGCCATATCGGGCCGCATCGTCATAGGCGAAGGCGAGGAGAACGAATGCGAGCACCTGTACATCAGCCAGCAAGTAGGCGGTGGCAACGGCCCCCAGGTCGACATCGCCGTTGACCCACTCGAAGGCGTAACCCTCTGCGCCAAGAACCAGCCTGATTCCATCGTGGTCCTCGCCATGGCCGAGCGCGGCGGGCTGCTGAATGTTGCGCGCAACGTTTACATGCACAAGATCGCCATCGGTGCCAGCTACGCTCCGGGCACAGTCCACATCGATTGGACCGCAACCGAAAACGTGAGGGCATTGGCCAAGGCAAAAAATGTCCCCCTTTCTGAAATCACGGCTATCGTGCTCGACAGGCCGCGCCATGCCGCGTTGATCGAGGAACTGCGCACGACAGGTGTGGCGGTAAAACTGATCAGCGATGGTGATATCGCCGGCGTCATGCATGCGGTGAACACCGAGGACACTGGCGTTGACATCTATTTGGGCTCCGGTGGTGCGCCGGAAGGCGTGCTTGCTGCAGCGGCCCTGCGTTGCATAGGCGGCCAGATGCAGGGCAAGCTCATTCTCGATACACCGGCCAAGCGCGAACGCGCCATTGGTATGGGTATCACCGATCCGAACCGCATTTACGACGTCACCGAACTTGCCTCAGGCGATGTTCTCGTTGCCGCGACTGGGGTAACCGACGGAACACTGCTTGAAGGCATCCGCCTGCGCCGAGACTGGGTGCAGACCAGCACTGTGGTCATGCGCTCCTGGAGCCAGACGGTGCGCTGGATCAAGGCCCAGCACGCGCGCTAGCGGCACTCGACCGCATCATGCAAATCACCTACCTCTGACCCCATGCTGGATGCGCCCCGACCATTCCTCGATGTCACCCGTTCGGTCACCAACCGGACTTGGGTGGACAGGCTCGACAGCGGCACGGCGCGAACCGCTGCCGCCATCGCCCAGAGGAGCAGCATTTCCGAGATTCTGGCGCGCATCATCGCTGCTCGCGGTGTGAGCCTCGATGATGCAGAAAAATACCTCGAACCCACCATTCGCGGACTTATGCCCGATCCGTCAACGCTTACAGCCATGGACGAACTCGCCGAACGCCTTGTCCGTGCGATAACCAACAACGAAGCAATAGCCCTGTTTGGCGACTACGATGTCGATGGTGCTTGCTCATGTGCGCTTATGGTCCGCTTTCTGCGCCATTTCGGCATCGAGCCACAGGTGCACATTCCTGATCGCATCTACGAGGGCTACGGTCCTAACATTCCAGCCATGGACAAACTCATCGACGCTGGCGCCAAGCTCATCATCACGCTTGATTGCGGCACCACCAGCGACGACCCAATAGCCTATGCAAAGGGCAGGGGCGTCGATGTGCTCGTTATCGACCACCACCTTTCCGATCACGAGCTTCCCAAAGCAGACGCCTTGGTCAACCCGAACCGGCCTGATGACCTTTCGGCGCTTGGCTACCTATGCGCCGCTGGCGTAACCTTAATGGTCATGGTTGCCGTGAATCGCGTCCTGCGCCAGCAGGGTAAGACGAACTTACCAGACCTTCTAAAGCTCCTCGACCTTGTGGCCCTCGCTACCATTTGCGACGTCGTTCCTCTCGTCGGTCTCAATCGCGCCTTCGTGGTGAGGGGACTGGAGATTGCGCGCCGCGGCGACAATCACGGCATTCAGGCTCTCGCCTTGGCCGCCCGCCTGTCGGGTCCGATCAACCCGTACCATTTCGGCTACCTCATTGGTCCTCGCATCAATGCCGGCGGCCGAATCGGCAACGCAGCCTTAGGCACCGAACTGCTGACCGTCGACAACGAGCACCATGCCCTCGCCATTGCCGCCCGGCTGGATGAACTCAATGCCGAGCGCCAGCGCATCGAGGTGGAAGCGGTCGAAGAAGCAGCAGCCGTTGCGGAGATGGAGATTGGCGCAGGGGAGGGCCCGCCGGTTTTGGTGCTTGCCTCGGCCAATTGGCACCCGGGCGTGGCAGGGCTCATAGCGGCCCGGTTGCGAGAGCGGTTCGAGCGTCCGGCGTTCGCCATCGCGCTGCAGCCGGATGGTACAGGTACGGGGTCAGGACGCTCCATGCCAGGTGTTGATCTCGGCCGTGCCGTTATCGAGGCCGTTGAAGCCGGACTGATTGCAAAAGGCGGCGGCCATGCCATGGCTGCTGGCGTTACCATTAAACCGGGCCAGTTGGGACCATTCCGGTCGTTTCTTGCTCAGGCACTCGGTGGCGACGTCGCCACTGCCCGCGCAATTACCGCGCTACCGATTGATGCTGCGGTCACCGCACGTGGCGCCAGCCTGGATCTAGTGCACGATGTCGAACGGGCAGGGCCTTTCGGTGCCGGTAATCCAAGCCCTGTGTTCGCCTTCCCGGCGCACCGAGCCAAGTTCGCACAAGTCGTCGGCAAGGGCGGCCATGTGAGTTTTACACTGACTTCAGAAGACGGTGCCCGCCTTAAGGCCATTGCCTTCCGTGCTGCGAACTCACCACTGGGTGATGCGCTACTCCGATCAGCCGAGACGGCGTTTCACTTTGCTGGCTCGTTGTCGATCGATCATTACCAGGGACGCGAGCAGGTGCAATTTCGCGTTATCGATATAGCTAAGCCGGGCAATTAGCAGAAACTTCGCTTTGATCCGTCACGTTCTTGCATGCGTAAACAACCCAAGGCCGACGGAGACCCACTGCGCCATGACTGCAATGAATATCGCCGTGATTGGTTCCGGGATCGCGGGATTATCGGCAGCCTGGCTGCTTGGCAAAAGCCAGAATGTTTCCTTGTTCGAGAAGAGTGGCCGGATTGGTGGCCACTCGAACACCATCACGGCCAGGGTGATCGAGGGCACAGTTTCGGTTGATACGGGTTTCATCGTCTACAACGAGCAGAACTACCCTAATTTGACGGCGCTGTTTGACCATCTCGGTGTCGCCACATCCGAATCATCGATGAGCTTTGCTGTGTCCATAGAGCAGGGCCGCCGTGAATACTCCGGCCGTCATTTGAATGGTCTCTTCGGTCAGCGACGTAACATTGTCCGGCCCGAGCATTGGCAGCTTGTCGGCGACATATTGCGCTTTTTCCGTGAAGCACAACGGCAAGTCGCGTCATGCCCGGATGACGTGTCTATCGCCGAGTTTCTCGACCGCTTCGGTTATTCGCGTGTTTTTATCGAAGACCACATCTTGCCGATTTCGGCTGCGATCTGGTCGACGCCGTCTCGCGGTATGCTGCAATTTCCGGCAAAGACGTTCATCGAGTTTTTCGCCAATCACTCGCTGCTCCAAGTTGGCAGCCGGCCTATCTGGCGTACGGTGTCCGGCGGCAGCAAGGAATATGTGCAGCGTCTACGCAAATCAGGACAGTTCGAGGCCATCGTCAGTTGTCCTATCCGCACTGTGGTCCGCCATACGCAAGGCGTCGAGTTGTTTTTCGAGGACGGTTCGAGGCGCAGCTTCGATCAGGTGATTTTCGCCTGCCACCCCGACGAGGCTCTCTCCATGCTGGTAGATGCCAGTGATCTAGAGCGTCATATATTGGGCTCGTTCCGCTTCACCACCAATCATGCCGTTTTACACACTGACGCGAGCTTCATGCCACAGCGCAAGCACCTTTGGTCTTCATGGAACTACCTGCGTGGCGAGGAGGGCGAAAACGCGCTTAGCCTGACCTATTGGATGAACCGGCTGCAGCCGCTTGGTACCAAAACCAACGTGTTCGTCACTCTCAACCCACATCGGGAATTTGCGTCGGGGTCCATACAGTACGAGATCGATTATGAGCATCCCATGTTTGATGCCCGTGCGATTACTGCACAAAAAGAGCTTTGGCAGGTGCAGGGACAACAACGCACCTGGTTTGCTGGCGCCTGGATGGGCTATGGGTTCCACGAGGATGGCCTGCAGGCAGGGCTTGAGGTAGCTGAGCGCATCGGCTCAGTGCAGCGCCCTTGGCAGGTGAGGCAGCCGCGCGCCCGCATCGCACACAACTGGGTGCAGGGAGACCAGCGCCTATGGGCAGCCCAGTAGCTCAGCGAACGGCTGGCGCTATCTATGTCGGCGACGTGGTGCACAAGCGAGCTTGGCCAAAGCGGCACGCCTTGCGTTATAGCGTCTTCTCAATGCTTGTCGATTTGGACAAGCTTGAGGAACTGTCGAAACAGCTCCGCTTTTTCTCCATCAACAAGCTCAACCTCGTTTCGCTCTTTGCCAAGGATTTCGGCCCGCGCGATGGCAGCAGCGTCTCGGCCTTTATTCGTAGCAAGGCCGCTGCGGCGGGTGTCCAAAACGTCGCGCGCATTCGCCTGCTGGCTTATCCGCGCCTGCTAGGCTTTGCGTTCAACCCAATTGCCGTCTACTTCTGCGAAGACGAGAGCGGCGCCATTACCTTTATGGCTTATGAGGTGAGCAACACCTTCGGTGAGCATCACTTCTACCAGACCCCGATCAACGCTGCTGGACCGGAGATAACGCACGAAGAAAAAAAGGCGTTCTTCGTCTCGCCGTTCAACAGCCTTGAAGGTAATTATCGGTTTTTCGTTCGGCCGCCGGCAGAGAAAGTGTTCTTGGGGATCACGCTATCGACCGAAAAGGGTGGTCTGCTCACCGCCTATTTTGAGGGCGAGCACCGCTTGCTGACCGACTCTATCCTCCTGAAACTGCTGCTTGCATATCCCTTTATGACAGCTAAAGTGGTGGCGGGCATACACTGGGAAGCATTGCTTTTGTGGCTCAAAGGTGTGCCGACAACGCTTAAATACCGGCGGCAGCTGAAGGCTGCGGCCAAGCTTGGCGAGAAGCTGGATCCGGCAGCCTGATGAGTAAAATCGCAGTAGACCATTCCAATACCGGCGCCACGCCGTGGACGCGCTTTGCGTCCTGGGCGGTAGACACCCTTGGCCTTAAGCTAGTCGGCCAACCACGGCATGGTGGCGTTACAGTCATCTTTCCCAATGGTCGCACCCGTACAGTAGGTAACCCCTCCACGGGTGAACATGCCGTTCTGCAGTTGAACAATTTTCGCGTGCTGACCGAAGCAATGCACCGCGGCACTGTTGGATTTGCCGCCGCTTATATGAACGGTGATATCGAAGTCGACGACCTGACAGCGCTGTTCAGGTTTTTCCTGCAGAACCGGGACACGTTCGAAAAAGCCAATCCGGGCTTTTTCCGCAAGGCCGCTGCCGATTTTCATTACCATCTCTCTCGCCGCAATACCCTTGAGGGATCCAAGAGGAACATCGCTGAGCACTACGATCTGGGGAACGACTTTTACGGCCTATGGCTCGACCCATCCATGACCTATTCGTCGGCTCTGTTTCAATCGGGAGATCAGAGCTTGGAAGATGCCCAACGAACAAAATACCGGCGCGTCGCAGATATGGCTGGAATCACCGAAGGATCGAGTGTCCTCGAAATTGGTTGCGGCTGGGGCGGCTTTGCCGAAGCCGTTGCACGAGACTACAAAGCCAAGCTGCGTGGCATTACCCTGTCGGCGGAGCAGCTCAAATTTGCCAAGGAGCGGCTGGCGCGGCAGGGGCTCGACAATTGGGCGACGCTGGTTTTCGAAGACTACCGCCATACAGAAGGCCAGTTTGAACACATATGCTCAATTGAGATGATCGAAGCGGTCGGTGAAGACAATTGGCCTAGCTACTTCCAGACCATCCACGACCGCCTCAAGCCCGGCGGAACTGCTGCAATCCAGGCGATCACTATCAATGAGGGGGATTTTGCCGGCTATCGCAGCGGACCGGATTTTATCCAGCGCTATATCTTCCCGGGCGGCATGCTGCTCACTAAAACGGTGATGCGCGAGTTCGGCGAAAAATACGGCCTGGTGCTCGAGAACGTCGACAATTTCCGACTGTCTTATGCAAAGACCCTAAGGCTTTGGCGCGAGCGCTTCCTCGAACGCTGGCCGATGATTGCACCACTTGGCTACGATGAACATTTCAAGCGCAAGTGGGTCTATTATCTGAGCTACTGCGAAGCTGGATTTACCGAAGGATCTATTGACGTCGGCATCTATCAATACCGGCGTCCGGCCTGATCTACCCGCGCTCGCCTACGCGGCAGCATCTTGTTGGTTAGCCAAAAGAACACAGGATAGGGCAGCCAACGCACGGTCTTCATCAGCCAAACCATGCGCTTGGGAAAAGCGATTTCAAAGGCGTTTGATTTGGTCAGCGCATCCACGATCCTGCGAGCTGCTTCATCGGTTTCCATCAAGAATGGCATAGGAAAATCGTTCTTGTCGGTGAGTTCTGATTTTACGAACCCAGGAGCGATCATCCGGACAATGATGTTCCGCGGCGCCAGTTCAGTGCGCATCGTTTCCAGAAGATTGATCAGAGCGGCTTTGGTGGACGAATAAGCGGCAGACCGGGGCAGGCCGAAATAGCCAGCGACGGAGGCGATCACGGCAAGCTGCCCTCCGCCTTGCCGCTCCATTTGCGCAATCAGCGGATTGGCAATGCGTAGAAGACCTAAATAATTTGTGTCGACAATCTTGGTGAACTTGTCGAAACCGTAATCGCCCACATCCATGGGCTGCCATGCGGCCGCCCCGAAGATGAACAGGTCGATACGCCCTAGCTCAGAAATCATCTGCCGCAAGGTGCTGGTAGTGGCGGCAGCGTCGGTTACGTCGAGAATATAGGGGCGAATGGCGGCATGGTTTGCCGCCACCTCGCCGAGCTTATCAGCGCGGCGGCCCGATATGGCCACCGTCCAACCATGCTGCGCCAACAGCTTTGCCACTCCCGCCCCAATGCCTGAGCCGCCCCCGATGATCCAGGCGACACCAGGCTGCAGGCTCATAGACCAAAGAGAGGTTGCAAAGCGCGCATCAGGCGTCCACGGAACGTCAGCTTGGCATCCACCGCGACAAGGCAAATGCAATCCTCGCCTGGCTCGGCAATCGGCTGATGTTCCACCTCCTCGTCGTGATCGGCGATATCACCGGCCGTAAATACACCGAAACGATCCCTATACGCACCCTGGAGGATCAACGTCAGTTCCTGCCCCCCGTGACCATGTTCGGGCACGCGCCTGCCTGCGGCAACGCGCAAGAGCATCAGCCGAGACTTGTGATCTTGGCTCCAAGCTAAATCAGCAGTAGCAACACCGGGACCTGTCCACTTCCAGCGCACACTTTCAAGTCCACCCGGCAGATACGACTTTAAGGGCAGGGGCAATCCGCCGCGCTCATCATGCGGCACGACTTCGATGCGATCCTCCCCCAGCGAGCCCATCAACCGATTTAGCGCACTCGAGGACAGCTTTGCTTCAGGCTCCGCCGTCAGCAGCGCTCCGCCAATCGAATTCATGTGCCGCAATGTCTCGCGGCCTCCTTCTGACATGGCCAGATGAGTGGCGATCACGGCAGCATAAGGCTCGTCCAACGTCCCGGCGCTGAATGCCATCAGTGTAGAAATGTCAGGGTGGTGATTGATGGTCATTGCAAGTCCTCCAGCATGGGCCGGAGCCGTTCATAGGCGAGACGAAGTCGCGATTTCACTGTTCCCAATGGGATCCCAATTTTCGCAGCAATTTCTGCGTGCGGCAGGTCATGTATGAAGCTCAGTCGGACAACCTCTTGTTGTTCGGGTGAAAGTCTTCCCAACGCAGCGGTAACGCGATCGATCACCTGGTGTTGCTCCACCAGGAAGCTCCCGGTGGGAGCGTCGCTGGCAATCTCCATAGCCGATAAATCCTCGTAGGGCTTGTTCGACTGCCGCCGGAGCTGGTCGATGCGCAAATTGCGTGCAATCGTAAAAATCCAAGTGCTCGCTGCACCGCGCTGGCTCGAGAACAAAGCCGCCTTGCGCCAGACCGACAAAAACGTTTCCTGCACCAAATCTTCAGCAAGGGCGTCGCTTGCCCCGAGCTTGAGCATCATAGACTTGATACGTGGCCCAAAGAGATTGAAAAGCGCAGCCAACGCAGCGCGATCCTGCTTTTCAGCGATACGCAGCAACAGGCCATTCGGGTCAGAGAAGTCTAGTTGATACGGTGGTTGCCCACCTCTTTGGTCGGTCATTACTACCGCATACATCGACTGCTCCGGACCTGTCAGCCCTCTTACGAGCCAAAAAGTTCGTTGGATCAACTAAGGCCAAGGCGCAGCGCTGGTTTTCTGCAGATTCAGAACTGCTGACAAGCAAACAAAGTTCGTGCAAACAGCGGTTGGTCAGGTGTGGAGAGGTTTCCTGGTACGCCCACGGGGAATCGAACCCCGCTCTGCACCGTGAGAGGGTGCCGTCCTGACCGATAGACGATGGGCGCGGACCAGAGGAAACAGCGCGTAGCTTATTGCATTCCTGCAAAGAAAGGAATGGTACGCCCTAGGGGAATCGAACCCCTCTCTGCACCGTGAAAGGGTGCCGTCCTAACCGATAGACGAAGGGCGCCTAAGCGCTGGTCGTCGTATAGTTGGGCGCTTTGGGATGCGCAACCCCCTATGTGCTCAAGTCTAATTTTTTTAACAGCCGGAGAATGTCACCGGCCGATTATAGCCGCGCGGACGATCGCGAACGTCGACATGGATGAACTGCCGGCCGGGATAACAGCCTAACCCACCCACGCTGTCGGTCCGCATGGCAAAGGCAATTAGTTCAGCTTTGTCCACACCCGGGATGTAGAAATCGGCTGCCATGCACTTGGTGTGATAGGAATTATCGGCCCCGCCTGCAGCCGTGTTGTGCTGATTGTCCCTGTAGCCGGAGTGCATGATGACCTTGCGGCCGAAATGCCCTTCGAATTCCCAAATTACGAACCGCAACTTGGGCGCGATGCACAGCGCATTGACTTCGCGGCTGGTAACGATTGTGCCCCAATCGTTACGCTTGCCGGTGTAAGCCGAGCCGCTCGAGCTGGCGAACATTGCCATCGGGACACAAGCGGCCAGCATGGACGTGCAAAAGGCAGCGGCAACAATGGTGCGGAGTGTTCTAATCATCGCGAACTCCGATCGGCGTATGTTGCTCGGCTGCAACAAAAAGGCGCCATTCTACGAAGTCGCTAAAATACGATTGGTCTTGCTAACCGCAGCCTAATTACCACGGTTAGCAAAGCGTTAGCTTAGAGCTAATGAACTACCATTTGCCGACATTTGGCATCGAGAGCCACGGCTCTCGCGGCGGCAGCGTGCCGTCCTGAATCAGCTCGATCGATATGTTGTCGGGCGAACGGACGAAAGCCATATGCCCGTCCCGGGGTGGGCGATTGATCACCACACCCATATCGCTGAGGTGCTGACACAAAGCGTAAATGTCTTTAACACGATACGCTAAATGCCCGAAGTTACGGCCTTCTCCGTAAGTTTCCGGGTCCCAGTTGTAGGTCAGCTCAACCTCGCCGCCCTCGTCGCCAGGCGCACGCAGGAAGATCAGCGTATACCGCCCCTTCTCGTTCTCGTGGCGGCGCACTTCCTCTAGACCAAGGCCCTCGCAATAAAAACGCAGGCTTGCTTCGACATCAGTTACGCGCACCATCGTGTGCAGATATTTCACTATGCTTCTCCCGGGTTCTTATCAGCTGCTTGGGCGTAACAATTTGGCTCTGCGCAGGCAACCAGCCTCTCCGGTAACAAATTGCTAAGACATGCTTAACAATACCCGGTGAATCGGACACAGTGTGACGATCGTGTGGAGTATCTCGCGGCGGCGGGTCGAGTAAAAAGGCTTTGGGATTTATGGGGGCCAAGTACGGCGGGGATGTGGATAGACCGATGAACGCGTCCATAGAGGCGGGTTCGGCGGTCCATGCTGAAGCAAGCGGTGACGCAAGCCTCGACACCATTGAGGTCGCCGGTGCGATCAAGTGGTTCGATGCAGGCAAGGGCTTTGGTTTTATTGTTCCCGACAACGGCATGCCCGACGTCCTGCTGCACGTAACCTGCTTGCGGCGCGACGGGTACCAGACCGCCTATGAAGGCGCGCGCATCGTCGTTGAAGCATTGAACCGCCCAGGTGGCCTGCAGGCGTTCCGCATTGTATCGATGGACGAGTCCACCGCTCGTCATCCCTCGCAATTGCCGGCCCCACGCACCCATGTGGTGGTGGAGCCTACATCCGTCATGGTTCGGCTTGAGGTGAAATGGTTCAATCGCATTCGCGGCTTCGGCTTTCTCTCTGCTGGCGAGGGAACACCCGACATTTTCGTGCACATGGAAACCTTGCGCCGCTTCGGCATAACCGAGCTGCGCCCCGGCCAGTTTGTGCTGGTTCGCTATGGCAATGGCCCAAAAGGCCTTATGGTAGCCGAAATCAGGCCTGAAGGATGGGGCGACGCGCCGTCCTCCCACTAAGGTTCAACATGCTTTCTTCACCGAACGTTTCGGCTTCCCTGCGCTTAACCGTTGCAGCCGCTATTCTCGTGACTGCGTCCATTTCCGCCCAGGCGCAAGACAACGAACTAACGCTCCGTACCGCAACCGGCGAATACCGCTTCAACGTTGAAGTCGTTGATACGCCGGAGAGCCGTGCACAAGGGCTTATGTTCCGTACCGAACTTGCAGACGACGCCGGCATGCTGTTCGACTTCAAGGAAGAGCGGGAAGTTTCGTTCTGGATGCAGAACACGCTCATTCCACTAGACATGATCTTCGTGGGCACGGACGGCATCATCGACACCATTCACGTTAACGCGCGTCCGCAGGATCCGACGTCCATTCCGTCCGAAGTCCCTGTTCAGTTCGTGCTGGAGATACCTGGCGGCCGTTCGGTGGAGATCGGATTAAAGCCCGGCGACGTGATGGTCCATGAACGGGTAGTGGCGCAGCCGGCTAAAGCCGGTGAATGACCATGCAGTCTATAACGGCCCATAGATGAAGGCTGGCGCCCGCCACAACGAAGATGTGCCATAGCGCGTTCTGGAACATCAGCTTTTCCCAGAGGTGAAAGATTATGCCGAGCGAATAGGTAACACCGCCTGCGAGCAGCAGGAGCAGCGTTGTATCCGGCAGTGTCTTGGCGAGCGATTGGAACACCAATAACCCGCTCCAGCCGATTGCCAGATAAAGCGCAATGGCCAAGCGCCCAAACCGCTCCGGAACAATCAGCTTGAGCGCTATCCCAACCAGCGATGCACCCCACACAAAGCTGGTCATGAGCATGCCGGTGGCCGTTCCGCCGATAATGGCCAGAAACGGTGTGTAAGTACCGGCGATAAAGAGGAAAATGGCTGCTTGGTCGAAACGCGCCAGATGCATCTTGATTGGAGACACCGGCCATAGATTATAGGCCAGGGAAACGCTGAAGAGCACGACGAACGTCGTTAGATAAATCGCTAGGGCAGGGACTGCCTCGGGAGCCGTCTCGAGAATGGCATAGGTCAGAAGGCCTGAGCCGGCAATCAGCGCCACCAGCAGTCCTAAAACATGGACGAGCCCATCAACGACCATTTCGAGCTTTGTGTAGGGCCGCTGTTCGCGGCTCCACCAGGAATAGGTAGGTTGACGGTTTTGCATTCACATTCCTTATGCTCGAGACAAGACTTGCCTATGATTTGGTTCACCCAAAACGTTTCGGGTAACAACTCGTTGCCCGCGTTGGCGCCGCTTGACCGGTAACGCTGCCGTTACTACGACATATGCATGTTTGTGGACCTGAACATGCCGCCCGTTTCGATCTTCGTAGCGCTTGCTGATCCTACCCGCTGCCGCATTATTGAATTGCTCCGGCAGGGGCCGCAGCCGGTACATGTCCTTGCCGCTGGCTTCGATATCAGCCGGCCCGCCATTTCGCGCCATCTGCGAGTGCTCAAGCATGCCAAGCTCATTAGTGAGAAAAAGATTGGCCGCGAAAATCTATACAGGCTGCACCTGAAGCGCCTCGAACCAGCACAAGAGTGGATCACCACGCTGCTACCATCAAAGCTAGTTAAGCAGTCAGACTTGGCCCTTATTGACACCAAGCCGGCTGCGCAGCCAATGAAAGCGCTCAGCACCCGCCCCAAGGCTCCTTCCATCAGCCAAATGGGTTTTGACTTCTAGCTTGCCCAACAAGCCTAAAGAGTCTCCAAACGCAGTTGCTGCGCCGGGCGCACCGACATAGCCGACCACGTCGTCAGCACTCCGGTTGCAATCGTCACCACAACTGCCCCGATGGTCACCAATGCGACCGTTCCCCAACTGAACGTAAAGGGGATCTCCATGACAAAGGTCAGGATAGCCCAGGCTCCAGCCGTGCCCAATCCCGCGCCCATAATCGCTGCCAGAGCGCCCAGAAGTCCGTACTCGGTAACAAAGGCCGCGATCACGTCCGATCGCCGGGCCCCAAGCACCTTCATGACCATGGCATCCGCCTCGCGTTGCTTTCGGCCTACGCTCATCGCGCCTGCCAGCACTAGCACGCCCGACGCAACGGCCAGGCTGCCCACCAGCGCAACGGCGTTGGCAAGGCTCGAGAGAATAGCTGATATTCGCACCAGCGCATCCCCGATGGGCAAGAAGGTAAGGGCTGGGAAAGTCGAACTGAGCTCTGTCTCTACAGCGCTCTCAGCACCGTTGTGCACAGTGATGCTGCCCATAAAACTCTGCGGCGCGCCCTCGATGACGCCTGGAGAAAACAAGATGCGGAAGCTGAGCCCGTTTTCTCGCCAATCGATCTCGCGGAAACTGGAGATCGTTGCGGTAAGCGGACGACCCGCTATGGTCATGGTCAGTTCATCACCCAGCTGCAAGCCCAATGGCTCCTGCAATTCCGTGCTGAGCGAGACTTGCGGCGATCCGGCATAATCGCTGGGCCACCACTCTCCTTCGGTAATCACCGAAGCGTTTGGCAACTCTCGCGCCCAACTTAGAGTGGTATCGCCCTTAAACATTTCGCCAATATCGTCTGGTAGTGGTCCCAATGCCGCTGTTTCGCTTCCGCCGATGGACTGAATGGTGCCGCGCAGCATCGGAATGGTTTCGAACGCCTCAATCTGGCTGTTGCCAGCTGCAAACGCCTCCACATTAGGTACTTGCTCGCGAGCAACATCGAGCAGCACGAAAGTCGGGATATCATCCGCCACGACGCCGTTGATCTGCGTACGCATGCTCTGGTCCAAAAGGCTGATCATCAGCAGCAACCCCAGCCCAAGCCCCAGTGAAAGAACAACAACCGGGGCAGGGGCTCCGGGCCGATAGACCGCCTTGATAGCCTGACGCAGTGTTGCATTGGGCAGCGGCGGCAACAGTCGCAGTCCCGCCTGCAGCAGCCAGGCTGCGAAGCGCAGCGCCAGAAACGCGCCCACAGCACCGACCGCATACCACAAAACCAACCGCGGCTCGCCGGTTGTCACGATTGCAAGACCTGCTATGGCCCCAAGCGCCAACACCAGCGGCACAGCAGTGGCAGGCGCCAACATGTCTCGCCAGCCCAGCACGTTACCCACGCCGCCAGATGCGCGGAACAAGCTGGCTGGTTTGAGTTTTTGCGCACCGCGCAACGGCAAAAGGGCAAACGCAAACCCGATCAACAGTCCAAAGACGCCTGCGGTCAACAACGAGCCAGCATCAATCGACGGCGGCAGGTCTATCGCGAGCATATCCGATAAAATCGGTAGGGCGATCAGGGTCGTTGCCGCGCCAAGCGCCATGCCGAGCAGCACACCGGCGAAAGTCAGCACCATGATCTGGCTCAGGAAATGAACCATGATACGGCTCGCAGTCGCCCCAAGGCTGCGCATGGTGGCAATCGACGTCTGCCGTTCGGTGATATAGGCTGTCACCGCATTGGAGACCCCCACCCCGCCCACGAGCAGTGATGACAGACCTACAAGGGTCAGGAAACGGGAAAACAGGTCGAAGAACCGCGCCAAATTGGCCGTAGCGTCGCGCGGTAAGCGGATTTCCCAATCAGCATCGGGGTAAGCCTTGCGCAGTGCCTCCGTGGCTGCTTCGACATCGCCATCGGCCAGCACAATCTTATAGCTGTACCGGCTAAGCGTACCGTTCTGGTCCAAGCCAGCCTCGGCCAGTGCTACGTCGGAGATAAGCGCCGGCAATCCGATCTGAAACCCTTGAGCGGCCTGATCCGGCAGCCCCACCAGCGTCCCGCGCACCACGAAATCAACAATGCCGATCTCGACCACATCTCCTGAACTTACCCCCAGCCGGCTGAGAGCCTGCGGATCAAGCAAGACGCCTGGCCGTCCATCATTGTCGGCCACCAATTCATCTATTGGCGTTCCGGCAGGCTCCGTCTCGACCGCGCCGAGCATCGGATAGCCCATGCCAACGGCACGAAGACTAAGTAGAGCGCTCTGCTCCCCCGCGTTGGCCCGCGCATTGACGTCGATCACGCGTACCGTCCGGCCAAGCGCCTCTATACTAGCGCGCTGCTCCGGCGTGACGTCATGCCCGCTACTGCGAACCTCCATGTCCCCGCCGAGAATTGCTCGGGCGTCCCGGCTTACCGCACTCTGCAGCGCCGCCCCAACCGACGACACCGCAGCAATGACACCAACTCCGAGAGCAAGACATGCCAGCAGCACGGCAAAGCGCCGGAGATCGCCGCGCAGATCGATCAGTGCAATGCGCCACCAAGCAGCGAGCCGGCTCACGCTGGTACACTCTCTTTGGCCGATGAGAGTTGTCCGTGGCTCATGGTCAGGATGCGATCAGCCTTGGCCGCAAGCGCCGGATCATGGGTAATAAGGAACACGGCCGTTCCATTGTCCCTCGCCAGCGCGAACATCATCTCGATGACGCGCGCTCCAGTATCTTGATCCAGATTGCCCGTTGGCTCGTCTGCCAGCAGAAGCTTGGGCCTCATGACGATAGCACGGGCAAGCCCCACGCGCTGTTGCTCGCCGCCCGACAGAGCACTTGGCCGATGATCGAGCCGCTCTCCAAGACCCACTGCGCGAAGCGCTGCCGTGGCCTCTTCCATGATCTCTTTAAAGGACCGGTTTGTCTCGGCAATTTCTAGCGCTAGAGCCACATTCTCCAGCGCCGTCATGGATGGGATCAGATGAAAGTTCTGGAACAGGATTCCGAGGTTCTGCCGGCGGAAAATTGCCAACTTGTCTTCGCCCAAGCCCGACAATGCCGTTCCGGCGACATTCACTTCCCCATCACTCGCCCGCTCAAGCCCGCCAAGAACCATCAGTAGCGACGTCTTGCCGCTACCCGAGGGGCCCACCACCGCCACGACCTCGCCCGGATCGATGCTGAAGCTAACATCCTTGAGGATATGCAAAGGTGTTTTACCGGACCGCAAATGCAAGTTCATGCGTTGGGTTTGAACGACTGGGCTTTGCATAGCGGCTCTTAGGTTTATCTGCGGCCCGACAGAGTTAGGTCGCCAAGTGGAAAAGAAAAGCAATGATAGGCAAAATTCTGCGTGAGGGCCTGCGGTCTATGGTCCTACTAACCATGGTTTTGGCGAGTATTGTCCCGGCCAATGCCGCACCCAAATCGCTCATGCTTTATGGTGACTCATTGATGGCTGGGCTAGGTTTGCCGTCCGACGACGCCTTTGCAGCGCAGCTTCGAAACGCACTCCAGAAGGACGGATACGAAGTCACTATCGTCAACGCCAGCGTCTCCGGAGACACTTCTGGCGCCGCGCTCGCTCGCCTCGATTGGACCCTGGCCGAAACTCCTGACGCGGTTCTGCTGGGTCTGGGCGGCAACGACATGCTGCGGGGCCTATCGCCGCAGAGCATGCAGGAAAACCTGCGCAGCATTCTCACCCGCCTCGAAAATCAAGACGTTCCCGTCCTGCTGCTTGGCATGCGCGCCAGCCCCAGCCTGGGCGACGATTACGTCACCGCTTTCGACGCCGTATTCCCCCGCTTGGCCGCCGAGTTCAACGTGCCTTTTTACCCCTTCTTCCTCGAAGGCGTTGCTCTTGACCCATCGCTCAACCAGCCCGACCGCATCCATCCCAATGCCCAAGGCGTCAAGCGTATGGTCGCCGGTGTTCTGCCCATGGTTGAGAAATTGCTGGACGCTGCGCCAGGCGGCTAAGGCTGAAACGAACTCGCGCAAGGGCCTGGCGATCCCGACAGGACTGACGGTCGTGTTCACTTTCAACGACTTAAGTCCACTAACCTGACTCTATTGCTGCACTGAAACACTTGGCGATTTTCCGGAATTGCCTAACCTCTGCAGCACCACACCTCGACACCCAACACCACCAACCCCGCTGGCATCCAGCCAGCGCTCAACTCAACACGCCCGCACTACCGCGGATAGGAGACACCATGCGCGTTCTGTACGCCCACCCGATCGTTGAGCCTGAAACCAAGGCGACACGCTGCCTTGGCACTATCGACCTCGAGCTATCGCCAGACGTCCGCCTGTATGGGTTGCGGCTTTTGCACATGCCCGATGGCAAGAAAATCTTGTTCGCTCCCCACGCTGGACATCGCCGCACCGCAACATTCTCGCCTGAACTGGGTAAGACGTTGACGGCCATGGCGATCGAAGCGCTTGGGGATGCGGCCAATGACGCTTAACACCAGCACACCGCAGCTTAGTTCCGAACCCTGGTATTCCTCCTGGCACAACCTGACCGACGAAGAGAGATTGGCGGCTATCGGTCCGCTAGAGATCACTCCATGCGATCCCGCGATCGTTGCACGCTACGACGTTCTACAGCGCAGGACCGCGAAGCGGGCGCAAGTGCGATGGGCTGTTCCAGACATAGCAGCAGAAGCGCACCACGCCCGTGAAGAAGCTCGCTTTCTCCTCACCCGCGCCACCGAAGGCGATGATGACGACGCCTTGGACGCTGCTCAATCCGAGTTCGACCAGCGGGATGAGGCTTTGGACTTCATCCTTGCCACGCATATGCGCAGTCAAAGTTGGAAGGATCGAGTCCGCGAAAGAATGGAAAAGGACCGCGCGAAAGTGACCGGGCCGGCGGACATTACCCCCTCGCCTGTGCTGATTGCAGCCAACGACAATCAACCCTGGCTTACCGCTTCCGCTCTGCTCGATATGCACTTCGAGCCAGTGAACTATGTAGTTCCGGGTTTTATTGCTGAAGGGCTAACCATCCTTGGTGGACGGCCTAAGCTTGGCAAGTCGTGGCTGGCCTTAGACTTTGGCGTTGCCGTTGCTTCAGGTGGTATGTCACTAGGCGCCCGGTGTGCAAAGGGCAGCGCGCTTTACCTAGCGTTGGAAGACAATGACCGCAGACTGCAAGACCGCCTAAGAACCGTCTTGCCCAAGATGAGGTCAGCATGGCCCGACCTGTCTAACTTGGCCTTGGTTACCACGGCTCCGAAAGTTGGAGCTGGCTTAGTCCAAGCTTTGGACACGTGGCGCACCAGCGTTCTGGATCCACGGTTGATTATCATCGACACCTTGGCCATGGTTCGCCCACCCAAGAAGGGCAACCAAGATTCCTATTCAGCGGACTACGAAGTCCTGTCACCACTGCAGCGCTACGCAAGCGAGCATCGCATCGCTGTTGTTGTTGTCACTCACGTCCGCAAGATGGAAGCCAGCGACCCGCTCGAGATGATCTCCGGTACTAACGGCCTGACTGGTGCCGCAGACTCGATCATGGTGCTAGATCGCACTGCCGACGGTCCGAAACTGTACGGCCGAGGTCGCGACATCGAAGAGGTGGAAAAGGCGCTGAAGTTCGACGCGGGCAAGTGGTCAGTGATTGGCGACCTAGCGGAAGTGAAACGATCGGACCAGCGTCGGGACATCATAGAGGTGATGACTGATCATCGGCTGCCCATGAAACCATCGGAAATCTCTAAGGAACTTGGCGTGCCAGTGGCGAATGTCACTTACTTAGTGCGGAAGATGGTTGAAGCCGGTGAACTCGAGAAAGCAGCGTACGGCTCCTATATACTCCCCTCAGAGTCCTCAGACCCCTCAGAGTTGTTCGACTCTGAGGACTCTTAGGAGTCTGAGGGGGGAGATATAGAAGTGCAAAGTCAGCGCTATGTAGTCTGCGCGGTGTGGAATCGACGTATTGCTCTGCTTCTGGAGGAGCAATGGCAACATCTGAGCCACTGGTAGACTTCGTTGCGCTGACTGGTGACCGGGTGCTTCTTCGGACGCCAGAGGAGTTGCAGAGATTCGTGAATCGCGAAGTCTCGTTTTGGTCTGATCTAGGCAAGAACGCTAGCGGCCGCGCACCGTTCAATGTCCCACTGCAAGTAGTGTCGAACTTAGCCAATCAACTGCAGGCCATGGCCCGCGACGACTCTCATGACGCGGCGCAAGACCTGTTCTCTCGCACCTATTCCGCGCCGGAAATAGCCATACCGCTGAGTACTTCTCAAACAGGTATTGCGCTTCAGGATATCTCGCAGCGCTTTGGCTACCAAGGGGCTGCCGGAGCACTGACCTTAGCACTGCCAGAACAGCTTTATGGCGAGCCTTTCGCGGGCGTCAACAGGGCAGCTTTCAACGGCGCTGTTGAATTCATCTCCTTTAGAGCTGGCCTCAGCAGCAACGCTATAGAAGCTGCCAGGCGCACCCTGAATGGCCTACATGGGCGCGCCACTCAGGTCACTGCTGACATCCAATTGAAAGCGGATGAACAGCTTGAAAAACACGCAACAGAATTCAGTTCAGCTGCGGAAAAGATCGAGACGCGTATTAGTGCTCGAGAGCGCGCGATGCTGGAGTCACAGCTGCGCTATGATCAGGCAGCAACTGAAGCTCTTGCAAGCTTCGCAGCGACCCATGCCACTTACCTAGAGCAGATGAAACTCAGGGCGCCTGTTGAATACTGGCGTACTAAGGCTGCTGAACACAAGAGGGACGCTGGAGACCTAAGAAATTGGCTCGTCGGCTTTTTTGTTCTCATGATCGGCGGCTACGTAATAGCTATTGTGGGGCTGCATGATCAGCTAGCGGAGTTCCTACTCAAGTTCCAAGGAAACACCGGAGCACTGTTGATAGTGTCCGCCTCGTTCGCGCTGCTCGCGTCGTTGCCACTTTGGGTGGGCCGATTGCTTGTGAAGTTTTATCTCAGCGAGCACCACTTAGCCACTGACGCCAAAGAGCGCGAGGTGATGACACAAACCTATTTGGCTCTGACCGCTGAGGGGGCAGTAGATGAAAAGGATCGGACTTTGATTCTTTCAGCGCTCTTTAGAAGTACTCCCGACGGTGTCGTAAAGGACAACTCACAGCCAGATACCTCACCCGGCGCGATGCTTTCTAAGCTGCTGGATAGTAGGTAACCGAGACTAGGGCAGTCACTTACGTCACCACCTTAGAAGCCATGGTGTGCGGCTGTTTCCAGCCGGCCTGGCAAGCAGACGTCACCACTTGCCCAGTACTGACACGCTGTAGCGTCAAGCTACCAAGATGAATTAGGCTGAAGCTCAGAATGACCTGCGGGCAAGCATTCAACTACGAGGGCTGCAGTTTCCACCTTAGGTGGAACCATCAAGTTTACGACGTCCTGCTTGCATAGCTGCACGGCGGCTTTTGGGAGCACAATCGGCTGATCATCCGTGTCGTCGGCACGAAGCACCGGCTCAATCAACAGCCGTACCTCTGCGTTGCGCGCAATCTGAGCGGCCGTAAGCGGCTCCTGTGCTGGGGTCGAGTTGGACCGGTCATTTACATTGGGGATCGGCAACACCTCGCCAGTGGCACGCCCTGCAGTATCTTTGACCGCGTAAAAGCCGAACGGAACCATCTTATCGATTGCAGCGTTTGCGTTTTGATCGGTCACGTTTGGGCCTCCGGGTTGGCGCAGCATATCAGGTATGCGCTCAGCTTGCACGCGTATGCAAGTGGGTTGCGGCTTAATTGTGTTGGACTGTTACAATGTCGCCCAATGGCTGAGAAGGTATCGGTCTGCCCGTACGCTGCAACACTTACCGGATCGAGTGGTTTGCGCGCGTTGATGCAATTCAAAATTTGACCTGTGCCGCTGGCAGCCCCTTACAGGCCGTCCAGCCATGGGAGGGGGAGGGTCACGGTCTGGCCGAACTAAGGGGCTTACCGCTCGGATCCAATCGCGCGTTACGCCGCAGGTTTTGACTAATTTTCGAGCCGGCTGTTGACATGCGAAATAGTACACAGGCTTAGTGGGTTTATGCACCGCGCGCTGGACATGAGGCGCCACTAACGAGCTGCGACAAGCAGCCAAAGCCCCGTTACCATTACGGATCAATCACCATGACCCAGCCTTCCATGGCAGGCTTTGCTGCGCCTGCGCTTTCGTTTGACCACTCAGACTCCGGGCTGACTCCGGCCCAACACCGGACCGCCGTTGCAGTTGTAAATGCAAAGCGAGCCGATCCTGTTCTTTCTTGGCCTACCCTGTCACGGCTGCAAAAAGCTGGACGGACTGACCTAGTGCAAGCGCTGCTCGATTGGCGCGAACTTACTTCAACCGCATCGATCGGCAGCGCCAACGACAACAACAGGTACGCCGGCATTGCAGAAGGCGTGCATGTGGAGAGGTTCGCAGACGCCACAACGACCATGGGTGAAGACGGTGAGTGGGAAGTGCGGCCCACCGTCCCCGCTATGTTGAAGGCAGCTGAACAGACCGGGCCATTTACTTCGCGAGTGTCCGTGCGCTCGAGCCGGAACAAAGCTGGATGGTCAGAACCTGAGACTTGTGCCCACAACCGACTGGTTCGCGCTCCCTATCCACAACACGAATATTTCTTCTATGGCCGGCTTCTGTTTGGACCGATGAGCGGCCGCAACAAGCAGAAGGGTAGTGACTGGCGCACTGCTTTCTCGTTCATCGGTATCGTTGAACAAGATAGGCGAGGCAGTTGGAAGAAGGCAGATGGCCGATGGAACATCAAACACCGTCCAACAGAGACATGGCGCCGCGACCGCAGTGCGCCGAAATCAGAGAAGCCGGCCGCTCCGTACTATTTGACTCCAGGTGTAGCAATCCTAAAGGGTGCTGAGTTCATCGCCTTGGCACCTAAAGCGACTACCGCTCCAGCAAACGACAACGACGCTACCGCGGAAATCATCCGCTCGATTGAGTGCGCTGCGGTGCGGAAGGAGCTTGGGACTCAGGATGCTGATGTGCTCGACATGGCAGCCTCTCCCATGACCTCAACAGAGATTGGCGAGCACTTCGGCCGCCAAGGTCAATATGCCCGCCGGTGGGCAGTTCAAGCGGTGGATGGGGCACTCGCCAGATGGGCGGAACTGCGTCTGCAACCGAATGTACCGCAAAACGGGAATATTGCCGCTTAACATTAGAGGCTTCCGACAAGCCCTCGGGTGGGACCGGACCTGGACCCTGCTTAACGGCAGGGTCTTTTTTTTGCGTCCTGACATCCGCCAATTCACATTTTGCAGGGAGGCGAATTTGCCAACTCTAAATGCGGCGTTAGCCGCCCTGGAACGCCACACAGGCTTTCCACAAAAACGCTCTCGAGGCGTAAGCCGCTTGCTGCAAGAAGCAGGCTTGCTGCCTCTTGGCGCGCCGGGCGTTGCACCTCAGCTTTCCGAGTCCAACTTCGTGTCGCTGTTCTTGGCTCTAGCCGCCAATACAACGCGCTACGGCGCCGCTCAGGCAGTAAGGGCTTTGCTCGAGACGACTCCTGCAGCGGCCGGCGCCTCCACTCCAGCTGATGTAGGTAGCGCCGAAACCGCCATGCTCGACCTTGTTCGCTCCGCTCGGGAGTTCCCCGACGATCTGAGCGGGGTGGCTATCGAGGTAGTCGGCTCTTGGCCGGAACTTGCCCTGCATCAGTTCGGTAAGGTTCAAACACGATACCAGCCAGCCGGCTCATTGCGCGAGCACTGGCAATCTCGCGGACATCGCTGCTCCACCATCGTCCCCGGCGGTGCCTTCCGCGACGCTGTTCGTTCAACATTCAAGAAAGACTAGCCCAATGGCTCAAAAATCGGCTCCCATTGCCGTTCCCGGACTAACCACCTTTAGCACCGACTTGGCACAGCTGGAGGAGCGCGAGCGCTCAATCAAGAACCGGCTGGCTCAGAACGAGATTGAATATGCCGATCTTCTCCACGCTCCGGCGGCGGCACCGAACGTGTCACGGGTGTCAGCAATCCTTGGCGACGTAGACTCGGCAGCAACTGCCGAGAACAGCGAAACACGCCGCGTCCGGTTAGCGGAACTAGCTCAAGAGCGAACCGACCTGCGCCAAGCATTGGACATTATCCGCGGCCGCATCGCTGCTGAGCGTCGCAACGCTTCCGCTCTGGCTTGGCAGACTTTAGCGCCGGTGCACCGTGACTTGGTGCGAGATGTTTGCTTGCCACTGGCGCAGGCGCGCAAGGCCTTGCAGGCACTCTGGGCATTCCGGGACGATGTGAACCGTCAAGAGATCATCTGGCTAGCCATCGAGCACTTCACTGGCGCGAACATCGTTGGCGAGCCTCAGGAGGACCGACTTGGCTATCTGCTCAGCCAGGCTGTTGCAGCTGGCTATCTCAAAGCCGAGGAGATCAACTAATGGAGCGCGCAAGACATCAAGGTCCGAATCCTGGGGATTTTCAATCCACAGTTTGGGTAAACGGCAAAGTGGATCGGTCGCTTTCAGGCAAGTCGGGGTTTGAGATCGCCGAAATCCTGAAAGAACGTCGCGCCAATCAGAAACCTGGTGCACGCGTCCGGGCCAAGATTGAAGCGGGTTTGCGCCAGCGGGGGATCAAATGAATCCCTGGACCTTCGAATTCGGAGAGGATCTGACGGGCGAACGCGGCCAAGCTGGCAAGGTAGTTGGGCGGTCAGAATTCCTTTTGCCGAATAGACACGTTCGTCGCTCTTACCAGCTGGAGTCGCGCGATCCGGTTTGGCAGGAACTAACTCGTGTTTGGGTGCACGAGCGTGAACTGCGACGGCCGTGATCATTCCCCGCTATCCACCTGAACCCGCACGGCTGATTGCTGGTTGGGCGGTCCTTTGGAATGATCCCACCATCATCCACGGTGAGCCGCGCTGCCCCTTCATTGAGCAGATCCAGCGAGGCGCCTTCACCGATGCGATTGCAGGCCGCAACGTTGATCTTTGGATTGATCATGAGCAACACCGCGGTCGTGTAGCTGGCCAAAGTGACGGCACGCTAGCGCTACATGAAGACGATCGCGGGCTTTGGTTTGAAGCCACGATCGCGAACACCGACGAAGGTGACGAAGCCCTTGGCCTGGCTCGCGGAGCAGGCTATCGCGCCTGCTCAGTGGGCATGCGTAACGTTGAGTCTACATGGCGTTTAGAAGGTGGGCAGTCGGTTAGGACGATCAAGCGAGCTGGGTTGCGCGAGATCAGCATTGTTAGCAAAGGCGCTTACCGATCGGCGCGCATTGGCGCTGGTGCACAAAGGATTGCGGCTCTCAGGCAGGAGCCATGCGGCTGCGCGGCATTCCGGTGAAGTAGCAGGAACTAAGAAGCGGACGTTGGAGCATCTTCAGACGCAGCGGCCATCTGCTGCTTAGCGCCGATGTCCACGTCTACCTTAGGCAGGAACAGAACAGTTCCAACCGCCAGCCAAAAATTGGCTTTGAGCAAGAAAGCGCGTGCGCGTTTTTCGCGGTAGGTGAGCATTTGTGCCTGGAAACGTCATGCTGAGGTTGAGCAGCAGGAACGGTGGCGCTGTGTTCCGATACGGCGCGCGAAACAGCAATAGCTATGTTGAAGATGCTAACAGGTGCGATGGAAAGGCTTCATGAACGCTAAGCACACGTTGGCGATGATTGTTCGAAGAGCCTAGAGATCGGCTGGCGCGGGTGGCGGCTTAGGGGGCTTTGGGCGGCAAAGCATTGTTGTCTCTATTCCAAAACTTCCACCATGGTCGGCGCACGGGAAAGCCTTTCAGCCATGCGTCGTAATCGCTGTCGGGAGGCACCAAATTATCTGGCGTGTCGTCAAAGTCGAAGGACGACACGCTTCGTCGCACTGAGCCGAGTTTGCGGCCTTCCTTGTGCACCAGATCGATTCCATGCTGGCGAAGATCTCTAGCTGCAATGTGCGCGAAAAAAATGCAGTCGTTTGTATAGAGGCTAAGAGCCCGAATATTGTCCTTGAACCGTGTATCAGCTCCTCGCGCAGTCTCTAGTCCTAAGTACGTTTCAGCGAGTTGGCGACCATTGAAGTTGGCTGCTTGGAAGGCATGAATCATCCTCTCCCGTTCCGCCAATGCGCCATTCAGAGCATCGTGGGCGCTCCTCAACTGCATTGCCGCTGACAGCCCGCGCCCGCCCATTCCAACCTTCTCCAGAACGAGCGTTTCTAGGTGATCAATTGGAAGCACAGACTTGGGCAACGCTGTGAGATCAGCGGCCAACTCCACCTGGCCTGGTCCGGCTTGTAGAGCCGCTTGAACTCGAGCATTCGCTTCCTCAAAAGCAATGACCGTTGGACGCACCATCTGGCGCTTGAAGCCTAGATAGTGATTGACGATCGTGAAGCAGATGTTGATCGCGTGATTAGTCGCGCGCAGCTCTGACCTCGCTTGGGACACCTGCTGATAGCGACTTATGACGGACTGAGTGGCGAAACTACCAACAGCGGCGCCTATCGCTCCGCTAAGAAGTGTCTGAAGCCAAGTGGATTGGGGTGAGGTTAGGGTTGTCCAAAGGCCAGCTATAAAATCCAAGACTGCGTCCGGCTCCATAACGCATTTACTCCCAAGGCAGGCCGATCAACGCTGCCATCCCCATGCCTAGCTTGTAAAGCACGCCGCCAAGCAGCTTGGGAACAGCAAAGCTCAACGCTGCTGCCAACCAAGGTTGTAAAATCGGCGGCTTCTGAGTGGGTGGTTTGGCTCTACGTCTGGCCATAGACGGACTCCTTTATTGAGAGAAAATCCCAATTGCGGATCCGCTTCGCTTTTGTTGATGATTCGACATTAACAGGCAATGGGCTTTAGATCGCTTGCCAGTGGTGGTTTGGCCGGTCGCTTGCGGCCTATTAAAACAAATTGGTAGCCACCGTGGTGACCGGCCTCCCTATGCGCGCCGGTTTTTTGTTGTAAGCGAATGCGTGCGACACACTCCAACAATCCGCCCGGCGAAATAATCAGTTTTTCATTTTCAGCCCGCGCGGATCCCGCTGCGGCAAGGATCAACCATGTCCCAAACAGAACGTGTCGTAATACAACTGCAAGTCGCAGCAGACGGCGCCTTGCAGACCCTCCACAAGTTCGACTCTGCGATGACTGCTTCAGCAAACGCTTCGGTGAAAGCTGGTGCTGGACTCGACGCATTGCATGCACAACTCGCCCGCCAACGCGCGGCTATGGAATCGGGTCTACCAGTTCTCAAGGCGCGGGCTGCGGCACTTTCCTTGGAAGAGAAGACGTTACAGTCTGTTTTTGGCAGAGCCGATCCTATCGCTCGTGCTCGCATCGCTGCAGAACGCGACTTAGGTAAAGCGGCCGCTGCAGCGTCAAACCTGGTGGTTCAGGGCCGCTTGTCGGAAGAAGAAGCCATTCGGCAAGTGATGGCCATCGAAGCGGCTCACGCCAATCAGATACAAGCGGCAATCCTCAACGCTCATCAACTAGCCGCTGCAAATGACGTTGTGGCCGCTTCCAACCTGAGGGTGGCGAGCACGGCCAATCGTGCTGCGACTAGGCAGAACTTGATTTATCAAGGCCAAGACATCGCGGTCCAACTAGCCGGTGGGCAGAATCCTGCGCTGATTGCCATGCAACAGTTACCCCAGATTTTGTCCGGCCCCGGTGGTGCGAATGCGGCTTTAAAAGAAACCGGCAACCTGGCCATGCTAGCCGTGACTCGCTTTGGCCCGCTCGCTGCTGTAGTTGGCGCCGGCTCTGTAGCTATCGCCGGCATGCGTGACGAGATCGAAAAGTCTAGTGGTGTCGCCGTTACCTTCGGTGATGTAGCACTCGCCACCTGGCAGGTTATCTCCGGTGGAATTTATCAGCTTATCAAGCCCGCTGTCGACGCGATCGGGGGATGGTTCGCCGCGGCGTGGGATTGGGCAGTCCAAGCAACCCGCACTGCCGGCAACTGGATTATCAGAGAAGTGCTTGGTGCCTTTGAGATCATAAAGGCCACCGTGCTCAGCATTCCTGACGCGTTTATCGCGGCCGGCCAAGGTGCTGCAAACGGCTTTCTTGCAGGCATCGAAAAGATGGTCCGCAACGCAATGGAACAGCTAAACTCCCTGTTCGATGGACTCAACGGGCTAACTGCACAACTTGGATGGGAGCCGATCAAGCTCTTCGATCCGGAGTCGGTCGACTTCGGTGAAATCGAGGTAGGGGGCACGGCTGCACTCGCTAGGCTTGACGCAGGCTGGAAAGAATTGGGCGGCACGCTCGACGGCATTGCTCAGGAAGACTATCTCGGCACGTTCTTTGGCGACGTCCAGCAACAGTCAATCGCCAACGCCACCGAACGTCTAGCGGAGAACGAGGAGGCCACTAAAGGCGCCGGCAAGGCGGCCAAGGATGCTGCTAAGGAGTCGGACGCCTACGCGGACACACTCAAGAAACAGCAGGAAGCCGCAGAGGAACTAGCAAGCTCGATCGAGCAAGCTCTGGGTGGTGCAATCCAAAGCTTGTTCGATGGTCCGATCACCAGCCTGGACGATGCGCTAGATCGGATTTTGTCGAGCTTCTCGCAGCTTGGTAATGCCAACCTGAGCAAGCTGACTGAAGGGCTATTCGGGTCAAACACCAGCCAGGCAACTGGCGGTCAGCACGGAGCCGGCTTTTGGGGCGACGCAATCTTTGCTCTACCTGGTGCTGTTCGTGACGGTGCAAAGGAAGGCTCTGCCACAGGACTCTTTGCGGGGATAAAAGGCCTGCAGGGCGCCGGCCCAATGCTCAGTGCTGGCATAGGTGGCCTGGGCATTGGCTACCAAGCTCAGGACCCGCTAATGGGCGGCTTAGGTGGTGCGGCCGCTGGTGCCATGGCGGGCATGGCAGGCGGTCCAGCTGGTATGGCCGTCGGTGCTGCCATTGGCAAACTGAGCGGGCTGATAAAGCCCGCCCCTACTAGTGAGACAAGCAAGGAGACGCCCAATGACGGCGATCAATACCGTATTGCGGCGTGATTGCGCGGCAATCATCAGCGATACCGCCTGCTACAATATAGGCGGTTTGGTGCTCGAGTTTAGGCATAAGGCTTTGCAGATCGGGCAGTTGAGAGCTGTTTTGGCGATGCGCGGGCCGATGAACGCGCTAACGGTTCTGACCGATGAGCTGGAAGTCTACTCAACCTTTGACCGGATGGTTGCAGAAAGCGCTTCTTTAATAGCTTCGGTGCTCGATGGGGAGCAGGCTGACCTTTATTTGGCGGGATGGTCGGAAGTAGCCGATCGACCTGCTGTTTATGTCTTTACCACAAGGGCTGACATCGGCATTGCGCCAAACCGATGGGCGGAGTCCTTTAATCCGATCATCGTGTCACCGGACGTCAAGCCTCGTGACACAGGCATTCGGCCGATGTCGCGTGTGGAGCAGTTCGACATTGTAGGCGATGGCGTGAAGCTCGTTATCGGACAGCGCGCACAACTACACAAGCTTACTGCGGGTGGAACGCCTCGCCATCTGGTGGGTGGTTCCGTGGAGCTAACCACTGTGACCCGTAACGGCGTTGAGCGGCGTGTCTTGCACGACTTCGGGGACGAGATAGGTGAATATATCAGCCCGCAAGCGGCGCCGCTCTTGGCAATCGGATCGGCTCCAATCGCAGGTATGAACCGTCAACAGCGCCGCGCTGCTGAACGGGAAGCGGCGAAGCTAACCCAACCAACCCATAGGAAAGCCGCATGACCATGAACCGCATCGAAATTACAAACGACGCCCTGCCCAATGGCCTCCCGGCCCGTATTTGGGCGCTGCAGTTCGTCAAACTGGTGCTGCAACACAGTCCACCCACCGATCCCGACAAGCTGGCCTGGATGCATGTGGGTGTAGAGCTTTCAGCCCGTGTTGCTGCCAACTTGGAATTCATTCTAGAGGGTAACATTCGGGCGGGGAAGGAAACCACCTTCGCCTTGCTCAACCTGGCCACTGGCAAGGCGAACTTAGATGTTCCGACTGAACATGGGGAACAAGTAGTTTGCCGTGATACGGGCGCCGCTCTGGGTAGTTATCAGGATATCATGGACTTAGGTCGCTGGATCGTCGGCGTTGCTCAGTATGCCAACGATTCGCTACCTAAGCTGAACAGAAAGCAGAGGCGCGCGATGGAAGCGCGGGTCGTTGCAAGAAAGGCAGCGTGATCCGCCAACATTGCTTTCCAAGCACACGACGCTGTCGCCAGGTGAAACGGGTTGCTTGCGTTTATGTGGCTGGGTGAGCCTTGGGCGTTAGTACTTCCAGCGCAGGCCAATCGTATTGGCATTGGCCCCTTCGCCCATGTTGCCAAGGGTGTTCCAACCGCCCGATCGGTGCTGCAAGCGCCAGAAGGCTTCTATGTTCGGGTTGTCGGCAGTGGAGATGCTTAGCTCAGGTGCCATGAAGAACAGGAAAGTACTGTCGCCATTGCGGCTGATCTCACGCGCAACTTCCACGTCAAGCGGGTTGGTAATCAATGATAGACCGCCAGTAATACTGGCGGATATCTTGACGTCATCGTTCTGAATGAACCCATCAGAGCGCAACACCACGCCTGCCCATGCTTCGCCCGAAACATCAGGACCTTTGCGCACGGCGACGCCTGTTTCAATGCCTGCCTGAAAACCGTTTTCCTGTCCTAGAAAGAAGTGCTGGTAACCACCGCCGAGGATGTAAGCATCTTGGTAGTCTGTGCCGACAAAGTTCATGGTTTCCCAGACGGACTCGCTGGAATAGAGACCACCGAATGCGAAAACATTGCTGTTAGTTGTTTGCACTTGTTCTGCAGCTTCTTGAGCTGCAGCATGCTCGCAAGCCGTGGCGGTCATTAGAACGGCGACCACCATGCTAAAAGCTGGCATTGGGCAAAAACTACGAAATCTCATCAGCAAGGAATCTCCTTGCCCTCTGTCTTTGCCTCACACACGAGCGGGCAAACTTCAGGGCGCCGAAAAGTTTAAGGTTACGAGAGTAAAGGTAATGCCAAGATGGACGGTTTTCTACTCACTTTGGCAATGTTCCTGGGCTCGATCGGTGGCCTGGTTCTGTTTGTCGCTTGGCCTGGTGGTTTCAAAAAACGCTGGGCAGAGATCATCTTTGGCGGCGTTGCCATCATGACGGCCGGCTTGATGCTTGGCGAGGCCGCTGGTTTGCAACGCGAGATGCAGCGGTTGATTGCCAAGCAGTCAGTTCCTTATCTAGCGATGACGGCTGACGAAGCGGGGCAACAACGTTAGCGATCCAAGAAAAATGACCCCGATGGGGGCACATCAGGGTCATCGCAAGTGCTGGAGATCTAGGGAACAACCCTCTGCTCTGATTGTGCTCCCTATGCAGCCTGATCCAATTGGCTGCCTCAGTTGCATAGCATACCGAACCTGACAGACGCCTGACTGTTTGCACGTCGTTTTCGTTAATCGGCCGGCTCAATCGTTGCTACTGCCCGTTCCAACAAAGAGATCGGCTTTAGTTCTGTGGAATAGCCCACCCTGGTACGCTGCACCACTATGAAGCCGGAGGTGCACAAGTCTCCTGAAAGCGCCTGCAAATCGCGCTTATCGTCCGCGGTAAATGCTTTGCCGGAGTGCAGGGTGAAACGATAGGTGGGCACTGATGGCTCTTGTTGGTGATGTCGGCCGCCTTTTATCGTCTATCCGGCGCTTCCGGCATAACTACAGCAAAGCCTCTAGCGGCCAAATCAGAGTCTACGCCCTTGCCAGCAAAGATTGCATCGCGCGTGTCCAGTGTTGCGAAGTAATTCCACCCGCGGCGGTATTCCTTCGGAATGGCGGCCGTAGGTGATATGGGCAGCAAGAGTAACTTATTAAGTAACTGCCCTTCAGCACGGGCAACGAAAACGTTGACTTGCATAGGTAATACACTCCCTAAGCCGCTGCACATCAAGTGCATGCTGCGGGGCAGATGGCAATTAACTTGGATCAACGATACAGGCAAGGAAAAGCCAAGGATCAGTGCTGTACTACAAAGAAAAGCGCCCGCCATGTCTTACAACAAGGGGGCGCGAGAATGCATGGAACTGCGCTTAAACTACTCTTGGCGAGTCGCACTCGCAAGGATGAAGTTAAGGCTTGGTTAATCGCCGGAGTGGACATCTCGCGAAGAAAAGAGCAGGCCCGCTGGGTGCCTTGAGGAACGACTGGGCGGGCCTGCAAGCCTCTGCGTCACAAGAGGCACTAGGTTAAGAAGGCGGGACTCTGTTGGTTGCGGTCGGAGGGAAATGTGATCCTGATGAAAACTATCAGAGGTCAGTCTGCCAACAGGAATAATCACGAATATTCTGGGATTGTTCTGGAATAATCACGCATACTTGTGAATCTGTTTCTTGAACTACTTAATAAAAAGAACATTCGTTCCGTGATTCCAGATTACATATAGCGAACCAAACAAATGGGGCAACTAGATGTACTTTGCATTACCAAGAGAATTATGTGCAGAACACACCGGAACTAGAAAGCTTATATGTTCACCTGAACAGTTGGGTAGCGATGAGCCGCACTGTATTGTAACGGTATTACAGTGGTATCCTGCTTATATTGGCGGACCTGCTGTCGAGATCGACACCATGCTCAGCATCGAGGCCTACAACAAATGGTTCAGACGGTTGGAAAATGAACTAGCGGCTTGATCCAACAGCAACCGACTAGCGATCGCACCACAACGGAACTGCCACAAGCCACCTGCGAGGGTGGCTTTTTCCTGAGCATTAGCCACTTGGCAGCGACTGACCAAATCAGTCATTGCACCCCAATGACAACGAACTATCCGGCCGCTATTTTCCGCTGGCGCTCATACACTGAGACCCTGGACAGCACCCAGCCGCCCCACACGATCAAGACGATGCTTTGGGCATGCGAGCAGTGGTTGGCGCGCAATCAGTCTGAATGGGACACAGAAACCGGCCGGCGCGTTGCTGAGATTAGAGCGGAGCTAGAAGCTTGGCTCGAGCAATTTGGTGATGGTCAGCCGCATGGGTGAGGGGAGGCTAGGGACTTGGCTGCTACTGACGAATTAAGTCGGCGATCTGCTGGATCGTCCTATGGGTAAAACCGAACTCATAGGACAGATCAGCGTAAGCCAACTTACCAACCTCTACTTTCGGCAGATTTCCGACGCCGCTGAGTTCCGCAACATAGTAATCGCAGGCGTCATCATCATCTAGTTCCATCTCGCCTTCATGGTCGAACCAGAATGACTCAAATGCTATACGCGCGCGTTTGACGGGACCTCTTGTGGAGAATTGCAGTCTCACTGGGGGACCATAAGCAGTCGCAAGGTCAACGCCTTCGCCGCCCTGAATGGATTGAACGGCTGCCTGTAGGCTACCACTTACCCCTGCTGAAATGAACCCTGTCAACGCATCGAGAAATGTGTGGTTTGTGGGCAGAGTTACCACCTCAGGCAATGGCATAGTCTCCAATAGCCAAGCCTTGTTGGTGCGCAGTGCGCCATATGCGTTGAGGTTGTCGACTCCGTCCTTGATGTTCTGGCTGGTTAGCGCCGCGATCAAGAGCTTGGCGCCGTCCATGGGCGTCATCTTAGCCCCCGTAATACCACGCCCCGTTTTGCTTAACAGGCCTGCTTCACGCAGCTGTCGCACATGGGAACCCAGAGCCGTGGAAGGCATGCCAAGCGCCCTAGCTGCGCAGTTTCCGAGTTCTGTTGATGATGCCAAAGGAAAACTCCTGTTCGCCTATTACCTATCAGAATGTCTTACGGAATTAAAGACGGTTAGAACTTGACCGACTACTTTCTTACGGATATTAATTCCGTTAGAGTCGCATTGTGCCGCTCTGTTGAGGAGTCACCGACATGACAATGACAAACGAACAGCGAGTTCACGTTCGCGCCCTGATGCGTTCGTTGCATTACTTTGACCAGAGCACGACAGATATTCTAGAGAAAGAACCGCTGAGGACCGGGACGAAGCTAGAGAGCTAGCAGGGATAATTAGAGGTCTTTCACCGGACATAAGCGAGCTTGCAAGCATCGCTGTTGATGTCTGGATTGAACAGCGGCCTGACGTCCTGAAATACGAGGGTTCGCACTTTTTCGGCCCGGATGTTTTCCGGTTCAGTGAGAACCAGTACTACCCTGACGATAGCGGCCAGGTTGACGAGCAGGGTACACTCTTGGTCGACGGTGCCGATTACAAGACTTGGGCTATGAGAAACCATCTCAAGCTTGAATGTGAGTCCTACCGGGACAAGTGCATGTTGCGGCTGATGGATAGGATCCGATGGGCCAAGCAGGAAAAGGCAGCGGAGTCCCGGCAACGGCGGGCTGCAAAGAAACTGGAGGCAATCAGCCTTCCCATATTGAAGCCAGAACCCACGAAGTCGAGCAGTGACAACGTGGTGCATCTAGCCGAGCACAGCAGCAAGACGCTTCATTAGTTTCGCCACAGCTAGCGAGGGGCGTGCTTTGTCGCGCTCTTCGCAGCAGTTGGATCGGAGTCACTGATATGACCGCAGGTGTTCCTTTGATGCTACCCGCCAACGACAACTGGCCTCGTGGGCTTAGGCGGGCCAATGCTGCTCGCTACCTTGGTATCAGCCTAAGCCATTTCGACAGCCAACGTAGGGCAGGGGCCATCCCTGCGCCACGCCAGATGCTCGGTGTCGAGCTTTACGACCGCGCTGAGTTAGACGCGCTGTTCCTGGAATCAGCCGATCTAATAGTGAGCACTACAGACGATACCAGTTATTGGGACAGCCAATGCGCCGCGAGCGGAAACCAAAATACGTAAATGAGTACGTGGACCGTCACGGGCGAGCGCGGGTTTACCTGCGTCGTCCGGGGCAAAAGCAAATTGCTTTGCCGGCGCCTCTCTACTCGCATGAGTTCTGGACTGCCTATCATGCCGCAATGGCAAATGAGCCCCCAAAGGTCAGCACGTTAAGAGCTGGTTCGGTCGCTGCTGCGATCCTTGGGTATTACGGCTCTGCTGAGTTCAAAGGCTTAGCGCCATCAACTAAAGCGACCTACAGGGGCATTCTGGACAGATTCCGCGCTCGGCATGGGGATGGCCCAATCGCTGGGCTCCAAACCAAGCACGTGAACATGATTATCGATGGGGTAGCGGACACCCCGTCTGCTGCAAGTAATCTCCGCAAGCGCCTATCTGCTGTCATGGAATATGCCGTCTCCGTGGGGATGCGCAGCGACAATCCAGTCAAAGCAGCCAAGGTGGTTAAGCTTAAGACTGACGGTCACCGCACCTGGACTGAAGAGGATATTGCCGCCTTCCGTGTTGGATGGCCCACAGGAACACCACAGCGTCTTGCCATGGAGGTGTTGCTCTACACTGGTCTGCGACGGTCCGACGCGGTTCGACTGGGCTGGCAACACGTCACGGATGGCGCATTCGCTATAAAAGCGAAGAAGACTGGCACGGAATTACATATCCCAGTTCATGGGGAGCTTGCTCACTATCTCAGGCATTGCCCAAAAGATGGCCCTGCCTTCATTCAAACTGGAAATGGCGCCGCGCGCTCGGAGAAGGCCTTCTCTGCCTATATTTCGGAAGCCGCCGCTAAAGCTGGTCTACCGGCCCGCTCTTCGCCCCATGGATTACGCAAAGCAGCTTGCCGTCGATTGGCGGAAGCTGGCTGTTCCGCAATGGAAATCATGTCGATTACGGGTCACACAGACATCGGTGAGGTTGAGCGATACTGCCGCGAAGCAGCGAAAAAGGGTCTTGCCGCGGCCGCTATGTCGAAGATGGAAATCCGCTTCGATACTCAACGATTGCCTAACCCTGATGGCGGGTTAGGCAATGATGACGATAACCCATTGCATTTGTTCATGCAGAAAGGAGTCTGGCGATCCCGACAGGATTCGAACCTGTGACCAACAGCTTAGAAGGCTGCTGCTCTATCCAGCTGAGCTACGGGACCCGCGCAGACATGTTCCATTTAGCGTATTTTCGCGCGAATGGAACTGCTTATCAGTTGAACAATCCTGGCGTTTCATCAGTTTACGTAAGCTTCAAAAGCCTCTCTGAAGCGGTAAGTGAAGGGTTCTGACCAAATCGATCTTGACAGCGCAGCAAGAGCTAGGTGAAAGTAATGAAATCGATTGCATAGACTTTAAAACGATCGTCTGGCAGTCGACTAAACGCAGCTAGCTCGGGCCGTCTCACAAGAAGACAACCTTGCGGCTGGCCGCTTCGCGGGAGCAATTGCTCCAAGTGATCGTTGGGAGGACATCTATATGAAAAAGTTTACCGTAGTGGCCGCGATGGCTGCTGCCATGATGAGCTCGACCGCTGCAATGGCAGCTGACCTCGAAGTCACCCACTGGTGGACTTCGGGCGGTGAATCGGCTGCTGTTGCTGAATTCGCCCGTCTGTTCAATGAAACCGGCAACACCTGGGTCGATAGCGCCCTGGCTGGCTCGGGCACGGGCGCAAACCCGGTCATCATCAGCCGCATTCTTGGCGGCAACCCGATGGGTGCCACTCAGATGAACACCGGCCGCGACGCGGAAGGTCTCATCGAAGCTGGTCTCATCCGCGACCTGACACCGATTGCTGAAGAAGAGGGCTGGAAGGATTTCTACGCCGATCCAGGCCTGTTCGATGCTTGCACCTATGACGGCAAGATCTACTGCGTGCCAGTAAACATCCACTCCTGGCACTGGCTCTGGCTCTCGACCGCAGCTTATGAAAAGGCCGGCGTTCCTGTTCCAAAGGACTGGAACGAATATGTAGCTTCGTTCCCCGCGCTCCGCGAGGCCGGAATCGTTCCCTTCGGTCTGGCTGCTGGCTGGCCGCTGAATGGCATTCCGGGCGTTCTTCTGGCCGACGTTGGTGGTCCTGAGCTCTATCTCAAGGTCAACCAGGAGCACGACGCCGAGGCTGTCCGCAGCCCAGAGTTCCGCAAGGTGGCCGAAGCTTGGGCCGCCGTGCGTGATGTGGTTGATCCTGCCGAAGTCGTGCCGCAGTTTGGCGACGTCGCTAATCAGCTGCTCGCTGGCGAAGCCGGCGGCAACATTCACGGCGACTGGATTCAGGGCGAGTTCTCCGTGGCGGGCGCAACGCCTGGCGTCGAGTACGATTGCTTGCCAGGTCTTGGCCTGACCAGCCGTATCGAAGGCGGCGGCGATGCGTTCTACTTCCCTGTTTTGCCTGAAGGCACATCTCAAGACGTGCTCGATGCCCAGACCACGCTTGCCAAGCTGCTCGTCAGCAAGGAAGCTCAGGTCGCGTTCAACCTGAAGAAGGGCTCTATGCCGATCCGTACCGACATTGACCTGACCACGGCCAATGACTGCATGAAGAAGGCGATCGCCATCCTCGAAAGCCCAGAAGGCCTGCTGCCATCGGGCGAAACCCTGAACTCGAGCGACACCCAGCAGCAACTGGACGACCTCAACCAGGAATTCTTCGCTGACAAGAGCTACTCGGTTGACGACTACATCGAAGAATACGCTTCGATCATCGAATCGGCTGACTAAGCCTCTGCTTTAAGATCTCGGGGGTCGCGTTGAGCGGCCCCCATTTGGCGTTTGGGAGGGCGGTGTTATTCTGCTAGTCCGGCGCATTTATTCTCCAAAGGAAGTACAATGACCGACATTGGGCGCACTCGCGCTATGGGTCGGCCGGTGGAAGCAGATAAGCCACCCGGTCTGCTGTACAACATCTTCGTCAGGAACCTTACGGCCAAGATCGCGGCGTCACCCATGGTGGCAATCGTGCTGATCGTCTTTATCGGCTGTACTCTGTGGAGTGTCTGGTTTTCGTTCACCGACTCCCGCTCTTTGCCAAATGGCGAGTTCGTTGGCTGGGCCCAATATGAGCGCCTGTTCGATGCGCGCCGCTGGCGTATTTCGGCCACTAATCTCCTGACCTACGGCATTTTCTCCTTGGTCTTCACCATGGTCATCGGCTTCCTTCTGGCCGTGCTGATGGACCAAAAAGTCCGTTTTGAAGACGGTTTCCGCACCGTTTTTCTTTATCCTTTCGCTCTCTCGGGCATCGTGACGGGTCTGGTGTGGCAGTGGATCATGAACCCGACCTTGGGCCTGCAATCGACCTTGCGCGGCTTAGGCTGGACCAATTTCACCTTCGACTGGATCACCAACACCGACATGGTGCTCTATGCATTGCTGATCGCGGGCACGTGGCACGGCACCGGCTTTGTTATGGTCCTGATGCTTGCCGGCTTGCGCAGCATTGACGGCGAAATCTGGAAAGCTGCTCGCGTCGACGGCATCCCAACTTGGCGGACCTATCTGCAGATTGTTCTGCCGATGATGCGCGGCGTTATTGTCACCACACTGGTGATCGTAGGCTCAGGCATTGTTCGTACCTATGACCTTGTCGTGGCGCTGACCAATGGCGGCCCCGGCCTTTCCTCCGAAGTGCCGGCCAAATACGTGATCAACTACATGTTCAATGCCGGCAATCTTGGTCAGGCTCTTGCAGCCTCGACCGTAATGCTGCTCGCTGTGTTCGTCATCCTGATCCCGTGGATGATCATCGAATTCGGCCCCAAGAAGGCTCAGTAGGAGGAACTCATGGCCAATGTTTCTATGGTCGGCGAGCCCTCTGGGCCTCGTCCTCGCAAGGGTTTAGATCCCAAGCGCATCATCATCTACGGCATCATCATCGTTGCCGCGATGTACTATCTGCTACCCCTCTACGTGATGGTCACGACCTCACTAAAGGGTCTGCCGGAAATTCGGCTGGGCAACATTTTCGCTCCGCCGCTTGAGATTATTACCTTCGAACCATGGGTAAAAGCCTGGACCAGCGCTTGCACCGGCCTGACCTGCAATGGCCTTGCGCCCGGCTTTTGGAATTCGGTGAGGATAACCGTTCCGTCAACCATCGTCTCCGTACTGGTTGCTGCGGTTAGCGGCTATGCTCTGGTCAACTGGCGCTTCAAGGGTTCAGAGTTCTTCTTTACCTGCCTGCTGCTCGGCTCGTTCATCCCATATCAGGTGATGCTCTATCCGATGGTGATGATCACCGCGCAGATGAAGATCTTCGGTACGCTCTGGGCCGTCATCCTGGTACACACTGTCTTCGGCATGCCTATCTTGGTTCTCCTGTTCCGCAACTATTTTGCGTCGCTCCCTCAAGAGCTGTTCAAGGCGGCACGCGTGGATGGGGCCGGGTTCTGGCGCATCTTTTTCCAGATCATGGTGCCGATGTCCCTGCCGATTTTCGCAGTCGCAATCATCCTGCAGGTCACCGGCATCTGGAACGACTTCCTGTTCGGCGTCGTCTTTGCCGGAACCCAGAACTACCCAATGACGGTGCAGCTTAACAACATCGTCAACTCCACGCAGGGCGTGCGGGAATACAACGTCAACATGGCCGCCACGATCCTGACCGCAGCAGTTCCGCTGATCGTCTACTTCGTTTCCGGCAAATGGTTCGTGCGCGGCATCGCCGCTGGCGCGGTGAAGGGGTAAACCAATGCAAAGCAGTGTTTCCATCCGGGATGTGTCATTGAACTTCGGCAACGTGCCGGTTCTGCAGCATCTCAATCTCGAAGTCGGGCAGGGCGAGTTTATCGTTCTGCTCGGACCCTCCGGCTGCGGCAAGTCGACCCTTCTTAACTGCATTGCCGGACTGCTTGACGTCTCCGGCGGCCAGATCTTCATCGGCGGCAAGAACGTCACCTGGGCCGAACCTAAGGACCGCGGCATCGGCATGGTGTTCCAGTCCTATGCGCTTTATCCGCAAATGACGGTCGAGAAGAACCTTTCCTTCGGTCTCCGCGTCGCCGGAATGGCCAAGGAAGAGGTCAACGCCCGCGTCAAGCGGGCTGCTGAAATCCTCCAGCTCGAACCTTTCCTGCAGCGTAAGCCGGCCAATTTATCCGGCGGCCAGCGCCAGCGCGTGGCTATCGGCCGTGCACTGGTCCGCGACGTGGACGTGTTCCTGTTCGACGAGCCCTTGTCGAACCTGGATGCCAAACTCCGCTCCGATCTGCGCGTCGAAATCAAGCGGCTGCACCAGCGGCTAAAGAACACCATGATCTACGTGACGCACGACCAGATCGAGGCGCTCACCCTTGCCGACCGCATTGCAATCATGAAAAACGGCGAAATCCAGCAGCTCAGCGATCCGCACACGATCTACAATAATCCGGTCAATCTCTACGTGGCCGGATTTATCGGCTCGCCTTCCATGAATTTCCTGCAAGGCACCCTCAACGGTACCACTTTCACGGTCGAAGATGGCACGGTTATTCCCGTGAATACCTATAAGTTCACCGCTCCGTCTTCTGGTCAGATCAAGGCCGTGCTCGGCGTGCGTCCCGAGCACATCGTCATCAACGAAGAAGCCCAGCGCATGCCGTACTCGACCGAGGTCGAGATCGAAATTGTCGAACCCATGGGCTCCGATACGCTCGCTTGGACCAAGCTTGCCGGACACCCGGTCACGTTCCGTGCGGACAGCGACGTGGTGCTGACGGTCGGGCAAAAGCTTCTCGTAGGCTTTGATCCGGCACGCGGCTCTATTTTCAACGCCGACACCACCAATCGGGTTTAAGACCCAGCACACTGTCGGGGCGTTATTTCTGCCCCGGCATATCTGCTCACCTTACTTTTCGGCTGCTGTGTCTGCTCACTCCGCCAGACCTAGAACCGGCACCTACGATATTAATGCATCCACTAGATGCGACACCAAAAACTTCAAGTACAAAGAGGCCCAAATGACTGAACTGTCATTCCAGCTCTATAGCGCACGCAACACGCCATCTCTGCCCGATTTCCTCGCCAAGCTAGGTTCGCTTGGCTACAAGCAGGTCGAAGGCTATGGCGGTCTTTATGCCGATGCCACTGGCCTTGCTGCAGAGCTCAAGAAGAACGGCCTTTCTATGCCGACCGGTCACTTCGGCCCTGCCCAGGTGCAAGATGTCGAAATGACCCTCAAGACTGCTGAAACGCTCGGCATCAAGCGCATCTACTGCCCGCATATTGGTCCTGAAGGCCGCAGCGAAGACGAGTCTAAATGGCTTGAACTGGCCGAGATGCTCGCAAAGGCTGGCGAGACCTATACCAAGGAAGGTTATGGTTTCGGCTGGCACAACCACGATTTCGAGTTCAAGCCGACCACTTCGGGCCGTACGCCCATGGAAATCATCCTTGAAACTGCACCGAGTATTGAATGGGAGGCTGACGTCGCCTGGATCGTGCGCGGCAATGCGGACCCCGTCGCATGGTTCGAGAGATATGGCGATCGGATCACGGCTGTTCACGTCAAGGACATCGCACCAGCAGGCGAGGCAACTGACGAGGACGGCTGGGCCGACGTCGGCCACGGCGTTCTGAACTGGAATGATTTGATCACCAAAGTCCAGAGCAAGACCAAGGCGCAGTACTTCGTTGCCGAACACGACAAGCCATCCGATGAAATTCGGTTCGCTACCCGCTCCATCGCCGCTGCCAAGAACTGGAAGTAACATTCAATGACCAAGACATTTGGCGTCGGCATCATGGGTGCCGGCAACATTTCTGGTGCCTATTTGCGCCTTGCCCCCTTGTTCAAGGGGATCGAGGTCCGCGCCGTGGCGGACATTGTTCCCGCTGCGGCCCAGAAGCGCGCTGACGAATTCGGCGTTCGCGCGCAGACACCTGACGAACTGCTGAAAAATAGCGAACTGGACGTGATCGTCAACCTGACGATCCCTGCCACTCATTATTTCGTATCGATGGATATCATCTCCGCCGGCAAACACGCCTATTCCGAAAAGCCGTTCGTGCTCTCCCTGGAAGAAGGCATGGCGCTCAAGAAAGCCGCTGACGACCGAGGCCTGCGCGTCGGCAGTGCGCCCGATACCTTCCTGGGCGGTGCGCACCAGCAAGCCCGCCAGATCATAGACTCTGGCCAGCTTGGCAAGATCATGAGCGGCACTACGCATGTGATGAGCCGCGGCATGGAACATTGGCATCCGAACCCCGACTTCTTCTTCCAGGTTGGCGCTGGTCCTATCCTTGACCTTGGCCCCTATTACGTCACCGAACTGATCCACCTCTTGGGGCCAGTGAAGCGCCTGTCGGCCTTCACCAACATGGCTCGTACGGAGCGCGAGGTCACCGCCGAAGGCCCGCATAAGGGCACTATCGTTAAGGTAGGAACGCCAACCACCATCCATGGTGTTCTTGAATTCGTCTCTGGAGCCATCATCACCATTGGCGCAAGCTGGGACGTGGCGGCACATGGCCATCACAACATCGAGCTTTACGGCACGGACGGCTCCATCTTTGTGCCCGATCCGAACTTCTTCGGCGGCGACTTGGTTACTGCCGATATCACCGGCGCCCGCCACACCGTCACCCATTGGGATCACCCCTTCGGCAAGGCCAACCAGGATCTCGACAAGCCCAATCCGCGCGCGAACTATCGCACCGCCGGCTTGGCCGACATGATGCAGGCGATCGACGCCGGCTATCGTGCCCGCTGCGGCCTAGATGTTGCACTCCACGCGGTCGACGTCATGACTGGTCTGCTTAAGGCTGGCGAAAGCGGCCAGGTGCTGACGCTCTCCACCACGTGCGAACGTCCGTTGGCGTTAACTCCCCAGGATGCGCAGGCGCTCTTGAAGTAAGAGGTGCGTACCTCATTGACAGGCGTCACGCGCCGGTCAAGATTATAACGAAATGCAAACAGGCGGCGGCCAACTGCCGCCTGTTTTCTTACCCAGCGGCAATACACAAGGCGCAACAAGCGCCAAAGAGGAGACATTCATGCGCACCATCAAAGGGCCGGCAATTTTTCTTGCGCAGTTTGCCGGCGACGCGGCTCCATTCAATTCGCTCGACGCCATTTGTGGCTGGGCCGCCAACTACGGCTACAAGGGCGTGCAGATACCCACTTGGGTGGGTAGTTTGATCGACCTCGAAAAGGCAGCGACTTCCAAGACCTATGCCGATGAACTGACCGGCACCGCTGCCAAGCACGGCGTTGCGATTACCGAGCTTTCCACCCATTTGCAGGGCCAGCTCGTGGCTGCTCACCCCGTCTACGACACTATGCTTGACGGTTTCGCACCGGCTTCGGTCCACGGCAACCCTAAGGCTCGTCAGGAATGGGCGGTACAGCAACTACGTTTAGCGGCGAGGGCATCGCAAAATCTCGGCCTTACTGAACACGCGACTTTCTCGGGCGCGTTAGCTTGGCCGTTCCTTTATCCATTTCCGCAACGCCCCGCCGGGCTCGTCGAAGAAGCTTTCGATGAGCTGGCACGCCGCTGGACGCCGATCCTCAATGCCTTCGACGAGAGCGGCGTTGACGTTTGCTATGAAATCCACCCAGGCGAGGACCTGCACGACGGCATCACCTACGAGATGTTCCTTGAGCGTGTGAGCAACCATTCCCGCGCCAATTTGCTCTACGATCCCAGCCACTTCGTGCTGCAGCAGCTCGATTATCTCGACTACATCGACATCTACCACGAGCGCATCAAGATGTTCCACGTCAAGGACGCCGAGTTCAACCCGACCGGGCGCCAGGGCGTTTATGGTGGCTACCAGAGCTGGATAAACCGGGCAGGGCGCTTCCGCTCGCTGGGCGATGGCCAAGTCGATTTCGCCTCCGTCTTCTCCAGGATGGCGCAATATGACTTTGCCGGCTGGGCTGTGCTTGAATGGGAATGCGCCATCAAGCACCCGGAAGATGGCGCACGCGAAGGCGCGGAGTTCATCAAGAACCATATCATTCGTGTAACGGACCACGCCTTCGACGATTTTGCTTCGGCCGGCACTGATCTTGCCGCCAACCGCAAGATCCTTGGTTTAAGCTAGGGAGCGATCAAATGGCAGAAAACGGCGCAAGACGCATTCGCCTTGGCATGGTCGGCGGCGGCACGGGAGCCTTCATCGGCTATGTGCACCGCGTTGCGGCTCGGATCGACGGAGACTATGAACTCGTAGCCGGCGCCCTGTCGTCGCGCCCGGAGGTGGCCCAGCAATCTGGCCTCAATCTGGGGCTTGCGGAAGACCGTATCTACACATCCTACGAAGAGATGGCCCGCGCCGAAGCTGCCCGACCGGATGGTATCGAGGCCGTTTCGATCGTCACTCCAAACCACATGCACTACGGTCCAGCCAAGGCGTTCCTCGAAGCCGGCATTCACGTCATCTGCGACAAGCCCCTGACTTCTACGCTGGAAGATGCGCGCAAGCTGGCTGAAATTCAGCCCAAGAATGGCGCGAAGTTTCTTCTGACGCACAATTACACGGGCTATCCGCTGGTGCGTCAAGCGCGCGAACTTGTCGCTTCAGGTGCCCTAGGCAACATCCGTGTCGTACAGGCCGAGTATCCGCAGGATTGGCTTACTGAACCCACCAGCGACGATAACAAGCAAGCTTCCTGGCGCATCGATCCGGCGCGTTCAGGGGCAGGCGGCGCCATCGGCGATATAGGTACTCACGCCTACAATCTTGCCCGCTTCGTAACTGGCCTCAAGACGGACTCTGTTTCCGCTGATCTCACCAGTTTTGTTGAGGGCCGCCAACTCGATGACAATGTCCATATCATGTTACGCTTCGAAAATGGTGCCAAAGGCATGCTCTGGGCCAGCCAGGTAGCCGTCGGTTGCGAGAACGGCCTGCAGCTTCGCGTTTACGGCGACAAGGCAGGGCTTGAATGGCGGCAGGACAATCCGAACTACATGTGGTTCACCGAATTTGGTAAGCCGAAACAATTGCTCACTCGCGGCGGCGCTATCTCCGGCAATGCAGCATCGTCAATGAACGTCCGCATCCCGTCAGGTCACCCCGAGGGTTATCTTGAGGCTTTCGCCACGCTTTACAGCCAGTTCGCAGCCGTGATCCGTGGCGACGGTGCCGATTACGAAGCGCTGCTTCCCAGCCTCGCTGATGGCGTCGAAGGTATGCAGTTCATCATCGCTTCGGTTGAATCGAGCAAGAACGATGGAAAGTGGACCAAGCTCAGCGCGGTCTAGGTGTTAAACGCCAGCCTGTAGAAGCCTCGGAGCACCCCGGGGCTTTTTTTGCTATTGGATGCGGCTGACGGTGTATCCGGCGTCCTCGAGCAGGTCGATAACACTGCCGTCACCAATCAGATGCGCAGCCCCGACAATGACCAACGCCTCGGTATTGTCTGTCAGCATGCCTTCCAATGACGGTATCCAATTACGGTTACGCGCATAGATCAGCCGTTCGAGGAATGGCCCGCCATATCCCGCCGTCTCGGACAAGAACAGATCGCCCAGACGTTCTGGCGTTCCCTTGACCCAGCTTGAGGTCATCTTGTCGAGCATCTTGGCAATCGATCCGATCTCATCAAGGGTCGCCTCGAACATGGCCAATTGTTCATGCTCTGGCGCTGCCGCCAGAATGTCCAACTGCTGCTCCCCGCTCTCAAGGAAAACTTGCCGCTCGTTGGCCAACTCAGGCTGCAGGAGGTATTCGACACCTTCCGATGTATAACCTTCCGCAGCCGTCGCCCCCGTCGAGATCGTCAGGGCCGCGAACCACGGCTTCATCGCCAAAAGGCTGCCCACGGGTAGGGCCAACTCTCCGGCTACTTCCCGTAGCTTGGCTTCCACCGCATCATCGATCACATCGGTCAACAAGCGACCATCGGTATAGATGCCGCGAACAAATGCTTGCGCGCCGATCTGGGCCATGGACGCTGGTCGCACATCTGCTTCAAACACGACCTTTTCCGCTTTTGCGAGCGTCTCATCGAACAAGAGTGTTCGCCACTTTAGGTTTTCAGGCAGCACGTGAAACGAGCCGAACAACCAAATGACGCTATCAGCGTCTCGCACTTCCCACATAGCTGGGGCAGCCGCTATTGGTGCCGCAGTTAATAACCCACTCAACATACCGGCTATCGCAAGAGCAGATCGAAGCATGGCATAATCTCCTTGCCTGAACTCTGCACCAAAACGGCCGATTTGCCAAAACTGCCTCACGGGCTTGTACAGAAACGAATGCGCCGCAATTCCTCGCAGCGCATCTTCGATTCTCTTCATGAGTTAAGGCTTAGTGCGTCCAGGGTGTCTTGCGGTCGGACCGGAAATTATCGGGATAGCTGACCCGCTTCGGTGTTGCCTCGTGCGCAGGCTGCACCTGATAAGCAATCCCATTCTTCTGGGCATAAGCTTCGGCAGCCTCAAGGCTGTCAAACGAGAGCTTGATTTGCTGGCGCATGTCACCAGAGCCCGTATAGCCCATCAGCGGCTCGATGTCTCGCGGCGCGCTTGGTTCATGCACCAAAACCCAGTTCCTGGATTTGCCCTTGCCCGATTGCATCGCGTTACGAGACGGGCGGTAGATACGGGCGGTCATGCAAACCTCAACACGATGCGCAGCGCTTAAATGTGATGGTCGGAGTACAAAGATTCGAACTTTGGACCCCCGGTTCCCAAAACCGGTGCTCTACCAGGCTGAGCTACACTCCGAGATCACAAGCCCTCCGTTACAGCGTTCGGTTGCAAAGGGCAAGCGGGCTTGAACGCTGTTTCAGCTATTCAACGCGCTTTTGCATAGCGCTCAAAACCATCCGCCAGATCGCGCTTCAGGTCCTCCACGCCCTCAAAGCCAATATGGAGGCGAAAAAGATTGCCTTCCTCTCCCCAAGGTTTGGCCGTGCGGTTTTTCCCCAGCTTAACCGGCAGGCAAAGGCTCTCGTAACCACCCCATGAATACCCCATCGTAAATATCCGAAGCTCGTCAAGAAACGCCGCCACTGCAGACTGCGGCGCGGGAGCCAACACTACGCCAAACAGGCTGCCTGACCCGGTAAAATTGAGCCTGAACAAGGCATGATCCGGATGGCTCGGTAGGGCAGGGTGCAACACCTTGAGCACCTCCGGCTGCTCTTCCAACCAGCGCGCCACGGCAACGCTGCGCTCGCTGTGTTCCTTCATCCGGATTGCGAGTGTCCTTAACCCCCGCGCTACTAGGAACGCATCGTCACCCGATGTGAAAAAGCCGAGCGCCGCGCGATTCGCTTCAACGTCGGCCCAAGCCTCTTCGGTCGCCGAAATGGTTCCCGCAAACGCATCCGAATGCCCGACGAACATCTTGGTGCCGGCATGCACCACAAGGTCTGCGCCAAGTTTGATCGGCTGGTGAAACAGCGGGCTGGCCCACGAATTGTCCACGATCAGCCGCGCCCCGCCAGCATGCGCAACCCGTGCCAGTGCCGCGATATCCTGCACCTCAAACGTCAGCGAGCCCGGACTTTCTGCCAGTACCGCGCGCGTGTTCGGCAGCATAAGGTCAGCCAACCCGGCACCAATCCGTGGATCATAATAGCGCACGCTGATTCCCATACGAGCTAGGAAACTATCGGCGAACCGCCGGCCGGGCTCATAGGCGCTGTCAGAGATCAGCACGTCATCGCCGTTCTTTAGGCATGAAAGAAGCGCGACGGTAATGGCCGCCAGCCCGGACGGCAGCAAGCGCGTCTGGTAAGCTCCTTCCAGTTGCGTAACAATCTCTTCGACACCTTGCGTCGTCGGGTTGCCGGCGCGGCCATAAAGAAAGCGCTGCTCCTGTGCTTCCAAATCCGCCAGGGTTTTGAACAGAACGGTGGAGCCGCGATAAACTGGCGTGTTGACAAAGCCGAACTGGTCGTCCGGCGTGCGCCCGGCATGGGTCAGAAGGGTTTCCACCGAAGGATGCACCAGGCTGCCACTTTCCTCATCATTCATCATAGGCTCTCTGCTCAATAACGCGTCAAATCAACTATCGTGGCTAATATTGAGACAGCTTTGCTGTCCCAAGCCGCGAACGCCCTTGACCTTCGGGTCAATAGGCGCTTGCATGCTTAGCAGCATCACAACCGTCATACAAAGACGGAGGTGCCACCAGGGACGAGGGCGCAAGCCTTATGAGCTCTGGGACACATGGTCAGGAAACAGAAGGCAATCTTTATGAAAAAAATGCTCGTAACCTTCGCAGCGGCGGCCTCGCTCGGCCTCGTTGCGACGGCTGCCCAAGCGGCGACGCTCGATGACGTTAAGGCAAAGGACTACCTGCAGTGCGGTGTCACTGGTGGTGTACCCGGCTTCTCCGCGCCCGACGCAAATAATGTTTGGACCGGCCTGGAAGTGGACTTCTGCCGCGCCGTTGCCGCTGCAATCTTCAACGACGCCAATAAGGTGCGCTACACGCCCTTAACCAGCCAGGAACGCTTTGCCGCTCTGTCTGCAGGTGAAATCGACATTTTGTCGCGTACCACCACTTGGACCATGAGCCGCGATACCGATCTTGGCATCAGCTTTGTCGGCACCATGTATTATGACGGCCAGGGCTTCATGGTCCGCAAGGCCGATGAGATTGCATCTGCGCTCGATCTGTCCGGCGCTGCCATCTGTATCGAATCAGGCACCACCACTGAGCTGAACGCTGCTGACTACTTTGCTGCCAACAGCCTCGAGTTCAACACCGTGGTGTTCGTCGACCAAGACGAAGTCGTGAAGGCCTATGAAGACGGCCGTTGCGACGTCTACACCACTGACGGTTCTGCACTTGCTGCAGAACGCTCCAAGTTCGCGGTTCCGGATGATCACGTCATTCTGCCCGAGATCATTTCCAAGGAGCCGCTTGGACCAGTGGTTCGCCAGGGCGATGACCAGTGGTTCAAGGTCAACCGTTGGGTCTATTACGCGCTGCTCGAAGCTGAAGAACTCGGCGTCTCGTCTGCAAACGTCGATGAAATGCTCGGCTCCGATAATCCGGCTATCAAGCGCCTGCTGGGCGTTGAAGGCGATTTCGGCACTCCGATCGGTCTGACCAAGGATTGGGCGTACCAAGTTATCAAGCTAGTCGGCAATTACGGCGAATCGTTCGATCGTAACGTTGGTCCATCGACCGACATTGGTCTTGAGCGTGGCCTAAACGCCTTGTGGACTAATGGTGGTCTGCAGTACGCGCCGCCGATCCGCTAACCGCACCCATAACAATCCCGGCGTCTTCTCAAGAGACGCCGGTTTTGGTTTGATCCGGTCGTAACTTTTTGTGAATAGACAAGCCGGCGCTAAAGCCGGTTGATCTGCCGTGGCGTAAGCCTGAACGTCAGACAGTTTTCATATTCGTTGCGCTGGTTCACTTTTAAGGAACGCATGCCCTATGGCGGTGCAAGACAATATAGGCGGGAGCGCCCCGCGCGCCTCGCTCCTGAATGACCCAGTCGTCCGCGGCATTATCTACCAAGTGCTGGTCGGTGCGGCGGTCGTTGGCTTTTTCGCCTGGATCGTGCTCAACACGGCGCAAAATCTCGCTGCGCAAAACAAGACGACTGGCTTTGACTTCCTCTTCCGTACGGCTGGCTTTGATATCAGCTTTACGCTGTTTCCGTGGAGCCGAACGTCCCTTTACTGGGAAGCGTTCCTCGCCGGGCTGCTAAATACGTTACTCGTTGCTGTTATCGGCATCTTCTTTGCCACATTGCTGGGATTCGCTCTGGGCATTGCGCGCCTGTCATCAAACTGGCTGGTTGCCCGAATGGCAACGGTCTACATCGAGACTATCCGCAACATACCGCTGCTGCTCCAGCTCTTCTTTTGGTATTTCGCAGTCCTCAAGGCCATGCCGGCGGTTCGGCAATCCTTCGCGCTGCCGCTCGACATCTTCATCAATCAGCGCGGGCTGATGGTACCGCGTCCCTTACCTGATCAGGAATTCATTTGGGTAATGGTCGCCATCGTCGGAGCGCTTGTTGCGGCCGTCGCGATCGGTACCTGGGCTACGCGGGTGCGCACGGCAACCGGCAAATATCCGGCCTCTGTCGTGCTCGCAGCCAAGATTGCCGACGCGGTTGTAACTTTCCTTGTCGCTTTGATAGGCTTCTCCATTCTTGCAAACATGATCAGCGGCCTTTCTCAGCCGGTCATCTTGTTGGCGTCCTTGATTATAGCAATACTCTCGCTGACGAAATTCGCCCCATTTGGCCGGGCGACGCTGTCGTTCGTTTTCGGTCTCACGATCCTTTATTTCCTCATCGTCTCCATGTTCCCTGCCGTCCCGCCGTTGCTCATCGCAGCTGGATCGGCCCTGGCCGGGTTGATGATGGCGTGGGTTACGTTCGAAAAGGCTACCAATCGGCCGCCCAGCGAAGGGCGTTTCCCCTTGGCCCTGCTGGTGCTCATCGCCGTTGGCGTGCCCGCCTTCGTATATTGGAGTACCGGTGCACAACTGGCATTTGAGCTTCCCGTTCTGGAACGCTTCAACTTCCGCGGCGGCGTGCAATTGCCGCCTGAACTCGTGGCGCTGGTGTTTGGCCTTACGGTCTACACGGCAGCGTTTATCGCCGAGAACGTTCGCGGCGGTATTCGTGCCGTCAGCAAGGGTCAAACCGAGGCCGCACAATCCTTGGGCCTAAAGGAAGGCGACCGTCTGCGTCTGGTGATCATCCCCCAGGCCATGCGGGTGATTGTTCCCCCCCTCACCAGCCAATATCTCAACCTGACCAAGAACTCGTCCCTTGGGGCGGCCATCGGCTATCCTGAACTAGTGAACGTGTTTACCGGCACCACTCTCAACCAGACCGGCAAGGCTATTGAAGTGATTGCCCTCACCATGGCGGTTTACCTCACCTTCTCCTTGCTCACCTCAGCCTTTATGAACTGGTACAATGGCCGCGTGGCCCTGGTGGAGCGGTAGACCATGACAACTGACACCGCCTACATCCGCAGCGAATTCGTTCCCGCCAAGCCGGCTCCTGGCCGCACCGGCGGCCCGATCCTGTGGCTACGCAACAATCTTTTTGCCACGCCATCAGACACGATCCTCAGCATCTTGGTGCTGGTATTCCTCTTCTGGGCCGTGCCGCCAGTTTACAACTTTATTGTTGGGCAGGCTGTGTTCCCTGGTGGCACAGTCGAGGACTGCCGTGTTGAAGGGGCAGGAGCCTGCTGGGCATATATCCATGCCCGCTTTAGCTTCTTCATCTACGGCTTCTATCCCATCGATCAGTACTGGCGTCCCGACACCGTCTTCATCCTGGGCGCTGCGCTGATACTGCCGCTCCTGATCCCCTCTGCGCCGTTCAAGCGCACCAATGCCGTGCTGTTCTTCCTGGTTTTCCCGATCGTCAGCTTTTATCTGCTGAACGGCGGCGTCTTCGGGATGAGCTATGTGCCAACAGGGCAGTGGGGTGGCCTTCTAGTGACCCTGATCATCTCGCTTGTGGGTATCATCTGCTCCATTCCGCTCGGCATCCTGCTGGCGCTCGGGCGGCAATCGAACCTGCCGATCATCAAGACGCTCTGCGTGATGTTCATCGAGCTATGGCGCGCCGTGCCGTTGATCACGGTTCTCTTTATGGCGTCCATTATGCTGCCCTTGTTCATGCCCACCGGCACGAACGTGGACAAGCTTCTGCGCGCCCTTGTGGGTGTAACGCTCTTCTCGTCGGCCTATCTTGCCGAAACGATCCGCGGCGGGCTCCAGGCTCTGCCGCGCGGCCAGTACGAAGCAGGAGCCTCCCTAGGCTTAGGCTATTGGAAGCGCACCTATTTCATCATCTTGCCCCAGGCGCTAAAGCACGTGATCCCGGGCATTGTGAACAACTTTATCGCGCTCTTTAAGGATACATCACTCGTATCCATCGTCGGCATCTTCGATCTGCTTAATACCGTGCAGGCGGCAAGTGCCGATATCGAGTGGGCGTCTCCCACCCAGGCTGTCACCGGCTATGTCTTCGCCGGCTTCATGTTCTGGATTTTCTGTTTCGCCATGTCCCGCTATTCGCTCTGGATGGAGCGGCGCCTGGACACTGGGCACAAGAGGTAATCAATGAGCCAAATTTACGAAACTGTGGCCCAAAGCACTGTGCCTCAAACCGGCATGAAAATCTCCAAGACCGACGTCGCCATAGACGTCGTGGGCATGCACAAATGGTACGCCGATTTCCATGTGCTCCGCGATATTGATCTGCGCGTCATGCGAGGCGAGCGCATCGTCATCGCTGGCCCTTCCGGGTCTGGTAAATCCACCCTGATTCGCTGCATCAACCGGCTTGAGGAGCATCAGGAGGGCCAGATCATCGTCAATGGCACCGAACTGACCGCTGACCTCAAGCGCATTGACGAAGTCCGGCGCGAAGTCGGCATGGTGTTCCAACACTTCAATCTCTTTCCGCATTTAACAATTCTGCAGAACCTGACGCTAGCGCCGATCTGGGTGCGCGGCATTCCGAAGGCTGAAGCCGAAGCAACGGCAATGCACTATCTTGAGCGCGTCAAGATTCCGGAGCAGGCGAACAAATTCCCCGGCCAACTCTCTGGCGGTCAGCAGCAGCGAGTCGCCATTGCGCGTTCGCTCTGCATGCAGCCACGCATCATGCTCTTCGATGAACCCACTTCCGCTCTCGATCCCGAAATGGTCAAGGAAGTGCTTGAGGTGATGATTAGCCTAGCCGAAGACGGGATGACCATGATCTGCGTGACGCATGAAATGGGATTTGCCCGCCAAGTTGCTAATCGGGTGATCTTTATGGATCAGGGTCAGATCGTCGAGCAGAACGATCCGGAGAATTTCTTCTCCAATCCCCAGCACGAACGCACCAAGCTCTTCCTCAGCCAGATCTTGCATTAACGGCATTGTGCGCTGCCTTCCGGTGCGAAAAGCAATCAGCAAGCGGCCCATCGGCTTGACCAAGTAGCCGTGGCCGCCACTATGAGTGGTCACAGCGGGCAATGGCAGGATTGAGTAGCGTGGGAAAATTGCTGACCTTTTGGGCAGCTGTTATGGCTTGCCTTCTGGCTCCCGCGGTGCCGGTCTATGCGCAATCGACGCTCGAAACAGTTCGCGAGCGCGGCTTCCTAATTTGCGGCGCGAGCAATCCGATACCTGGATTTGCCCAGCAGGATGCCGAGGGGAGATGGTCCGGTTTTGACGTCGACTTCTGTCGTGCAGTTGCTGCCGCGGCTTTGGGAGATGCAAACCTCTATCAGTTCCGTACTCTACGCGGCGAAACCCGGTTTGCGCCTCTTCAAACTGGAATAGTCGACATTCTCACCCGCAGCGGTCCTTGGACTGGAAGGCGTGACACGCTCTATGGCGCAAGCTATGTCGCCACGGCATTCTTTGATGGACAAGCGTTTCTCGTGCCCGAAACTCTTGGCGTTGTCTCAGCCTTTGAACTTGACGATATTCGGGTCTGCGTAACCGATTTGGGCGAAGAACTTGAGCGCATCCAAGAGTTCTTCTTCTCCAATCAAGCGCGCTATACAGAGGTACCCTATGAGGACGTAAGCGACCTATCCGTCGCCTATCAGGCGGGCTTGTGCGATGTTGTTTCCGCGTCCGGCCGTAATTTGCAAGCTATCCGCCGCGCTTTGCCCGATCCGAATGCCCACCGCATTCTCCCTGAACGCATTTCAAAGGAACTAATGGGTCCGCTGGTCCGGGAAGGCGACCAGCAATGGTTCAACATCGTCCGCTGGACGTTTTTCGCGCTGATCAATGCCGAAGAAGTCGGCATTACGTCTCTGAACACCGAGTCGCTATCCGCCTCGCGTAACCCCGCTATACGCCGCATTTTGGGTGTCGAGGGCGACTACGGCTCTCCTCTTGGCTTGAAGGCGAGCTTCATGGCCGATGCTATCCGCGCAGTGGGTAACTATTCCGAGCTTTACGACCGCCATTTTGGCCCCCAAACCGGCGCCGCGCTGCTGCGCGGCCAAAACGCCCTGTGGACGAACGGCGGCCTACTCTATGCTCCCCCGGTTCGTTGATCTCTCATAGCGGATTAGCGCCAGATCGCTGCTGCCAATTTGATAGTGCAAGCGGCTCGCTGCGAGCAGGCCATCGCCGAGCCAAACCACATCCTTCCAAGGTGCGCGCCATGTCGGCACGATTGTCGCGACCTTCTGGGTTTCGATTTCCCAAACCACCAGTGCTGAATTGGTTTGTCCCCATTCATCGCTGCTATCGAATGACGCGGCTACATGCCGGCCATCGGGGCTAATAAAAACATAGGGCAACATTTGACTGAGCCAAGCGCCGACATTGGCAAGCATCAGCTTGCCTGCCCAATCAAGGTAAGGCGTATCGACCAGCCGCAAAGCCACTACATTGGTGTCGGCTCGCGTCATTTCATGCTGCACCATGAATTTGCCGTCCACTGTCAGCGCAGAACTAATTCCCGTTTGATAGATCGGCCACGTCTCTTCTCCCGTGACCTCGCCGACCAAAGTTCCATTCATTTGGTACTTTGACGCAGTTAACGCCACCGGTCGATCGAAACTCCCATATTCGGTGTCGATCAGCACATGCTGCTCATCCCGGGAAAAGCCGAACCGCCCGACGTTGTACTTGCCGTCGAAGATAGCCAAGCGTCTTCCTGTTGCCCGCTCCAGAAGCCAAACGCGCTCCTGATAAAAGCTCGCTAAAACGGTGCGCCCTTGACTGTCAGCTTTGGCCCCAATCCAGTCGATACTGGGTGGCACATCAGCTAGTGTAATACTCTGGCCAGTAGCGCCGCCACTCAGAGCAATTTCGACCAATTGCTGAGGAGCAGTCGGCTCCCGCCCGGCACCGCGGAGGACCACATCTACCGATGTATCTTCTGCCCTGGTGAGCACCGCTTCGATCTCGGTGTTCTCCCAATGCGCCAAGATCCTGCAATTGCTGGTATTGATGAACCGGTCGAGCGGCCCGCACGGAAAGAACAGTCCCGTACCCCAGCCATAAACCAGCCCGCCTATCGCAGCGACGCACAAGGAACCAATTGCTGTCTGTCTTGATGGGAAAACCCATGCCTATTCCCAAGTTGCTTTTGGCAAACTGACCAGCGAATATGACAAGACAGAAACGCCGTTAGGACGCGAACAGCAGGTTCACCCGCCGGTTCTGCTTGCCCTTGTTCTCGATCTTGCCCAGAGCCAACCGGCCGATTTCGCTTGTATTGCGCACATGCGTGCCCCCGCACGGCTGCAGGTCAATATCGCCGATCCGGATCAGTCGCACACGGCCTTGCCCCATCGGTGGCTTGACGTTCATGGTCTTGATCAAATCTGGATTGGCCGCCATCTCCGCATCCGTGATCCACTCCGCGCTGACCAGATGAGCCGAGTCCACCATCTCGTTAAGCTGCAATTCCACCGCTGCAAGATCCTCCGGCACTTCGGGCATGTTGAAGTCCAGGCGTCCTTTGTCCTCACCGATTGATCCACCGGTCACCGGAAAAGGCAGCACGACCGAGAGCAGATGCAGCGCTGTATGCATTCGCATCAACCGGTAACGCCGTTCCCAATCCATTCGGATGGTGACCTGCTCGCCCGCCGCCGGAACTGCCCCACCCTCCACCGGAACATGAATGATCTCCGCCTTGTCGCCATTAGCATGAATAGTATTGACGATCGGCAGCGCCGAACCATTCGCCCGCACAATTTCCCCGACATCGCCAGGCTGCCCGCCCGAAGCGGCATACAAAACCGTTCGGTCAAGCAGGATTCCACCCTCCAGCGTCACGCCCGTGACAATGGCAAGTGTTGATTGCAAATAGCTGTCTTCACGAAACAGGAACTCGGTCATGTCATTGGTCTCATAGAAGGGGCGAAAGCAGGCGCGCGGCCTGAGTGACAAAGCGCATATGCAGCCGCCGGCCTTTGACCTCATCGATATCGACCTGCCGGCACATTTTAAAATCAGCAAGCAACATCGCCACCACTCCATCAATGGTCGCCTTGTCGGTGAACCACAGTGTAATCTCGAAATTGATGGCGAAGGACCTGTTGTCGAAATTGACGCTGCCGATCGAGGCGATCTGATCGTCCATCAACACGACCTTTTGGTGCAGGAACCCATCGGCAAACCGGTACACATCGACCCCATGCTCGACCATATTGTCGGCATGCGCGATGCTCGCCAGCCACACCATGATATGGTCCGGCCGGTCCGGTAGCATGATACGAACGTCTACGCCTCTGAGCTTGGCCGCAAACAGCGCCGTGCGGATATCAGTGTCTGGCACGAAGTAGGGGCTCACGATCCAGAGCCGTTCCCGCGCGCGCCCGATAATGTCGGTGAACGCGATCGCACATTCCTCAAGCCTGTCAGCAGGTCCGCTGCCCATCACCAAGACGGATTGATCGCCAGGTGTCGCAACCGTCTCCGGCGGTGTTGCCGGAAGGATCTCGCCTGTGGCCCATTCCCAGTCTTCGCGGAATAGCAAGGCGCAACTGAGCGTCGCGGGGCCTGATATGCGCACATGCGTGTCACGCCACCGGCCATATTTTGGATCCGCACCGAGATATTCCATGCCCACATTGTGCCCGCCCACCCAGGCATGCTCGCCATCCACCACTACAATCTTGCGGTGATTGCGATAGTTGATCCGCGTCGGCCCATAGATTCGCAGGAATTTGTGCCGCTGGTTGAACCCAGCCACTTTCACCCCGGCGTCCCTCAGCTGCTTGCGATAGCGCTTCGGCATGCCGGTGCTGCCCACATCGTCATAGAGCAGGTAAACCTGCACGCCGGCATTGGCCCGCTCGATCAGCCGCTCGGCCAGTTCCTTACCCAAGGCGTCATCGCGCACGATATAGAATTGCACCAAAAGGTAGCGCTGCGCCTTAGCAATCCCGGCAAAGATTGAGTCGAACGTCGCCTGTCCGTCGACGAGAATCTCCACCTTATTACCGTTGAGAAACGGAACCTCGGAAACCTTGACCTGCACCGGCCAGAGATGGCTCGTCTCCCGGTCGATTAGCGCAAGGTCTTTCGCCTTGAGCGGTCGCGCCGCGCGTCCATTGCGGATGCGGTCCGTGGCATAATCGTCGAAGGCCTTCCAGCCAAAGATCACATACAAGAACGCCGTTGGAAACGGCAGCAATGCGAGGGACAAAAGCCACGCAATTGATCCCTGCGATGTGCGGGAGATCATGATTTCCCGCACCGCACATACGCCCGCCAGCAAATAGATAAGCCCGGTAACGGCCGCCAAAAGGCTGAAATCGGCGATGATGGATCTAAGAATATCGTCTATACCGAACAATGCGCCCGCCCTGAGTTTTGCGTGCGCACCTTACCAGCCCATAGCATTGTCACAATGGCTGCTGACGTCTCGGCTCAAACGGGTTCTGGTTCAATAATGCCCGAGATATCGAGCGGCGTGCGCCCCTCCATCCATTTCGGCACGGGAAGGTTCTTGGAATGGAGAAACTCCGGGTTATAGATCTTGCTGGCATAACGATTGCCATAATCGCAAAGGATGGTGACGATGGTTTTGCCAGGTCCCATCTGCTGCGCCATTCGCACCGCTCCTGCGATGTTGATTGCGCTCGACCCGCCCAGGCACAAGCCTTCATGCTCCAGTAGGTCGAAAATGTAGGGCAGGGCCTCCGCATCGGATATCTGGAACGGATAATCGACCTTCAGCCCTTCGAGATTGGCCGTGATCCGCCCCTGACCAATGCCTTCGCTGATCGAATTCCCCGATGATTTGAGCTCGCCATGCGCATAGTAATTGTAAAGCGCCGCGCCCTCCGGATCAGCCAGGCCAATCTTCACATCCGAATTCCGCGCTCGTAGTGCCTCGGCGACGCCAGCCAGCGTTCCCCCCGACCCAACCGCACAAATAAACCCGTCCACACGCCCATTCGTCTGCTGCCAGACTTCCGGTCCCGTGGTCTCCACATGCGCACGCCGGTTCGAGACATTGTCAAATTGGTTCGCCCAGATGGCGCCGCCCGGCAGCTCGCGGTTTAGCTTCTCGGCCAACCGGCCCGAAATCTTGATGTAGTTGTTGGGGTTCTTATAAGGCTTGGCCGGCACTTCGATCAGTTCCGCCCCGTAAAGCCGAAGCGCGTCCTTTTTCTCCTGGCTCTGCGTCTCGGGAATAACGATTACTGATTTGAAGCCCAGCGCATTGGCCACCAGCGTCAGCCCGATGCCCGTATTCCCAGCCGTTCCTTCTACGATCGTGCCACCCGGCTTCAGCGCTCCAGACTTTACTGCATCGTGGATGATGAACAGCGCCGCCCGGTCCTTCACCGACTGGCCAGGATTAAGGAACTCCGCCTTGCCCCAGATGTCGCAGCCCGTCAGCTCGGACACGCGATTGAGCCTGATCAGCGCTGTGTTGCCGATTGCGGAAAGGATGTCTTTGTGCTTGGGCATGAGCTCGATCTATGTGCGCGGCGGGACTGCAAACCTAAGTGCCTGCAGCGCTGTCAGCAAGAGATAACCTGCTGATCAGGCACACCGTTCTCCCAAGAACAGTTCACGCGCAAGCGTCAAGCGCGAAACGGGGCGCGGAGAGTTAGCTTTCCTAAAGCGCCGCCATTGCCTCAAGCGCCCGCTCGCGAGACCCCTTAAGATCAACGATCGGCCTTGGATAATTCTTCCCAATGTTCACGCCAGCGGCTACCAGTACCTCTTGCGGCGCCTCGCTTGGCCTATGCACCCATTTGTCCGGCAGCTTGGCCAGTTCCGGCACCCACTGGCGTACATATGAGCCGTCGGTGTCGAACTTCTCGCCTTGGGTCACCGGGTTGAAAATTCGGAAGAACGGCGCGGCATCGAGCCCCGATCCCGCCACCCATTGCCAATTGCCCGGATTGTTCGCCATGTCGGCATCCATCAGGCAATCCCAAAACCATGCCTCCCCAAGCCGCCAGTCAACCAGCAGGTTCTTGGTCAAAAACGAAGCCGTCAGCATTCGAACCCGGTTCTGCATGAACCCTGTCTCCCACATTTCGCGCATGCCCGCATCCACAATGGGTACCCCAGTTTGCCCCATTTGCCAGGCAGCAAGCTCCACAGGCGCCTCGCGCCAACCCATGCCTTCGTATCTGGGCTGCATGGATTTGGTGACGATATCGTCTCGGTGAAACAATTGATGGTAGTTGAAATCGCGCCAGGCGAGTTCGGACAGGAACTTGTCGACGAAAGCCTGCTTGCCAGGGTCGGCATGGGCCACAGCAAGCGCTGCGTGCCACGCCCGCCGAGGGCTTATTTCCCCAAACCGCAGATGCGGCGATAGCCGCGACGTCGCCGATTGCCCCGGTATGTCCCGGCCAAGAGGATAGGCGGACAGCTTCTGCTCAAGAAAATCACTCAACGCCTTTTCGGCCGCCGCCTCGCCGATCTGCCAATAAGGGGTAAGCTTCTCCGCCCATCGGGGCGTGCGGTAATCGGCGTCCACCGGCTTTGCTTTCAAAGCATTGAGCGCTTTTGGCATACGCTCCGGCATTAAAATGGAACTGGCCTTTAGCGCTTTCAGGAACGGCGAATAAACCGAATAAGGCCGCCCTTGTCCTGTCGCAATGTCCCACGGCTCGGCGAGCACGTTGGCGCCAAACGACTCGACATATAAGCCACGTTGCCGCAGCTCGGCCTCTACGGCCTCATCAACAGCCCGTTCACCCGGAGCATAGCGCCGGTTCCAAAACACGGCCTCGGCTTTGCTGCGTTTTACCAGCTTATCGATAGCCTGCCGCGTCTCTCCAGACGCCACTTCCAGCTCAATGCCGCGCTCTGCAAGTGCAGCGCCAAGCACCACAAGGCTTTGATGCAGCCACCAGCGACCGGCACCGCCAATTTGGCGTATGCCAGTGGTCTTCTCATGGACGTAGAAAGCAATTACCCTGTCACCGTGCGTTACGGCTGCGCTAAGCGCAGGATTGTCCGCAATCCGCAGATCGTTGCGCAACCAGACGAGAGATGTTTTTGCCATAGGGACCCTCCACTGCGTTTACGCGTCAGGGCAGTGGAAGGTTCAAACTATTCCATGACTTCGGCGAGGTGTTCCAGCGCCGCGCTCCAAGCTTCCATGGAAAAGATGCGCGATTCGGGATCGGTATGAGCCAGCCCGCGCTCGGTTAGCGTGATCTGCGTTCTCTCTTCGCCCAACGCCTTGAAGCCAATTTCGAGCACGAAGATCAAGTCCTCCTCGCCCTCTTCTTCGTCCTTGTGCACCCAGGACATAACGAGCTTTTCATTCTCGACGAACTGTAGGATTTCGCCGCTGACAGTATGATCCTCCGGGTCGTCATCATCGCCAAAGGTGGTGAACTTGTATTCCCCGCCTTCGAAAGCATCCAATTCGGCTTCGTCCGCCTGCCATTGCTCGATGAGCGCCGGATCGGTCCAGGCGGCAAATACGTCGTCGATATGCGCGTTGATCGTACGGGTTAGCGAGATCTGGCTTGCGCCATCTGCATCCATGCCATCGCTCATGCTGGCTCCTTAAGATTTGGGGTGCAATTCACGCGCCCGAGGCAGAAAGATAGTGAGAAACCCCAAGAACGGCAGGAATGCGGTCAATTGAAAGACGCTGACAATGCCGATCCGGTCGGCCAGCGCACCGATCACCGCCGCGCCGATTGCCCCCATGCCGAAGGCAAAGCCAAACACGAAGCCCGCCACCATGCCTACTTTGCCCGGCACTAATTCTTGTGCATAGACCACGATCGCCGAGAAAGCCGAGGACAGGATCAGTCCCACAGCAACGCTGACGATGGCGGTTCCAGGGAGGTTCATATGCGGCAGCAGCAGCGTAAATGGCAGGGCGCCCACGATTGATCCCCAAATCACCGTCAGGCGCCCGAACCGGTCGCCAACAGGGCCGCCGATAAACGTACCGGCGGCAATAGCGCCCAGGAACAGAAACAAATAGAGCTGCGCTTCTTGTGCCGTCAGGTTGAACTTCTCGATGAGATAGAAGCTGTAATAGCTCGTGATCGAAGAAATATAGACATATTTGCTCAGCAGCAGCGCGCCGATCACAAGAAACGCCGCAAGCAATCGGCGGCGCGACAGCACCTGCTGTACCGCCTTGATCACTTTCGTGCCCCTCTGGGCACGCTGATGCGCCGCATACCATCGCCCGACCCCCGCCAGGATCACCAAGGCCGTCACAGCAACAATGGCAAACCAGGCAACGCTCCCTTGTCCACGCGGCAACAGAAAATAGGCAGCCGCCAGTGGTCCTATCGAGGTTCCTAGATTTCCGCCCACCTGGAACAGCGATTGCGCAAAGCCCAGCCGCCCGCCCGACGCCAGTCGCGCAACCCGCGAAGCCTCCGGGTGAAATATCGCAGAACCGATCCCGCCGATCATTGCGGCCAAGACAAGAAGGGCAAAGCTATTGGCACTCGCTAGCAGTAACACGCCGACAAGGGCGAAAACCATCGAGACAGCCAGCGCATAGGGCTTGGGGCGCAGGTCGGTATATAAGCCCACCAGCGGCTGCAGGATTGACGCCGTCATCTGCTGCGCCAGGGTAATCAGCCCGATCTGAACATAATCTAGCCCATAAGCTTCCTTCAACAGCGGATAAAGCGCTGGCAGGAGGAACTGCATCAGGTCATTGAGCAAGTGTGAGGCGCTGACGGCTAGGATAATGGCGAGCGAAGTGCGCTGCACAGCCGCCGGAGACTGCGCGGAAACGGCGTCCATGTCGAGAGATCCGGATGCGAAAGAATTCTGCACCCGTACCGCGACCGATCCCGGCTGGCAATGGCCACGGCTAAGATCATGAGGCTAGGGGAAAATCCGATTGGCTCCGCGAGCTGGACTCGAACCAGCGACCATTCGATTAACAGTCGAACGCTCTACCAACTGAGCTATCGCGGAACACACATCGGGCACCCCCGGGACCGGAGGCGAGGTCCATGTAGCGAACTTGATTTGCTTTGCCAAGCCCCAATTGCCCCACGTGTGAATAACCCGTCACAAGTCCGCTTGCCACTTAGCTCTTTCCTCCAGCGCAAGAAGGTCCGCCGGAGTATTGACGTTGTCGAACGGATTGTCCGGCATCTCGCCCCAGCTGACGCTTTCCCCGTCCAGATCGCGCTGCAATCCCTTTAAGCTCCTAACATCAGCCATACGCTCCGGTAAATCGAGAATAGCTTCGATCTGCCAAGCTGCATTCGGCGGATAAAACGCTTCGCGCCATGCTGAAAACGCCGCCGGAGCATGCTCCAGTCCCTGTACCAAGCGAGCTACATAATCCCTCGGCAAGAACGGCGTATCCACCGCCACAGAAATTAGAATGCCTTCCCGCACTTGCCTGTCCCGCAATCTCGCCACCGCTGCAACCAGCCCAGCCAGCGGCCCACCTAGATTGCCCCCAAGATCTGGCACTGCTTCAAACCCTACCCGCAACAACCACTCTGCCGCTGCTGGTCCTGTCGACACCAGAACAGGTGAAGCAACCCCCTCCAGCCGTGCTGCCACCCTGTCGATGAGCCGCACCCCGCCGATTTCAATATCCGCCTTTCGCACGCCACCCAGCCGCCGCCCTTGGCCGCCAGCTATGATCACGCCATGGATCATCCTGCCGTGCCGAACCGCTCGGTCCGCAACAAGAGAAGGATCGCTACCCCGCCAAGCAATCCCCAGAACGGCGCCCCCACGCTGAACATCGTGATCCCCGATGCCGTGGTCACAAACGTGAAGATCGCCGGCAACCGCACTTCCTCCTGCGCCAAAGCGCCCGACAACGCAGCTGCTAGGCTCGACAATAGCGCAAGACCAGCCACAGCCTGGATCAGTACGGGCGGCGAAGCTGCAATGAACGCCGCAGCAAGGCTCGCGCCACCCGCCAGCAACAGGTAAACTACCCCGGCCGCGATGGGCGCAGGCCAACGCTGTGCAGGGTCAGGGTGCGCCTCCGGGCCCGCACAAATGGCCGCCGTAATCGCGGCGAGGTTGCTCGCATGCCCCCCGAACAGCGCGGTCACCGCACTGGCGATGCCGGTCAGCACAAACAACGGGGCAGGGCTGAGCACATAGCCATTCGCCTGCATCACCGCGAGCCCCGGCAAATTCTGCGACGCCATCGTCACCACATAGATCGGAAGCCCGATCCGGATGATCGCATCAAGCGTAAACACTGGCACGACAGGCACGAACGCCGGCCAGCTTCCGTCCAGCGCCCCGGCTGGCAAATGCGTCGTCAATGCCAGCACAATTCCTGTCACCAGCACCGCAACCGGCACTGCATAGCGCCGCGCAAAGCGTAGCCCGATCACCCATGCTCCGAGGATCGGCAGCGCAAGCGCCGGCACCTCCGCTACCGCAGTAATTGGCGCCAGGCACAGCGTTAGCAGCATACCCGCCAACATCGCATTGGCAATCGATGCTGGTATCGCCGCCACCAGCCGCGCCAGGGGCCTGATCAGCCCCGTCAGCAGAATCAATCCGGCCGCTACCAGGAACGCCCCCGCCACGGCCGGAAAACCCCCCACCGGTTCACCCACTGTCAACAAGAACGCCGCTCCCGGCGTAGACCACGCAAAACTAACCGGCAGCCGCACCCGGGCGCTCACGGCAATGTTGAGCAGGCCAATAGAAATACACACTGTCATTAGTCCGGAACCGGCCTGCTGCGGCGAAGCCCCCGACGCTGTCAGCGCCGCCAGTACCAGCGTGAACGTGCTGGCATAGCCCACCACCGCCGCCAGCGCTCCTGCCATCGCCGGCTGCAAATAATCCCGCCGCTTTCCTGCCTGCTCCAGCACAATCTCCGCCACCACGACTCCCCAGCTTGCGTGCGCCAACCTACGCGACGTCCACCCTGCAAGTGAACCCCGCATCCACCTCCTCACCGACCGGGTGAAAAACAACTCAACCCATCACACGATCTTGCATAAGGACTGCCGCTGTCATAGAACCCGGCTCAGAGGCCACGTGGCGGAGTGGTGACGCAGCGGATTGCAAATCCGTGTACTCCGGTTCAATTCCGGACGTGGCCTCCAGGTAATCCTACATCATTGTTTAACTGTGTTCTTGCTGCGTGGCTCTCATTGCCGCTGCTAATCGCACTTGTGATGGGGCATGCGGGAAACCCCCAATTGTCCGCCAGCGCGGTGCTGCCCATTGTGCCCACGAATTCAAGGGACATTCGATGGCTTTCGTACGCAACTACACGGCGCTGATCTCCAACAGCAGCAGCTGGAACCAGCCTGTCGGCGGCACCTACGTGCCCAAGCCCGTCATCCTCACCTATTCCTTCGCGCAACAGCGCCCGCAGATTGCATCGAGCGAGAACTTCGAGAACAACTATTTTCGCCCGCTCGACGCAGGCGAGCGCCAGCTGTTCCGGCAAGCGCTGGACGCATGGGCTTCAGTCAGCGGCATTACCTTCTTGGAAGCGCCTTCGGGCATGGGTGACATCGAAGCCGGCATATATGATCTAGACTCTGATATTGCAGGCCTCGGCTCCTTACCCAGCTCGGGCTTTTTTTACTCAGCCAATGGTCTGAGCATGTATTCGCCCGGCAGCAACAGCTATCGGGGCGTGTTCCTCGACCGCGACTACAGTGCAAACCTGCACGTCATGCTTCACGAAATCGGCCACGCGCTTGGGCTCGAACATCCTCACAATGGCACCGACCCCCATCTCGATCCGAGCCTGGACAATGGCCTGAACACCGTTATGACCTACAACGGTTTCCCAACCAAGCTCGGCACGTTCGATCTGCAGGCTATCCGCGCTCTTTATGGTCCCGCTAATGCCGACGGTACCCAGGTATCCTCCTGGAGCTGGAAAGCATCGACCAGCACCTTGACTCAGCGGGGCTCCACCGCAACCGAAGCCATTAACGGCACCAATGCGCATGACGTCATCTACGGCCAGGGCGGCGATGACATCATCATCATGCGCGGCGGCAATGATCGGGCCTTTGTATCTGGCCAAGATTTTTCGGTAGCAGGAGGACAGGGCTTTGACCGTGTCCAGCTGGATTTCGGCCGCAACGTGTTGCGTGACACCTATGTCGAAGGCTCCAACGTATTCCTCGCCGGCTCTGACAACGCCTACGACATGTACCTGACCGAAGTGGAGCGCATCCACTTCACAGACTCAACGCTCGCCTTCGATATCGGCGGACTCGCCGGTCAAGCCTACCGCCTCTATCAAGCCGCTTTCGACCGCGCACCCGATCTGCAGGGCCTTGGCTATTGGATCCGCGAACTCGATGCCGGCCTAGGCGATCTAGCTTGGATGGCTAACAATTTCATTATCTCCAATGAATTCCGCGACACTTACGGCTCACCCTCTACTGTCAGCAACAGTGCCTTTCTGAATTTAATTTACGACAACGTCCTCAATCGCGCTCCTGATGCTGCTGGCTTCGCCTATTGGATGGCAGAACTGGAGCGTGGCTTCGGCCGAGAACGCGTGCTCGCTTCCTTCTCCGAAAGCCTCGAAAACCAGGCGAATGTTATCGGCAACATCCAGGAGGGCATCTGGTACATTTAACCAGATGCCGGCGCCGCTTACGCTTTAACAGAAGTTCTGGAACCCCACGAACATCCGGCCTTCCTGGACGAAGTGCTTCGATGCCCAGCCTTCTTGGATCCCGGACCCGGCTTTGATGTGGCAGCGAACGCCTTCATTGGTGTTGGTGCACTGGTCGATGACGAAGCATTGGCCCTCGGCGATCTGCCCCAGACTAGCACTTTGCGACGTGGGCTGCTGGCGGATGTTCAGAGGGTGCAATGCCTTGACCGTAACCGGGAAAGCGGTGGGCACAGCCACTTCGCCAGCATCGGCACAATAGCCGCTCTCTGGGTTGTAGATGCAATTGCCCGTTGGCTGGCTGGCAAGAGTCTGCCCGCTCATTGGCGTCATACTGATGATCGTACCATCAGCCATGCGCCCCTGCAGCTTGCCGCCACTGACGCTCAGCGTGCCCAGCAAGCTGCCATTGAGCCCAAGCAATGTCACGCCGTTGCTGTCAGGCTGCCAGCCATTGAGAAACATCAGCTGCCCCATGCAGAACTGGCTCGCGGCGCTCAGCCCGGACATGCCGGTGGCATTGCGCAACTCGACTGTGCAAGGTCCTGTCATGCTGCCAGTGTCCGCCTGCCAACTGCCCACTAGTTGCGCCGGCTGCACTTGCGCGAACGCCGTTCCCATCAAGATTACAGACCAAGCTGCTCCAACAAAGCCAAGCCGCATTCTTCCCTCCATTTGCCCTGGTAGTAGTACTTAGCAGTCCGATTTCGTCTTCGGGAAGTACCGAGCATTAAGAAATGTCATTGCTGTAGTGGACCCCCAGTCTTGCAGCGGCGGTTAAGGATGAACTACGCACTACTACGGCTTGCGAGCACAGCCTCGCGAGAGGCAGAAGGGCCGACCGATTTAGAGTAAGTCAGGTCACGAAGTACCTTGCTAACCCACACTCACCCGCCCCAGCATGAGAGCTATGCTGCGGCCTTTTTGCGAATCCGTACGATGCCCGCTTGCCATTCCACTCCAGGCATGGATATTCACGTCCAGCATATGAAAATGGGGCGGCAACTTTTCGATGACTGACTTTGCACGCGCGCGAGCGTACATGATCGACAGCCAGTTGCGCAGCAGCGGCGTCATCAACAAGCGTGTTCTGGCGCGCATGGGCGCTGTACCGCGCGAGCCGTTTGTACCGGCCAATCGCCAAGCCACCGCGTATATCGATAGCGTGCAATGGCTTGGCAAGCCAGGCTCCGGGCGCTTCATTGCGCCGCCTGCTGTTTTTGCCAAGCTCCTGCAGCTGGCCGATATCAAAGCCGAGGACCATGTCCTCGATATCGGCGCTGCCACCGGCTATTCCACTACCGTTATCGCTGGACTGGCCGGCAGAGTTTCCGGCTTCGAGAGCGACTCCGAGCTCGCCGCAACGGCAAAGGCCAATCTGGCTTCACTTGGTCTGACCAACGCCAGCATAGTCGCCGAAATTGGCAAGAACCTCTACGATGTCGTTTTAGTTGAAGGTTCTCTGGAAAGCGTTCCGGAACCTTACTTCGCTGCGCTTAAGGACGGCGGCCGTTTGGTTGCGCTGGTCTGGACCGGCGGCGTGTCTGTAGCAAAGGTGTTTGTCAAAGCCGGCGAGACCATTTCATCCCGCAGTGAATTCAATGCCTCTCTGCCGCCTTTGCTTGGAGCGCGGCAGCAGCAGGATTTTGTTTTCTAAAGCATTCAGAGACTTGGGTGTTGCCCCTTGGGTACGCTTTTTAATGATTTTCAGTACTATAGTTCAAAGCGCTTGCGTCTGAAGGTTTTGGCTTCAATGCCGCATGTTGCGTTTAAAAAGTGGAGCAGGCTATGAGTTTTCGCACCAATATGGCCGCCAGCGTCTTGGCGCTCAGCCTGGCTGCAGTGTCTGTCTCGGGCGTACAGGCGCAATCGATCACTCAGGCACTCACCCGCGCCTATGATTATGCGCCTGATCTCCAATCAGCGCTGCTTTCGGCCAAGTCTGCGGCCGAACAGGTGGCGTTGGCCAAGGCCGGGCAGCGGCCCACCATTGGCGCATCTATCGGGGGCACCTATTCCGGTTCATTGACCGACTTCGGGTTTAGCGGCGGCAGTGCCCTGACAACCGGCATCACCTACAACCAAACCATCTTCGACAATTTCCGCACCGATGCCGAAATAGAATCTGCGCGTGCTGGCGCCGAGGCGGCTGAATTTCAGATCCGCAACACAGAGCAGAACGTCTTGCTATCGGTAGTACAGGCTTACATGTCGGTTCTGTCCGACCGCCAGCTGGTGGCCCTTCGGCAGGAAAACGTCAACTTCTTCACCGCGCAACTGCAGTCCTCCGAGGATCGGCTCGAAGTAGGCGAGGGCACCCGTATCGACGTCGCCCAAGCCCGTGCGCGGCTTGCCCAGGGTCAGGCAACTTTCGAAGCAGCCGCCAACAGCCTCGAAATCAGCGAAGCAACTTTCCAGCGCTACGTCGGCGTGCCGCCACAGAACCTTGATGCCTCTCACAATTACGGCCGCCTAATCCCACCCAATCTCCAGGCCGCAATCAGCGAAGCCGAAGCTGGACATCCTGCTATCCTCGGGGCCAAGGCAGCTATCCGCGCCGCGCAGGCGCAGTCCGATGGTGCTCAGGCTGAGTTTGGTCCGGAAGCGACGGTAACGGGGCAGGTGGGTTCCCGCTGGAGTCAGCCGAACGGCCCTGGCGATGGCTTCTCGGCCTCGGTCGGTTTCCAGATCACTGTTCCCATTTACGCCGGTGGTGCCATCGGCGCTTCGGTGCGCCGCGCCAATATCGAGCAAATCCGCTCCGAGGTGGACGCCATGTCCGCCTATGACCAGATTCGCGAGGCCGTGATCTCCGCCTGGGCCGGTATCCAGAGCGCCGACGCACAAATTACTGCTGCCAACGCTGCTGTTTCCGCCGGTCGCGAAGTTGTAGAAGGTGTGATCCAGGAGCGCGATCTGGGCACGCGCACAACGTTGGATGTGCTTAACGCGCAAGCCGAACTCACGACGGCCCGGGAAGGGCTGATCACCGCATCATCCAACAAGGTGGTCGCCACCTTTTCGCTGTTAGCCTCTATCGGCAATTTGACCGCGCCCGATCTGGCCCTGCCGGTCGAGGTCAAGTCCGCCGTCCAGTACAACCAGGCCGTCGAAGACGTCTGGCAGGAGCTGCGCACGATCGCTGAGTAACATTTCCTCAAGCGATGGCTGTGTATTGTGGCTGGGCAATGCCCGGCCACAAGTTTTAGTGGAAGACGGGTCTAGGCATTGCACGCGCGATTCACAGGCAAGCGCGCCAGCGTTAAGGTGTTGTCTACGAATCAGGCAGCAACCAAGGCGGTTGGTTGCTCAGATTTCAGCGCGCATGAGTAAGAGGCAGCGATGAACAAGCCGGCACCCAAAGAACCTTCCATGGACGAAATCCTGTCGTCCATCCGGCAAATCATTGCCGATGACGATGCAGCAGGTGCGCCGCGCCGCCCTTCGATCCAGGCCGCGCCACCTCCGATGCAGGCCGCGCCGGTACGCGCCGTGGACAATCCGCTGGATCGCGATTTGAGTGACATGCTCGATGATATTGAGCCGCTGGCCCTATCACCCTCGCAGATTGTCGAGCGGCCCGACGACAATGACGACGTCGGTGGCTTCAGTTTCGATTCTATCCTCAATGACACGACTGCCGAGGAAGAGCCTGCAGCGAGCCTTGTCGATCCGGAGGACATCAGCTTCGCTAGCGATGACGGTGATGATGACGATCTGCCGTCCTTTGATCCACCACCGATGCGTGCCCCCATTCCCGAAGTGCGGCCGGAGCCGAAACCCGTCACTGCCTTCCGCTTGCCCGAGCCACAGCCGGAACCGGAGCCCGAGCCGATCCGCACGGCACCGCGTCCCCAACCCAGCGTTGCCCAAGCAGCGCCTCTGCCCGATTCCAAGCTCACCAGCGACATCGCCGATCAATTGCTGGAGCCGGCTACACAAGCGGCAGTGCGCAGTTCCATCACCAAGCTCAACGGCATTGGCTTGGGCAATTCCGGCGCCACCATCGAATCGCTGATGCGCGACATGCTGCGCCCCATGCTCAAGGAATGGCTCGACGAAAACCTGCCCTCCGTTGTCGAGCGCATGGTCGAAAAAGAAATCGCCCGCATTGCTCGCGGCGACTGATAGTTTGGCTTCGTGCATAGAACTGAACCGATCACACCCACAATATCACCCGGCCTAGAGCCGGGGCACATCCCGAGATCGAGCCAAAGCCGCAAGGTCGCTAAATCGCCGAGCTGGCCTTCGCTCACCCCGGGTTGACCCGCACCCCCGCATTTGCTTGAAGTCTGCCCAAACTTTTATCCGGCCCGCCATGTCCAGCTTGGCGGGTTGCTGCTGTTGGAATTGATCTATGCTTGAAAAGACCTATGAGCCCGGCGCCGTTGAAACGCGCATCTTTGCCGACTGGCTCAAGTCCAACGCTTTCGCGGCCGGCGCTGGCGCAGGCCCCGGCGCCGAGCCCTTCACCATCGTCATTCCGCCGCCCAACGTCACCGGCTCCCTCCACATCGGGCATGCTCTTAACAACACGATACAGGACATCCTTGTTCGTTTTAACCGCATGCTGAAAAAGGACGTCCTCTGGCAACCCGGCATGGACCACGCGGGCATTGCCACCCAGATGATTGTCGAGCGCCAGCTTGCCGAACGGCAGATGAACCGCCGCGACATGGGCCGCGAAAAATTCATCGAGCGGGTCTGGGAATGGAAGGGTGAATCGGGCGGTACCATCATGAACCAGCTCAAGCGCCTCGGTGCTTCCGCTGATTTCTCCCGCGAACGGTTCACGATGGGCGACAATGGCGCCGCCGACGACCAGATGGTGCGCGCCGTCACCAAGGTCTTTGTCGAACTCCACAAGCGCGGGTTGATCTATCGCGCCAAGCGCCTCGTCAACTGGCACCCGGGCCTTGAAACCGCCATCTCCGATCTTGAAGTCGAGAACATCGAGATCAAGGGCCACATGTGGCACCTGCGCTATCCCTTGGCCGATGGCGTGACCTATCAGTTCCCGATCGCCCGCGACGAAGAGGGCAAGCCCACCGAATGGGAAACCCGCGACTTCATCATCGTCGCCACCACGCGCCCGGAAACCATGCTGGGCGATAGCGGCATCGCCGTCCATCCTGAAGACCCGCGCTACGCCGCGCTGGTTGGCAAGTTCGTCGACCTTCCACTGGTCGGCCGCCGCATCCCCATTGTGGCCGACGAATACGCCGATCCAGCCTTGGGCACAGGCGCAGTGAAAATCACACCAGCCCACGATTTCAATGACTTCGAGGTCGGTGTTCGCAAGCAGCTTGAACAGATCAACGTCTTCACCACCCGCGGCTCCATCGTTCTCGACGAGTTCGTCCCTGCCGCTTATCGCGGCCTGGACCGCTTCGAAGCCCGTAAGCGCATCGTCGCTGACCTGACCGCTTTGGCAGAGGAAAACCCCAACCGCGGCCTCGATCACATTGAGGACAAGAAGATCATGGTGCCGCATGACGAGAAATCCAAACTCGTCGTTATCGAGCCATTCCTAACTGACCAATGGTGGGTCAAGGCGGATGTGCTGGCCCAGCCCGCCATGGCCTCCGTCCGCGAAGGCCGCACTAAATTCGTGCCCCAACAGTACGAAAACACCTATTTCGCTTGGCTCGAAAACATTAAGCCCTGGTGCATTTCGCGCCAGCTCTGGTGGGGCCACCAGATCCCGGCCTGGTACGGCCCGGATAACGAAGCGTTCGTCGCTTTTGACGAGGCCCAAGCCCAAGCACTGGCAGACGCCCACTACGGCAAACCAGTCGAACTCAAGCGCGATGAAGACGTGCTCGACACCTGGTTCTCCTCGGCGCTCTGGCCGTTCTCGACCATGGGCTGGCCCGACGAGACGCCCGAGCTCAATCGCTATTATCCGACGAGCGTCCTCGTCACCGGCTTTGACATCATCTTCTTTTGGGTCGCCCGCATGATGATGATGGGTCTTGAATTCCTCAAAGAAGAGCCCTTCCACACCGTATACATGCACGCCCTGGTCCGCGACGAAAAGGGCCAGAAGATGAGCAAGACCAAGGGTAACGTCATCGACCCGCTGGCGCTCATCGACCAATACGGCGCCGACGCAACCCGCTTTACCCTCGCCGCCATGGCTGCCCAAGGCCGCGACCTCAAGCTTTCCATGTCCCGCGTCGAGGGCTACCGCAACTTCGTCACCAAGCTTTGGAACGCCGCGCGCTTCCTTGAGATGAACGAGTGCCGCCGCGTTGCGGGCTATGATCCCAAAGCCAACACCCTTTCACTCAACCGCTGGATCGTCGGCGCCACCGCCCGCGCGGCTGCGGCCGTTACACAAGGCATCACCGAATACAAGTTCAACGAAGCCGCCAACGCCGCCTACGACTTCGTCTGGGGCACCTTCTGCGACTGGTATGTAGAGTTCGCCAAGCCCGTCTTCATGGGCGCGGACGACGTGGCCAAGGCCGAGACCCGCGCCACCGCTGCCTGGGCACTTGACCAGATACTGCTCGTTCTCCACCCGTTCATGCCCTTCGTCACCGAAGAGCTCTGGGCAGAAACCGGCAAGTTCGGCCCATCCCGCGAGAACATGCTTGTCCTCAGCGAATGGCCAAAGCTCTCCGGCCTCGAAGACGCCGCCGCCGATGCCGAGCTCAATTGGCTGATCGATGTCATTACCAATGTCCGCTCCATCCGCAGCGAAATGAACGTCCCCGCCAGCGCCAAGCTGCCGCTCGTAGTCGTCGGGGCAGGGGAGCAGACCCTGGCCCGCCTAGTCGCCGGAACCTCGCTCATCACTCGCCTCGCACGCCTTGAGAACATCTCACCGCAGACAAACGTGCCCGGCGAATCGGCGCAGTTCGTTGTCGGCGAAGCCACTTGGGCATTACCGCTCGCCGAGTTCATCGACATCCCCACCGAGCGCACGCGCCTCGAAAAGGAGGTCGGCAAGCTCGATGCCGAGATGAGCCAGATCGATAAGAAGCTCGGCAATGAGCAATTCGTCGCCAAGGCGCCCGAAGAAGTCATCGAGGAACAAAAAACCCGCCGCGAAACCGTCTTCGACCGCCGCACCCGCATTGCCGAAGCCCTTGAACGGCTGAAGTAGCTGCATCGGCCTGTCCCAGTTCAATGTCGGGACAGGCAGAGAGACCACTTCATCACGCAAGCTGTTGGTCACAGACTTGCGCCATACTAGGCCACCGCAGCCACCTGCCTGCCAAAACACCGCTCCCTAGGAGGCACAGTATGGATGACATTCCCCGCGAGCCGCCTGCCCGAGCCCTGGCCAACGGCATGGTTGGCGTGGGCGCCGTGCTGGTTTTCGATGGCAAGGGCGGTGTCACGCGCCATGAACCCAGTGCCGAAAAGTCGGCCGTGCCCACACGCGGCTTCAAGCTCGTCTGCGGCAACAGCAAGGCGCCCGAATTCAAGGTCTGGCTCAAGGAGGAACTGGGCGCCTTCAACGCTGACCTCCTGACCGTTCCGTCCACCCGCTCCCGCTGCACTGTTATCGAAGACCGCGCGATGATCGTCCTGCGCGTCGCTCGTCCTGGCGCGGAGCCTGAGGACGTTGGCCGCCAACTGCTGACGCTCTGGATCGAGAAAGGCCGCGTCATCATCGCGTCCGAACTGAACATCCTCGATTTTCTAGGCATCACCCGCTGGGAAGTCTCTCATCACGCGCCGCTTTCGCCCGCCGATCTCGTCGCCCGCCTAGGCCTGCGCGCCGCCGACCGGCTGGAGCCATTGGTGGAGCGCCTCGGCGACCGCCTCGACGAGATCGAGGAATCGTTGATCGTGCAGAACACTACGCGAGCTCAAGGCAAGCTCAGCCATCTCCGCCGCACGCTGATCAACTTCCGCCGTCTCGTCTGGCCTCAGCGCGACGTGCTCAACACGCTCGAGATTGAAGACCTGTCGTTCTTTACCGCTCGCGATCGCCTGCGCCTGCGTGAAGCCTCGGCCCGCTCTGCTCGGATCGGCGACGAACTTCAGGCCCTGTCTGAGCGCGCCGTCCTGGTCCACGAACAGATTATCGATGCCCGCTCCGAACAGATGAACCGCACCATGCTGATTCTCGCTGCCGTGACAGTCATCTTCATGCCGCTGACGCTGATTACCGGCGCCTTGGGCATGAATGTCGCCGGCATTCCGCTGGCCGATAGCTCCCATGCTTTCTTCACAGTGTGCCTGGGCTTGATGTTGCTGAGCCTTGCCATCATCTATTGGATGCGTGGTCGCCGCTGGCTGTGAACAATACGCATGTGCTGATTTCGCAACAGCGCTAGTGAATCAATTCAGCGGCTGCTTCCAGCAACTATTTGGCGATGTTTTACGCCACAATCTCACCCTAAACGAGACGTCATAGGCATCTGGGGGCGGATCGCCGCGAGCACTTTGGTTTTGGCCACAAGTGCACATGTGTACTTCGCTCTATTTGCCAGAAGCCAGCACTCTGGCCGCACTGCTCTGCACCATTATGCAGACGCCGTGGCGATTGGCGTGCGGGTGAAAGGTAGGACTTGAACGTGACTACAGCGATTGTCAGAAAGCTCGGGTTGCCGGGCTGCGGCATAGGCGGAAGCAGGCGCAATCTCGTGATGGCGTCAGCTTCAATGCGGTCACAAACCAGGTCTACCGCTTTCTTAACAAAAACTGTCCGAAGGCCCTTACTTCCGGAAAGCTTGCCGAAATACCTCGTGGGCGCCGCTGCTCTTGCAAGCGCGCTTCAGCGGAACCTGTATGGCCGGGCCCGCACATTCATGTTCGTTCGCTTCGATGCGGACAAAAGGAGTATGATGCGGACCATTAGGGGACAGTCCCTGATTTCCGTGGCTTTGGCAGGTTTGATCGGGCTTTCCAGCCTCAGCCTCCCGGCCTATGCCCAAACGGCAGCCGATGCCGCGCTCAACATGGCCAATATGCTCGACGGGGCAGGGGGCGGCGTATCCAGCGGCGACTTGCTTGCGGCGCTCCAAAACGCAGCCGATGCCGGCCAGCCTATGGCCATGTGGCAGCTTGGCACCATGTACGAAAACGGCGAAGGTGTTACGAAGGATCCGGTCAAAGCCTTTGGCTATTTCGCCCAAATCGCCAACCAACATGCCGATGCGGCTCCCAAGGGCGTCGAAGCGGACATTGTCGCGCGCTCCTTTGTCAAAGTGGGCGACTACTACAAGCAAGGCTTGCCAGATGCCGGCATTCCCGCCGACGCCGAACGCTCCCACGCCTTGCTGCTGCATGCCGCCACTTATTTCGGCGATGCCGACGCGCAATATCGCGTTGGCCTGCTTTACACCGAGCAAGGCGAGCTTGGCGTTAATCCGCTGCAAAGCGCCCGCTGGTTCTCCTTAGCCGCTCGTAAAGGCCATTGCCCGGCTCAGGCCCAACTCGGTCACCTCATCTTCGGTGGCGTCGAAGGCATCGAACCACAGCCTACCGAAGGCCTGATGTGGCTAACCATCGCTCACCAGCGCTGCGCCGGCACATCCGATGCCGCATGGATCGACCAGATGCTCAACACCGCTCTCGGCGTCTCTTCCACCGAAGAACACGCCGAAGCCCAAGCTTTGGCACAAAGCATAGCCCCGCAATTTGCGGGCTTCTGAGGCGGGATTCACCCCGTATCTCGCAGTAGATGCCCTCCCCCTTGCGGGGAGGGATCAAGAGTTGTGGTTCCGCCTCGGGGCACTCAACTCCAGCTCCACCACCTTCACAGACTAAACTGCCCCTCAACCGGCACATGATCGCTCGGTTTGTCCCAGCCACGCACATCCTTGTGCACCGTTACGCCGTCCAACCGATCGGCTGCCTGAGGCGATAAAAGCAGATGATCGATGCGAATGCCTGCATTCCGCCGCCAGGCACCTGCCTGAAAATCCCAGAACGTGTATGAGGGCTCCGACGTTGTCGCCCGTAGCGCATCAGTCAGCCCCAAATTCACCAGCGTGCGCCAGCGCTCGAGGCTTTCTGGCCTATAAAGCGCATCGCCCCACCAATTCTCCGGCTTATAAGCGTCGATTGGTTCTGGAATGAGATTGAAGTCACCGAGAAGAACAAACGGCTCCTCTAGCGCCAGTCGCCCCTCAACGAAACTCTCCAGCCGCCGCATCCACGCCAGCTTGTAAGGAAACTTCTCGGAATCGACGGGATTGCCGTTCGGCAGATAGATGCCACACACCCGCACCACGCCGCTTTCTACCGAGAACACGCCCTCTATCAGCCGCGCCTGCTCATCGCTTTCATCGCCTGGCAGACCACGCCAAACCTCATCGAACGGCAGCAGCGACAGAATGGCAACGCCATTCCAGCTCTTTTGCCCATGCGTTTCGACATTGTACCCAAGTGCCTCGATCTCTGCGCGCGGAAAGGCCTCGTCGACCGACTTGATCTCCTGCAGCACGACGATATCGGGCTTCTCCTGTGCCAGCCACGTCAGCAGAATTTCAAGCCGCGCCTTGATGCCGTTGATATTCCAGGTTGCAATGCGCATCGATACTCTCCAAGCTCACCCGACGCTACAATCTACCTTTGTCGCAGGCAACGTCAGAGCCCGGCATAAACAGCGTCACGCACTTGATCTCTGTAAGGCCCGTCGCAGCCTTCGAGGCCAGTGTTGGTCATCGATACGACGGACAGTCCGTTGGCCGCGTCCAAAAACCAGCTGTGCCCATAAATACCGCCCCACCGATTGGTCCCCTGCGCCGCAGGCGATCTGCCTAGCACAGGATCCGCAAGCCAGGCTCCGAAGTAACTAAAGCCCCAACCGGGTTCCTGCGCATGTTCAAGTTGCGCCGTCTGGTTCTGCAGGCCTAGTGTTACAGTTTCAGGCTTCAGAATACCCCCGCCGCCAATCCGCAATGCCTCCACCAGCATAACGAAATCGGCGCCAGTTCCTGCCATGCCACCACCACCGGACTGAAACGCCTCGGCGTCGAATATTCTGTCAGGATCATAAATCGTCATGCTACCCCATGGGTTTGGTACGCTATGCGGATTACCCATTAACACGGCGCCATTTTCCCCATCTGCATAGGCTGCGGCCAGCCGGGCAGGGTCGGCTACCGAAAACCGCGTGTTCTTCATGCCCAGCGGCTCCGTTACATACTGCTGGATTGCGTCCCCGGGCGTGCCGCCCATCAGATTACCCGCAATCACCCCAAGCACATCGATCGACGGCCCGTAGGACCAGCCTGCACCCGGCGCAAACAGCAGCGGCAATCCCGCCAGCCGCCGCATGATCTCCTCAGCTCCCAATCGCCACTTGTTCACCCCTGCGACCGTTTCCGCCTCCGTCAGGATAGACGCCCCGTTGAGCCCCGATGTATGCGTCAACAGGTGATGGATCGTGATCTCCGGCACGCTGCCATCCGGCATTCTCGGCCTGAACTCCGGCAAAAACCGTGTCACCGGATCGCCGAGCCGTAGCTTGCCCGCATCCACCAGCGCCAGCACGGTTGCCGCTACGATCGGCTTGGTTAGCGACGACAGCCGAAAAATCGTGTCCATCTGCATCGGCCGGCCCACCTCGCGGTCAGCCATGCCTAACGCCTTCTCATAGAGCGCCTCTCCGTGCCGCCGCACCAAAAGCACCGCGCCGACGATCCGCTGCTCCGCTATCGCACCATTGACGACTGCATCGAGCCGCTGCTCCAGATCCATGGCAAATTCTCCAAACAAAAATCCCCGCTTGCGCGGGGACCTTAAAACAATCTGCCAACTGGCTTAAACAGCAAAACTCGTGCCGCACCCGCAAGACGCCACAGCGTTCGGGTTGCGAATCTGAAAAGCCTGACCGATCAGATCGTCCACGAAATCGATCTCCGATCCGCTCATGAACTCCAGGCTCATCGAGTCGATCAAAACTGTCGCATCGCCCTTCTGCAAAACGATGTCGTCGCTCGCAGGCTTTTCCTGTACGAGGTTGTATTCATATTGAAATCCCGAACAGCCACCCCCCGCCACCGAGATGCGCAACACCGTCCCCACAGGCTCCTTGGACAGTATGCGCGAAACGCGTTTTGCAGCCCTATCGGTCAGAACGACGTTGGGAGTGGCGAGTGCGGTGTCGGTCATTTTGTTTTCCGTGCCGTAACAAGAATAACGGTCAGGCTAAAATAGTAACTCTTGCAGCCAAAGAAAAGGGCTTAAACACCACCGATGAGCCAAACTGCTCCCTACGCCAGCAAGCCCGAGCTTTCCCTCGGACGTCTGCACCGCACCGGCCCCAGCCCTACCCGCAGTGAGTACCAGCGCGATCGCGACCGCATCATCCACTCCACGGCTTTTAGGCGCTTGCAATACAAGACCCAGGTCTTCCTCCAGCACGGCGGCAAGCATTACCGCAACCGGCTGACCCACACGCTCGAAGTCAGCCAGATGGCCCGTTCCATGGCCCGCGCTCTGCGGCTCGATGAAGACCTCGCCGAAGCCATCGCTCTTTCCCACGATCTGGGCCACACCCCTTTTGGCCACGCCGGTGAAAGGTCCCTTGCCGCCTGCATGGCCCCTTATGGGGGTTTTGACCATAACGTGCAGGCAATGCGCGTCGTGACCCAGCTCGAGAACAGGTATGCCGAGCACGATGGCCTCAATCTCACCTGGGAGACGCTCGAAGGCATCCTCAAGCACAATGGACCGCTGACCAGTCCTGATGGCACACCCTACGGCCGCTACGCTCGCGACGGCTTACCCGACGGCATCGGCGAAATTCCCGCCGCCGCCGATCTGCGTCCATCGAGCTTTGCCTCGCTCGAGGCCCAATGCGCCGCAATCGCCGACGACATTGCTTACAACGCCCACGACATCGATGACGCCCTGCGCGCCCGCCTCATAACTCTTGACGATCTCGCCGATGTCCCGCTCGCTGGACCCATCGTTCAGGAAGTCCTTCGCCGCTACCCCGATGCGGCCGCAAAACGCCAGGCTCACGAAGTCCAGCGCCGCCTGATCACCCGCTCCATCGAAGACGTCATTGCCACCACCTCCGCCAGCATTGCAGCCTCCGGCGTACAATCTCCCGAAGACGTCCGCACCGCCGGCAAGACTCTCGTCACCTTCTCACCCGCCATGGCCAAAGCCGAACAGGGCCTCAAGACCTTCCTGTTCGAGCATGTCTACCGCCACGAAACCGTAATGGCACCCGTCCGCCAAAGCGAAGCCATCGTGACCGAACTCTTCCAAAGCTACATGACCAACCGGGACCTTCCCGGCCGCTGGGGCGTCTTCTGCATGGCCGCCGACGAACCTGCTTTGGCCCGTATCATCTGCGACTTCATCGCCGGCATGACCGACCCTTATGCCTTTGAGGAACACGCCCGTCTGTTTGACGGTGGCTAGGATTTCCGTTAACCCCGGCGCACCTCAGCCTCCCGAGTACATCATGGACGTTTTCGCCCTTTTCTCCGCGCGCATCGCCACGGCGATGCAGTCTCTGTTCCCCGACGCGGGCGCCGATCTAATTGCCCGCATCGTGGTCGAGCCGCCGCGAGATGCCGCCCATGGCGATCTGTCCACCAACGCCGCCATGCTGGTTGCCAAGCCGCTCGGCAAGAACCCGCGCGAGATTGCCTCCGCATTGGTCGAGCACTTCAAGTCCGATTCCGAAATTACCTCCGTCGAGATCGCCGGCCCCGGCTTCATCAACTTCCGCCTCGCCAATCCGATCTGGCACCAGGTCCTGCGCGCAATAGCAGAGCAGGGCGCCAATTATGGCCGTTCAACTTTGGGCGGCGGCGAGGCCGTAAACATCGAATATGTATCTGCCAACCCGACCGGCCCCATGCATGTTGGCCACACCCGCGGCGCCGTCTTTGGCGATACTCTCGCCGAGCTGATGAGCTATTCCGGCTTCGAGGTAACCCGCGAGTACTACATCAACGACGCCGGCAGCCAGATCGACACCCTCGCCCGCTCAACCTTCTTGCGCTACCGCGAAGCCCTAGGCGAAGCCATCGATATACCCTCCGGCTTCTATCCCGGCGATTACCTGATCCCGGTAGGTCAGGCGCTCAAGGCCGAATTCGGCGACAGCCTCCTTTCAATGCCCGAGAACGAAGTCACCGCGATCGTCAAAGAACGCGTCCTTGCCGCCATGCTGGAGCTTATCAAGTCCGACCTCGCCAAGCTCAACATTCACCACGATGTGTTCTTTTCCGAGCGGACGCTGCACGGGCAGGGCGGGGACATCGACACCACGCTCGCTTGGCTGCGCGACAAGGGCATGGTCTACGAAGGCCGCCTCGAGCCGCCCAAAGGCAAGACGCCCGACGAGTGGGAAGACCGTGAGCAAACCCTTTTCCGCGCCACCGAATGGGGCGACGATGTCGATCGCCCGCTGATCAAGTCCGACGGCTCCTACACCTATTTCGCGGCCGACATCGCTTATCACCGCAACAAATATCTGCGCGGCTTCAAGCACATGATCAACGTGCTCGGCGCCGATCACTCCGGCTACGTCAAGCGTCTCCAGGCCGCCACCAAGGCCGTCTCGCTCAACGAAGCCGACATGGACGTGCGCATCTGCCAACTCGTGCGCCTCCTCAGGAACGGCGAGCCATTCAAGATGAGCAAGCGTTCCGGCGACCTCGTCACCCTTGCAGATGTCGTCGAAGAGGTCGGTGCCGACGCCACCCGCTTCATGCTCATGTACCGGCGCAACGACGCCGCCATGGATTTCGACTTTGCCTTGGTTAAGGAACAGACCAAGGATAACCCGGTCTTTTACGTCCAGTACGCCCACGCGCGTACCTATTCTGTCTTCAAGACCGCCCTTCGCGACCTGCCGGACATGGATGTCTCGCCGAAGGCTCTCAAGGCCGCTGACATAAACCTCCTCCAATCGCCCGCCGAGCTCGACCTCGTCCGCGTCCTGGCTGCCTGGCCGCGCACCGTCACCGCTGCCGCCATTGCACACGAGCCACATCGCATCGCTTTCTACGTTCACGAGCTAGCCGCGGCCTTCCACGGCTTCTGGGCCAAGGGCAAGGACGACCCATCGTTACGGTTTGTTAACGCTGACGATCCAAAGCTAACCTTGGCGCGACTCGCCCTGGTCGACGCCGTCCGTCAGGTGATTGTGAACGGACTCGGTATTCTGGGCGTCTCCGCGCCCGAGGAGCTTTCATAATTCGGGCGCAATACTGTGTTGACTCGCGGCAAAATCGCCCACCGACGGGCACCGTAGTAAAACCTAGAGCATCGTGCGGAGAAGGGGACACCAGTTCTTCGCAACTACGATGCGCCAACCAAGGAAGAGCTCGCGATTTGGCGTAACCAGGTCGCATGAGGCTCTAGAGGGCGCTGCTTGATGACAGCGAGACCGCAGCCGATGGCCGGAAACTCCGAAGCCGCTGATGATCTGATTGCCGAACTGGCCAAATTGATGGCACAGGACGCCAACGCTACGCCGCCGCCGAAGCCGGCCGCGCCATCTCCTTTCACGGTCCGTATCCCGGGCGAGCCGGCCAGCAACGCCGCGCCCCGCCGCGAAGAGCCCGTTCGCATCCCGCAGACGGCACAGGCGGCGCAACCATCCGTTCGCGCTGCCGAACCCGATGGCAATCAGCCTGCCGCAAGCGCCGAGCCGGATCCATTCCGCTTCGCCTTTGATCTGCCGCCCCGCCGCGAGCCCGTTGCGACAGTTCCAGCTGCACCAACACCTGCACCCAACCCAGCACCCGTCGCCGCCCAAGCCGCGGCCCCTGCTGTGGTCAAGCCTGAGCCCGCGCCAGCAATGCCGGAGCACGACAGCATTGCCGATCTGATCGCCGCGGAGTTGGCGATGGAAACCCAGTCCGCGCCAGTTGCACCGCAACAGGCAACGCCTGCGAACCCGCCAGTTAATCAGCCGGTCAACGAGACGTCCGTCGAGACACCGCAGTCCAAGCCAGCGCCAAACCCGGCTGCCGCATGGAAACCAGTCAACCTCACGCCCAACCTTGGTGCGCAGGAACAGCCTGCCCAGACGCAATTCCGTCCCGTGACGCCTCAGCCAGCCCGTCAGGAAGCGTCGCGATCCGAGCAGGATCAGTTCAGGGTTCCACCTGTCTTTGGTCTCGGCGCGACGCCCGCTGCCCAGCCGGTCCAGGCCAAGGCTCCCGAGCCGATTCGGGTTGAGCCGCCCTCCGCAGCTATCGAGCCCAGCCTCAGCGTATCCCCGGCTCAAACTGCCCCAGCATCCTCCGTTGCCGCATCAACCCCTGCAAGCCGGTCTGTTGCGGCTGACGACAATCTTGGTTCCGATCCAATCGACGAGATCGAAAACCTGATCGGCCGTGCCATGCGCGTCGATCTGGATCAGCCCCAGCCGGTCGAGCCGCGTACCGAACGTTCTGCCCTGCGCAGCCTTGCAACGCCGCAATTGCCCAAGCAACCAACACCCGCCAGTCGCGGCATCTCCAGCGCCGACGAAGCTATTCTCGCTGCCGCTCAAGCATCTGGCGCTGAAATCGGCTGGGTCGAAGCGCCGGAAGTCGATGAACCCGAGCCGCGCCAGCGCCGCGAAAAGCGCGTCCGTGCCTTGCCGCGCGTTGGCTTCAGCCGTGCCCTCGCCGGACCCCTCGTTGCCATTACGCTGCTCTTGGCAGCGGGCTTCGGTCTCTACTGGGTTCTCGGCCTTGGCGGCGGTGAGCCTGGTCCTGCACCCTTGCTGACTGCCGACGCCACCCCGGTCAAGGAAACGCCACCGGCGCAGCCTGAACCTGCTGCCGAGGAGCAATCCGTTGTGTTCAACGAGATGAACGGCGTCGTTCCTGGTACCGAAGAGCAGCTCGTTTCGCGTGATCAGGCAGACGTAAACGAAGTCACCCAAGTGGCGGCTGTCCCTGAAGTCAGTGCCGAAGGTCTGGCTAATCGGAAGGTGCGCACAGTCACGGTCCGCCCTGATGGCACGATCGTCAGCGGCGATAACAGCGTTGCCGGCAGTTCCATGCTGCCGGTCGACAGGCCCAATGTTCCCGCTCTGCCCGGCGCGCAGATTGCAAGTCCAGGTCTTCTAGCCAGCACGGCGCCTGGGGCTCCCAACACACCCGTTCCGGCGCCCGCACCCACGGGCGACCCGGCAGCCGCTGCACCCACGCCCGAAGGTGCTGTTCCACCAGCAACGGAGACCGCTGCCTTGCCCGAGCCTGCTCCAGCGCCTCCGGTACCGGTCGTTGCTCCCGGAGCAACAGTTCCGGCGGTCGACGTGGCCGGTAATCCCCTCCCGGGCAAGACCTCGGTCATCCCTCTGCAGCGTCCCTCAAGCTTCGCTCAACGGCCCGTCGCCGCAGCAGAACCAGCCGCGCCGCTCGCTCCGCTGCCTGAACAGGCTGCAGCAGTGCCGCAACTGCCGCCGCCGCCAACGGGCCAGCCGTCGGCTACTGTGCCCGGGGCAACCGAAGTCGCGGCTCTTCCCAACAATGCGCCTGCTTATGTGCAACTTGCCTCGCAGCGCACCGAGGAAGAAGCCCGGGCCACCGCGCAAAACCTGGTTACCCGCTTCGGTCCCCTGTTCGGCGGCGCCAATATGGAGGTCCAGCGCGTCGACCTTGGCGCCCGCGGCATCTTCTACCGTGTTCGCGTTCCGGCCAATTCGGCAGAACAGGCGAGCAACATCTGCGTCAACGTCAAAGCCGCCGGCGGTGACTGCATTACGATGTAGTTCTGACCTGGGCACAGATGCTTCAGTCAAAACCCTTCCCCTTGCGGGGAGGGATCAAGGGTGGGGTTGGCTGGTCCGTCCCACCACTGCCAAGCCCCGCCACCGCTTGACGCTCCTCACCTAACCATCCAAGGATGGCCGCCAAATCCTGCGGCAGCCTGAACCATGACTGAAACACAAACCGACTGGTTCGACACCCCGGCCCCGCCCGCGTCCGAGGACATTTTGCATGTCGATGTCGGCGGCTATGAAGGCCCTCTCGATCTGCTGCTCGATCTCGCCCGCCGCCAAAAGGTCGATCTCGCCGCGATCTCGGTCCTGGCTCTCTCGGAACAATATCTCGCCTTTATCGACACCATCCGCGAAAAGCGCATCGAGATTGCCGCCGATTACCTGGTCATGGCCGCCTGGCTCGCATACCTCAAGAGCCGCCTCATGGTGCCGCGTGCACCATCCGACGATGAGCCGACCGGCGAAATGCTAGCCGCCATGCTCCAGTTTCGCCTTAAGCGTCTCGAAGCCATGCGCCGCGCCGCCAATCAGTTGATGAACCGCCCGCGGCTGGGCTTCCAGGTTTATGCCCGCGGCATACCGGAGCCTATTGAGATCGCACGCACAAGCGTTTGGGAAGCCACGCTCTTTGATCTGCTCAAAGCCTATTCCGCTCAACGCGAGCGCACTTCCAATGTCGATTACACCCCGCTTCAGCGCACTGTCTGGTCGTTGCAGGACGCACGCGACATCCTGCAGCGCTTGATCGGGGACAGCTTCGATTGGGTGCCGATGGACACCTATCTTGCGGCTTATCTCACGACTCCGGCCGAACGCGCCACAGTCCGCGCCTCGAGCTTTGCCTCGAGCCTCGAACTTGTTCGCCAGGGCAAGATCGACCTACGGCAAACCGAAACCTTCGGCCCCTTGTTCATGCGCCGCCGTAAGACCGACACGCCGTGACCGAGCGAGGCGAGCGCAGCGAAATCATCGAACGTAATCTGCGCATCCTTGAAGCGCTGCTCTTTGCCTCGTCCGAGCCGCTCGCTGCCTCGCAGATGGCTACGTATCTAGGGGAGGGCGCCGATACCGCCCATCTGCTCGCACTCCTCCAGCAGCGTTATGCTAAGCGCGGCGTCAATCTCGTGCAGCGCGCCGACAAATGGGCCTTCCGAACCGCTGAAGATCTCGGTTTCCTCCTGCGCCGCGAGGAACACGAGACACGCCCGCTTTCCCGCGCCGCTCTCGAAACGCTATCCATCATCGCCTATCACCAGCCCGCAACTCGCGCCGAGATCGAGGAAGTTCGCGGTGTTGCCACCGGCAAGGGCACCATAGATCTCTTGATGGAAGCTGGCTGGATCCGCATGCGAGGCCGCCGCCGCACTCCAGGTCGCCCTGTCACCTACGGCACTACAGAAACCTTCCTTGATCATTTCGGCCTCGGAAGCCTAAGCGACCTGCCGGGTCTAGAAGAGCTCAAGGGATCGGGCCTCCTTTCCAGCCGCCTGCCGCCTTCGCTGCAAATCCCGCTTCCCTTCGACGGCGGCCTGCGCGATGACGAGGATCCTGTGGACCCGGACGATTTGGATGACTGAAGAACTTAGCCATTGGGGCACGCGCGGCACCACCGGCGTCAGCTTTGCCGCCACGCTCGGCTTCGACGCTGTCGACGTCCGCCTCGGGGGCAGGGTGGTGCTCGACCAGTTCAGCCTTACTCTGCGCCCCGGTGAGATCGTTTGCCTTCTTGGCGAATCCGGCTCGGGCAAATCCACAGCCCTTCGTGTTGCCGCGGGCATCCAGCCGGTTCATTCGGGAAGCGTTCGCATCAACGGCGAAATCGTATCATCGCCCACCCGCACTGTTCCGCCGGACCGGCGCGGCATCGGTCTCATGTTCCAGGACTTTGCCCTATTCCCCCATCTGACGGTCCTGCAAAACACGCTTTTTGGCGTAAAGAAGCTGGGCCGCAGCGCTGCCTTGGCCCAAGCGCAAGCGGCTCTCCGCCGCGTCGGCCTCGAAGACCGCGCAAGTGATTATCCCCACATGCTGTCTGGCGGTCAGCAACAGCGGCTCGCTCTCGCGCGCAGCGTCGCACCCCGTCCCAGCGTCCTCCTCCTTGATGAACCGTTCAGCAGCCTGGACGCTCGCCTCCGCGAAACAGTGCGCGAGGAAACCCTGGCGGTTCTTAGGGAAACCCACGTCACCAGCCTTATCGTTACTCATGATCCGGAAGAGGCCATGGTGCTCGGCGACCGCGTTGCGCTGCTCCGCCATGGGCGCATTGCCCAAATCGGCACCGCTGCTGAAATCTACCGTCAGCCCATTGATCTCAACGCCGCCCGCTTTTTTTCGCCCTTGAGCGAAATTCAAACCGTCGTTCGGTCCGGCCTCGCCTCGACCCCGATCGGCAACGTCCCTGCACCTGGTCAACCAGATGGAACCCTCGTCACCGTTGCAATCCGCCCCGCAGGCGGTGCCCGCATCGATGCACAGGGTCCCGGCACACCAGGCCGTATCGTTGGCAAGCGGGACACCATCGGCATCGACATCTGCGAAGTCAAAGTCGACGGTTTGGAAACGCCGCTCGGAATTCGCCAATCGGCCAATGCCGCAATTAGCGTGGGACAAGATGTCTTCGTGACGCTTGATCCGGAACACGTTCTTGTGTTTGCGCGCGATTAAACCTATTTCTGACCTACATTTCGCGTGTAACGCGTACTGAGTTATTAGGGAGACTGATATGCACGCGCCAGGTATTTGGGGCATTCTCGTCGTCGCCGTCGTTGTCATCCTGTTGTTTGGCCGCGGCAAGATTTCGGGCATGATGGGTGAAGTTGCATCGGGCATCAAAGCCTTTCAGAAGGGCATGAAGGACGACGATGATCGTCCGGTCGAGCGCGTCGCCACTACGACCGACACCCGCGAGCCCGAAAAGAAAGACGTTCTCTAGTCTTCGCGCCGTAACTGCCCATGCTCTGAAGGAATAAGACTATGCTCGGCTTGGGCTGGACGGAAATGTTGGTGATCGGCGTCTGCGCCCTGATCTTTATTGGGCCCAAGGACCTGCCGGTGGTCATGAACCGCGTTGGCAAGATCGTTGGCCAGGTTCGGCGCATGGGCAGCGAGTTCCAGCGGGAGATCAACAAGAGCACCGGCCTGGATGAAGTTCGTAATCTGCGCAATTCCATTGCCGCGCCCTTGAAAAAGACCAGTGAAGAGATCCGGCGTGAGTTTAACGCCATGACGCCGACCGGCCCGAAGCCGAGCGGCATTATCAAGCCTGCCGACCCGCAGGCGGAAAGCGTCGTGGACGAAATCCGCGCGCAAGCCGGCATGACGCCACCAGCGCCTGCGGTAAGCACTGCGCCAGCGATCACGCCGCCACCTGCCGATCAAGTCCTAGCCGCAACCCCCGCGGAGGCCAATGCCGTGAAAAAGCCTGTCAAAGCCAAAGCCGCTCCCACGCGCCCGGTAATCAAGACCGAACTGCCGGCGCTTGAAGCTGTACCCGCACCTGCCGAGTCACAGCCCGTCAATCTCGACGAACCCGCCAAAAAAACCCGTGTCCGCAAGACGCCCGCGAAGGCCGAGGTGCTTCCAACCGAGCCCGCCGACTCGCCTGCAGCGCCAACGCCCAAGGCACGCAGCCCTCGCAAGCCCAAGCCTGAACCGACCCCTCAGGGCGGAAACGAATAACCCATGGCCGACGCAAAGCAGATCGAAGACAAGACCAAAGCGCCCGAGGACGAACTCGCCGGCAGCGAAGCGCCGCTTCTTGAGCACCTGGTCGAGCTGCGCAAGCGCCTGATCATCTCAGCGATCACCATCGTCGCGCTAATGGCCTTCTGCTTCATCTTTGCCAGCACGATCTATGACTGGCTCCTCATCCCCTACAAGCGCGCCGTGCCGAACGCGGACTTGATCTTCACGGCGCCGCAGGAACTGTTCTTCACCTATTTGAACGTCGCCCTGTTCGGCGCCATTTTTCTCGGCTTCCCCATAGTCGCGAGCCAGATCTACATGTTTGTGGCCCCTGGCCTCTACAAGCACGAGCGCAAGGCCTTCATACCCTATCTGATTGCTACGCCTGTTTTTTTCCTTGCGGGCGCCGCGTTGGTCTACTTCGTTGTTTTGCCCATGGCCCTGCACTTCTTTGCCAGCATGCAGACCGAAGACATCACGATGCTCACCAGCGTCAGCGAGTATCTTGGCTTGGCCATGCTGCTGATCCTAGCCTTCGGCATTTGCTTCCAGCTTCCTGTGATCCTGACCCTGCTGGCTCAGATCGATCTCGTCCACGTTGATCTGCTCAAGAAGGGCCGCCGCTATGCCATCGTTGGCATACTGATCTTTGCCGCCTTCATCACCCCGCCCGATCCCATCTCCCAGATCGGTCTCGCTCTTCCGATGTACGCACTGTACGAGTTGGCCATCATCTCCGTGCGTATGGTGGAAAAGCGCCGCGCTGCTGCGCTCGCAGCGCAGGAAGCGGAACTCAACGGCTCCAAATAGCCAAACCATCTGCCTCTTTCTAGTCGTCGGCCCGCTGATACTTTCGGGATTGCCGCCGCTTCGCATCGCCCTTAGACAGTCGAGATCAAAAACCAGAGGCGGGCAGCAACCCGTAGCGACCGATGTTCGATATCAAGTGGATCAGAGCCAACGCTGAAGCCTTCGACGCTGCCGTTTCGCGGCGCAAGGGCGTCTCCGTTCGCTCTGCCGATCTCTTGGCTATCGACGACAAGCGCCGTGACATCATCGTCCGCCTCAATGACGCGCAGGAAAAGCGCAACAGCCTTTCCAAGCAGATCGGCCAAGCCAAGGCACAAAAGGACGAAGCCAAGGCACAACAGCTGATGGCTGAAGTCGCTGCCGTCAAGGATTTCATTCCGCAAGGCGAAGCCGAAGAGCGCGCCATCGACCAGGAACTGCGCAGCGCCCTCTCGACCATCCCCAACCTCGTCTTTGAAGACGTGCCCGATGGCACCGACGAGAGCGGCAACGTCGAATATTTCGGCCGCAACGGCACTGCCGAAACCGCCGCCAAGGCCCGTGCCCCAAAGCCCAGCTTCAGTTTTGCGCCCAAGGAGCATTACCAGATCGGCGAAGCCATGGGCCAAATGGACTTCGAAACCGCTGCCAAGCTCTCCGGCAGCCGCTTCGTCGTGCTGAAAGGGCAGGTGGCCCGCCTCGAACGAGCCCTAGGCCAGTTCATGCTCGATCTGCACACCACCGAACACGGCTACACCGAAGTCCACCCCCCCTTGCTGGTCAGGGACGACGCCCTCTTTGGCACCAATCAGTTGCCAAAGTTCGAGGAAGACCTCTTCTTCACCCCCCACGGTGAAAGCCGGCTTGCCTTGATCCCGACCGCCGAAGTGCCGCTGACCAACTTCGTGCGCGAGTCGATCCTTTCCGAGGAAGAACTCCCCCTCCGCTTTACCGCCCTGACCCCATGCTTCCGCTCCGAAGCTGGGTCTGCTGGCCGCGACACGCGCGGCATGCTGCGCCAGCACCAGTTCAACAAAGTGGAAATGGTCTCGATCACCACGCCCGAGACCTCAGTCGACGAACACGAACGCATGCTCGGCTGCGCCGAAGCCGTGCTCCAGAAGCTTGGCTTGGCCTACCGCGTCATGAATCTGTGCACCGGCGATATCGGCTTCGGTGCCAAGAAAACCTACGACCTCGAAGTCTGGCTGCCGGGGCAGGATACCTACCGCGAAATCTCGTCCGTCTCCGTTTGCGGCGATTTCCAAGCCCGCCGCATGGACGCCCGCTATCGCCCTTCCGGCGAAAAGCAGCCGCCGCGTTTCGTTCACACGCTCAATGGCTCGGGCACTGCCGTCGGCCGCTGCCTCATCGCGGTCATGGAAAACTATCAGCAGGATGACGGCTCTGTCGCCATCCCCCAAGTCCTGCAGCCCTACATGGGCGGCCTCACCGCGATCGGTGGCAGGTAGTGAGCCTCCGCATCCTCATCACCAATGACGATGGTGTGGATGCGCCCGGCATCGCCATCATGGCCGAGATCGCGCATGCTCTGAGCGATGATGTCTGGATCGTCGCGCCCGACGGCAACCAGTCCGGGGCAGGGCATCGGTTCACCCTTGGCCATGAACTCGCCATCGATCAGCGCAGCGCCCGAACCTTTGCGGTGGTCGGCGGCTCACCCGCCGATTGCGTGGTTGCAGGCATGACCCACCTGCTCGGCGACCGCCCGGCCGATGTGGTGCTCTCGGGCGTCAACGCCGGCCAAAATCTGGGCGATATTGTCAATTGCTCCGGCACTGCGGCAGGCGCCCGCGAAGGCGCCTTGCAAGGCGCCATCGGCATCGCCATGAGCCAAGGCGTAAATTATGAACACGGCCGCGACGTCAACTGGTCCAATTCACGCCAGCACGGCCTCGCCGCCGCCCGCGCCATCATCGCCGCTGCTGGCGATGACCGCGAACACTATTACAACGTCAACTTCCCCTTTTGCGACCCGGGAGAGACCCGCGGCATCGCCGTCGTTTCGCATCAGCGCTTCTCCCGCTCCCCCTTCCGCTATTATCCCAGTGACAATGCCGGAAAATTCTTTGTGGCTATCCCCGAAACTCCTCTGCCCCTCGACCCCGCGGCCGATTTCGAAACCATGCGCCGCGACGGCTTCGTGACGGTCACCCCCATGCTGCTCCAACAAACCGACATGGGCCTAGTCGCTCGCTTGCAAGGCACCCTTTCTCTCTAGGCAATATCCTGCGGTCGACACCCCCCTTGCAGGAAGGGATTGAGGGTGGGGGTGCTCTACACGCCGCGAGCTCTACGCTCGCTTCTGCTCACCACACACCCAAAACCATCCCGCTCTTAACCTTACCCAATCCGAAATCTCTCCCACACAAATTCACTCAAATCGCATCGGCTTTAAACTCCCCTTTACCTTACCGGCCTAGATTCAAACTCGTGTTGAGTACCTGCGTACGAGTAAGCTGATGAATATCCGCGTATGCCGTCGGGCGCCGAAAAGCGCCGTTGCAATGGCCGGCTTGGTCACCGCCGCCATTGCCCTTTCCGGGTGTTCCAGCCTGGGCAGTCGCGCCTTCAGCGACAATACCACCACTGGCTCGATACAGCAGTCGGCACCGTCCTCGGTGAACCAGCGCATGCCATCCAGCCTGGGCGCGCCCCAGGCCATGGTTGCCGAAAATCAGTTCCTGCCTCCGGCGCCTTTAGGCAATGGCGGCTCTTGGAACGGCCAACCCGCAGCTCAGCCTGCGTGGAACAGCCAGCCTGCGGCGCAACCCGCATGGAACCAGCCAGCGCAAACGGCTTTCAGCCAGCCGCTGGCACCCCTGTCGACGGGGGGCGCGCCCTCCGTCCAGTCCCAAGGCCTTCCAGTATTGAGTTCCTCGTCCCAGGGATCACTTCCACCCATGCAAGCACAGCCCGCATTTGCATCGGCGCCCCCGATGCCGTCTCCAGCCGCCCTCGGCAGCCTTCCCACCAACAGCTCGGTCCCGACCGTTGCATCGACGCCAGCTCCGGCAGCGTCCGGCGCAGGCGGAACCTTCAAGCACACCATTGCCAGCGGCGAGTCGCTCTACACCATCGCCCGCCGCTACGAGGTGACGACTCAGTCGCTTGTGCAGGCCAATGGCCTCTCCTCGCCTGACAAGATCGTCGTTGGTCAGTCCATCACCATCCCGGGCCGCGCCGATCTGCTTGCCACCAAGGCGCCAACCCAGGTGGCCAGCGTCACGCCAATGACAGCGCCGGCACCAGCGCAGCAGACGCTTCCTGCCGCCGCTCCCAATGCTCTCCAGGCCGCAGCCCCCGCTGCCGCCCCCATGGCGGCACCAGTCCAGCAGGCCGCCCCCGCACCAGCTCCAACACAGGTTGCAACCGCTCCCGCGCCTGAGCCGGCCATGTCTGGTAGCGACAAGTTCCGCTGGCCCGTCAGCGGCCGCATTCTGACCGATTTCGCCTCCTCCAAGGGCACCGGAATCAACATCGAAGCGTCCGAAGGCTCACCGGTCAAGGCTGCCGAAAACGGCACCGTCATCTATGTCGGCTCAGGCGTCGAGGGCTACGGCAACCTGATCCTGATCCGCCACCCCAACGGCTACGTCTCGGCCTATGCCCACCTCGGCTCGATGAACGTCACCAAAGGTGCCAACGTCGCCCGCGGCGACACCATCGGCGCCGCCGGCATGACCGGCTCGGTCAGCAAACCGCAGCTCCACTTCGAACTGCGCAAGGGCGCCACCCCGGTCGATCCGGTCCCGCTGCTCGCCAGCTAATCTCGGCATCAAAGAAACAAAGACCCCCGTGAAAACGGGGGTTCTTCATTACATAGACTGTTGGGGCACCTCATTTTCGTGCTGAGTGTTTTTCCTAAGTGCCTGCTATCGGCACGATGCAAACAAAAACACTACCCCTGGGTTTGACCCGAGTGCCACGTTTCACAGTCGCAAAATTTTAGGACCATCGGACCAGCCCCTTGGGCGTAGCCCTAAGGCAGGGCAGCAAATGGGTTGCTAATGATCGGTGCACTCTCAATCGACACCTCTCTACCAAGGGGAGGATCAAGGTGGGGGTCCTTGCCACTCGCAGCGCCTCAAGCCCGCTTCCCCATCTCCCCCGCCAGCGTTCGCACCAACTGCACCGCAACACGCCCCGATCGCGCCCCTCGCGTCGCGGCCCACTCGATCGCCCGTGCGCGCAGCATCTCCTCATCGATCTCCAGCCCGAAATGGTCTGCATAAGCCCGCACCATCACAAGGAATGTCGGCTGGTCGCAATTGTGGAACCCCAGCCACAGCCCGAACCGGTCTGAAAGCGAAACCTTCTCCTCCACGGCTTCACCAGGATTAATCGCGGTTGATCGCTCATTCTCAATCATGTCGCGCGGCATAAGGTGCCGCCTATTGCTCGTGGCATAAAACAAGACATTCTCTGGTCGCCCTTCGAGCCCACCATCCAGAATCGTCTTGAGCGATTTATAGCTCGTCTCTCCACTATCGAAGCTCAGGTCATCGCAGAACACGATGAACCGCGCCTGCTCCTGGCCAATCCTGCGCATAAGAGCAGGGAGCGTGTCGAGGTCTTCCCGGGCAATCTCGATCAGCACCAGCCGCTCGAAACCCTCCCGCCCAACAATGTCACCATGAATGGCTTTGACCAGCGAACTCTTGCCCATTCCGCGCGCGCCCCACAGCAGCGCATTGTTTGCGCCATGCCCGCGGGCGAACTGTTCCGTATTGCGCAGGAGGATGTCCTGCACTGCATCGATCCCCTTCAGCATGGCCAGCGGCACGCGGCTGACCACCGGCACCGCCATCAACACTCCGGCATCGCCATCCCAATGATAGGCATCAGCATCGCCCAGCACCCGATTCTCTTTCTCAGCGCTTGGCGCTAAGTCCTTTAGGATGTTCGCAATCTCAGCGAGCGTTAGAGCAATGTGGGCGAGGTGGTCTTTGCTTTTCACGGTAGTCGTATCCTATGCTCGGCGCGGCAATTTGCGGCCCCTTGAATGCCTTTGCAATCGCAAGGGTGCAAATGTATAGTCCGGCCGATTTTGACCGGGGTGCAAGTGCAGCCAGCCCCATATGCGTCCAGTAGCCTAAATGCTTGAAGCTGGTGCCTGGCGCTGACCCTCAACAAACCAAGAAGAAGCAAGGAACTCGCCTCATGTTTGTAACGCCCGCTTTTGCCCAGGCAGCCGGCGCCCCCGTCGCCGGTGGCGGTCTCACCGAGATTTTCGTCCAGCTGATGCCCATCCTGCTGCTGGTCGTCATTTTCTGGCTGCTGATCTTCCGCCCCCAGCAAAAGCGCCTCAAGGCTCAGCAGGCGATGCTCTCGGCTATCCGCCGCGGCGACACCGTCGTTACCACTGGTGGCATCGTCGGCAAGGTCACCAAGGCCGTAGATGGCGAAGATCTCGAGGTCGAGATTGCCCAGGGCGTAAAGGTCCGGCTCGTGCGCGGCATGGTTGCCGATGTGCGCACCAAGGCTGAGCCGGTCAACGACAACAAACCGGCCTAAAGCCAGTTTATCGCTTTACGCCGGAGCCCACGGGCTCCGGTTTTTCCTTTCAGGACATTTGCAATGCAGTTCTCGCCGGTCCGTACCGCCATCATCGCTTTTGTTGCTCTCATGGGCGTGCTCTTTGCCGTTCCGAGCTTCCTGCCGCAGAATGTGCGCGATGCGTGGCCCAGCTTCCTGCCAAAGCAGACGGTTGTCCTTGGGCTCGACCTGCAAGGCGGCTCGCACCTGCTTCTGCAGGTCAATGAAGATGGCATTGTATCTGAGCGCCTGCAAAGCCTGCGCCGGGACGTCCGCAATACGCTCGCCAATCAGAACGGCATTGGCAACCTCATCACCACCGATGAAGCGACCAATTCCCTTGCCATCGAGCTGACTGACCCGACCCAGAAGGAAGCCGCCCGCACCGCGATCCAGGGCCTACAGAACACTATCAACAACGGTCTGATTTCCGTCGGCGGCATCAGCGAGCTCGCCTTTGGCGAAGCGCCCGATGGCAGGCTGACCGTCACGCTCACCCCCGAAGGCGTGGAGCAGCGCACATCCGCGCTTGTCGCTCAGTCGATTGAAGTCATCCGCGAACGTATCGACGAACTGGGCACCACCGAGCCCTCCATCCAGCGCCAGGGCAATAACCGTATCCTGGTTCAGGTCCCCGGCTTCGGCGACTCCACCCGCCTCAAGAACATTATTTCACAGACCGCGCGCCTGACCTTCCACATGGTCTATCCCGGCATCACTGCCGCGCAGGCGCAGGCTCAGGGCCTGCCCGCCGGCACCATGATCCTGCCGTCGCAGGATGGCGGCGACGAACTGCTTTATGAGGACGTCGCGCTCGGCGGCGAGTCGCTCGTCGACGCGCAGCCCAGTTATGACCAGCAGCGCGCCATGCCCGTGGTCAGCTTCCGGCTAGATACCCGCGGCGCCGTTACCTTCGGCCAGATCACCTCCGGCAACGTCGGCCAGCGCTTCGCCATCGTGCTCGACAACCAAGTCATTACCGCGCCCGTTATTCAGCAGCCGATCACCGGCGGCACCGGCCAGATCAGCGGCAGCTTTACCACCGCGACCGCCAACGACCTTGCTGTCCTGCTCCGCGCCGGCGCCTTGCCTGCCAGCCTCGACATCGTCGAAGAGCGCACTGTTGACGCAAGCCTTGGCGCTGATTCCATCCAGCATGGCCTCACCGCCGGCATCGTCGCCGCCGTCCTCGTCGTGGCATTCATGATCATCGCCTATGGCCTGTGGGGCGTCTTCGCCAATATCTCGCTCATTCTCAACATCGTCCTGATCTTCGGCGCACTTTCCATGCTGGGTGCGACTCTCACGCTGCCTGGCATCGCTGGCATCGTGCTCACCATCGGCATGGCCGTGGACGCCAACGTGCTGATTTACGAGCGCATGCGTGAAGAGCAAAAAGCCGGCAAATCGCCGATCCAGGCCATCAACGCCGGCTTCGAGCGCGCCTGGGGCACTATCGTCGATTCGCACCTGACCCAGCTCATCGCTGCCATCGTGCTCTACTTCCTGGGCTCCGGCCCGGTACAGGGCTTCGCCGTGACCCTTGCGCTCGGCATCCTGACTTCCCTGTTCACGTCTTACACAGTCACGCTTTATTTCGTAGGCATGTGGTTCCGCGCCAAGCGGCCTAAGACCCTCAAGATCCAGCACTTCCGCTTCATTCCGGACGGCACCAACATTCCGTTCATGAAGATCTCGCGCTACGTCATCGCCTTTTCGATTGTCGCCAGCCTTGCATCCATCGGCTCCGCCTACTTCAAGGGCTTCAACCTCGGCATCGACTTCGTCGGCGGCACCGCCATTGTCATTCAGCATCAGGATGGTCCGGCCGACGTGGGCGCCGTCCGCGAGACCCTCGCCGGCCTCGAATTGGGCGAAGTCCAAGTTCAGGGCTTCGGCACACCCGAAGACGTCCTCGTCCGCGTTCAGGCGCAAGAGGGCGGCCAGGATGCTGACCAGGCCGCCGTCGCCAAGGTCCGCGATGCCCTTGCCAGTGAAAACTACACCATCCGCAGCACCGAGGCGGTCAGCGGCACCGTCTCGGGCGAACTCGCCTGGAAAGGCACCATCGCCGTCATTGTCGCCCTCGTCGCCATCCTGATCTACATCTGGTTCCGCTTCGAGTGGCAGTTCGCCATGGCGGCGATCACGACCACGACGCACGACATCATCATGACGATTGGCCTGTTCAGTATCACCGGGCTGGAGTTCAATCTGACCTCCATTGCCGCGGTACTCACTCTCGTCGGCCTATCGCTCAACGAAACCGTGGTGGTCTCCGACCGCGTACGCGAAAACCTCCGAAAACATCGCAAGATGCCCTTGCCCGAACTGATCGATCTTTCGATCAATCAGACGATCGTGCGCACCTCGTTGACGCAGTTTACCGTGTTCCTCGCACTGATCCCGCTGGTCCTCTTCGGCGGCGAAGTCATACGTTCTTTCACCATCGCGATGACTTTCGGCTCCCTTGTCGGCATGTATTCCTCGATCATCGTCAACGGCCCGATCCTGATCAATTTCGGCCTCAAAGCCCGCTCCGACACCGAGACCCTGCCCACCGCCAAAGCCGCCGACGGCGCGTCGGTCTAGCGGCTGCGGGCAGTCCTCCGCCCCATGCACGATGTCGCCCCGGTCTTGAGCCGGGGCCCATCCTGAGATAGCGCAGCGTACAATCAGCGGCCGATCCAGCTTCTATCTACCAACGACCACTGCACCTAACTTCCCCCTCCCGCGTGGGGTCCCGGAACAACGCCACCACAAGGACGTTCGCAAAACCATGGACACACCGCGCGACGTCAACGAAACCGGCCACTACCCGACCCAAGTCGGCATTGACGCCTACGGCAAGGGCGGCTTTCGCTTTGCCGGCATGTCCCACCGCGGCTCGCTCCTTTGCCTGCCCACCGGCATGCACGCCTGGGGCGCCACATCGCCCGCCGACATCACCATGGAATCCCTCGATAAAGTCTTCGCCGCTGCGGACCAGATCGACGTGCTGTTGATCGGCCTTGGCGCCGATATCGCCGGCTTCCCCCGAGCCTTGCGTGACGCCCTGCGCGAACGCCAGATCATCGTCGAAGCCATCGGCACCGGCGGCGCTGTCCGCACCTACAATGTTCTTCTGGCCGAAGAGCGCGCCGTCGCCGCCGCTCTCCTGGCCGTCGAAAGTGTTCGTTGATGGCAGCCGACAGCTTCGCCCACGCCACCGATGCCTTGCGCAGAGGTGACCACGACCGCTATCTGTCGACGCTGATCCTGGACGAAAAGCACCGCAACGGCATCACTGCACTTTATGCTTTCAACGCCGATGTTGCTGCCATTCGCGAACGCATCTCGAACCCGGCCCCCGGCGAAGTGCGCCTCCAATGGTGGAGCGACGCCCTGACCGGAGAAGGCCACGGCGCCGTCCGCCAGAACCCGACCGCCGATGCGCTGCTCCAAACCATCGAGCGTTACAGCCTGCCCACCGGCACACTCCTGCGCCTGATCGGCGCACGCCGTTTCGATCTTTACGACGATCCCATGCCGGACCTTGAGACCTTCGAAGGCTATGCCGGCGAAACCACTTCGACCCTCTACCAACTCGCCGCCATGATCCTCAACGATGGCCAACAGATCGAAACCGGCGACGCCGCCGGCCACCTTGGCGTCGCCCACGCCATGATCGGCCATTTGCGCGCCTTCGGCTACGTCTCGGCTCAGGGTCGCATCATGCTCCCCTGGACCATCCTCGAAGCCAATGGCGTCCAAGAACGAGAAATCTTCTCCCGCACCGACAGCGAGGGCCTTCACGAGGCCCTGAGCCAGATCACCGAACTCGCCGCCGCCCACCTCGACAAGGCCGAAGCCGCTATTAAACTCTTGCCCGGCAAACTAAAGCCCGCCTTCGCTCCCCTCGCCATTCTCCGCCCTCAACTCGCCGCACTAACCACCCGCACCAGCTCCCCCTTCGAACCTCTCGCCGATACCCCCGACTGGCAAAAAATCGCCCGGCTCACCTGGTGGGGCTTACGGAACAGGTAGGATTACCCGCCAAGCCGCCGTGAATGGGACCAAATCGGGCTTCCCAAATGGATATCGATGTCAACGTGAGAAAGGATCCTGCTCGTCTGGCAAGTAGCAAACTAGCCATTCACGTCCGACATTTGCGTCTTCCAGTTTCCTGTAGCGGACCGAGCTTCGCTTGGGCCGATAGACAACCATCAGAGCTCCAAGCTTGATTTTCGCTTCAATTTGAGCGACACAGCACATAGTCCTCGGACCCGGTGCAATCCCGGGTGGCTCTTCTGGCCGCCGATCCGCCAGACAATCCAGCAAGCTAATCTCTAGCTCACAACGCGCTCTCGCTTCGACGAGGCTTCAGCCGTTTGGACACTTCATGACCTTATTACAATCTTTTCGCCGCGATTGGCTTTCCAATGTCCGTGGTGACATCCTCTCCGGCCTAGTCGTCGCCTTGGCTCTTATACCGGAAGCCATTGGCTTCTCGATTATAGCTGGCGTCGATCCCAAGATCGGGCTCTACGCCTCTGTAGTGATCGCCATCGTCATTTCCTTTGCCGGCGGACGTCCGGCGATGATTTCTGCCGCCACTGCCGCCACAGCGGTGCTCTTCGGTACGCTGGTCCGCGAGCATGGCATCGAATATTTGCTCGCTGCCACCATCCTGGCCGGAGTCATCCAGATCGCAGCAGGTTGGCTGCGTGTCGGTTACGTCATGCGCTTTGTTTCAAAGTCAGTAATGACCGGCTTCGTAAACGCCTTGGCAATCCTGATATTCATGGCGCAACTGCCCGAATTGATCGGCGTCTCCTGGCAAACCTATGTCATGATCGCTGCCGGTCTCGCAATCATCTACATTTTTCCCCGCATCACGCGCGCGATCCCATCGCCCCTGGTCTGCATTCTAGTGCTGACAGCCATCGCCCTCTTCTTCGACATTGATACGCGCAGCGTGGGCAATCTAGGCGAATTGCCAAATGCTTTGCCGTCGCTGCTCATCCCTGGCGTGCCGTTCACCCTCGAAACGCTTCTCATCATCCTGCCGACATCAATCGCGGTCGCAGCAGTCGGGCTGCTCGAAAGCCTACTGACAGCTTCCATCGTTGATCAGATGACCGATACAGGTAGTGACAAGAACCGCGAAAGCATCGGCCAGGGCATTGCCAACATCGCCTCCGGCCTGTTTGGCGGCATGGCTGGCTGCGCGATGATTGGTCAGTCGGTAATCAACGTGAAGTCCGGCGGACGCACGCGACTTTCGACCTTCGCCGCCGGTGCTATCCTTCTGTTCCTGCTGCTTGTCCTGGGCGATTGGGTGGGGCTTATTCCAATGCCGGCTTTGGTGGCAATCATGATCATGGTCTCGATTGGCACCTTCAGCTGGACATCTCTGCGCGACCTCGTTCACCATCCGCGTCGTTCCAGCATCGTCATGCTGGCCACGGTCTTGACGGTAGTCGGCACCCACAATCTGGCGCTTGGCGTAGGTGTCGGCGTGCTGCTGTCCGGCATCTTTTTCGCTTGGAAGGTGTCGCAAATATTCCGCGTCACCACGACCCTTGACGGCGACGTTCGCACCTACCGTGTCGAAGGGCAACTATTCTTCGCCAGTGCCGAGAACTTTCTGGCGGCCATGAATTTTGAGGAAAAGGTGCCACGGATACGGCTGGACCTTGGCGCCGCCCACCTCTGGGATCTTACGGGCGTAAACGCCATCGACATAGCGGTCCTAAAGTTTCGACGCGCAGGCGCTGAAGTCGAGGTCATCGGCATGAACGAAGCCAGTGCCACCATCATGGATAAACTGGCCGTTCACGACCAGCCGGGAGCCATGGAACGCATGTTGGGACACTAATACGACTAGCATGTTCTCGTGGATACGCACTGCCTTCCGCCGCCGCTTGTGAACGACGCGAACGGGTGATCCTGCGTTTGCATGGGCTGTCGATTGCCTGCAGCCGATTTTCCGGTGAGCGGCTATTTCACCTTCGGATTTTGAAAGCGGATGCCCGAGACGAATAGCCTTGGCCGCTACCCAACCTGTTTCCGCCCGTTTGGTTCGCTTGCAGTCGCCGTTTGTATCCTACCCTCCGGAACGTCCCAGGTCATTGGACATTACTATTATATCTTCTTTGCAACCGGCCGGAGACCACCGATGCTGTGGACACTAGCAATCATTCTGCTCATCCTATGGGCCGTAGGTCTGGCGTTCAAAGTAGCCGGTGCGTTGATACACCTCCTGCTTGTGATTGCCTTGATCGTGGTTCTCTTCCGGGTGTTCAAAGGTCGGAAACGCCAAGTATAGTTGCGGCGCAGCAATAGCGCTGCGCCGCGATATTCACCGATCAGCCAAGGCGCTTCCAGAAGGTGATCTTGTCGTCTCCTTCAGCCCAGAAGTCACGTATGCGTGCCTCTTCTACATAGCCGTTCTTGCGATAGAACGCCCTTGCTTGCACAAAGTCGTCCGAGCTGGAGGTATCAACGATTAGGATCCGCTGGCCTTTCGAGCGTAACAGGGCCTCGAGTTCCCGGACGAGGGCGCTGCCGTGGCCGCCGCCCTGAAGCGATGGGCGGACGCCGATCGCAAGCATGTTCCAGGTACCTTCGGCCATTTCCTCCGGCACCGTGTAGCAGAAGCCAACCGTCACGCCGTTCGCTTCGCAGGTCATCCAGAGTTCTTGGCTGTCACCTGAGAAAAAGCTGCGGATCATATCGGGCAGCATTTCCCTCGGGAACACACCCGTTTCGTCAAGGACGATCTGCAGTTGAGCAATATCGTCAGGTTTGGTCAGTCTAATTTGCATGGCACTTCGCTTCATGAAGAACGACGCGCAGGCTCGCTTCCATTTGGAAAGCCAAAATTGTTGAATTGTGCCGAGCCGTGCGCAAGTGAGAACGCGCTGAATTGATCAGCTCGCTCTGTTTAATCAAAATTCCCGGAAGGGAATCAGCGGGCGCCCGCAATCTCGAACATAAAGTCTCCAGTGCCTGACTAGTATCAAGCACCCAAACCTTATCGAGTTTCAGGTGGTGGCGCAACAAGGCGGTCGTCGTGGCAAGTGCCCGTGGCTAAATGCGTGAGCCGGCAAACGCCACGAACTCTCCGCTGAACAGCCCAGCTTGCCGTCCATCGAAGTCCAAAGCTGCCTCTATCGAAAGGCGCCCACGGCCGCGCCGCGTAAGCATGCGCACAAAGCCGTCCCAATCCGATTGGTACCCGAGCTGCGCTAACGCAGTAAACTCTCCTGCGATCGGCAGCAGATACTCCATCGTGCTCCGCTGTATCACCACCCGACTCGGCAGGCCAGCCTCCGTCAACCGCACATGCAGCAGCGACCATGCCGCCAGCGTTGCAACCGACGCTGCGCTACCGCCGAACACCGTCTCACGGTGGTTGATGTTGGGCTCCAGCGGCGCGCCGAGCACGACCCGGTCCTGGGCGATGCTCACCACCCGCACAGCCATTGCCCGAGAAAGCGGGATATGATCGTGCAAGTAGATTTCGAGCTCCGCTCCGGTCATGCCCAGACTTTCAGATCCTCCAGCGCCCGTCCGGTGATCGTCCGGCGCTTGGCTATAGTCTTGTCGTTGCCGCGCCAGCGCCCCACGCCTTCTGGTTTGACGATGCTGACATCTGGGAACAGCCCGAAATTGACATTCATCGGTTGGAAGCTGCGCGCCCCGCTATAGCCCTCCGCCTCGATGTGCCCGCCCGTGATATGCGCAACGAGCGCGCCCAAAGCCGTTGTGACCGGTGGCGTCTCCATAGGCTCGCCCCGCGCATCGGCAGCAGCCAGCCGCCCGGTGATCAGCCCAATCGCCGCGCTCTCCACATAACCCTCCACGCCCGTGACCTGCCCGGCAAACCGAATGCGGGGATCAGCTCTGAGCTTGAGGTCAGGCCCGAGCACCTTGGGCGAGTTGAGGAACGTGTTGCGATGCAGCCCGCCGAGCCGCGCAAACTGCGCGTTCTCCAGCCCCGGGATCATGCGGAAGATTTCCGCCTGGATGCCGTAGCGCATCTTGGTCTGGAACCCGACCATGTTCCACAGCGTCCCCAAGGCATTGTCCTGCCGGAGTTGTACGATGGCATAGGGCTTCACCGTTGGATTGCGCGGATTAGTCAAGCCTACCGGCTTCATCGGCCCATGCCGGAGCGTCTCGACGCCGCGCTCTGCCATGACTTCGATCGGCAGGCAGCCGTCGAAATAAGGCACCTTTTCCCAGTCCTTGAACTCATGCAGCGGCGCCGTCTTCAGCGCCTCGACAAAGGCGAAGTACTGCTCCTTATCCATCGGACAGTTGAGGTAATCCGCCCCCGTGCCGCCTGGTCCTGCCTTGTCGTAGCGAGACTGCGCCCACACGATATCCATGTTGATGCTGTCGTAGTGGACGATCGGCGCGATAGCATCGAAGAACGCCAGCGAGTCCTCGCCCGTCAGCTTCAAGATCGCCTCAGCTAGGGCAGGGGAAGTCAGCGGCCCCGTGGCAATGATGACATTGTCCCACTCTGGCGGCGGCAGCCCCGGCACCTCCTCGCGCATCATCGCAATATTAGGATGATTTTCAATGGCCCGCGTCACCTCGGCCGAAAAGCCGTGCCGGTCGACCGCCAGGGCACCACCCGCCGGCAGTTTGTGCTGGTCCGCCGCTCGCATGATCAGCGAACTGCAACGCCGCATTTCCTCGTGCAGCAAACCGACCGCATTCTGCTCATGATCGTCCGAGCGGAAGCTATTGGAACAAACCAGTTCGGCTAGGCTGTCAGTCTGGTGCGCATCCGTACCGCGTACCGGACGCATCTCATGCAGAATGACTTGCGCGCCTGCTTCGGCCGCCTGCCAAGCAGCTTCCGACCCGGCAAGTCCGCCACCGATGATATGAATGGGTTTTGACATGACCGGCAGATACCAAGCCTGTCCAGCCGAGGCAATCACTCCTTTGCGCTGCGATCTTGTGGCGCAACGGAGCAAACATTCCCAGCATTCGCGCATGCCCGCGATCGGCTACGCTCAACGTGAACAGTCTGTTAGCTTTTCGGCACCTCATGCTGCTCTGCAGCGATCGGAATGCGAAATAAAGCAAACACCCGCATCTCAAAGAGAAGCGGGTGTTCGGTATTCTAAGTCTGAAGTATTCTGCGAGCTAATCTTAGAGGCCAGCAGCATGGTCGCGCGCAATGCGATTGATGTCGGTGCGCGAGATGCCCAGATCGTTGAGCTGACGATTGTCGAGAGCGGCAAGCTCACGAACGGTTTGCTGGTAGGCAGCCCACTTCTTGAAAGTCTTACGAATGTCCATTTGTCGTCTCCTGTCGTTTACAAGGACATATTTAGGGCAGTGCGTTGGCAATGAGCAGATAGGCTTTGGTCAAACGAGCCATGCGCTTCGTGCGGGGCTTTAACCAGCAATATTCATCTCTGGTTAATCAAGACGGCCACTTGTCGGCAACCCGGTGGCCGTCTCAAGTTCTTTGGTCATTACAGTCACCGGTCGAACAAAGATCGAGTCATCTTCGAAAAGTCCGGACCAGAAATGCCAAGCAAATCAGCGTCCCTGGTAGAAGGAACATCCATTTCCCGTAACGTTTGCCGAAGATCGACCAAGCGCTTCACGCGCCAGACTGCACGAACAAACATGGGAGATCCCTCTCTGTAACTTGCTTGCAAGAATGCAAGATGGTGCAGTTCGCAACGTCCCGCCATTTCCCTTACGTCAACAGCATCATGCATTTTGCGCATGGCAGATTTTATCAAGGCATTGAGGTAGCCGAATTTTCTTCTGATCATGACACTCTCGTGTCGGCAGTCGGCCTGCCCAATCGTCCTAAGAAAAAATCAAAGGGGGAAAACATGCTGAGCTTGCCCGAAGTCTCTAAGCGCGTTGAACAATCCTACGCCTACATGAGTTTCACTGTACGTATGGACGAGATGCAGAAGCCTGCCGTGGAAGGTTTCCCGGCGATATATGCCTTTCTCGCCGAGCAAGACATCTCCCCAACCGGCGCCCCATTCTACAATTATCGCCAGATCGAAATGTCCACCACGCTCGACGTCGAAGCCGGAATTCCTGTCGCAGACCCCGGAAAAGCGAGCAACAACATACACTTCGGAACTCTGCCCGCAGGCCGCTTCGCCGGCCTTGACTGGATCGGCCATCCCGACAAACTTGAGCCCGCAACTGCCGTCCTTATCGGCTGGACGCGCCTTATGCAGATGGAGTTCGACATGGATGAGCGTTTCGACGGCGATCACTTCGCCTGCCGACTGGAGATTTATGAAACCGATCCTGAAGATGAGCCGAACATGGAGAAATGGCTTACCCGCCTAGCCTTCAAGCTCCAGGACTAGGCCGCCGCATCCGGTCCCAAGCGTGCCAATCCGCGTCGACTAGAAGAGCGTTGGCAAGTCGCTCCTCGTAGGCAGCGCGCGGGATCTCGATTCCGCCCAGCGACTCCAAATGGTCCGTTACAAACTGCGTATCGAGCAACACGAACCCCCCGGCCTTGAGCCGCTCCACCAAATGCGCCATGGCCATCTTGCTGGCGTTAGTTCGGCGGTGGAACATGGACTCTCCGAAGAATGCACCGCCGATCGCCAGCCCATAAAGCCCGCCAACCAGTTCATCCCCGTCCCAAACCTCAACCGTATGCGCCACGCCCCGGCGGAACAACTCACCGTAAACCGCACGGATTGTCAGGTTGATCCAGGTCGAGTTCCGGTCGGCCCCCACTGTCGCACAGCCTTCAATTGTCGCCGCAAAGTCACTATCGACCTTGACACTAAACGGCGATTTCCGGATCGCCTTACGCAAGCTGGCTGATAGGTGAAATCCGTCCAGCGGTATAATGCCGCGCATATCCGGACTCACCCAGAACAGATCCTCGTCAGCAGCGTCCTCTGCCATCGGAAAAATACCGGCCCGATAGGCGCGGATGATCAACTCGGGCGTGATCTCAACATCGAATGGATTGGGCTTGGACATGATAGCTGCGGTTCAATGAAAAGGGGCGCCTCACGCGCCCCAGTCCTAAACTTTGTTCTCGGCTAGATATTTCTCCAGCCAATGAATGTCGTAATTGCCAGCTAAGATGTCAGGCTCACGGATCAAGCGCTGAAACAGCGGCAGCGTTGTCTTGATTCCATCCACGACAAACTCATCGATGGCACGGCGCAATCGCTGCAGACACTCATCACGTGTACGGCCATAAACGATCAGCTTGCCAATCAATGAGTCGTAGAACGGTGGGATTTTGTAGCCCTGGTACACCGCCGAGTCGACACGAACGCCGACACCACCAGCTGGGTGATAGAACGTGATTGTTCCAGGCGAGGGCGCAAAAGTCTGCGGGTCTTCGGCATTGATGCGCACTTCAATGGCATGGCCATAGAACGTCACATCCGACTGTCGCATGGACAGCTCTTCGCCTGAAGCCACCCGAATCTGCTCATAAACGATGTCGATACCGGTTATGCGCTCGGTTACCGGGTGCTCCACCTGAAGGCGGGTGTTCATTTCAATGAAATAGAACTCGCCATTCTCGTAGAGGAATTCGATTGTGCCGGCGCCTGAATAACTGAGCTTACGCATCGCGGCAGCGCAAATCTCACCAATCTTGTCACGCTCTTCTGGCTTGATTGTTGGCCCGCCGGCCTCCTCCCAAACCTTTTGGTGACGACGCTGCAGCGAGCAGTCGCGCACGCCCAAATGAACGGCATTGCCTTGGCCATCGCCCAGCACCTGCACTTCAATATGCCGCGGCTTGCTGAGATACTTTTCCATGTACACGGAATCATTGCCGAACGCCGCTTTGGCTTCGGCCCTTGCCGTCGACCAGGCAACAAGCACATCCGCTTCGGTCAGAGCCACCTTCATGCCGCGCCCGCCGCCGCCTGCTGTTGCTTTAATCAGCACGGGATAGCCAATCTCGCCCGCCGTTCGCAGCGCATCTTCTTCCGTCTCAACCGCGCCTTCCGAACCTGGAACAACGGGGATGCCCAGCTCAACAGCCGTTTTCTTGGCCGTAATCTTGTCGCCCATGATTTCAATGTGGTGCGACGAAGGGCCGATGAAGGTCACCTTGTGCTCAGTCAAAATCTTGGCGAAACGCGCATTTTCGGACAGGAAACCGTAGCCGGGATGCACTGCATCGGCGCCAGTGATTTCGCAGGCTGCCATGATGGATGGAATGTTGAGATAACTGTCCTTGGCGGCAGGCGGGCCAATGCACACACTCTCGTCCGCTAGCCGGACATGCATAGCGTTCGCGTCCGCCGTAGAGTGAACGGCAACTGTCTGTATGCCGAGCTCCTTGCAGGCGCGCAAAATACGCAGGGCAATTTCGCCGCGATTGGCGATCAGGACCTTCTGGAACATAAAGGCCCCTCCTTATTCGATTACGACGAGCGGCTCGCCGTATTCCACCGGCTGGGCATCCTGGATGAGGATGCGCGTCACGGTGCCCGAGCGGTGCGCGGGAATTTGGTTCATGGTCTTCATGGCTTCAATGATCAGCAGCGTTTGGCCTTCGCTGACTTTGGAGCCGACATCCACAAAGGCCGGCTTACCCGGCTCTGGTGAGCGGTAAGCCGTCCCAACCATGGGGGAGGTGAGTGTGCCGGGGTTGGACGCCAAATCTTCAGCAGCCGCAGGTGCTGCGGCAGGCACAGAACCAACTGGCGCGATAGACGAAGGCGCCGCTTGAAGCGGCGCCTGGATGTACTGTGGCGGCGCCGCATAAGTCACGCCTTCATTGGCGTAGGAGCGCGTGACGCGAACCCGGAGGTCTTCCTGCTCGATTTCAATCTCAGCGAGATTTTCCTTGTTGAGCAGTTCGGCAATGGCCCGGATCAGGTCCTGATCCACTTGCGATGACTTAGTCATTCTTGTCGGTCTCCCGCGCGCTACGCGTTGATCGTTATTGAAGCTTTTCGGCCAAGGCCATCAGTGACAGTCTATACCCGGTGATGCCAAAGCCGCAAATAACACCATCAGCAACGGCGGACACATAGGAATGGTGCCGGAAAGTTTCACGTTGATGGATATTGGATAGATGCACCTCGGCAACTGGCAAACCTACTGCTTTCAGCGCGTCGTGAATGGCCACCGAAGTGTGTGAATATGCAGCAGGATTGATCAAGATCGCATCGGCACTTCCCTGCGCTTCCTGAATCCAGCTGACCAACTCGCCTTCATGGTTGGATTGGCGGAAATCCACGGTGAGCCCTAGTTCTCGGCCGGTCGCTTCGCACGTATCTTGCACATCCTTCAGCGTCGATGTGCCATAAATACCAGGCTCTCTTGTGCCAAGTAGATTAAGGTTCGGACCGTTAAGGATAAGAACGCGCTTTGCCATGATTTCTGCCTTGTGCACCCGTCCCTTAGACAGGCGCAAGCCCGGTTATACGAAATGCACGGAAAAGGCAAAGAACAGGCTCAGCCCTCGCATTGCGTCTCGCCACATGCCCGCATATTGGAAATCCGTTCGCGAAGCTCATCGAGCCCGATGGCGCCGGGAATGATCTCGTTACCAATGATGTAGGTCGGCGTGCCGGTGATGTTGAGTGCCTTGGCAATCTCGTATGATGCCTGAATAGACTCGCCCACCAATTCCTTCCCCATGTCCAATTCTAGGCTGATTGGATTGAGGCCCAGATCGGCTGCGGCGCTCAGTGCGACGCTTTTGTCAACCTGACCGCGGCTCGTGAACAAGGCCTCATGAAATGCCCAGTAATCGACATCCGCCTCGCTAACCAGGACGGCGATACGTGCCGCGTCGATCGATTCGTTGGAAAGAATGGGGAATTCCTTGAGAACGACCCGCAGGTTCGGATCCTCGGCTAATAAAGTGGCCATGTCCGGCAGTGCCGATCGGCAATAGCCGCAGTTGTAGTCAAAGAACTCAACCAGCGTTACATCGCCATTTGGATTGCCCAGCACGATCTGCTTCGGGTCATTGAAGATCGCATCACGCATTGTGGCAATAGCTGTTGTAGATGCCGCTTTTTCTTCTGCTTGCAGCGTTGTGTCTAGCGCCACCGACATCCGCTGCAAAATTTTCGGATCGCTCATCAGATATGATTCGATCAGCGGGTTGATCACCGCAGCATCGATCTTTGGCGCTTCTGCTGGGGAAGGCACTGCAGAGGCGAGCTTCTGGTGATAATCGCTGATAGCTCGATCAATCATGGCCTGCACGGCAGCAGTGTTTGCACCTGGAACCGGTCTGTTGATCATCGAATAGCCTAGCGCGCCGGCCAACATGCCAGCCACAGCAACAAGAACAAGGGTGACGCGCGCCATGATCAGCCAGCTCCGAACTACGTTATACGCCTGCCATTAGCAGACCTCGCGAGAGATTAGCAGGGGGCAGCAAACAGCGGCGTAACAGGTTCTTCAATTGTTGTTGAGGCTACACAACGAACCGGCTAGGTCCATCGTACCCCTGAGCTAAGGAATGGGACAAACCGATGCCAAACCTGCCTCCAGACAGGCTTATGCCTTTCCACGCGATGGAAATATTGAAGCGGGCTAAGGCCATAGAAGCGAGTGGCCGCACAGTTTGCCACCTTGAAATAGGCGAGCCCGGTTCTCCCCCCGCACCCAAGGTGATCGAAGCTGTCGCCAAGGCTCTGCCGCAGGCGCAGGGTTACACCAACGCTAAAGGTCTGTCCGAACTGCGCGAAGGGCTCTCCGCTTACTACACGCACCAGCACGGCGTCACAGTTGATCCCGATTCGATCCTGTCGACCATGGGCTCTTCGGCCGGGTTCATCATAGCGTTCCATTCGGCGTTCCGGCCCGGCGCTCGCATCGCCATAACGCGCCCAGGCTATCCGGCCTATGTCAATACACTACTCGGCCTCGGCTTTGCCATCAGCGAAATTCCAATATCACCGCAAACTGGTTGGAAACTCAGTGGCGCAGACATTGCCGCCGCCTATGCCGATCTGCCTTTCGAAGGCTTACTTTTTGCCAGTCCCGCAAATCCAACCGGGGCCGCCGTAGACCGCACGCAACTAGCAGATATCGTTGAAACCTGCAGGCGTTTGGGCGTTCGGCTGATTTCCGACGAAATCTACCATGGTCTTGATTACCGCGCCGCTTCTGTCAGCGCGCTCGAACTCACCCGCGACGCCATCGTCATCAACAGCTTTTCGAAATACTATTGCATGACCGGCTGGCGCATTGGCTGGATGGCGCTCCCGGACGATCTCGTCCGCCGGGCTGAAATCCTGCAGCAAAACCTCTTTATTTCCGCCCCAACCCTAAGCCAGATCGCGGCAACCGTGGCTTTGGGTGAACGCGATTACGCGGAAGAGCAAAAAGCCGGCTATGCTGCGAATCGTACACTGCTTGACAAGGGCCTAAAGGACCTTGGCCTCGATACCTTCGGCGCATCTGACGGCGCGTTCTACGCTTATGCTGGCATCAGCCGGTTCTCTAACGACTCCATGTCCTTTTGCGAAACCATGCTCGACGAAGCCGGTGTAGCGGCAACCCCTGGCATAGATTTCGACCGGGCAGGGGGCAGCAACTACGTTCGCTTCTCCTATGCCGGCAAGCAGGAGACCATCGAAGTCGCCCTTGAGCGAATGCGCGCTTTTCTCCGATAAGAGAAAAGGCGGCCCGAAGACCGCCTTTTTGTTCTAGCCCAAACCGAGCCGGCGCTGCCACCAGCCCACTTTCTTCTTGGGCTGCTCACCTTCATCGCCTTCAGCATCTGCCTTGGGAGCGCTGGAGGATACGACGATCCCCTCCGCAGGCAGCTCCTTCTTGGCTCGGCGCGGCTTCGGCGCTTCTTCGGCAGGATCAGCCTCGATGACGGCTGGCTCTGGCTCCGCGGCTTCTGACTCAGGAGCAGATTGACTGACTTCTGTTGCACTCACAGCGTCGGCCGCTTCTGCCTTCGGCTTCCGCGTCCGGGGCTTACGCTTCGGCTTCTCTTCAGCACCGTCTTCCGCGGCAATGGCTGCAACCGGGGCGGCATCCAAGGGTGTCGACTCTGCGGTCTCTGCAACCTTCTTACGACGTGTTCGCTTGGGCTTCTCTGCGGGAGCTTCGGCTTCGGAGATTGGTTCCGCCGGGGGCATAGGCTCGATCGTTGCCACAACGGCATCCTGCGCCAGCAGTTCGTCAGCAACAGCCTCGCTGACTTCCGGCGTTAGTTGTTCATCAGTTACTGGAGCCGGAGCTCTTTCGACAAAGCCCTCTTCGCCTTCCCGACGATTGCGGCGACCACCGCGGCGTCCCCGCCGGCGACGTTTGCGGCCATCCGGGTCGGCAGCATTGTCGCCAGTAGGACGTGCTGCGTTTTCGTCGGCATCGACGCTTTCATCCGCTTCTTCAACGCCGTCGGCCTCGAGTTCACCTTCGACCCGCTGGGCAGGAGCAGCACGCTGCTGCTGCCGGTCCTCGCTACGGTCAGCGCCACCACGGCGGCGTCGGCGGCGGCGCCGGCGGCCTTCGCCATCACCACTTTCGGCAGCAGGCGACGCGACGACTTCCTCAGTTATTTCGTCATCAGCCTCGTCAACAATGTCCTCGTCGATATCGTCCTCGATCACCGCGCTATCGACCCGCACGTGCTCGGTGGCGCGCTGTTCGGCATAGGCCATAACGCGGGACTCGCCCTTTTCAATCGCGAACTGATGGCCAGTCATCTTGCCGTCAGCCGTAATCGTAATGGAGAGATGATTGCGCGCCTCAAGCGCTGTTAGCGTTTCGCGCTTGAAGTTGAGGATATAGAGCGCAACGTCCACCGGCACGCGAACATTGATCGACTGCCCCTGGCGGCGCAGAACATGATCTTCGATGTGACGCATGATCATCAGCGCCAGCGACTCGGTCGAGCGCACAAGACCGGTGCCTTCGCAGATCGGGCATTTATGGGTGGAACTCTCCACCACGCCGAAGCGAATACGCTGCCGGCTCATTTCCATAAGCCCAAAATGCGAAATCCGGCCTACTTGGATTCGTGCGCGATCGTCCTTTAGACAATCCTTGAGCTTGCGCTCCACCGCCCGATTGCTGCGGTTCTCCATCATGTCAATGAAGTCGATGACGATCAGACCAGCCAAATCACGCAGGCGCAACTGGCGCGCAACCTCATCAGCCGCTTCCAGATTGGTCTGGAGCGCCGTGTCCTCGATATTATGCTCCTTGGTGGAGCGGCCCGAGTTTACGTCGATCGATACCAGAGCTTCGGTGGGGTTGATGACGATATAGCCGCCGGAGGGCAGGGTCACCGTCGGCGAGAACATCGAGTCAAGCTGCTGCTCGATTCCATACTTGGAAAACAGCGGCTGATCTTCCGTATAGAGCACCACATTCTTGGCGTGGCTCGGCATGATCATGCGCATGAAGTCTTTGGCCTCGCGGAAAGCGTCCTCGCCCGCTACAAATACCTCGTCGATGTCCTTATTGTAGAGGTCTCGGATGGTGCGCTTAATCAGCGAGCCTTCCTCATAGACAAGGCATGGCGCCTGACTCTTGAGCGTCAGCGAGCGCACGCTCTCCCAAAGGCGCATCAGATATTCGAAATCCCGCTTCACTTCGGCCTTGGTGCGCGATGCACCGGCAGTGCGCAGAATCACGCCCATGCCCTGCGGCACTTCCAAATCCGAGGTGATTTCCTTCAGTCGCTTGCGGTCGGCTGCATTGGTGATCTTGCGGGAAATACCGCCGCCGCGCGCCGTATTCGGCATCAGCACGGAATAGCGTCCGGCCAATGACAAGTAAGTGGTTAGCGCCGCGCCCTTGTTGCCGCGCTCTTCTTTGACAACCTGCACCAGCATCACCTGCCGGCGTTTAATAACTTCCTGAATCTTGTAGTGACGACGGTTCGGACTCTGGCGCCGGCGCTCTGGCACCTCTTCCAGCGCGTCTGCGCCACCGATCGACTCTACCGGTTCGATACTGGCTGGCGCTTCCTCAATATGGCTGGCGTCATCACCTTCTATTGCATCAACGTCGAAATCGCCTTCTGCTGAAGCTTCAGCTGACACTGCGGCTTCTTCAATTTCTTCTTCGACATGTTCTTCCTCGTGCTCTTCGTCGCGCAGCAAAGCTTCGCGGTCAGCCACGGGGATCTGATAATAATCGGGATGGATTTCGCTGAACGCGAGGAACCCATGGCGATTGCCGCCATATTCCACGAACGCCGCCTGCAACGACGGCTCAACCCGCGTTACCTTCGCGAGATAGATGTTTCCCCGCAATTGGCGGCGGGTCGCCGATTCAAAGTCAAATTCTTCGAGCCTGTTACCTGCGGTAACGACAATCCGTGTTTCTTCCGGGTGGATGGCATCCACCAGCATTCTTTTGGTCGCCATAGTGAACTCCGCGCGCTCGCGCGCCGGCAAGGATGATCCGGCGAGCCGGCATCCTTCTCATAGCGCTATGCGAGGCGAATGGTTTAGAGGGGTGTGCGCGCCCAAGCTCTGCCTTTAGCGCGCTGGTCTTTGTGGTCATGGCCGGAAGTTGCAGCATGGCAAAACGGCAATCGTCTTGTTCGATCGCGTCGCGTTTTGTCCGCCTGCGGGCCATCTGACCTCTTCCTATTGGGCTGTCTACATCCGGGGATTGGCAGACAACCGTCCGGTCCAAATGGGACCGAAATTCCTAAAGAGGCGCTGGATTGCCGCTTCTGAACCAGGCCGGAAAGGTTCTTCATACCTTTGACCCGGGTCACTCCTCAAAACCACACTCGCTAGTCCTTCGGACGTTTGGACGGGTCATTCAAGAAGCATACGCCTCGCCTACAGCGTGTAGGGTCATTGCGTCCCATTGGCAACAGGAAAGTCAAAATCGGTGGTTCACAGGCTTTTCAGGATCCAATGTTGGCTCGCCTCCAAAATCGTCGCATAAGAACCAGCCAGCCGCAGAATCGCCTGAACTCTGGAGCACAAGCGGCGCACAGTTTCTCAGGGGCGGTGTAGATTTGTTGCGTCACTTCCACAGGATCATGACCTTTTTTGTTGCGGCATTGTGCCTGTCGGTGCTCTCGCTCCCTATCTTTGCGCAGGACGCAGTACAAGCAGCCGCTCAACTGGCCCTGCCTAATGTCATGGATGTTCGTGTTACGGTCACGCCCGAGCGGGCCCGTCTGGTAGTCGACCTAGCCGCAAGAACAGAGTTTTCTTTTGTCTCGCTTGACGGTCCCGATCGCTTGGCAATTGACGTGCGCGCCGCGACCCTTTCCGTGCCTCAACCTGTCGGCAAGCCTGCCGGTGAGCCGGGTATCATCTCTGACTACCTTATTGAGCAAGCGGCGCCCGATCGTGTTCGCACGGTTCTGACTTTGTCTGCTCCTGCGCAGGTTCAGCAGGCTTATGTGCTCGACGCCTTCGACGACCAGCCCGCGAGACTTGTGGTCGATATCATCCCGGCCACTGCCGAAGAGTTCGCTGCCAACGTCGCTAAGGACTTTGCGGCTTCTAGCACTGTAGCGCCCGCCGTTACCGCTGCTTCGACACCCGCTGGTGGCTCCGAACTTCCTCTCGCTACCAAGCCGCTGGTTGTGCTCGACCCTGGTCATGGTGGTATCGACAGCGGGGCCGAGACGCGTAATGGCGTTAAAGAAAAGGACGTCGTGCTCGCCTTTGCCTTGCGCCTGCAGGAGCTTCTGGTCGCCTCTGGCCGGTTTGATGTGGCGCTGACGCGTGAAGACGACAGCTTCCTGCGCTTGGAAGAGCGTGTTGCCCTTGCCCGCACCAACAAGGCAAACATCTTCATATCCATCCACGCCGATAGTTTTCAGCAGGCCGAGATTCGCGGCGCCAGCGTCTACACGCGAGACGAAAACGCCACCGATGTTCTTGATAAAGTGCTTGCCGATAATGAGAACAAGACGGACGTCATTGCCGGCTTCTCCATGCCGCAAATGGCGCCCGAAGTGGTTGATATTCTGCTCGATCTGATGCGGCGCGAAATGCGCCATCAGTCGTTCACCCTAGCGCAGGCTATCGTTCATCAGCTTGAACCCAGCGTTCAGCTTCGCCGTTTTCCAGTACGGCAGGCCGACTTTTTCGTGCTCCAAGCGCCCGACGTGCCCTCGGTCTTGGTTGAACTCGGCTTTTTGTCTAACGCCGACGATCAAGCGAACCTTCTGCAAGGCGAGTGGCAGGACCGCACCGCCGATGCTGTCGCCCGTGGCATTTCAACCTATTTCGACAGTGTCCAAACTCCCCAGTGATGTGGCAATTCGATCACGCGGTGGCTTAAGCGTCTTGGGAGCGGCGCTCTGGTGGGCTTGTGATGCACAAGCGGTGTCGGTTCTGCTATGATTCTACTGTAATCAGATGCATCCCTTGGCTCCGGATTGACACACCAGGCGCCCGAGCTTGCGAATGGGCAATACGGAGAAACGCGACATGCTGCGCTTGATCGGCTGGCTGTTTGGCTTTGGTATGTTCCTAGCCCTTGGAGCCGTCGGCGCAGCCGCCGTCTATCTCACAGCCGTGTCCTCGAGCCTGCCGGATTACACCGTTCTTAAGGACTACCAGCCGCCGGTAACCACCCGTGTGCACGCCGCCGATGGCACGCTCCTCGCCGAATTTGCGCGCGAGCGCCGACTGTTTCAGCCAGTCGAGACGGTGCCCCCATTGCTGTTACATGCTTTTCTGTCCGCTGAAGACAAGGATTTTTATAAGCACGGCGGTATCGCCATCGACGGTGTTTTCCGTGCAGTGCGTGACAACCTCTTGGCCCGTATGGACGGGGACTCAACCATTCAGGGTGGCGGTTCGTCCATCACCCAGCAGGTTGCCAAGAATTTTCTGCTGACGTCCGAGCAGACTTGGGACCGCAAGATCCAGGAAGCCCTGCTCGCCATCCGCATTGAGTCGACGTTCTCCAAAGACCGCATCCTTGAGCTTTATCTCAACGAAATTTTCCTAGGCCTGAACTCCTATGGCATTGCTGCCGCGGCCTTGAACTATTTCGACAAGGCTTTGTACGAACTGGATCTGGCGGAGGCTGCCTATATTGCCGCTCTGCCGAAGGGGCCTAACAATTACCATCCGTTCCGCCGCCCGGAAGCAGCTATTGAGCGCCGCAATTGGGTGATCGATCGCATGGTCGAAAATGGCTATGTCACCTTGGAAGAGGCCGAACTCGCTAAAGAAGAGCCGCTCAATGTGTTGCCGCGGGCAGGGGGCAGCCAACTCTATTCTGCTGAATACTTCACCGAAGAAGTGCGCCGGGAACTCGCCAAGCTTTATGGCGAGGACCAGCTTTATGGTGGCGGTTTGTCTGTACGCACTACGCTTGAACCCAAGTTGCAGGAATATGCCCGCAAGGCTCTGATGGATGGCCTGATTGCCTTTGATCAGTCCAAGGGATTTCGCGAGCCCGTGGCTAGTATTGAGCTAGGTGAAGACTGGGGACTCGATGTTGCCAAGGTCATGCCGCTTAGCGACGTGCCGGAGTGGAGACTTGCCGTTGTGCTCGAGATTAGTGGCAACAAGGCTCGTGTTGGGCTCAGGCCTGACACGATTCCTGATGGCGGTGTGTCCGAAGAGCGTATCGAAGGCACTCTGTCCGGACCCGATATCAAATGGGTTTCCGGTTCCTTGCAAAACATCCTTAAATTAGGAGATGTGGTCTACGTCTCAGCGCTTGAAGGCACGGCCGGCGCTTATACGCTGCAGCAAATTCCTGAAATCGAGGGCGCCCTCGTCGCCATGGACCCGCGTACCGGCCGGGTCCTGGCCATGGTCGGCGGCTTCTCCTATGCCATGAGTGAATTCAACCGTGCCACTCAAGCTCTGCGCCAGCCCGGCTCCTCGTTTAAGCCGATCGTTTATGCTGCGGCGCTTGATAATGGCTACACCCCGGCTTCCGTGGTCCTTGATGCCCCAGTCGAAATCCGCAACGGTGACGGCTCTATTTGGCGACCCGAGAACTACGCGCAGGAGTTCTACGGCCCACAAACCTTGCGTCGCGGCATCGAGCGCAGCCGAAATGTCATGACCGTGCGCCTGGCCAAGGACATCGGCATGCCGCTGGTGTCGGAATATGCCCGCCTGTTCGGCGTTTATGACTCGATGCAGCCTGTCCTCGCCATGGCGCTCGGAGCTGGCGAAACCACCGACATGCGAATGACCGCAGCCTACGCCACGATTGCCAATGGCGGCCGCAAGATTGTGCCAACGCTGATTGACCGCGTGCAGGACCGGTACGGCGTCACGGTTTACAAGCACGACCAGCGCCTTTGCCAGGGTTGCGAAGCCACTGCGTGGCAAGGGCAGGGCGAGCCGACCATCATTGATAATCGGGAACAGGTGCTCGATCCCATGACAGCCTACCAGATTACCTCGATGATGGAAGGCGTTGTCGAGCGTGGCACTGGTACAGCCGCCAAGGTGTTGAACCGTCCCGTGGCCGGTAAGACCGGCACGACAAATGACTATAAGGACGCCTGGTTCGTTGGCTTTACGCCAGAACTAGCAGTTGGCGTTTATGTCGGGTACGACCAGCCTCGCTCCATGGGCAGCGCCGTTACCGGCGGCTCCTTTGCAGTGCCGATTTTTACCGAATTCATGCAAAGGGCCTTGGCAGGCAAGCCGCCGACACCTTTCAACAAGCCTGAAGGCATGACAACAGCGTGGATTAATCCCAACTCCGGCGTTCAGGCATTCGATGGTGAGTCGGCCATCCAGGAGGCCTTCAAGCCCGGCAGCGGTCCAAACCTTATGACGTCAGTCATTGGCCTCGACACCAACACCTTCAACGAAATCCAGCGTCAACAGCAGATGCAGCAGCAATATGGCGACACCTTTGTCACTCCCTCCGGGCCTGCGCCGGACAGTGGCTATGTGGATCCGAATGCGCGCATCGATGGCACCTACTTCGAGCAGCCACGCCGGCGCACGCTGTTCTAGTTCAGAAGTCCGTCGAGTGTCCGATCCGATCAGGTAGTCTGGCTACTTGCAGCCAATCGACCACCTGTGCGTGCCACAATCCTTACTTCAGTTAGGATCTCGCTTGAAACGCCTTTGCCCAATACCGACGTCGTGAGTAGCTTGCCAGAATTGACCAACTGATTTGCCGTATCAAACCCCGAATTTCCTTTTTCAATGTGACTTCCTGACTGTAGCGGTGTTCATCGTTCACCATTGATCCATTGGAGTAACAACCATGAAGCCAGCCAGATTTGTCCTCGCAGGTATTGTCACGGCCCTAGTGGCTCTGCCTACGCCTGCGTGGGCACTTTTCTGTACTAATACTGGTCCCACCGCGCCCAAGACCTACGTCGAGGTAAACGGCAAGAGCGTCTTGAGAACCGATGTTGAAGAGCAAAACCGCATGGACACTCAGCGCCTGCGCGAAATCGGCGTGCGGGCCCGCTCAGTCGAGCGTTGGAGCGGTTGCATGCGTGCCTTCGTTGAGACCGCCGATGGCGGCCAGAAAATGGAATTTTACGATCCGGTAACCCTGCGCCGCCTGCAGTAAATCGCGCAAGCTGTTGATCCTTCTGGGTACGTCCGCTACATGGGGCTTAGAACAACAGGAAGACAGCATGCGTGCGGAAATCGAAAAGACCGTCGCCGAAATCGAGCAGGTTTTGACCCTGCTGAGGAGGCATCTTTGACTGGGATACTGCAGAACTACGCCTTGCGGCACTAACGGCCGAGACTGAGTCGCCTGAATTCTGGAGCGATCCCGAAAAAGCCCGCGTCACCATGCGTCAGCGCGACGAGCTCGAGGTGGCGGTCAAGGCCGTACGCGAACTCGAAGCTGGCATTCGCGACAATGTCGAACTAATCGAATTGGGCGAAGCCGAGCATGATGCCGAGATTGTCAAGGATGCCGAAGACGCGCTGATAGATCTTAAACAAACTGCTCGGCGCCGCCAGATCGAAACCCTTCTGTCCGGCGAGGTCGACCCTAACGACTGCTACCTTGAAATCCACTCCGGTGCCGGCGGCACCGAAAGCCAGGATTGGGCGAACATGCTCTTGCGCATGTATACCCGCTGGGCCGAGCGTAGGAAGATGAAGGTCGAAGTGCTTGAGATGCACGACGGCGAAGAGGCTGGCATCAAGTCTGCGACCATCCAGGTCAAGGGCCACAATGCCTATGGGTGGCTCAAAACCGAAAGCGGCGTCCACCGCCTCGTCCGCATCAGCCCTTATGATTCCGCTGCCCGTCGTCACACGAGTTTCTCAAGCGTTTGGGTCTTTCCGGTCGTCGATGACTCAATCGACATTGAGATTCGTGAATCCGACCTCAAGATCGACACCTACCGAGCATCCGGCGCTGGTGGACAGCACGTTAACACGACCGACTCTGCCATTCGCATCACGCACGTTCCGTCCGGCATTATTGTCGCCTGCCAGCAAGAGCGGAGCCAGCATAAGAACCGCGCCACAGCCATGGCCATGCTGAAGTCGCGCCTATACGAAGCAGAATTGCAGAAGCGCGAAGAGGCTGCGAACGCCCAAGCGGCTAGCAAAACCGATATTGGTTGGGGTCACCAAATCCGCTCTTACGTCCTACAGCCGTATCAAATGGTCAAGGATCTGCGCACCAGCGTTGAAAGTGGTCAGCCTTCCGTCGTGCTCGATGGCGATCTGGATGAGTTCATGGAAGCCGCACTTGCCCAACGAGTCGGAGTTGCTACGGACGTTGCTGCTCAAAGTTAAGCAAGAGGCTGGGGTAGGACACCTTACCCCAGCATACCCAGAAGGCGCTTACCAGCTTCGAGAAAGGTCTTCGGGTTGATCGCGCTGTCAGCCCGACGCACTTCAAAGTGGAGGTGCGGCCCCGTCGATCGTCCGGTTGAGCCCACCTTGGCTATTGGCGTTCCTGTGTTCACCGCCTGGCCTTCTTTGCTTAGGAATGCAGAGAGATGGCCGTAACGCGTGATCAAACCATTGGCGTGAGTGACTTCCACCACTTTGCCATATCCGGACTTGGTGCCCACGAAGCTCACCACGCCCTTGCCGGCGCTTAGAACCATTGTCCCACTAGGCGCCGCAAAATCTAGCCCCGAGTGAAATGCGCGCGATCCGCTAAACGGGTCAGTGCGATTGCCAAAACCCGAACTCTGCCGGAAGTTGCCGCTGATCGGCATGTGCACTGGCGCACTCTCCTGGCTTTCCTGCGCCGCCTTATAGCGCAATAACGCGCCCATGACGGTATTGGCATCCTTGATCATCACCGACTGCTCGGCATCTTCATTTGCCGCCAGGAGCGGTCCTCCAATACCATCTGCCTCCGGTAACTCAACAGCAATGCCAAGTTCTGATAGTTCAGCAACAATGCTGTCGGTGCGCTCGATCGCTGTCTCGGCAATCGAAGTCATGGCGAACTGCGTCTCGTTCATCATTTGCGTCACGGCAGAAGCGGTCGTATCAATATCTGGGTTACCGGTCGGTGCGGTGGTGAGAGCCAGCTTGTTGACGCTGTCTTCCGGAAGCGATGCGGCTTCGATCCCGAGTTCGTCCGCCTTGTCCACCAGCACCTTGACCAATTGGTGCTGCTCAAGCAGCACTTCCTGCTGCTGCGCTAATTCCTGCAACTGAAGATTGATATCGCCAGTTTGTGCATAGTTGCGGGAATGCAACCGGTCCACTTCTACTCGTAATTGGGCGATGCGGTCCTCATAGGCTTCAACAATCTGGTCAGTACTGCCGTCCAGCAGTTTGGCGATGTCTGAGGAGAGTAGCAAGGCCGTTCCAAGCAGCGCGTTGCCTGCCAGTAGCAGCGCAAACATGCCGTAGAAAAGGCCAGGGTGAACGCCATGGCGGCTGACCAGCGCAGTACGGCTCTGCGCTTCATTAGATCGCCCAAAACTGGCTTGGCTATGCACGCACCAAACTCCACGATACGCCTACACATGGTAAATGGAGTATGACCGGGCATAGTTAACAAACGTTATCGGGAGGTGCCGACATCCGCCTCTAGGGCCTCAAGCATTTTTTGCGCATGTCCGACGATCCGCGTTGCTCGGACGATCTTAGCAATTCGCCCGTCGGCACCGATGATAAACGATGTGCGAACTAGTCCCATAAACTCGCGTCCGTAAAGCTTCTTTAGCTGCCACAAGCCAAAGGCTTCAATCGCTACCCGCTCAGGGTCTGAAGCTAGTGGAACTTTCAGAATATACTTGCGCCGGAATTTGAGGTGGCTTTCGACGCTATCTGGTGAGATGCCCACGAGCCTTGCTCCAAATGCTTCAAAAGCAGCCTTTCGGTCGGAGAACTCTTGGTTCTCATTAATGCAGCCGCCGGAATCATCTTCCGGGTAGAAGAAAAGCACTATTGGGCTTCCCCGTTCGACCGCCAAACTAAAGCGCGTTCCGTCATCCAGAGGGAGGATAAAATGCGGCGCAAGTTCACCTTCTTTACGCTCCGGCATGGCTCGCAACACTTCCTTCTGTGTACCTTTGTTAAATTGAGTGTTGGTGCCATATTGCAGCCGGTATCATCGAGCAAGTGACCGCCTTCTGCGGTTGATTCTTCGGGCTGTCGGCAGAACCCGGCAGGTCCTCTTTTTGGAAGCAAGTGAGCGCGCCAACCAACACCGCAGACCTCTCGTCACAGCCGTCTGCTAAACGCAATCGCTCTCCTGCGCGGCATACAGCCAAAGTGCTTGTGTGGGTACTCGGTATTCCCGCATTTCTTCTGATCGCCCTTTATGTGGTGCTCCTGATTACGCCATTGCAGCTGCCGTTCGGCAGCAGTGCTGCCGAAGCCGCTGCACGTTCTGCACTGCCATCCACTAGTGAGCTGGAGTTGGGAGACATGGCTCTGGCGCTTGAGAACGGTATATGGCCAGTTGTGCGCTTTTCTCCTGTGGCCATCAATGACAGCAAGGCAGGGTCACGCATTGCTGTCGAAGCCCTGGAAGTAGGGTTTTCGCCCGCGCGCGCGCTCATCGGTCAGCCCGGAGCCACAATCACCGTCGTAGGCCCGCGCCTTCAAGTTGTGCAGGATTTATTCGGTCCACGACCAGCCAGCTTTGATTTGGTCGAAGACCCGTCAGGTGGCCCCCCAACGGTTCGCGTGAATGAGGGGCAGGACGCCTTTCCGCCGATCGGGATTTCACCTGAGGGCATTGATCTTGGTAACGCCTCCAATCAAACGCCTATGCGCTCGGATAACGAATGGCTGATCTACAATCTTGAGGCAAGCGAGAAGGCGATCGCTGACATCGTGACCCAAGCTTCGCAAGGCCGCTTCTCCAAGCTCGTCATTCGTGACGGCAGCTTGGATATGATCGACTCCGTTTATGGGCTATATCGCCGTTTCGACGATATTAATTTAACAATTGGGCCGTCCACCGACGGCCGCAGCACCACCGGTAAGTTTTCGGCCGTTTTGGGCGGACGCACCATGATGGGCACTATTTCCCGTACAGTGGATGAGCAAGGCGCGCCGCGGCTAGAAGCTGACGTCACCAACATTGACTTTGCAGCGTTCCTTCCATTCATCGACGACGCAGCGAGCATGGCCGCAATGCGGGGTGCCGGCGCCTTGTCGATCGACGTCAACTATGATCAGCCCGCCGGCAAGCTGCGGAACGGCGCCTTCAAGGTTGACTTGACCGGTCTCGATCTGCGCGTAGCCGACGCCTACTTTCCAGTTGCCAGTTCTATCATGAACATCAACTGGACCCCTGAGAATGGTCAGTTTGCCTTAGAGGATTCTGCGCTCCAGATCGGCAACAGCTCGGCCCGGATTTCAGGCACATTTGCGCTCGGACTGGACCCGACTTACGGCCCGACCATCGGCATTTCTCTTAGTGCACGCGATATCTTTATCCACCCTAATGACATGACGGCTCCTGCCGAACCATTTGAGACGATGGAGTTTTCTGGCTGGTCAGCCCCGCTTTACGGTGCTCTCGGCATAGACAGCTTCGTCGCGCGCAAAGGAGCTGCCCTCGTTGAAACTGCAGGGCGGATCGACATGCTGCAGGCTGGGCTAGGCATAGACGTGAAGGTAGCAGGCGAAGGCGTCAGCGCCGACGATCTCAAGCGTCTCTGGCCCTACATCATGGGGAAGGAAAGCCGCGATTGGTTCGTTGCCAATGTTACCGGCGGCACCGTCGTGCGCTCCCGCATGGACTTTAAATTTCCCATCGGCTCGCTAGAACTAGGGGCTGAGAACAAGCCAATTCCCGAAGGCGCCATGCAGATCGACATGGTTGGGACCGGCGTTGCCGTCAAGCCTACCGCACAGATGGACCCCATTGCTATTGAGGGCGAAACCCGGCTGCAGGTGGACGATGCCAATGTGGTTATTTCTGCAGGGGGCGGGCGCCTGCAAACGGCAGCTGGCGAGATCACCGTCGCTAACCCTGCCTTTCTTATGGACAACTCGATCCCCGGCGAAAGCCTCATCGAGATTTCCGGGGATGTGTCCGCCCCAATACCAGCAATGGTTGACTTGGTAGAGTCACAGCAGCCGCAAGCTGTCCAGGGTGCCGAACTGCCGGTCGATCTGGAAGCATTAACCGGGCAACTCGATGCAGGTTTGGTAGCCACAATCCATCTGCCGGACGAGGCAAGTGGGCGGCCGCTCGATGTCGACTACGTGCTCAACGGTACGGTGGTCAACTTCGGCAGCACGGAACCTATTCAAGAACGCACCATAGGCAATGGCCAATTGGCCTTCAGCGCGTCCCAGGACGGCTACCAGTTAGGCGGCACAGCCGAAATCGACGGGATGGCTGCCGAGGTCGAGATTGCCGGCACACCCGAGACGGACCCGCAGTTCAAGCTGTCTTCCACCATAGATGTTGCTGATCTTGCCACTATGGGTTTCGACGCTTCGCCATTCCTCAATGGCGAGATTCGCTTCGTTGCCCAGCCTATGCCCGACGGCGCCATTCAAATGGCTGTGGATTTGCAGGACGCTGCAGTCACCCTCAAGGACATTGGAATTACCAAGCAAGCGGGCACGCCCGGCACCGCAAGCGCCACAATCCGCCAAATCGATGCGCTGACGGAGCTCAGCGCAATTGATCTCGCCTTCGGTACTGTCCGCGCCCAGGGCGACATTAGCTACGATGCCAAAACTGGGCTGCAATCCGCCACGTTCACACAGTTTGGCCTGAGCGAAGGCGATAGCGCTCAGCTTGCTGTTGCGCCTCTCGAGAACGGCTACGCGGTAGAAGTTCGTGGCGCTCAGCTTGATCTTAAGCCTATGCTGCGCCAGTTCTTTGGCCTTGGCGAAGGATCGGGCGGTGTTCAAGCGACCCAAATCGAGCAAACCATTTCGCTCGACGTCCAGCTCGAGCGTGCTCTCGGCTACTATGCCACAACTGCTTTCAATCTCGACCTCAATATGCTGCTGCGCGGCAGTGATATGCGCCACGCAAACCTTACCGCGCAGTTCAGCGACGGCAATGCCGTCTCGATCACTACCAATCCGGCGCCGCGCGGCCGTACGCTTAGCGTTGCTTTCAACGATGCCGGCACGATCTTGCGTCTGCTTGGTGTGTATTCACAACTGGCTGGCGGCACAGGTAGCCTGATCCTGACTACGGACAGCGACGCCGATGCCGAGATCGGTAAACTGATCATGCGCGGCTTCGCCATTGTCGATGAGGGTAACGTTGCTCAGGTCCTGGGCAATCACTCCAATTCACGCGCCGCTATCGCAGCTCGAAACCGTCTCGACTTCGACGTCGCCCAGGTAAATTTTTTGCGCCGTTCGGATCGGGTTGAGGTTAGCAATGCCATGCTCACCGGCGCTACGGTCGGCGGCACCTTGCGTGGCTTCATCTACACCGATCGCCGTCAGTACGATTTGAGTGGCACCTACGTACCACTCTTTGGTCTCAACAGCGCTTTTCAAAAAATTCCGCTGCTTGGGCCACTGCTGGGCGGGCGGGATGGGGAAGGACTGGTCGGCGTCACCTTTGCCGTACAGGGAGCGCTGGATAACCCGCAGTTCCGCATCAATCCCCTATCGGCCCTCGTTCCTGGCGCCTTCCGCGAGCTCTTCGAGTTCCGCGCCCAGGAACAGCCGCCCGCGCCATAGAGGCCGTTGAATTTTGCCACTGCGCGGTGCAAACCATGAACGAACAATTTGTGCGGACAGCCTCGTGACCCCTCCCAGACTTCCAGAAGATTGCCAGACCAAGGATGACGTGCGCGCTGAGATCGACCGTGTCGATCAGACGCTGCTGACGCTTTTTGCCGAGCGGCATCGCTATGTCACCCGTATGGCAGAGATCAAGACCGACCCTCATGAAGCGCGCGACCCCGCTCGCATCGAAGCCGTGATCGCGAAAGTGAGAGATCGCAGTTTAGCCCTTGATCTTGACGAGGATCAGGCCGAACTTGTGTGGCGGACCCTGATCGATTGGAACATCAACTACGAGAAGGGTATCATCGCGGCACGCCGCCGCGGCTAGAGGCTGTTGGTCATGGCCTCGCTCTGGAACGCGGAGGTCACATGCCACTCGCCACCATTCGCAAAGCAGAAAAAGCCGACGCCACGCGTCTCGCAACCATAGCCTACCGCGCCTGGGAAAGCAGTATTCTCCCATTGCTCAAGGACCAACCTGGTCTACGCGAGGCTGAACGCCGCCGGCTGGCGCAAGCCGTAGGCGAACAACTTGGCAATATCATCGTCGTGGTCGTAGATTCCGTGCCTGTCGCGTGGTGCTCACGCTCCAAGCGTCGCGCTTACATACCATATCTGTTTGTTATCCCCGAATTGCAGGGGCACGGCCTTGGGTCGATGCTGCTCCGCCGCATGGAATCCATGCTCGAGCTCGAAGGTGCTGAACGCGTCCATCTCGAAACGCCGGCCGACAATGTCCGCGCCGTCCGCTTCTACGAACGACAGGGCTATCGCATCCTCGCCCTTCGTCCAGATGGACGGGCTGTGCACGAACCCTTCTTGAGCGTTCACCTTGAGAAGCGCCTGCGCCCCTTCGACGGCAAAGTCGAAGACGAAGACTGAGGCAAGCACAGCCTCAAACCATTGCATCTATTGGCTTTACCCACTATGCCAGAGACCAGCTTCGCCTTGCCTTTCAGGACGTACAATTGACCCTCATCGATACGCGCACGCCAAATCCCAAGAGCTTTATTGCTGGTTCCACCGGGGACTGGGAGGTCATCATTGGGATGGAAGTGCACGCTCAAGTTACCTCCGAGAGCAAGCTCTTCTCCGGCTCTTCTACAGAGTTCGGCAACCCACCCAACTCCAACGTTTCCTTTGTTGATGCGGCCATGCCGGGCATGCTGCCCACTATCAACGAAGAGTGCGTCCGCCAAGCCGTCCGCACGGGCCTTGGGCTGAAAGCCGCTATCAACAAGCGCAGCGTGTTTGACCGCAAGAACTACTTCTATCCTGATCTGCCGCAGGGTTATCAGATTTCCCAATTCAAGGACCCGATTGTCGGCGAGGGCAAAGTGCTGCTTGATATGCCGGAGGGTCAGATCGAGATCGGCATTGAGCGTCTTCATCTAGAACAGGATGCGGGCAAGTCGATCCACGACCAGCATCCCAATATGAGCTTTGTGGATTTGAATCGCTCTGGCGTCGCCCTCATGGAAATTGTCAGCAAGCCAGACCTCCGGTCTTCCGAAGAGGCTAAGGAGTACCTCGCTAAGCTGCGCTCCATTCTGCGCTATTTGGGCACTTGCGACGGCAACATGGAACAGGGCTCGATGCGCGCTGACGTCAACGTCTCGGTCCGTCGTCCCGGCGGTGAGTTCGGCACGCGTTGCGAAATCAAGAACGTCAACTCTATCCGTTTTGCCGGCCAGGCGATCGAATACGAGGCGCGTCGCCAGATCGACATCCTTGAAGATGGCGGCGTGATCGATCAGGAAACTCGCCTCTTTGATCCCAAGCTCGGCGAAACGCGGTCCATGCGCTCCAAGGAAGAAGCGCATGACTACCGCTACTTCCCCGATCCCGACCTCCTGCCGCTGGAGTTCGACGATGCTTTCGTCTCCATGCTGGCTGAACACCTTCCCGAATTGCCCGATGAGAAGAAAGCCCGCTTCGTTGCCGACTTTGGCGTGACCCCTTACGATGCCATGGTGCTGACGCTTGATCGCGAGACCGCCGACTACTTTGAGTCGGTCGTCGCCTTTGGCGGCACCAAGCGCGATGGCAAAGCCGTTGCTAACATGCTCAACGCCGACGTTGCCGCCTATGCCAACAGTCAGGGTCTAGCTATCTGGGAAACTCACCTTAAGCCTAGTCAGATTGCTGGCATAGTGGATCTAGTGGCGGCCGGTACCATCTCGAGCAAAATTGCCAAAGACTTGCTGCAGATCATCATCGCTGAGGAGCCCGAAGGCGAGCCCGCCGACATCGTGGAGCGACGCGGGATGAAGCAAGTCACGGATATGGGTGCGATTGAAAAGATCGTCGACGAGATTATCGCCGCCAACCCTGATCAGGTCGCCAAGGTGCTTGCCAAACCGACCATGATTGGCTGGTTCGTTGGTCAGGCCATGAAAGCGTCAGGTGGCAAGGCCAATCCGCAAGCGCTCAACGATCTTATGAAGAAAAAGCTCGGGATCGAGTAAAATACCGGCGTGGGGCGACGCCACTGCTAGAAGCGCAGCGGCTCGTTAGGACCGGGCACAGGCTGTCCTGGCGTCGGGTCTTCCAACGGTGGTAGGCCAGGAATTTCATCTGGCTTACCTGGTGCCGGGTCCATCGGCTGTGGCTGCTCAGGCATGGGCGGCACGACAGCCGGACGCGGTTCAATTTCTGGCATTTGGGTCATGTTTGGCTCCTTGCCCGGGCAACGGGTACAGCAGGGAGCCGTTCCATAACTAAACTGCCGCAGGCCGCCAAATTCTGTTAATGCGGCCATCGATCAGCAAGAGACCGCCAAAAATTACTAGCATGCCGACGATCTGGACTGGCAGCACCGACTCGCCCAGCAGCGTTACGCCCAGCACAATAGCTGAGACAGGGGCGATAAAAGTTGTTGTAGCGAAATTTGTCGCGCCCACGCGTGGCAACACCCGATACATGATCTGAAATGTAAAGGCTGTGGACACCAACCCGATAGCAATAGCCGCAAGCCAGGTCTCAGTTCGGGTTATTACTGGGACACCTTCAGCAAGGAAGGCGAACGGAACAGATACGACAGCCGCGCCAGTGAGAGCTATGGAAGCCAGAGCCGTAGGCTCGACCGCTTTGAAGCTGCGCGTGATGTTGAGCGTTAATGCATAGCAGATCGTTGCCAACAAGCACGCACCAACAGCCCAAAGCTGCGAATTGCCACCACTAGCCAAAGCAGGTGACGCAAGGATTACCGCGCCAGCGAACCCAAGAGCGACACCAGCGCTCTTGGTCCGGCTCGCCTTCTCACCGCCAGTCCAGAAATGGCTTACAATCACGGTCATGATAGGTGTGAGCGCATTTATAATCGCCGCGACGCCACTCGCCAGATGAGCCTGCGCCAGTGGAAAAAGTGCGAAGGGAATTGCATAGGCGAGAACACCAAGTGCACCGAGCTTTAGCCAAATTTCTGGATCACGCGGTATGGGCTTGCGCAGAGCAAACATGACCGCCCAGCAGCCAAGTGCCCCTATGCCAACGCGGAATGAAGTCACCCAGAGTGGACCGATCTCGCGGATAAGCACCGCATTGAAGATGAACGAGCATCCCCAGATTGCACCCAGGAAAATAATCCAAAGCCAGTCACGCCGATCCATATGCCTCTCCCCGGAAAGCCCGCAAGCTACTGCTCGACGAGGATCAGGTCGAACCGATTTTGACGATGGGAGCCATCAATTGCCGTGATGGCAGAGCGCCAGGGCCTAGTATTTCAGCGACACCAATTGCCCGCTCGACCACTCGAGCTGACCTGCAAGGTCGAGCTCCAGCAACAGCATTTGCATGTTCGATACCGTCAACCCTGATTGCCTAACTAGCTCGTCAACTTCAACAGGTGTGGCGCTTAGTGCCGTTAACAAGCGCGAGCGATCGTTCTCGCTCGGCAACTCATCTGGAATCAGATTAGGCTCCCAATCTTTGTCGAACAGAGCACTTCGGGCGGGGTCGGCACTGCTCAACGTTTCAATGATGTCATCGACATTGGTGATGAGCTTGGCGCCTTGCTGGATAAGCACATTGCCGCCTTCCGCCCGTGGGTCGAGCGGCGAACCAGGGACGGCAAACACATCCCGGTTTTGCTCGAGCGCCAGCCTCGCTGTAATTAACGAGCCCGAGCGCTTGGCTGCTTCTACGACGACGATGCCCAACGATAACCCGGACACCAGCCGGTTACGTCTTGGAAAGTCGCGGGCCCGCGGCTCCCACCCAAGCGGCATCTCGGTCAGTAGCGCTCCGCCGCTGTCCAAAATGTCATGCGCCAGTGGGATGTTCTCGTCCGGGTAAATTTTATCAAAGCCACCAGCCAACACTGCGATTGTCCCGCTGTCGAGGCTTGCCCGATGCGCCGCTGTATCGATGCCTCGCGCAAGTCCCGAGACGACAGTGTAGCCACGCTCACCTAAGCCGCTCGCCAACAACCGCGTCATCTTCACGCCTGCCGAGGACGCGTTCCGTGCACCCACTATCCCAACGGTGCGTCGCCAATCCAAATTCATGCCGCCTGCCATGGTGATTACAGGAGGAGCGGCCGGGATGTGCCGGAGCAAATCTGGATAATCGGGCTCACAACTCGCCACCAAACGGGCGCCGTAGCGATCCAAGCCCGCAATCTCGTCTTCGGCTGCAGCCCTGCTGGCGATCCGCAACGGCTTGTCCGTGCGCTTAAGCAGATCGGGCAGGGCGGTTAGCGCTGCCTCCGCGGTTTCGAAGCGATTAAGCAGTTGGCGGAAAGTAGCCGGACCTACATTATCCGTCCGGATCAGCCGCAGCCAGGCGACGCGTTCGGCCGGCGACAATCGCTCACCTTCTGCCCAGCGCGGCATGACTAGCTCGCTTTCTTTTCTGGGCCGATCTTGGCTTCGGTACCCCTCATCAGCCGCACGATATTGGTGCGATGCTGATAATACAGCAGCAGCGCCAAGACCGCCGTTGTCGCCGCAAGCCACTCATCCACCACGACATAAGAAAAGATCGGCGCAGTCGCCGCGGCTGTGAGCGCTGCAAGCGACGACATCTTGCGAGTGAAGGCAATCAAAAGCCAAACGGCGCAGAAGATCAGCGCAATCGGCCAGCTTAGGGCCAAAAGCGAGCCAATCATCACTGCTACGCCTTTCCCGCCCTTGAAGTTCAGCCAAACCGGGAAGCAATGGCCCACAAACGCTGCAATAGCGGCGAGGTAAAGTGGCAGGGCCGCACTGCCTCCGATCGCTATGTTCGGCTCAGCTAGGAATGTCCGCGCAACAAGCACGGCTACTGCCGCCTTACCCGCATCCAGCAGCAGCGTTCCTGCCGCTAGCCCTTTGTTCCCTGTCCGCAGCACGTTGGTCGCGCCGATGTTGCCCGAACCAATCGAGCGGATGTCGCCCAGGCCCGCCGCACGAGTCAGCAGCAGCCCGAACGGTATCGAGCCGAACAGGTAAGCCACCAAGATGGTGACGATCAGGCCCGGAATGAAGGCGCCACCGAATAGCCAAGGCGCGAACGCTGTAACAGCACTATCAGTCACGTCCCGCATGCTCCTCTAGGTGGGTGTGTACGGTCTGCCCGCCCACGATCGTTCGCATCACCTTGCCAGCAAGTCGCGCGCCTTCAAAGCTGGTATTGCGTGATCGTGAGCGAATCTCCCGCTCGCTGACCTGCCATGGATAGTCCAGATCGAACAAGATCAGGTCTGCCGGAGTTCCAGGCGCGATGCGGCCAGCGGCAAGTCCCAATATTTCTGCCGGGCGGCTGGTCATCGCGCGCAGCACCGTTAGCAGTTCAACCTCGCCCGAATGCACCAGCCGCAGGGCCGCTGCCAACAACGTCTCCAGCCCAATTGCCCCATCTGAAGCTTCGGCAAAAGGCTGGCGCTTCACCTCACTGTCTTGCGGATCATGGTCCGAATGGATCGTGTCGATCGTCCCATTCCGCAGCCCTTCGATAACCGCCCGCCGGTCATCCTCCGACCGCAACGGCGTCGACAGTTTGAAAAACGTGCGGTAGCGCCCAATATCGTTCTCGTTGAGCGCCAGATTGTTGATCGACACGCCTGCTGTAACATGTCGGTTGCGCTTCCTGGCTGCTGCCATAAGCTCTACCGAGGCGCTGCAGGAGATCTGCGCTGCGTGGTACTTCACCCCCGCCAGCGCAGCCAATTGCAAATCCCGCGACAGCGGTATCGTCTCCGCCTCCCCTGGAATGCCCTTGAGCCCCAATACCGTTGCGAACAGCCCCTCGTTCATCACTCCATCACCGATAAGACTCTTGTCGGCCAGATGGTGAACCACCGTCATCCCGTAATTGGCCGCATAGCTCATGATGCTGCGCAGCATGGCACTCGACTGAATCGATTGCCGCCCATCGGTCAGGCACACCGCACCAGCCTCCTGCAACAGCCCGAACTCTGTCATCTCTTGCCCGGCCAAGCCCTTGGTCATCGCTGCCGCCGGCAACACATTGACCTTGCTCGTCGCCTTGGCCCGGCGAAGGAGAAAATCCACCAGCGCCCCGTCATCCACAACCGGCGCCGTATCCGGCATCATAACGAAACTAGTCACCCCGCCCGCCGCTGCCGCTTCGCCCGCCGATTGCAACGTCTCGCGATATTCCTTGCCCGGCTCGCCGGTAAACACCCGCATGTCGATCAGCCCGGGTGCCAGGATCAGCCCCTTGGCATTGATTACCTCCGCCCCATCCGGCACCCCTACTGGCCCGCCAAAGCTCACCTCGGCGATCGTGCCATCCACCACCAGCACGGCACCCGCCGCATCTTTGCCCGAAGCCGGATCAACGATCCGCGCATTCTCGATCAGCAGCGCCTGGCTCATGCCTCTTCCCTTGCCGGCAGCAGTGCATCCAGTACCGCCATACGCACCGCGACGCCCATTTCCACCTGGTCGGTAATCACCGAAGCCGGCCCATCTGCAATCGCCGGATCGATCTCCACCCCCCGGTTCATCGGCCCCGGATGCATGACGATCGCATCGGGTTTGGCATGGCTCAGCTTCTCCGCATCCAAGCCATAAAATCGGTAATACTCCCGCACCGACGGGATCATTTTGCCGTTTGCCCGCTCATGCTGCAGCCGCAGCATCATCACCACGTCTGCGTCCTTCAGGCCCACTCGCATGTCGGTAAACACTTCCGTCGCGAGATGCTCAATTCCCGCCGGGAGAAGATTGCGCGGTGCAATAACCCGCGTGCGCACATGCAGCGCCCCCAGCAACAGCAGATTGGACCGCACCACGCGCGAATTGGCGATATCGCCACAAATCGCCACCGTCAGCCCCGATATCCGCCCCTTGTGGTTGCGGATCGTCAGAGCATCGAGCAGCGCCTGCGTCGGATGCTCATGCGCACCATCCCCGGCATTGATCACTGAACAACCCACCTTTTGGCTCAGCAGTTCCACTGCGCCAGCTGCCGAATGCCGCACCACGATCACGTCCGGCCGCATGGCATTGAGCGTCGCCGCCGTATCGACCAGCGTCTCGCCCTTGCTCACTGAGCTTGTCTTTACCGACATGTTCATGACCAGCGCGCCTAGCCGCTTGCCCGCGATCTCGAAAGAGCCTTGCGTGCGGGTGGAAGACTCAAAGAACAAATTGATCTGCGTTTTTCCGGACAGGGTAGGGTGCGACTTGCGCTCCTGCCGGCTAACCGGAACCATGCGCTCGGCCCGGTCCAGCAGATCGATGATCTCGTGCTGCTTTAGATCAGCAATGGAAAGCAGATGCTTTTGTGCGAAAGGGGGAAAATCACCGGACGAACCGGCCGGCGTCATTGAGGCTGTCGCCGCGCGTGCTTGGACCATGCGCTCCCGTCCCTAATGTTTGGTGCGGTCTAGCGGAGCAACGCCTGCCGTTCAACCCTTTCCTGATTTATCCCCTGCGCAACCGGTCCAGCGCGCCCTGCAGAATATAGCTTGCCGCCAACTTATCGACCACCTCGGCCCGCCGGTCCCGCCGCAGATCGGCCTCGATCATCATCCGCGTCACCGCAGACGTCGAAAGCCGCTCATCCCAGAACGCGATTGGCAAGTTGACCCGTTGCTTCAGATTGCGCGCAAAAGCCCGCGTGGATTGCACCCGTGGCCCCTCAGAACCATCCATATTGAGCGGTAGCCCCAGCAAAATCGCCACGATCTGGTTCTCCGTGATAAGCACTTCCAACCGCTCCGCATCCTTGGTGAACTTGGTTCGCTTGATCGTCTCCAGCGGACTGGCGGAATACCGCATCGCATCGGACACCGCCACGCCAATGGTCTTGGTGCCGAGATCTAGCCCGAGGATTTTGCCTGTTACAGGCAGTAATCTAACAATATCGTCGTGGAACATAAGTAGTCGTTGCCAATTGGAACAAAACGTGATCAAAAGCTATTGTGAACGCGTTATACGTGAACAGGAGACATACGTAATGATCCTGACTCCTCAGAATAAGCAGGCTAGCGCATCTTGATATAGTGCGCGAGGCGCACTATTAAGGAGGGTGTCATGCCAACTGTGATACCTTTAGGCAACGCCAAGATTGCTATCTACGCATCGGATCACAACCCACCACACTTCCATTTGCTGTCCGCGGAACATGCTGCCGTAGTGTCGCTCAAGACTTTGGAGATCGTATCGGGTTCAGTACCTAGGCAAGTATACGAAGTGGCAAGAGCGTGGGCTGCTGATCATATGGACCTGCTGGAAAAGATAGGGGCACAATTAAATGACTGAAGTCGAGCTTGTCGGGACCGGGGTCCCATTGCCTCGGATAGACACATTAACTGTCATGAATGGTCGAATGGTTCATATTGAGTGGCAGTCCGGCGAGAGACACGACGTTGATCTGATGCCAGCGCTGTTAAGTCACAGGGCGTTCGTTCGCCTCCGCACAGATGATGCGCTTTTCAACACTGCGGCGAAGGACGAGTTCGGTGATGCAATTATGTGGAGCGATGGCTCGGAGGTATCTGCAACTTGGATCTATGAATTAGCTGAACCTGGTAGCTTGAGCAATGATGAGTTCCGCAGCGCGATGGAAACGCTGCATATGAGTTTGGACGGTATGGCCGTGCGGTTGGGTATTGCTCGCCGATTGGTAGCCGAGTACCGAAAGGATCGTCCGATTCCCCGGACTGTGTCCTTGGCCACCCGACATTTGGTGGAGCGTTTGAACAAAGTAGGGTAGGGCGCGAGACTTTCCCGAAGGTTTTACTGCTATATGAAACTCACCTGGTTTGGCGGCACCACCGTTCGCATGCATATCGGCGGCGCCATCCTTGTGATCGATCCTGATGGCGCGTCTCCCGGGATTGATCCGACCGAGCTTGTTTCCGGGGCCGATCAGATTGTAAGATCGGACAGCTTGGAAAAAATCGAGCTAGCATCCTGGCGCCCCCGCAAGGCTGGCCGCTTGCTTGACGACGAAGGCCTGCCACCTGTCCAGGTCTGGGGGACAGAATCGGGAGCCATTCTTCTCGACGCTATCGGCGAGCCGCCACTTCTGCTTTTTTTAAACAGCGAGCCTCTTCTTGGACGCTGGGCCGACAGTGCTATTATCGTCATTGCTGGCACAGGTGAGCGGCTCACCATGCTCGGAGCCACCGTCCTCAAACACGCTCAGCCACGCCTGTTGATCCTTGCTGGCGACGACGCCGCGATCGACCACGCCATCTCCATCTTGCGCGACCAGCTCGACGGCACAAGCCTCGTCGCACTTGAGCCGCGCATGGCTTTGGAAGTCTGATCCGTCCCATCAGCCATTTTCATTGTCTTTTTGCCCAAGCCATTGCTAATAACCTCGGCAAACGAGCCGCAGCTACTGGAGTTTTCATGTCCGTCGACGCCGCAACCGTCAAGCGTATCGCACGCCTTGCCCGCATCCGCATCGAAGAAAACGAGATCGGCAGCTACCAGGACGAGCTCAACGCCATTCTGGGTTTCGTCGAGCAATTGCAGGAAGTCGACGTCACTGGCGTCGAGCCGATGACCTCCGTCACGCCGATGACGTTGCGCCGCCGCGACGATCTCATCACCGATGGCGGCTATGCCGATAAGATCGTCAGCAATGCCCCGCTCTCGGAAGACAATTTCTTCATGGTGCCCAAGGTGGTCGAATAATTGGCCATATCCATCGCCATCGAAGCCCCGTTGCAGGACGACATTCGAGAACTTGTCGGCAAGCTGAACGATCACTTGATTCCGTTGTCGCCGCTGGAATTCCAGTTCAAAATGACGGTCGAGCAGATGGCCGAGCCACACACGACGCTGTTCGTCGCCCGCGATGAAGCAGGTCATGCCGTTGGCATGGGCGCCCTCAAGGTCCATTCGGCCGAACTGGGCGAAGTCAAGCGCATGTTCACCGACCCGGCAGTCCGCGGTCAACGCATCGGCTCCCAGCTGCTCGAGGCAATCGTGGGCCTGGCCCGCACCAAGCAATTGCGCACGCTGATGCTCGAGACCGGCACTGGCGAAGGCATGGCCGAGGCACATCGCCTTTATACCCGGAGCGGCTTCAAAGTTCGCGGCCCGTTTCTCGATTATCCCGACAGCGAGTGGTCCGCCTTCTTCGAGCTTCCTCTGGATTTGGAGCAGCCAGCATGAAATCTGCGATAGCGACCTTACTGATGCTGGCGTCGATCGGCTCAGCCATGGCTGCCGATCAATATGATGCCGTCTACGCCACCGATCCTGCCGCATGCGAAAAGACCGGTGAGGACATGGGGCAGGCACTGTTTGAGCTGCAAGCCGCTATCGTGGCACCGCGCGTCGGCATCTGGATGGGCGAGCTCGAATGCAAGTTCAACGATGTGCGGATGAACCCGTCGCCTTGGAGACAAGTGGAAGAGGTCTACGCGACAGCGCGCTGCTATGGCCCCTATCTCGCCTTCATCGACCTAGTCGCGATCACTTCGGACTCAAGCAATATCAATCTGGCTTGGGGCGACCAGGAAGGGACTCCACCGGCCATGGTCGAAATCCTGTCCATGAAGCATGGCGAAAGCACCGATGCCGAGCGCGATCCGCAGGACTATGCCGGCGTCTACACTCTCTGCGAGGGCGTGACCACCGAGGATCTGGTGCCATGATGCGCCTCGCTTTAGCCCTATCGATGCTGGCAACGTCGGCCTTGGCTCAGGAAGATCTCAAGATCGACCAGACCAAGATCTATGTCAGCGAACCGTCTGCCTGCCAGGTCCTGGAAAGGCAGGGTCTCGATGCCCTGATTGAAGGCGACTTCCTGACCTTGAGCTTTGCCGACGGCATTCAGTCGATGGAATTCCACTGCAATTTTTACGACGTAAAAAGCCGTCCCAATACGCCGCTGCTGTTTGTGGACGCCGTCTGTGAATCGCCCGGCGATGTTTACCCCGACATCCTGGCCATTGCGCCAATGGGAGAGGACACCATACAGGTGGTGTCCAGCAACGATGCGATGATGGTCAACACGGGCGTCTACGAACCGCCTGGGCCAACCACCAACCCCGGCGTCACCCTCTACACCCGCTGCCCAAATCTGAGCGAGATCCCAGTTGACTGATTTGACCAAGCTGAGCCTGGCAGACGCCCGTAAAGGGCTTGCCGACAAGAGCTTCACCTCGACCGAGCTGACCAGCGCCTATCTGTCGGCGATCGATGCCGCCAATCCAAGTCTCAACGCCTATGTCGCGGTCACCCGCGAGCAGGCGTTGAACATGGCCAAGGCCAGCGATGAGAAACTGGCAAAAGGGCAGGGCGGTTCGCTGGAGGGCATACCGCTCGGCATCAAGGATTTGTTCGGCACCAAGGGCGTCCATACCCAAGCGGCCAGCCATATCCTTGACGGCTTCAAGCCCGAGTACGAATCGACTGTGACGAGCAATCTTTGGCGAGACGGCGCCGTCATGCTGGGCAAGCTAAACATGGACGAGTTCGCCATGGGCTCGTCCAACGAAACCAGCTATTACGGCCCTGTTGTCAGTCCTTTCCGTGCTAAAGCCAGCAACACCAATCTCGTCCCGGGCGGCTCCTCCGGCGGCTCGGCAGCCGCCGTTGCGGCATGGCTCTGCGCCGGCGCGACCGCCACCGACACCGGCGGCTCCATCCGCCAGCCTGCAGCCTTCACCGGCACAGTCGGCATCAAGCCGACCTATGGCCGCTGTTCCCGCTGGGGCGTCGTTGCCTTTGCTTCCTCGCTGGACCAGGCAGGCCCCATTGCCCGCACCGTCGAGGATGCGGCCCTGTTGATGACCTCGATGTCCGGCTTCGATCCAAAAGATTCGACCAGTGTAGACCTGGCCGTGCCCGACTTTGCCGCCGCTGTCGAACGCGGTGTCAGGGGCCTGACCATCGGCGTTCCGCGCGAATACCGCATGGACGGCATGCCGGCCGAGATCGAGAGGCTCTGGAGCCAGGGTCTGGAGTGGCTCAAGGCCGAAGGTGCTACGGTCCAGGACATTTCCTTGCCCCACACCAAATACGCGCTTCCTGCCTACTACATCGTGGCACCCGCCGAAGCCTCCTCCAATCTCGCCCGCTATGATGGTGTCAAATATGGCCTGCGCATCTCGGGCAAGGACATCACCGACATGTACGAACTCACCCGCGCCGCCGGTTTTGGCCGCGAGGTGAAGCGCCGCATTATGATCGGCACCTATGTGCTGTCCGCCGGTTATTTCGACGCTTATTACGTCAAGGCGCAAAAAGTTCGTACGCTCATCAAGAAGGACTTCGAGGACGCGTTTAACGCTGGCGTCGACGCCATCCTGAGTCCTGCCACCCCCTCCGCCGCTTTTGGCATCGGCGACGAGGCCCTCGCCGCCGATCCGGTCGCCATGTACCTCAACGATATATTCACGGTTACGGTGAATATGGCAGGGCTGCCGGGCATCGCCGTGCCCGCCGGCAAAGACGGCAAGAACCTGCCTCTAGGCCTGCAACTCATCGGCAAGCCGTTTGACGAAGAAACCCTGTTTGCCGCCGCTCGGGTGATCGAACGCAGTGCCGGCATGGATTTCTCCCCAACAGTCTGGTGGTAACCGCTTCGGCAGGCGCCACTTGATCGTTGCGCCCGTTAGTCCTATCTGCCGATAATGCAAAAACTGAAACTGGTAGTGACTTCGCCACCGGCGGCGTCCGGGCCGACAAGGGTTTCGCCGATGGCCTCAGACATTTTTACAACGCTCGATTGGTCCGAACCGCCCAAGGACATGAGCAAGCCTCTCCAGGCCCTCTGGTGGCTCAAGAAGGGCAGTCTGCGTATCGGTCCCGAATGGGAGCAGGCGCATAACATCGTTCAGTCCATGGAAGGCGTGCAGGCGTTCGACTGGGTCCATGCGCTCATGCACTGGATCGAAGCCGACATGGGCAATGCCGACTACTGGTACCGCCGCGCCGGCAAGCGCCGCGCCACGGCCAGCGTCAGTTCCGAGTGGGAACACATCGCCGCCGCCCTCAGTGATGTGACCAAGCACTGACGCGGAAATAACCTGCCAAGATCAGGGCGCCGGTCACCATATAGCGTTTGCGGCCACGCCGCGACACGCTCTATGGTTCCGCGGCCACCCACGTACATTTCGGCCACATAGAGTACGAAGCCAAGCAGCGCGATGACGCCCGTCGCCAGACTGTAGATGGCAAAAAGGCGGTGAGTTCGCCAGACCGCCGTTCCCAACAGGCAAAAGCCAAGGCACGCTAGTCCCAGCGCCAGCGCTGCACCCAGCGTGTGAAGAGGTACTGAGACATCAAGCGGGAACAGCCCAGCCATGCTGGTCCCTAAGCTGCCCAGGCCCAGGATAATCAGCGCTGCCGCACTGAGCCTGCCACTCGGCCACACGTTGCGCGTCAACCACGCGCCAAGCACCACCAGCACGCCATTGATCGCCATGCCCGCATTGAACAGCAAATTGAGCGGCGAACACACCGGCTCGATCCCATCCGGCGCCGGATTGGCATAGCCGCCGCACGCGGTGACCCCAAGCAGGCTGATGTCGTTGATCGCCATCGAATAGCCGGGCCACGCCGCTTGCGCCACAAACTGCACGACGAAGAACTCAACGGTCAATACCCAGCAAAGGGCGCCCAAGCGAATCTGGCTGGTCACGGCAAAGCTCCTCTTCCGACAAAGCTACCCCACCCCGACGATCAGCTACCGCACCCTGCGCCTCCCCCGCGAGGGGGAGGCCGGTGGGGGCGGGCCACAAACACAAGACCAGCCGCGCCCCGTCGCCCTAAACCGGCCTGATCAACGCATGCCGTTTCTTGCCAACCGAAAGCTTGATCACCCCTTCCGGCAACAGCGCATTGTCACCGATGCTGAGCTTGTCGTCCTCGATCAAGGCATCATTGACCCGCACCGCACCCGATTGCACATGCCGCCGCGCCTCGCCATTCGATCCGGCCAGCCCCGCCGTCACCAGCGCCGCCAAGATGCCAACACCGCCCGCCAGTTCCGCATGCGTCACCGTTGCCGTCGGCAACGACAGATCGATCGCCCCCGCCTCGAATGTCTGCCGAGCCGTATGCGACGCTTCTTCCGCCGCCGCTCGCCCATGCACAATCGCCGTCACTTCCGTCGCCAACACCTTCTTGGCCTCGTTGATCTCGTTGCCGCCCAGCGCGCCGAGCTTCTCGATTTCCCCCAGCGGTAGCCGCGTAAAGATCTTGAGGAACTTGACGACGTCAGCGTCTTCCGTATTGCGGAAATACTGCCAGAAATCATAGGGGCTGAACAAATCGCCGTTGAGCCAAACTGCGCCCGACGCCGACTTGCCCATCTTTTCGCCACTGGCCTTGGTCAGCAGCGGCGTCGTCAGCGCGTATAGCTGTTCGCCCCCCATGCGGTGGTTGAGGTCGACACCATTTATGATGTTGCCCCATTGGTCCGACCCCCCCATCTGCAACACGGTGCCATAGCGCCGGTTGAGCTCGGTGAAGTCATAGCCCTGCATAATCATGTAGTTGAATTCGAGAAAGCTCAGCGACTGCTCCCGATCGAGCCGCAGCTTGACGGAATCAAAGCTCAGCATCCGGTTGACCGAGAAGTGCCGACCCACATCACGCAGGAACTCGACATAGTTTAGCTTCAGTAGCCAATCCGCATTGTTGACCATAATGGCTGGGTTGGAACCCTCATAGTTGAGGATGTTGCCATAGACCTTCTTTATGCTCTCGATGTTGGTTTCAATCTGCTCCACTGTCAGCAGCTTGCGCTGATCGTCGCGGAATGATGGATCGCCCACCATAGAGGTACCGCCGCCCATCAGGCTGATAGCCTTATGGCCAGTCTCCTGCAGCCAATAAAGCATCGTGACAGTGATTAGATTGCCGATGTGGATCGACGTCGCCGTCGCGTCATACCCCACGTACCCGCAGATCGGACCCTTGGCGGCAAGCGCGTCTAGCCCTTCCGGATCGGAGATCTGGTGAATAAAGCCGCGCTCGTCCAGAACGCGGAGGAAGTCGGATTTGAACTTGGTCATCGGGTGCGATCCAAAGGAACAGAGAACCGATCGCTTGCAGATGCGCTCGGATTAGCGCCCGCCGCCGGCGGCGATCTCCTGCCGGCGACGGTCGAGATAATCGGCGCACCGCGTTGTCAGTTCATCGATCTTGCCTTCACCATCAAAGAAGTGGTTGGCACCTTCCACGATCTGCTGCTCGATGGTGATGCCCTTCTGCGTCTTGAGCTTGTCAACAAGCTTCTGCACCGAACTGGGCGGCGCCACACGGTCCTTGTCGCCATGAATGATCAGGCCTGATGATGGGCAGGGCGCCAGGAACGAGAAATCATACAGATTTTCCGGCGGCGCCACCGAAATGAAGCCTTCTACCTCAGGCCGCCGCATCAGCAATTGCATACCAATCCATGCGCCGAAGGAAAATCCGGCAATCCAGCAGCCGCGCGACTCGCGGTTGATAATTTGCAGCCAGTCAAGCGCCGACGCCGCATCCGAAAGCTCACCCACGCCGTGGTCGAACAACCCCTGACTGCGCCCGACACCTCGCGAGTTAAACCGCAGCACGGCAAATCCGCGTTGCGCGAACATATAGAAGAGATTGTAGACAATCTGGTTGTTCATCGTCCCGCCAAACTGCGGGTGCGGGTGCAGCACGATGGCGATAGGAGCATTTGGCTCCTTGCCCGGCTGGTACCGGCCTTCCAGACGGCCTTCCGGCCCGTTGAAAATCACTTCTGGCATGAAACTGTTCTTCCGGCCCTATGGGCTCTGTTCGTGAGATTTCACGGCCTATTGGGGCTAGCGCAGGCGGCTTGACTAAGCCGGTGCCCGACCCTAAAACAAGGGCGAAAAATCTAGTTTAGAATTATTCGAAACTCGGTTTTGGCCTCGAAAGGCTAGCAAGTGCGCCCCTTGTAATGAAATTGGGCGGCAAATTTCAAGAAGTGTTTCAAGTCGGGAGCGTTGTAGCGCCTGGCCTTGCACATGGAAGCTATGATCGGTGCGCATGCGCCGTGCAGGACATTGATGAGCAGACGGGCGATCTATCTTGATCATAATGCCGCGTCTCCGCTTTTGCCGGAGGCGCAGGAAGCGCTCGTCTCTGCTCTGGAGCTCACGGGCAATCCATCCTCCGTCCATGCCCATGGCCGCGCCCTACGCAATCTGCTCGATACCGCTCGCAGTCAAGTCGCAGCAGCGGCTGGCGCAGAACGCAAGCAGGTGGTTTTCACTAGCTCCGCTACCGAGGCAATCACCCAGGCCATTATTGGCGGCGCCAAGACCTTTAGTTCCAGCGGCATTGTCATCAGCGCCGGCGAACACGCCGCCGTCACCAAGGCGGCCGAAGCGACTGGTCTGCCTGTCACCAACATAGCGCTTCGGGCTGATGGCAGCATCGATCTCGAGCAACTGGCTGCCATTCTGGCCTCGGCAGAAGGCGACCTGCTAATTGCCCTTCACTGGGTCAACAATGAAACGGGCGTAGTCCAGCCTATTCAGGCCATCAACGCTTTAGTAGGCCCCACACGTCACGCGCTGTTTATCGATGCCGTGCAAGCTTTTGGGAAGCTAGAACTGGATTTTGCGGCGTCCGCTCCCGATATGATGGCTGTCAGCGGCCACAAGATCGGCGCTCCGGCTGGTATTGGTGCGCTGCTGGTGAAGTCTCATGCGGATCTGGTGCGGTTAATACCCGGCGGTGGTCAAGAGCAGGGTCGTCGCGGCGGGACCGAAGCTGCGGCAATGATTGCAGCTTTCGGTGCAGCAGCAGGATCGTTTCCAGCCCGCTACAAGCAGGCCGGTGTCCAGCAAGTGGTTGCAAAGCTCGAAGCCGATCTTAAGGCCTTTTCACCCGATGCGGTGATCTTTGGTGAAAATCGGCTTGGCAATGTGACCAATTTCGCCGTGCCGGGCGTAAAAAGCGCGACGGCCATGATGGGCCTCGATTTATTAAGCCTGTCGGTGTCCTCGGGCTCGGCCTGCTCGTCCGGCAAGGTCGGACCTAGCCACGTGCTCGCTGCCATGGGCGTGCCAGCCGATCTGGCTGATTGCGCCCTGCGGGTCAGCCTAGGCTGGAATTCCACCGTCAACGACGTGGATGCGTTTGTTGCGGGTTACCAATCAATCCTTGAGCGCCAACGGGCGCGACAAGGGCATGCGGCCTGACAGCTGCAATTTAGACAGCTCGCGGCGACCTTGAATCGCCGAGGGGCAGATAGGAGAAGCCGAATGGCCGACTACGCAGACATTCCGACGCTGAAGGAAAACATCGATCGTCAGACTGTTGACTCCGTCCTGGCGCTTGACGTGGACAAGTACAAGTACGGTTTTGAGACCGACATCGAATCCGACATGGCTCCCAAGGGCCTCAGCGAAGACACCGTCCGCTTCATCTCGGCGAAAAAGAACGAGCCCAAATGGATGCTCGAGTGGCGGCTTGATGCTTATCGCCGCTTCCTAACCATGACCGAGCCGACCTGGGCCAAGGTGCACTATCCCGCTATCGACTTGCAGGACATGTACTACTACGCCGCGCCTAAGTCCTCGCCCGCGCCAAAGAGCCTCGACGAAGTCGATCCGGCCCTGATCGCCATGTACGACAAGCTGGGCGTGCCCTTGCGCGAGCGCGAAATCCTTGCGGGCGTCGAGCGTCCCAAAGTGGCTGTCGATGCCGTTATGGACTCGGTCTCCGTGGTCACTACCTTCCGCGAGGAACTCTCCAAGGTGGGGATCATCTTCTGCTCGATCTCCGAAGCCATCCGCGAGTACCCCGAGCTGGTGCAGAAGTTTTTGGCCTCGGTGGTCCCGGTCACCGATAATTATTACGCCACCCTGAACTCTGCGGTCTTCACCGACGGTTCCTTCGTCTACATTCCCAAGGGCGTCCGCTGCCCCATGGAGTTGTCGACCTACTTCCGGATCAACGAGAAGAAGACCGGCCAGTTCGAGCGCACGCTGATCATTGCCGAAGCTGACAGCTATGTGAGCTACCTCGAAGGCTGCACCGCGCCGATGCGTGACGAATCTCAACTGCACGCTGCCGTTGTGGAATTGGTTGCGCTCGACAATGCCGAGATCAAGTACTCGACAGTCCAGAACTGGTACCCTGGCGACAAGGACGGCAAGGGCGGCATCTACAATTTCGTCACTAAGCGTGGTGATTGCCGTGGTGCCAACAGCAAGATCTCCTGGACCCAGGTCGAGACCGGCTCGGCCATCACCTGGAAGTATCCAAGCTGCATCTTGCGCGGCGATGGTTCGCGCGGCGAGTTCTATTCGATTGCCATTTCGAACGGCTACCAACAGGTTGATAGCGGCACCAAGATGATTCATTTGGGCAAGAACACGTCCAGCCGCATTATTGCCAAGGGCATCGCTGCTGGTTTCTCGGACAACACCTATCGTGGTCAGGTTTCGGCTCACGCCAAGGCCAAGAACGCCCGCAACTTCACCCAGTGCGACTCGCTGCTGATCGGTGACAAATGCGGTGCCCACACCGTGCCCTATATTGAGTCCCGCAACGGCACGGCGGTGTTCGAGCACGAGGCGACCACCAGCAAGATCTCGGACGATCAGATGTTCTACTGCCAGCAGCGCGGCCTCAATGAAGAGGAAGCCGTGGCATTGATCGTCAACGGGTTTGTCCGCGACGTGCTGCAGCACCTGCCGATGGAGTTTATGGTCGAAACGCAGAAGCTGATTTCGATCAGCCTCGAAGGCAGCGTCGGCTAACACAAACACAAGCGTCAGCCGGGTGGCGCCCAGATGGGCGACTCTGGCATTTCCGGAGTAGAAACTATGACCACCCCAATCCTTGAAATCCGCAACCTGCACGCCCGCATTGAAGATCGCGAAATCCTCAAGGGCGTGAACCTGATCATACCGCCCGGCCAAGTCCATGCCGTCATGGGCCGCAACGGCTCTGGCAAGTCCACGCTGAGCTATGTGCTGGCTGGCAAGGAAGACTACGAGATCACCGAAGGGGAAGTGCTGCTCGGTGGCGAGAATTTGCTCGAGATGGAGCCTGCCGAGCGCGCTGCAGCTGGTCTGTTCCTGGCCTTTCAGTACCCGATTGAAATCCCTGGCGTTGCGACCATGACCTTCCTCAAGGCCGCCATGAACGCTCAGCGCAAGTCGCGCGGGGAAGGTGAACTGTCGACGCCCGATTTCATGCGGACCGTGAAGGCGGCCGGCACCGATCTGCACATCGATACTGATATGCTCAAGCGGCCGCTCAATGTTGGCTTCTCGGGCGGCGAGAAGAAGCGCGCCGAAGTGCTGCAGATGGCGCTGCTTCAGCCCAAGATGTGCATCCTCGACGAAACCGACTCCGGTCTCGATATCGATGCGCTCCAGGTTGTCTCGCGCGGCGTCAATGCCTTACGCAATGCTGACCGCTCCATGCTCGTTATCACCCATTACCAGCGCTTGCTGAACCACATTGTTCCTGACGTGGTGCACGTGTTCAGCGACGGCCGGATCGTGGAAAGCGGCGATAAGGACCTTGCTCTCCAGCTTGAAGCCAAGGGTTACGCCGGCTTCGACAACGCGGCGGCTTGACCGATGGCACTATCCTTCCCTGTCCGCCTTGGCCCGGCTGAAAACACCCTGATCGACCAGCTCAAGAGCGTTGGCGCTGATGCCACTGCCGAGCGGATCAGCGTGGCTGGCCTGCCCACGCGCCGCGTCGAGAGCTACCACTACACCGATCTCAAGACGCTCCTGCGCGTCGTGCCGCCGCTTGCCGACTGCAGCGCCGCGCTGGCCGCCGTTCTCAAGTCCGACCCGGCGCAGTTCGTCATTCCCGGCGCGCACCGCATCACTATCGCCAACGGCCTGATCCCAGCAGACCTCAACGCACCTGCTGGCATCTCGGTCAACCGCGCCGACGGCGGCGTCCTAAGCGCTCGTGATGATATCCTTGTTCACCTCAATAGCGCCTTTGCCAAGGAAAGCCTGACGCTGACCGTGGAACAAACACTCGATCAGGTGATCCACCTTGACCGGCGTATCGAAGGTGAGGCCGCGCATATCGCCGACTCGCTCAAGATTTTCGTGGCCGACGGCGCTTCCGCTACGGTCGTCGAGACCTTCTCCGGTTCTTCCGCTGCCCATATTGGCAACCATGCGACCTATGTCGCCTTGGGCAAAGACGCCAAGCTAACCCACGTCACCGTGGACCTTTCAGCCCGCGCCGTCTCACACTTCGCAACCAACGAGTACCATCTGGCTGAAGCCTCGTACTTGCGCACCCTTGTGATCCACGCGGGTGCCGGCCTGGCGCGTACGCACCTGTTCCCTCGCTATGAGGGCGCAGGTGCCCATGGCGACATTACCGGCCTCAACCTAGTGTCCGATGGCCAGCACGCCGACATTACTATGGATGCCGCTCATGCCGTGCCTCACACCACGTCCCAGCCACTATTCAAGTCGATCGCGCGCGGCCGTGGCCGGGCAGTTGTTCAAGGCCGCTTGGTTGTCGCCCGCGATGCTCAGAAGACCGACGCCAAATTCATGCATCAGGGCCTGATGTTATCGGACGAAGCCGAAATCCTCTCCAAGCCCGAACTCGAAATCTACGCTGACGACGTCGTTTGCGGCCACGGCTCCACCTGCGGCAAGCTCGACGAGGACAGCCTCTTCTATTTAATGAGCCGCGGCATCCCACAGGCCGAAGCGGAGACAATGCTGGTCCGCGGCTTCCTGGAAGAACTCGTCGACCCCATCGAAGACGAGGCTCTGGCAGAAGCCCTGCATGACGTCCTCGATAGCTGGCTGCTGGGCAAATAACTCAGAGGGTGGGGGTGTCCCACCCACGGAATGTCCTATGACTTTCGACCTCGCCAAAGTCCGCGCTGATTTCCCGATTCTGTCCGAGCAGATCCACGGCAAACGCTTGGTTTATCTCGACAGCGGCGCGTCTGCGCAAAAACCGGTGCAGGTGCTTGACCGGATGGACCGCGCATTTCGTCACGAGTATGCCAACGTCCACCGTGGCCTACATACACTCGCCAACCGGGCGACTGAGGCCTACGAAGGAAGCCGCCTAGCCGTGCAACGCTTCCTAAACGCGGGCCGCCCCGAAGAGATAATCTTCACCAAATCGGCCACCGAAGCGATCAATCTTGTTGCCCACTCCTTTGCTAGCCCGCGCATTGGCGACGGCGGTGAGGTAGTGACGACAGTCATGGAGCATCACTCCAACATCGTCCCCTGGCACTTCCTGCGCGAGCGCCAAGGCGCGGTGATCAAGTGGGTCGATGTGCGTGACGATGGCAGCTTCGACCTCGATGCTTTTGTCGCCACGCTAACCGATCGTACCCGTATGGTCGCGGTGACCCATATGAGCAACGTCCTTGGCACAATCACTCCAATTAAGGACATCATCGCCGCAGCCCATGCTAAGGGCATTCCGGTGTTGGTGGATGGCTCGCAAGGCGCCGTCCACACTAAGGTCGACGTGCAGGATGTCGACGCCGACTTCTACGTCATGACCGGCCACAAGCTCTATGGTCCCACCGGCATCGGCGTCCTTTACGGCAAATACGACCTCCTTGCCGAAATGCAGCCCTACCAGGGTGGCGGTGAAATGATCGACACCGTTTCGCTGGAGGGCGTCACCTACAACGCTCCACCGCATCGCTTTGAGGCCGGAACACCCCCAATCGTGCAAGCCATCGGTCTCGGCCGAGCTCTTGAATACATGGACGAACTCGGTCGCGAGGCGATCGATGCCCATGAACATGACGTCGCCGAGTATGCGCAGGAGCGGCTCACCCGCATCAACTCCCTGCGCATGATCGGCACGGCCCCCGGCAAGGGCGGCATCTTCGCTTTCGAGATCGCAGGCGCTCACGCTCACGACGTCGCCACCATCCTTGATCGCTACGGCATAGCTGTCCGCGCGGGCACGCATTGCGCCCAGCCGCTGCTCAAACGCTTTGGCGTCACCTCTACCTGCCGCGCCTCCTTCGCCCTATATAATGGCAAGGATGACGTGGATGCGCTGGTAGACGGCATTGAACGCGCCCAGAAATTTTTCGCTTGAACGGCGAGGACCTCATGACCGACGAACCCGAAATCGCACCAGCGCCGACCATTCCAGAGCCGCGGATCACGCCCAATGTCTCAGGCGAATTGCCCGAAGGAGAGGTCGAGCGGATCACGACCGATCTGATTGGCGCGCTCAAGACCGTCTACGATCCCGAAATCCCGGTGGACATCTACGAGCTTGGGCTCATCTACAAGGTGGACCTGGACGACAATCGAAACCTTAGCATCGACATGACTTTGACCGCTCCCGGTTGCCCTGTTGCAGGCGAGATGCCTGGCTGGGTGGAGAATGCCGCCCGTGGCGTCGAAGGCATCCAGGACGTGACCGTTAACATGGTGTTCGATCCGCCATGGGATGCCTCCCGCATGAGCGAAGAAGCGCAAGTTGCGTTGAATTGGTGGTAATCATCGGCGTTTCAACTTATATATCGTGAAACGCCGATATTCGAGGTAGCCCCATGGCCTTCAAGATCATGTCCCTGACCGATGCCGCCGCCGAGCGCATCACCGAGATCATCGAAGACTCGGAGAAGCCCATAATTGGTCTGCGCGTCGGCATCAAGAATGCAGGCTGTGCTGGCGTGTCCTACACCATGGATTATGTCACCGAGCCGGCGGAGGGCGACGACCACGTGACGGACAAGGGCGTCAACGTCTGGGTCGATCCCAAGGCGACCATGTACCTTCTGGGTACTGTCATGGATTTCGAAACCGCCAAGATGAGTGCGGGCTTCACGTTCAGGAATCCCAATCAGACTGGCGCTTGCGGTTGTGGCGAGAGCGTTACGCTCAAGGCCGTCGACCTCAAGGCTATTGCCGAGGCGCGCGCCACCGCCTGACAGCCGTTGCACGCGCAAGGCATTTAGCCTAAGGGGCAGGGGTCTGCCTCACCCCTGTCGAGTTGCGCCATGACCGCCTTGCCTGCGGCCCTTACCATTGTTCCGCCGTCCCATCCTCTTGTCGGTCGCGTGTCGCCTCCAGGCAGCAAGTCTATAACCAACAGGGCGCTGCTATTGGCGGCTCTGGCGCAAGGAACCAGCCGGCTCACGGGCGCCCTCAAGAGCAAGGACACGACCCTAATGGCCGCCGCTCTGCGCCAGATGGGCGTGGACGTGGAAGAGCCCGATGCAACGAGTTTCGTGGTGACCAGTAGCGGACAGCTGCAGCAGCCCGAGGCCCCCCTGTTCCTCGGCAATGCGGGTACCGCCACGCGTTTCCTGACCGCGGCCGTTGCAACGGTGCAGGGTGAGGTCGTGGTGGATGGGGATGCAGAGATGCGCGTGCGTCCCATTGGCCCGCTTGTACAAGCGCTCCAATCCCTCGGTATCGATGTTGCCAGCCCAACCAATTGCCCGCCAGTGACGGTGCGCGGCAACGGCAGCTTCGGCAGCGGCCGCGTTGAGATCGACGCGAGCTTGTCCAGCCAATACGTTTCGGCGCTCCTGATGGCGGCGCCCATGGGTAGCGGCCCTATCGAGGTAGCGCTATCCGGAACTGACATCGGCGCACGGGGCTATGTCGATCTGACCCTCGCCGCCATGCACAACTTTGGTGCTTCGGTGGAGCAGACCGGGCCGGGAACCTGGCTGGTTCAGCCCACGCGCTATCGGGCCACGGATTTTGCCATAGAGCCAGACGCGTCGGCCGCGACCTATCTATGGGGGGCTGAGGTGCTCACGGGCGGCAAGATTGACCTTGGCGTGGCGCCCGACGCGTTCACCCAGCCCGATGCCGCGGCGCATGCCATCATCGCTCAATTCCCCAACATGCCGGCGATCATCGACGGCTCCCAGATGCAGGACGCCGTCCCAACGCTGGCCGTGCTTGCCGCCTTCAACAACAAACCTGTGCGATTCGTCGGCATCGGCAATCTGCGCGTCAAGGAAACCGACCGCATTAGGGCCGTCGCCAATGAGCTGTCGCGCATCTTGCCGGGCTTGGGCACGGAAGAGGGCGACGATCTCCTCGTCGCTTCCGATCCCGATCTTGGCCGCAAGCTCGCGGGCCGTAATCAACTCACGCGTATCCAGACCTACCACGACCATCGCATCGCCATGAGCTTTGCCCTCGCAGGGCTGAAAATCCCCGGTATTACAATCATGGACCCCGCCTGCACCGGCAAGACCTACCCAGACTACTGGAGAATGTTGGAAGGCTTGGGCGTGGAACTGAAGCCCGCCAACTAGGCCGCGTTGGCGTCGGCGTTGATCTTTTCGAGTACTTTAGCGAGCTCTTGTTCGCTGACCACACGGTTACGGCCCGAACGCTTTGCGCCATAAAGAGACCGGTCCGCCCGCTCGATTAGCGATCCTGCGGTGTCCTCCGGATGGAAAGCCGCTACACCGAATGAGGCCGTGATCCGCCCCAGTTTTTCATTGGTTGAACGCTTGAGCAATTCCTTGGCCTGGATGGCCTTGCGGATATTTTCTGCAGCGATCACCGCGCCTGCGAGATCGGTCGATGGCAAAACGGCGACGAACTCTTCGCCGCCATAGCGCGCTGCCAGGTCTTTGCCTTTTATGTTGGATTTGAGAGTCATCGCAACGAGCCTGAGCACCTGATCACCCGTTTGGTGGCCATAGCTGTCGTTAAAATTCTTGAAGTGATCTATATCGACAATGATAAGGCTAAGTGGGGAGCCGCTGTCGCGAGCCTCTTCGATAGCCTGCCCAAGTCCCTCGTCGAAGCTTTTGCGATTGGCAATCTTCGTAAGCGGATCGAGCATAGACTCGCGGCGCACGTCGTCGAGATCACGTTGCAACCCTGCAATGTCTTCCCGAGACGCCTGCAGCTTTCCCTCAAGAGACAGGTTGGTTTCCTGCATCTGACGCGTTTCTACTAGCAATTGTTTGGCCAGCTCGCGGATCGCCGATCCGGATATGTCGGACTGCAGGTCACCAGCGGCAGCTTCAAGCGATCCAGAATAGCTCTGTGCGCTGGTCATCGCTTGGTCAATCGCCTCGTGCACGGCCTCGATACGGGCGTGCATACGCTCGGAGACGTCTGTCATCCGGTCCTGCACGTCGGACTTCAGAAACTCATTATAGAGAGCTTCAGCCAAACCAACGTCAGGCGTTCCTCCATCACGGAAGATTGCGTTGATCCGGCTGTTGAGACCTGGATTAACACCAGTAGAATAGGTGTACAGCAGTTCGTAAAACTGCGGATAGGGCGGAATACTACTGCGCCGCATAAGATCAAAAGCGGCGTTGGCGTAGCCAAGCGCTCGTTTGTATTCCTGCTCCGACACTAGCGTCCCTCATGCGTCGACATGCGGAATCAGCAATGCAACTTTACGCATCACCAGCCCCAAGGAATAATTACCTTCGGGTAGTTAACGAATACAATACCATTATCACTGCGTAATGATTGGGCACACAGTATATTTGGTGAAGCACTTAGCTAGCAAGGCGCACTGGTCGTAGTAGGAATGCTGGTATTGGTCCGTCACTGCCGAAGGGCGAGTTACCTGTATCGGGATTGTCCGCCTGCACGGTTTCTGCCGGACGGCGCGAACGCTGCCGTTGCGGGCGACTGCCTCGTTCCGGTGCTTTGACGGGTTCGGAGGCAGCAACCGGTTCAACCGGCGCGATTGAGTCGCTTACTTCTTGGCTCTCGGCCTCTGTCACAGGACGCGTCCGAGCACCGCCGCGACGGCTCCGTGACAGGCGGGCTGGTTGTTCCTTGCCGCTGCTTTCCACTACCGGAACCGCCGGAGCGTCGAGCCAGTCGATCGGTTTTTGGATGAGCTTTACAATAGCATCTAGGTGCTTGCCATCAGCAGGCGCGACCAGCGTGTAGGCCGCACCCGACCGGCCGGCACGGCCGGTACGACCGATGCGGTGAACATAATCTTCCGCGTGAACCGGAACATCGAAATTGAAGACATGGCTCACGGCTGGGATATCAAGGCCCCGCGCTGCAACGTCACTTGCCACCAACAAGGTAAGGCGATTGTTCTTGAATGCATCCAGTGTTTCGGTGCGGCTCTTTTGATCCATGTCGCCATGCAGGGCTCCGGCGCTGAAGCCGTGCCGCTCTAGCGAGCGGGCCAGAGTCGCTACGTCGCGCTTGCGATTACAGAAGATAATGGCGTTGGTCAGCCCTTCAGCCGAGCGAATCAGATCCCGCAACGCCGAGCGCTTGTCCTCCGGTTTGGACGATACCTTCACTAGCTTTTGGACGATCGTTTCTGCAGTCGATGCCGTTCGTGAAACCTGCACGTGCACAGGTTCTTTGAGGAATTTCTTGGTGAGCTTCTCAATTTGCCCATCCATCGTTGCAGAGAAAAGCATGGTCTGGCGGCGTGGCGGCAGGCGCGAGCAGATCTTCTCGATATCATCGATAAAGCCCATGTCCAACATGCGATCGGCTTCGTCGATGACCAGGATTTCAACACCGTTCAGCATGATCTTGCCGCGATCAATTTGGTCGAGCAGCCGGCCTGGAGTGGCGATCAAGACGTCTACGCCCCGGTCCAGCTTCTTGTTTTGGTCCTCGAATGAAACACCGCCGATAATCAGCGCCATCGTGATCCGGTGGTTCTTGCCGTACTTTTCGAAATTTTCGGAAACCTGCGCCGCGAGTTCGCGCGTCGGTTCTAGAATGAGCGTGCGCGGCATGCGCGCCCGGGCCCGGCCGTTCTCCAATAGCGTCAGCATGGGCAACACGAATGAAGCCGTCTTGCCGGTGCCGGTTTGGGCAATGCCGATGATGTCCTTCTTTTGAAGCACATGGGGAATGGCCTGCGCCTGAATTTCAGTCGGCGTGGTGTATCCAGCTGAGATAACCGCATCGGTTACTTTGGTGGAAAGGCCAAGCCGGGAAAAATCGTCAGTCAAATCTGGTAATCCAAATACTTAAGGCTGCCCGGGGCCAGTTCCGTTTCGAGCCATTCGAACGGTACACCGGGTCGGCAGTTGCGGGCATAACATGCAGATACGCCAACGCGCCCGCGAACTGGGTGGCCACCTGACGGGATGCAGCAAGTGCAGGAACGGCGGAATGGCCCTGAGGCAGCTTCAGCAAAGGCGGACTGTTCCAAGAAAAACCAGCCGTCCAGCCGGAATTGCTCCAGCAGCGCGGACCATAGCGCAAAGGCCTTGTCTGTCAACGGTCTTGCCAATTTTGTGCTTAACTGGCGCCGATCAAGATGTCAGATGTCGAGATCGGTAACGAAGGCCGCGTTTTCTTGAATGAAGTCGAAGCGTGCTTCGGGCTTTGTTCCCATCAGCCGGTCAACACTGATCCGGGTTGCGTCGATATCGTCCCGAACCTTGACCTGCAGCAATGTGCGTGACTTTGGCGACATTGTCGTTTCCCGCAAATGCGCAAACGGCATTTCGCCAAGACCCTTGAACCTGGTGATATCCACCTTTGCTTTGCCAGTGAACTCGGTCTTCATGAGCTCATCTTTATGCGCATCGTCTCGCGCATAAAGCGTCTTGCCGCCTTGCGTGATGCGATAAAGTGGAGGCAGGGCGAGGTAAAGGTGACCGCCATCAATGAGCTTGGGCATTTCCTGAAAGAAGAATGTCATCAGCAATGATGCGATGTGTGCGCCGTCGACGTCAGCATCGGTCATGATGATGATCTTGTCGTAACGCAAATCGTCGTCGCGATACCGGTCCCGCGTACCGCAACCAAGAGCCTGGATGAGGTCTGCAATCAACTGGCTGGCTTGCATCTTTTCGCGGCTGGCCCCGGCCACGTTCAGGATCTTGCCGCGTAGGGGAAGTACGGCCTGACTTTGCCGGTTGCGCGCCTGTTTGGCACTGCCCCCAGCCGAATCGCCTTCGACGATAAAGAGCTCCGCCCCTTGTGCCGCCGTCTGCGTGCAGTCCGCCAGCTTGCCGGGCAGGCGCAGCTTGCGCGTGGCGCTTGCTCTATCGATTTCCTTTTCCTTACGACGACGAAGCCGCTCTTCGGCACGTTCAACGGCCCAGTCCAGCAGCTTGCCCGCCTGGTTCGGCGAAGCCGCCAGCCAATGATCGAATGCGTCGCGCAGGGCTGTGTCGACGATGCGCGTCGCCTCGCCAGACGCCAGCTTGTCCTTGGTCTGGCCGACGAATTCCGGCTCGCGCACAAACACTGACAGCATCGCGCTGCAATGGGCAAAGACGTCCTCGGCCGTAAGGATTGCCGCGGCCTTGTTCTTGGTCAGTTCGGCATAGCCTTTGAGGCCCCGCAGCAAAGCAAGCCGCAGGCCGGCCTCGTGCGTTCCGCCATCAGGGGTGGGCACGGTGTTGCAATACGAGGAAACGCCGCCGTCGCCTAAGGTCCAAGCGATGGCCCATTCGACAGCGCCGTGCGTGCCCGGCTTGCCGTGACTGCCGGCGAACAGCTCATCCACGATCCGCGTCTCGCCCTCGATGCGAGCTGCCATGAAGTCTTTGAGGCCATTGGGATAATGGAACACGGCCTTAGCCGGTGCGTCATCGGTGACCAGGCTTTCGTCACAGCTCCAGCGCAGTTCCACGCCCCCGAAGAGGTAGGCCTTGGCGCGTGTCATGCGGAACAGTCGCGCCGCGGAAAAATGCGCCGTTTCGCCAAAAATCTGCGCGTCAGGATGGAAGCGGGTGGTTGTCCCGCGGCGATTGTTCACCCGGCCAACAACTTCCACCTTGCTCTGTGGGATGCCGCGCGAATAGGTTTGACGATAAAGCGTCTGATCGCGCGCCACCTCGACGACCAGGTCATCGGACAAGGCGTTGACCACTGAAACGCCCACGCCATGCAGGCCTCCCGAGGTTTCATAGGCTTTGGAGTCGAACTTGCCGCCGGCGTGGAGCTTGGTCATCACCAGTTCCAGCGTCGACATGTCGGGGAACTTGGGATGGGGCTCGACGGGCATGCCGCGGCCGTTGTCGGAAACGGTGACATAGCCGTCGGCGCCGACATGCACTTCGATGCGCGTGGCATGGCCGGCGATGGCCTCGTCCATGGAGTTGTCGATCACCTCGGCAAAGAGGTGGTGCAGGGCATTGGCGTCGGTACCCCCGATATACATGCCCGGGCGACGGCGAACGGGCTCAAGCCCTTCCAGGACCTCAATATCTGCGGCGGTGTACGATCCGGCCGGGCTCGCCGAAGCCGGCGCCAGTTTGGGCGCCTTGGGCTTGGTGAGCTGCGGTTCGGCTTCAATGGAGCCGCCGAAAAGATCATCTGCTTGCGACATGAATGTTCCGCTTTCGTACCCGAATCGGGCGAGGGGCGTGTTTTATCATAGTGCAGCAGGAATGCCGCAAAACTGCCTGTGACCGGCTTTCCCCCGCCTTAGCAACTGACCCACCCAACACGCGTTTACGTTAGCAGACTGTTACCCTTGAGATTGTCATATAGGTGTTGAGGAGCCTTAAATGCGAATTCTAGCGACAGCCCTCACGCTGGTGCTCACGATCTCCGTGGCTCCCACCCATGCGCAGAACTTGGGCATCTTTTTTGGCGACGAGCCCGGTGATCTTTTTCCACGCGAACCCGAACGGGCAATTTGCATGACCGACCGGCAGATCCGCGATGCGGTCGCTGATGAAGGTTACGACAATATAGCACTGAACGTTCCCAGAGAGGATCATGTGCAAGTTCGCGCCACGCGCAACGGCGCAGTATACCTGCTTGAATTCAATTTCTGCACCGGGCGGATCGAGGGCGAGCGCCGCCTGCGCTAATGCAGGATCGGAACAGAACCGTCCCAAGATCGGGCGGCAAGTTTACGTTCCGTTTGCTTCTTGAAAGCACTTTCTTAAATGCGCCCCGCTACAACAGTGGACATACGGTTTTTGTTTGGAGTTGCCGTATGCGAGCCGCACGAGATCTTAGTTCTGCGTATCAGATTTCGCCAAGTTCGACCGCCGTCAGTGATTGGCCGCAAGCCGGGTTTATTGGTATTGCGTACCGGCTGGCCAGCCTGACAGTCCCGCGTTTTGGGGCATTGCTTCTCGTGTCTGCCTTTTTCTATTTGGTCTGACCCTGCTGCGAATTGCTTTTCGCGGCGGGTTTGGCTATGGCTTAATTCTGGCCAGCACCAAGCAGAGGGAGGGTCCGATGACAGCGATGTTCGAACACCGTTCCCGTGGCCCCGTCCATGCCCTGTGGCACAAGCTGCAGGGCTGACCAGGACCTGGTACGGACGCTTCTTTTCTGTCTTTCCCTTCCGGTTTGCCCTTCCTGGCGATTTGAGCGCATGGCTCTGCTGCCCTTTAGATGGCTCTGGCGCACTGCACGGCAGGCGCCGCACTCCGTGAGAAAAAGATGGGCTCGATCAGCCTCCGCAATGCCGGCCTTGTGGCCACTGACACACTTTTCAGCAATCTGAACTTCGTCATCGGCGATGGCGACCACGTCGGCCTTGTTGCAGGCAATGGCCGCGGCAAGACAACACTGCTCAAGGCCATGGCCGGGCAGGGGGAACTCACTGCCGGCGACATCGTGCGTTCCCGTGGCCTGCAGGTGGGGTATGTCGAGCAGGACATGCCGTCGGCGAGCATGGGACTGACTTTCCACAACGCCGTGCTGGAGGCGCTGCCCGCCGCCGATCGTGAGACCGACAACTGGCGCGTCGATGTGGTGCTGGATGAGTTCCGGACCCCGGACGCCATGCGCCACCGCAAGCTGACGGAACTCAGCGGTGGATGGCAACGCATTGCCCTGATTGCGCGCTGCTGGGTCGGACAACCCGATGCCCTGCTGCTGGACGAGCCAACCAACCATCTGGATTTGGGTAAGCTGGTGCAGTTGGAACAATGGATCCGCGAGGCGGCTCGCAACATCCCGGTGGTGATCGCCAGCCACGACCGCGAGTTCCTCGATGCCACCACGAACCACACGCTGTTCCTACGGCCCGACCAGTCCCACTATTTTGCGCTGCCCTATAGTAAGGCTCGGATTGCCCTGGCGGAGGCCGACGAAGCCGCCGAAGCCAAGCGTGAGCGGGACCTCAAGGAAGTTAGCCGCCTGCGCAAGCAAGCGGCCAAGCTCACCAATATCGGTATCAATTCGGGCAGCGACCTCCTTGTGGTCAAATCCAAATATCTGCGTGAGCGCGCCGAGAAGATCGAGACTTCGGTATTGTCGTTGCACAAGGAACGCAGTGGCGAGATCAAGCTGGGCAATAGCGGCGCACAGGCCAAGGTGATGGTCGCGATCGACAATGTCGACGTCACAACGCCCGCCGGTGACAAGCTGTTCAGAATCGACAAGCTCCACATCTTCCAGGGCAACCGGCTGGTGATCCTGGGGCGCAACGGCACAGGCAAGTCGCAGTTCATGGGCCTGTTGCACCGCGCCATGACCGGGACGGACACGGCAGGCGTCCGCATTAGCCCGCAACTCGTGCCAGGCTATGTCGACCAGGCCATGAGCTTCCTGCCCGACAAGCGCTCCCCGCTCGATTACATTACAGGGGCGTTCAACGAAGGCGACCAGAGGAGCAAGAGCCTGCTCGCCGCAGCGGGTTTCCCGCTGGAGAAGCAGGATCGGCCGATCGGTCAGTTGTCGTTCGGCCAGCGTGCGCGGCTTGGTCTACTCGCCATACGGCTGCTGCAGCCCAATTTTTACTTGCTCGATGAGCCGACCAACCATGTGGATATTCCGGGACAGGAGCGGCTGGAGGAAGAGATCCTGACGCATGGGGCGACGTGCATTCTCGTGTCGCATGATCGGAGCTTTGTAAGAGGGCTCGGGAGCCGGTTCCTGGTGATCGAGGGCAGGCGGCTCAAGGAGGTCGATGGGCCGGAGGAGTTCTTTGCGGAGATGGCCGGCGAGTTGGCGTAAGGGTTCATAGCAGATTTCGATTGTATGCCCTGCCTCCCCCCTTGAAGGGGAGGGCCGGGGAGGGGGTCCTTCGGTGACTACCCAAACGACCCCCTCCCTCGTTCCCTCCCCTCAAGGGGGAGGGAGGCGAAAGGCCCGTGGTGAGTGGCTCCACAAGAGTGATCGCCATAGTTCTACAAACGCAGTGTCATCCCGGCCTTCGCCAGGATGACATCGTGGATGGGTAAGGTGCGTACCACGGCGGCTAAGCCGCCTTGACATCACCGCCTCATGCACCATCTGTGATGCGAACCAAGCCTCTGCAAATCGCGCCGTTTGGTTCCGCCATTCCCCTCCATTCACCGCTCACAAATTCGGGATGCAATGCCCCTTAACAGCGGCGAACTTTTGCTTACATAATGGTCCTCACCATGCTGCTTCGTTTTACGACAGATGTTCGCCCGATGATTACCAACGACCTCCTCGCTTTGAACGGAGAGGCCCCAGCCGCGCTGCGTCTGGTGCCGGTGCCTGCCAATGCCGGGCCGAAGGGGGATGAACCGAACAAAGGCGACGGCAAGGGTGGAACCGAAACCGGGACGATCACCAAGACCCGTCCCAAAACCAAGCGCCCGAACCTTTATCGGGTGCTGCTCCTCAATGACGACTACACGCCGATGGAGTTTGTCATTCTAGTTCTACAGGACGTCTTCAACAAATCGCGTGAAGAGGCCGTCCAGATCATGCTGCACGTACACCAAAAGGGGGTGGGTGAGTGCGGCGTATATCCGTACGAAGTGGCCGAGACCAAGGTCACCCGAGTCATGGATACGGCACGCAAAAACCAGCATCCGCTGCAATGCGTGATGGAAAAGCAATAGGAACATCATATGCCCTCATTTTCCCGCGGACTTGAAAAGGCTCTGCATCAGGCGATGAACCTGGCGCGTGAGCGCAACCACGAGTTCGCTACGCTCGAACACCTGCTGCTGGCCCTGACCGACGACCGTGAAACGATCGCCGTGCTGACCGGCTGCGATGTCGATGTAGATGCGCTCAAGAGCGATCTTGAAGATTTCATCAATGAAGAACTGGACAGCCTGATTGTTGCCAACGGGCAGGATGCCCGCCCGACAGCGGCTTTCCAACGGGTGATCCAGCGTGCGGTGATCCACGTCCAGAGCTCTGGGCGCGAAGAGGTCACCGGGGCCAACGTGCTCGTTGCAATATTTGCGGAACGCGAAAGCCACGCCGCCTATTTCCTCGAACAGCAGGACATGAGCCGGCTGGACGCGGTCAATTTCATCAGCCACGGGATCACCAAGTCCGGTCCCAGCGAGGAGCGCAAGGTGCGTGGTGCCGAAGATGGCGACAATCAAGGGGAAGGCGGGGCGGAAGCCAAGAAGAGCTCGGCTCTTGCCGATTTCTGCGTCAACCTCAACGAGAAAGCTCGCGCCGGCAAGATCGATCCGCTGATCGGGCGGGATGCCGAACTGCGCCGCACCATCCAGGTGCTGTGCCGCCGCTCCAAGAACAACCCCATCTATGTGGGTGACGCTGGCGTCGGCAAGACGGCCATAGCCGAAGGTCTTGCCCGCAAGATCGTCGAAGGCGATGTGCCTGAAGTGCTCAAGGAAGCGGTGATCTATTCACTCGACATGGGCTCGCTCCTGGCCGGCACCCGCTATCGCGGTGACTTCGAGGAACGCCTAAAGGCCGTGATGAAGGAGCTTGAAAAGCTCCCCAATTCGGTGCTGTTCATCGACGAAATCCACACCATGATCGGTGCTGGCGCGACTTCGGGCGGTGCGCTCGATGCTTCGAACCTCCTGAAGCCCGCCTTGGCTTCGGGTGCGATCCGCTGCATCGGCTCGACCACCTACAAGGAATATCGCCAGTTCTTCGAAAAGGATAGGGCCCTGGTCCGTCGCTTCCAGAAGATCGACGTCAACGAGCCGACCATTCCGGATGCCATCGAGATCGTCAAAGGCCTGCGGCCCTATTTCGAAGAGTTCCACAAGATCAAGTACACCGACGATGCTCTTAAGGCAGCGGTGGAACTGAGCGCGCGGTATATCAACGACCGCAAGCTGCCTGACAAGGCGATCGACGTGCTCGATGAAACTGGCGCTTCGCAGATGCTGGTGACCGAGGATCTGCGCAAGAAGATCATCGACGTGGAAGACATCGAAGCTACGATCGCGACCATTGCGCGCATCCCGCCAAAGACGGTGACCAAGTCCGATGCCGAACTGCTGTCCGGGCTCGAGCAGAGCCTCAAGACGGTGGTCTATGGCCAGGATCAGGCGATCATCGCGCTGACCTCCGCGATCAAGCTGGCCCGTGCTGGCCTGCGTGAACCCGAAAAGCCGATCGGCTCCTACCTGTTCACCGGCCCGACCGGCGTCGGCAAGACCGAAGTCGCCAAGCAACTTGCCGATACGCTCGGCGTGGAACTGCTGCGATTCGACATGTCCGAATACATGGAGCGGCATACCGTGTCGCGCCTGATCGGTGCCCCTCCGGGCTATGTCGGGTTTGACCAGGGCGGTTTGTTGACCGATGGCGTGGACCAGCATCCGCACTGCGTGGTGCTGCTCGACGAAATCGAGAAGGCGCATCCGGATCTCTACAACATCCTGTTGCAGGTGATGGACCACGGCAAGCTGACGGACCACAACGGCAAGTCTGTGGACTTCCGTAATGTGATCCTGATCATGACGTCCAATGTGGGCGCTCAGGAACTGGCGCGCAGCCCGATTGGCTTTGGCCGCAAGCGCGAACAGGGCGACGACGAAGAGGCGATCAACCGCACCTTCACGCCGGAATTCCGCAACCGCCTGGATGCGATCATCTCGTTTGCGCCGCTGCCACGCGAAGTGGTCCGTCGCGTTGTCGAGAAGTTCGTTCTCCAGCTCGAAGGCCAGCTGGCCGAACGTGGTGTCACGATCGTGCTGCAGCCTGAGGCCGCCGATTGGCTGGCCGAACGCGGCTATGATGAACGCATGGGTGCGCGCCCGCTGGGCCGCGTGATCCAGGAGCACATCAAGAAGCCTCTGGCCGACCAGGTGCTCTTTGGCGAACTCGTCAACGGCGGCACGGTGACCGTGGCCGTTGTTGGCGAAGGTCAGGACGCCAAGCTTGAACTGATCGCGGTTCCGCCGCGCCCAGCCAAGCCAAAGGCATTGCCGAAGCCGAAGAAGCCAAAGGCGACTGCTGATAAGGAATAAGAAGAAGGCCGGGAGTGATCCCGGCCTTCTTCTTTTGGAAAAGCGAGTGGTAATTGCATCAAAGCCACATCAGCAGCATCGGCCCGATCAGGATCAGTCCGATGGCGATAACAAATCGCAAATTGCCCAACTGACGCAGGCTCTGGATGCTGACGACGCTCGACAGCACGAGGAATGCTGCCAGCGCAATCAGCGCGGGGGTTAGCGCCTGAAAATTCAGGGCGGTCTTCTCGTTGAGCTGCAGGAAGATCATGTGCCCGCCAGCAAAGCCAAGCAGGGCCGTGATGACCACCGTCACCGCCTTGGAGGTGATTAGCAGCGCCATATCGACGGTCTGGCTGGTGATCAGCAGGGCCAAGCCCATCGCCGTGACATGCGCCGCAGCCAGCGTCGCAAACAACTGGGTATTGGCGAGCAACGGCACCATCTCGGGTGGCGCGGTGAGCGGGAGCGAGCCGATCATCGGCAGGTCGGCGCCATACTGGGACAGGCCGAAGATGACATAGAGCATCACCAGCGTCCCAAGAGCGAAAACCAGAACCGTGGCCGCGAGCACCTTGAGGAGATCGATGCTGTCCTGTGACACCGGAAGGGCTCGCTTTGATGGGAAAGGAATTTGGTATGCCGGGAGGGGGTCGAACCCTCGACCATTCGATTAAAAGTCGAATGCTCTACCACTGAGCTACCGGCACGTAACCAAAGCCGACGCCTGGAGCGTCGCGGCGGAACATAGCCAGCCAGCCTCCGCTGTCAACCGCTATTGCGCCGCAGGGGGTGTTTCGAGAGGTGTGCCGGTAAACGGCACGGGCATGCACGAGATAGACACACGCTCCAGCCTGCCGCACAGCGCTGTCGCTTCGGACAATTGATTGAGCGGCCCAACGATGATCCGCTTGTTTGCGCTGTCGGCTTCATCGGCCAGCAGCGGGCTGAGGCCGAACAGAAGCGGCCCAAGCTTCATGGACAAATCGCGCCAGGCACTTTCGGCCTGCTCGGGCGCGACCGGCGTGCCGAGAGCCACGCCGAACCCCATGGGCTCGGCTGGTGTCAGGGCTGCAACTTGGTTGGGTGGCGCGACGGGCAAAGGTTGTTGAACCGGCTGCTGCGCTTCGAGCATTGGCCGCTGGCGGATGGCAACGGATCCGCCCTCGGCTTCATAAACCAGTGCCTGATCCTGCCCGATGGAAGACGTTATCGTCGAGCGGTCGACCGCCGGGCCCTCCGGCAAACCCTCGAGAAGCCGTGGCAAGCTGACCTCGAGCGCGCCGACGCGTTGCACGACTTCGTTGGCTTGTTGTTCTTCCAGCGCAAAACGGGTCAGCAACTGGCCGTTCTCGCGTTTGAGCTCCAGCGACTGCTGGCGCAGATCAGCCACTTGCAGCCGCAACTGCTCGAGCGAAGCGCCTTCGATACGCGTACGGTGCAGACCACCCAGGATGCTAGACGGCACGATCGCAGAGATATTGGCGCCCATGACGGCGATGCCGCAGCTCACCAAGGCGACGATGCCCCAGACCGTTGCGTCCGATTGCCGAAACTGTTCCGATGCCCTGGCCACGCCGGCGTTCCCTCGCGTCGCATTCGAATCAAATAAACGACTAGATAGAACCATGCCGGTCAGATTAGGCATTCGCCAACTCTTACCTGCCATAAATCTGTGTAAATGGGCGCCGCTAAACGTGCCAACCGGAGAAGACCATGACTGAACTGCTGTCGATCATCCTTGCAGCGGGCGAAGGCACCCGCATGCGATCGGCAACGCCCAAGGTTTTGCATCCGGTTGGTGGATTGCCGATCGTAGCGCATGTGGCGCGGGCAGCGCGCGAGGCTGGCTCGACGAAGATCGCGCTGGTGACCGGTCCCAAGCATGATGCGATCCGGCAAACTATTAGCAAGATGCATTCGGACATCGTGCACTTTGAACAGAGCGAGGCCAAGGGAACGGCACATGCCGCGTCCATGGCGCGCGATCTGTTCAAGGATGCGACTGGCTATGTGACGGTCGTCTATGGCGATCACCCGCTGCTTCGGGGCGAGAATTTCCGTGTCGTGCTGGATCGGCTCGATGCCAGGCTGGACGTGGCGATTTTGGGGTTCGAGCCAAAGGACCCGACCGGCTATGGCCGCTTCATCACCGATGGCGAAACCTTGCTGGCGATCCGCGAGCATAAGGATGCATCGGAGGCCGAGCGGCAGATTGGGCTTTGCAACGCCTGTATTTTAGCGTTCCGCGCCGAAGTGTTCCGCGACCTGATCGATAAGGTCGAAACCAACAATGCGCAGGGCGAATACTATCTGACGGATCTGGTTGGTCTCGCCAACGCGGCGGGCAAGAAGGTCGGCTACGGCATAGCGCCCGAGAATGACGTCATGGGCGTCAATGATCGCTCGCAGTTGGCGCGAGCCGAAGCGCTGTTTCAGGAGGTCCGGCGCGAGGACTTCATGAAGGCGGGCGTGACGCTCAAGGATCCGGCCAGCGTCTGGTTTTCGTATGACACTCAAATTGCTCAGGACGTCACGATTGAGCCTAATGTGGTGTTCGGGCCGGGCGTGGTGATCGAAACCGGCGCTGTGATTCATGCCTTCAGCCACATCGAAGGGGCGCACATCGGGCGCAATGCTTCTGTTGGCCCATTTGCCCGCTTGCGGCCAGAGGCAAACTTGGCCGAAGGGGCCAAGGTTGGCAATTTCGTCGAGATCAAGAAGGCCGAGATCGGCAAGGGCGCCAAGGTGAGCCATCTGACCTATATTGGCGACGCCGACATCGGCGCGAACGTCAATGTCGGTGCAGGGGTGATCACGGTCAACTACGACGGCTACAACAAGCATCGCACGATTGTTGGCGACAATGCGTTTCTTGGCTCAAACAGCGCGCTCGTGGCACCGGTGATGATTGGCGAAGGGGCGTTAGTCGCGAGCGGCAGCGTCATCACCGAGGACGTGCCGCCGGACGCCGTGGCCTTTGGTCGGGCGCGGCAAGAGAACAAGCTGGGCTATGCGCCCAAGGTGCGCGAGCGGGCACTCGCCAAGAAAGCGTCAAAGGGAAAATAGCATGTGCGGCATTGTCGGAATTGTCGGGAGCGCACCGGTCGCCACGCGGCTTGTGGATGCGCTTAAGCGTTTGGAATATCGCGGCTATGACAGTGCCGGCGTTGCAACGCTCGAGGGCGGCGACATTGCGCGCAGACGGGCCGAGGGCAAGCTAGGCAATCTGGCGCAGAAGCTGAGCTTCGAGCCGCTCAGTGGGCAGATTGGGATTGGCCATACGCGCTGGGCGACCCATGGCGCGCCAACTGAGCAGAACGCGCATCCGCATGCCACTGAGCGCGTGGCCGTGGTTCATAACGGTATCATCGAGAATTTCCGCGAACTGCTCGCCGACCTCGCCAAGGATGACTATTTTCCAAAGACGCAGACCGACACAGAGTCCGTTGCGCTCTGGACCAGCCGGGAATTGGCCAATGGCGCTGATCCCGAGCTTGCGGTCGCGCGGACCTTAAAAAAGCTCAAGGGGGCCTTCGCGCTGGCGTTCCTTTTCAAGGGCGAAGATGGCCTCCTCATCGCAGCCCGCCACGGTGCGCCGCTTGCCATCGGCTATGGCACGACGGAAATGTATCTGGGCTCCGACGCCATGGCGCTGGCGCCGTTCACCTCGCGGCTGACCTACCTCGAAGACGGTGACTGGGCGGTGATTACGCCGAAGGGCGTGACCATCCGCGACGGCAAGGATGCCATCGTACAGCGCGAGCAGCAGGTGTCGCAGGCCTCGGCCTTGCTGGTCGACAAGGGCAATCACCGCCACTTTATGGCCAAGGAAATCTACGAGCAGCCCGAGACCATTTCGCACACCTTGAGCCATTACGTGGACATGGGTGCTGAAAAGGTCGCGATACGCGAAACCCTGCCGTTCGACTTTGCCGATTTGACCCGCCTGACGATCAGCGCCTGCGGCACCGCCTATCTGGCCGGCGCTGTAGCGAAATACTGGTTTGAACGCTATGCCCGGCTGCCCGTCGACATCGATGTGGCGTCTGAATTCCGCTATCGCGAGCCACCGCTGGAAAAAGGTGGCTTGTCGCTGTTCATCTCGCAATCGGGCGAAACCGCAGACACCCTTGCGGCGCTGCGCTATTGCGCCGGGCAAGGCCAGCATGTGGCTTCGCTGGTAAACACGCTGGAGTCGACGATCGCTCGGGAATCAAGCGTGGTGTTCCCCATTCTGTGCGGTCCTGAAATCGGCGTAGCGTCCACGAAGGCGTTGACGGCGCAACTGACGGCACTCGCCAGCCTTGCTATCGCGGCCGGTCGTGCGCGGGGCGTGCTGACGGTGGAGCAGGAGGCCGAGTTCGTGCGCTCGCTGGTGCATCTGCCGACGGCAGTATCGCAGGCGCTGAACACCGAATCCCAGATCATGGACATCGCCAAGCGCCTGAGTCGCGCCAAGGACGTGCTCTATCTAGGACGTGGGCCGATGTTCCCGATCGCCATGGAAGGCGCGCTGAAGCTCAAGGAAATCAGCTACATACACGCCGAAGGTTACGCGGCAGGTGAGCTCAAGCATGGTCCCATCGCCCTAGTGGATGAGGACATGCCGGTAATTGTCGTGGCGCCATCGGACGAGCTGGTCGACAAGACGCTGAGCAACATGCAGGAGGTTGCGGCACGCGGCGGCAAGATCATCCTCATCACCGACGCAGCGGGCGCTGGGACGGTGGGGCATGGCGTAGCCGATGTGATCGTCATCCCGCAGGTGTCGAGCTTTGTGGCGCCGATCTTGGCGTGTATTCCAGTGCAGTTGCTGGCCTATCATACGGCGGTGTTCATGGGCACGGACGTGGACCAGCCTCGTAATCTCGCTAAATCGGTGACGGTGGAGTAGGCTTTTTCTTTTGCCGAACACACAGCGCTGTCCTCGGACTTGATCCGAGGACCACTGGAAGCTTGTGCCTCGTTGAGGGCGGCCCTCGGATCAAGTCCGAGGGAAGTGCGTTGGGGGATACATCGTGCCTCAGCCCGCTCGGATCAGCGGGATGGCTAGATCTTTGCGGAACAAGTAGAGGGCTGTTCGTGCTGCCTCGCCTTCGGGGCCAGTGAGACCGGGATTGCGGGCGAGCAAATCCTTGGCGTCGTCGTGGGCGAAGTCGAGGAGGTGGCGGTGGACGTCCGGGACGGCGAGGCGGTAGCCGGGCATGCCGGATTGGCGGGTGCCGAGGACGTCGCCCTGGCCGCGCAGTTCGAGGTCGCGTTCAGCGATTTCGAAGCCGTCTTCGGTGGATTTGATGGTGTCGAGACGCGCCCTTGCGGTTTCGCTCAAGGGATCCTTGTAGAGCAGGAGGCACGCGGAGCGCTGCGAGCCGCGGCCGACGCGGCCCCGTAGCTGGTGCAATTGCGCCAGGCCGAAGCGCTCGGCATGTTCGATAATCATGATTGAGGCGTTGGGCACGTCGACGCCCACTTCGATGACGGTGGTGGCGACGAGGAGTTTAAGTTCGTTCGCCGAAAACCGCTGCATGACCTCCTGCTTGGCAGCGGCGCTCATGCGGCCGTGGACGAGGGCCACCTGGTCGCCGAATATCTTCTGCAGCTCCGCGAAACGATCTTCGGCGGCAACGACGTCGAGATGCTCACTTTCCTCCACCAACGGGCAGACCCAAAAGGCTTGGGCACCCTCATCGAGCCGGGCGCGAAGACGCGCGATGACGCGATCATAATCGCCAATGGAGAGCACCGCCGTGTCGATCGGCTGGCGACCACGGGGCTTCTCGCGCAGGATGCTGACTTCCATATCGCCGAAATGGGTGAGCACCAGGGTGCGGGGGATGGGCGTGGCTGTCATCACCAAGAGGTCGGTGTGCTTGCCTTTGTCGGACAGGGCAAGACGCTGATGGACGCCGAAACGGTGCTGCTCGTCGACAACAGTCAACCCGAGGTTGTGGAATTCAACGCCGGACTGGAACAGTGCGTGCGTACCCACAACAATAGTGGGCTCGCCGCTCACAATGCCGGCCAGCTTGGCGCGGCGCTCGGCGGCACCCATTTTGCCGGCGAGGAGTTCGCAGCCAAAGCCTGCCAGGTCGCAAAGCGGCTTTAGCGTCTTGAAGTGTTGTGCGGCGAGCAGCTCCGTCGGTGCCATGAGGGCAGACTGGGCGCCGCTTTCGGCCATAGCGGCCATCGCCATGAGGGCGACGACGGTCTTTCCCGCACCGACATCGCCTTGGAGCAGTCGTGACATGCGGTTTGGCGAGGCAAGGTCGGTGCGGATTTCGTCGACCGCCTTCTGCTGGCCTTCGGTGAGCGAGAAGGGCAGGGCATGCTTGACCCGCGCGGTGATCTCGCCGGTGAAGGCACGGGCTATGCCGCGGTCGGCGACCATGGTGGAGCGGATCAGTTGCAGGGTGAGCTGACCGGCGAAGTATTCGTCATAGGCAAGGCGCATGCGGGCAGGGGCCCATAGTTCGGCCTCCTCGGGCGAGGCTGGCAGGTGGACGGACTTCATGGCGTGGGCAAAGGTCGGCCACTTCCGCTGCTGCAGGGTGTGCTCACTGGCCCATTCGAGCAGCGGCGGAATGTTGTCGACGACTTGGCGTACCAGCTTGGAGAGTGCCTTGGAGCTCAGCCCTTGGGTGAGCGGATAAACCGGTTCGACCAGCGGCAGGGTGTCGAACTTGTCGGGCTCGACGATGTAGTCGGGGTGGGTGATCTGTTTTTCGCCGTTGAAGAACCCAATCTGGCCGGAAACGAAGCGCTCTTCGCCTTCGGGTAGCGCCCGCTCGACCCAGCCGCCTTGCGCGCGGAAGAACACGAGCTGCACGTCGCCGGTCTCGTCATGGGCAAAGACGCGGTGCGGAATGTGCGGCTTGCCTTTGGGAGGTGGCTGGTGCCGGTCGATGTGGAGCTTCAGCGTCACGATCTGGTTGAGATAAGCCTCGGCGATGCCGACCTGCCGACGCCGGTCCACGACCCCCGAAGGCATATGCATCAGGATGTCGAGCGCAATCGCTTCTTGTCCTTCAGGCGCGCCAAAGTAGCGCGTCAGCAAGGCGGCAAGCTTGTCACCCACACCCTTGATCGAGCGCAGGGAACGAAACAGCGGCGACAAGGATTCCGGGCGGGACACGAGGCGATTCTCCTTGGCAACCAAACTTGCACAGCCCGACGCCTACCGCCAACACGCTCCGTGAAGGGCTGACAAGCCGGTTCAATGTGGATAAAGCTTGCGTCCAAAGCGAGAACAAACGGGATCATGGTGTGTCAAATGACTGCCGGTGAAGACATTTCCATGCGCCGCAAGAAGCTGCGCTACCGTGCCTGGCACAGGGGGACGCGCGAAATGGATCTAGTTCTGGGGCCCTATGCGGATGCGCACACCGAAGCCATGGACGCTTCTGAGCTGGACCGGCTCGAAGTGCTGATGAGCGAAGAAGATCCGCCGCTTCTCAAATGGGTGATGGGGCAGGAAACGCCGCCCGATCACATCGATAAGGCGTTTTTGGCTGAAGTCATTGCTGATCATCAGGCGCGGGTGGGGAAATGAACGAGATCGTAGCCCAGCGCCCGACCCGCACCATCGCCAATGTACCTGATGGCATGCAGCCTATGGTGCTGGCGCAATTGATCCAGAAGCGGATCGAGGCTGCGCCTGATGATGCAGCGAGCATTGTCTTTGTGGCGCGCGATGGTCGGCGGTTACAGCGGATGGCCGAGATCCTGACGGCCATGTTGCCGGGGCACACGGTCCTCCAACTGCCCGCCTGGGACTGTTTGCCTTATGACCGCGTGTCCCCGAACAACGTAACCATTGCCGCGCGGATGAACACGCTGGCGGCGCTGACGAGCGGGACCAAAGGCGCTGTGGTGCTTACGGCGGTGAACGCCTTGATCCAGCGCCTGCCGCCGCGGAATGTGGTGGAGACCATGTCGTTTTCGGCCGCGACTGGCCGAGTGGTAGACAGCGAAAAGCTGATCGCTTGGGCGGCGAACAATGGCTATCTGCGCGTGCCGACCGTCCGGGAAAGCGGCGAGTATGCGGTGCGTGGCGGGCTGGTAGACCTTTATCCGGCGAGCGCCGAGGCCCCGCTACGGTTCGACTTTTTTGGCAGTCAGCTTGAGTCGATCCGGACTTTTGATCCCGATACGCAGCGCACCACGGGGCAGCTCAAGCGTGTCGACCTGACGCCGATGAGCGAGGTGGTGCTGACCGAGGAGACAATCCGGCGGTTCCGGCAACGGTACACGGCTGCCTTTGGTGGCAATACGGTGGACGACACGCTCTATGCTTCGGTGAGCGGTGGCTCGCGCTACTCGGGTACCGAGCACTGGCTGCCGTTCTTCTACGAGCATCTCGATACGCTGACGGCCTATGTTGGGGACGCGCCTTACGTGTTTGATGAGCAGGCGGCCGAGGCGTACTCGGACCGAGTGACGCAGATCCGCGACTATTACGAGGCACGCGAAGCGGCGCGGATGGCACCCAAGGTTTCAGGGGCAGGGGCGCCGTATAAGCCGGTTAAGCCTGAACTGCTTTACGCCGTTGACGAGCATCCTTACGCTCTGGCCGGGGCATCGGTGGTGCAGCTCAGCCAGTTCCTGGCGCCCGGCACCAAGGCGTCCGATGATGCGGGCGGGCAGATTGCGCCCAGCTTTGCCGCCGCGCGATTGGCGCAGGACACCAATTTGTTCCAGGCGGTTGTTGATCGACTGCTGGAAGAGCGCCGGCGCGGGCGGCGGGCGATTGTTGCGTGCTGGAGCACGGGCACGCGGGACCGCATGGTGCAGGTGCTCAAGGATCACGGCCTGACCAATCCGCGCCTGGCCGAAAACTGGCGTGATGCGGAAACCACGAGTGCCGCGACAACGTCGCTCGTGGTCCTGCCGCTCGAAACTGGCTTTGAAACCAAAGATCTGGTGGTCCTAAGCGAGCAGGACATTCTGGGCGAACGCATCCTGCGGCCGCAGCGCAAGAAGAAGGCGAGCGATGCGCTGACCGAGGCGGCGAGCCTCGCCGCGGGCGATCTGGTGGTCCACGTCGACCACGGTATCGGGCGTTTTTTGGGCCTCAAGGTGATCGAGGCTGGCGGAGCGCCGCATGAGTGCGTGGAGCTTGAATATGGTGGCGACACCAAGCTCTACCTGCCGGTCGAAAATATCGAACTGCTGACTCGCTATGGCTCGGACGAGGGCAATACGACGCTCGACAAGCTCGGTGGCGTTGCCTGGCAGGCCAAGAAGGGGCGCCTGAAGAAACGCATCCGCGAGATGGCGGAGCAGCTGATTAAGATCGCTGCAGCCCGCCTGCTGACGCGCGCCGATGTGGTGGAGATTAGTCCGGGCGCTTATGACGAGTTCGCGGCGCGGTTCCCTTACGAAGAGACCGAGGACCAGATGGCGGCCATCGAAGCGGTGTTCGATGATGTGACCTCCGGCCGCGTCATGGACCGGCTGGTGTGCGGCGACGTGGGTTTCGGCAAGACGGAAGTTGCCTTGCGTGCGGCGTTTGCGGTGGCGCTCAGCGGCAAGCAGGTTGCTGTGGTGGTGCCAACAACGTTGCTGTCGCGCCAGCACTTCAAGACCTTCTCCGAGCGCTTTGCGGGCCTTCCTGTCCGCGTGCGGCAGGCGTCGCGCATGGTGGGCTCGGCCGAGCTCAAGGCCACCAAGGAAGGCCTCGCTGACGGGCAGGTCGACATTGTTGTCGGCACACATGCTCTCCTGAGCAAGACCATCAAGTTCCGCGACCTCGGGCTTCTCATCATCGACGAGGAACAGCACTTCGGCGTGGGCCACAAGGAGCGCCTCAAGGAGCTCAAGGCCAATGTTCACGTGCTGACACTGACCGCAACGCCGATCCCGCGCACGCTGCAACTGGCGCTGACCGGCGTGCGCGACCTGTCGCTGCTGGCGACACCGCCAGTGGATCGCCTGGCGATCCGCACCTTCATCTCGCCGTTCGATCCACTCTCCATTCGCGAGGCGCTGCTGCGCGAAAAATACCGTGGCGGACAGAGCTTCTACGTGGTGCCGCGCATCAAGGACCAGCCCGACATCGCCGATTTCCTGCGCACGCAAGTGCCCGAGGTTTCCTATGTCGTGGCAAATGGCCAGATGGCCCCGGGCGAGCTCGACGACATCATGAACGCCTTCTATGACGGCAAGTTCGACGTGCTGGTGGCGACGACTATCGTGGAATCAGGCCTCGATATTCCTAATGCCAATACTTTGATCGTCCACCGAGCCGACAATTTCGGACTGGCGCAGCTCTATCAGATCCGTGGCCGCATTGGCCGAGCCAAGGCGCGAGCCTATGCGCTGTTCACGGTGCCGGCAGACAAGAAGCTGACCGACACGGCCGAGCGCCGGCTTGGCGTGCTGCAGTCGCTCGAAAGCCTTGGCGCCGGCTTCCAGCTGGCGAGCCACGATCTGGATATCCGTGGTGCAGGCAATCTGTTGGGCGACGAGCAGTCAGGCCACATCCGCGAAGTGGGTTACGAGCTTTACCAGTCCATGCTGGAAGAGGCCGTTGCCAACCTTAAAAATGGCGACGAGGACTACGAAGACAAAAACGATTGGAGCCCGCAGATTTCGCTGGGTATGCCGGTGATGATCCCGGAGCACTATGTGCCCGATTTGCAGCTGCGCATGCAGCTGTACCGGCGCTTGGGCGATCTCACCGACATCCGCGACATTGATGGGGCTGGCGCCGAACTGATCGACCGCTTCGGCCCGCTGCCAGAGGAAGTCGAGGCGCTGCTCAAGGTCATCCTGGTTAAGGCGCTTTGCCGCCAGGCCAATGTCGAGAAGGTGGATGCCGGTCCCAAAGGCGCGGTACTGACCTTGCGCAACAATGAGTTTCCCAATCCAGGTGCGCTTGTGCGGCTGGTCAGCGATCCAGCCAATCAAGTGCGGATCAAGCCCGATCAGAAACTCGTGTTCGCCCGCAACTGGCCAAAGGCAAATGACCGCCTCAAGGGGACTGCTGCGATCCTGTCCCGCCTAGCAAAACTGGCCGAAAATGCGGCTTGAGCACGGCTACGATAACCCTGCCTGCCATAATGCTTTGGCAAGATGTATCGGTCATGTTATTGCCCGATTTCAGCACTTGAAGGGCAGTTCAAAATCTTATGGTGGTATTGACCACCGGGACTGCCAAAGAAGCCAAGGATATTCTATGAACTTCAGGAAACCCCTCGTCGCCGGTTTAGCGGTGGCCGCGCTCATGCTGTCCCCGCTGTCGGCCTTTGCACAAGAAACTCCGACGCCGGAGGCTCCAGCCGCTGAGACCCCGGCAGCGCCGGCGCAAGGCGCTGCTGCTGCTTCGGCCAATCCAGGGCAGAACTGGCTCAAGGTTTGCGACCCGCTTCCTGATGGCCAGGAAGCCTGCATCATGCGCCAGGTGGTTTTGGCGAACGGCCAGTTCTTGGGATCGTTCCTGCTGCGTGACGATCCGGGTCAGGAATCGCGTTTGCTGGCCGTTGCGGCAGTGCCATTGGGCGTTTTGCTGCCATTTGGCCTAACTTGGCAGATCGACGGCTCCAAACCTGTACGTGTGCCCTATATGCTGTGCGACCCGACGTCTTGCGCGACACAGCTGGTGATCAATGAGCAATATGTTGACTCGCTCAAGAAGGGCAGCACGCTTAAGCTCACGGCCAAGAACCGCCAGAATGAAGACTTGACCATCGATATTACGCTGGCCGGTTTCACTGCAGCTTATGATGGTGACGCTTCGCTGACCTTCGATCAGTTCCGTCAGGAAACATCAGGCGAAAACGCCCTTGAGCAGGTGTTACAGGACCGAGCCGAAGAACTGCGCCGCCAGCTTGACAATGGCGAGGCTCCGGCTGAAGGCGAGGCCCCAGCCGCTGAAGCTCCTGCGGAACCGGCCGCTCAGTAAGGCAAGATGATAAACAGGCCCGGGAAACCGGGCCTTTTCTTTTTAGCGCTGCCCCATGCCCAGGGTAAATGCCTGGCGACGCAGTTCGGGCATCAGCTTCAAGGCCCATAGCCCTCCGGCTCGCATGACCTGAACCGGCAACATGTCCGCCAAGAGCGAGCGGAACAAAGCATCCACCATCGTGCCCGTTCGCGCCAGATCGCCCGCTCGCAGCGCGGCGTATTGGGTACTGACGCTGCTTGCCCAATTAGGCGCGATGCGATCAGTGCCTTCAAGCGCACTGGCAAGCTCTGCGACGTCGCGCAATCCAAGGTTTAGCCCTTGTGCCCCAATGGGCGGGAAAGCATGTGCGGCCTCGCCGACAAGCACCACGCCTTGGCTGCCCGCAGGGTTCACCGTAAGTGTGCTGAGCGGAAAAACAAAAGCGGGCGTCACCGGTCGAATGGCGCCGAACAGACGTTGCGATCGTTCCAGCAAAGTTGCGGCGAATGCCGGCTCAGCGCTGGCCTTGGCCGCCTCAAGCACAGCCAATTGATCGATCCAGACCAGATTGGCCTTGTTGCCGCCCGCAGGAACAAGCGTGAACGGCCCCTCTGGATAGTGAAACTCGATGGAAGTGGTGCCAAGGGGCCGGAACAGTTCAAGGTCACAGACCAAGGCTGCCTGCGTAAACTTTTGCTCCCGGACCGGAATGCCCGCTGCGGCGCGCACGGAGGAGTTCTTGCCATCGGCGCCGACGAGTAGCCTACCCGAGAGCGTCGATCCGTCGCTTAGCTCCAATCGATGGCCGTTTTCATCGATCACAATGGCGGATACCATCAGATCGCGTGCGCTTAGATTGTGCAGCGTTGCCGCTATGCTTTTGAATTGCTGGAGCAGACCCGCATTGGCAAAGTTCCAGCCAAATGCATCAAGACCAGCTTCCCGCGCATCGAAGACAGTCTCGGGGGCGCGGATAAGGCGCTGCGTTGCGTCGATGATCCGAATCTGAGTCAGCTTGTGTCCTAATAAATCCGGCTGCTCGATCATTGCCGAACTAAGAAGGAAATCGACGCTTGGCAGCATCAATGCGGACGTCCGCCGATCTGCCTGTCTTTCGGGCGCAAGATGAACGACATCGAGGCCTGCTTGCGCCAATGTGATAGCCGCAGCGGCACCCGTCAGCCCTCCACCGACAACAATCGCATCATGGCTGCTCATTGGCACAATCTCCGGCACTTATCTTGCTGTGGCTCAAGCGATCTCGCCGGCCGCTTCGATAAAAGGCTACCACTTGCCGGTGCTTGCAATCCAGTCGCGACCATCCACCACGGTGCCGCTGATCGCCGCAGCAAAGAAACTGCCGGGGAGGCTTTCCCAAGCGGGTCCCAGCGCATAAACAATTCGCAACAGACTCGCACCGGAGCTACACATGCTAGAGCTATTGTCCGATCCCAATGCCTGGATCGCCTTTGGAACCCTGACGGTCATGGAGATCGTGCTGGGGATCGACAATATCGTTTTCATTTCCGTTCTGGTATCCCGTCTTCCTAAGGAACAGGCAGACCGTGCGCGTCAGCTAGGCCTTGCGCTCGCGCTAATATTCCGCATCCTGCTTCTCCTGGTCATTAGTTGGATCATCAGCCTGACCCAGCCGGCCATATCGCTCTTTGGGCTCGACCTGTCCTGGAAAGACTTGATCCTGATCGCCGGCGGCGCCTTCCTGGTCTATAAGGCTACCCATGAAATGCATGCGGCCATCGAAGAGCCACATGAGACAGACGTGGCAGGCAAGGCCACGGCCTTGTTCGCTGCCGTGATCGGACAAATCATCGTCATCGACATGGTGTTCTCCATCGACTCCATCGTCACGGCTGTCGGTATGGCCGATGACGTCGAGGTCATGATCGCAGCAGTTATCGTTGCTGTCGGAGTGATGTTCGTGGCGTCCGGGCCAGTGGCCAAATTTGTTTCGGACCACCCGACCACCAAGATGTTGGCGCTAGCCTTCCTCCTGCTCATCGGTGTCTCGCTTGTAGCTGATGGCTTGGGCTTCCATATCCCCAAAGGCTACATTTACGCAGCCATGGCATTTTCGGTGCTGGTCGAAACCATCAACATCCTGGCGTCAAAGCGCAAGAAGGCGAGGGTAGGCGGCGGGCCCACTCCCGTGGCTCCGTTCACCGGCGCTACGGGTTCGGTGACGACCGCTGAAGCCGCGGTGGCGCGCTCGCGTCTCCGTTCCAAGACCAGTCCAGTTGCTCGCGCGCAAGCGCGGCCGAAATCAGCACCACGGAAACCCCGGCCATGACCAAAGCCATTGTCGTTCACCAAACCGGCGGACCAGAGCAACTGAGCTTTGAGGATCAACCGCTCGGAAGTCCCGGGCCGGGGCAGGTCGCACTTGGGCAGACCGCGATCGGTCTCAACTTCATCGACACTTACCAACGTTCCGGCCTTTATCCGGTGCAAACGCCTTTCGTGGCGGGCAATGAAGGTGTCGGCATCATCACTGCCGTCGGCGATGGGGTTCAAGACCTCAAGGTCGGCGATCGAGTGGCTTACCAAGGCCAGATCGGCGCCTACGCCACTGAACGGTTGGCCGCTGCAGACCGCATGGTTCCGGTACCGGACGGCATCGACGACCAAACCGCTGCAGCGATCATGCTCAAGGGGCTTACAGCCTATTATCTGCTCTTCAAGACCTGGCCGCTTGCAAAGGGCGAAACCATCCTCTGGCACGCTGCTGCAGGCGGCGTTGGCCTCCTTGCGACACAATGGGCGAAGGCCCTTGGCGCGACCGTCATCGGCACGGCGGGCAGCGAAGAAAAGCTAGAGCTGGCGCGAGCCCATGGTTGCGACCATGTGATCAACTACCGCACGGAAGATTTCGCCATGCGCGTCAAGGAGATCACAGCAGGCAAGGGCGTCGACGTCGTTTACGATGGCGTAGGCAAGGCTACGTTTGAGAAATCTCTCGATTGCCTGCGGCCACGCGGCCTCATGGTGAGCTTCGGCAACGCCTCGGGCGTCGTCAGCATTCCCGATATTACTGCGCTCTCGCGCAAGGGCTCGCTCTATGTGACGCGTCCAACCACCGCGCATTACCTCAGCACACGCGACGCGCTGCTCGAAGGGGCTGGCCTGCTGTTCGACGCGGTCCTGCGAGGCGACGTCAAAGTCATCGTCAACAGCACTTTCCCGTTGAACCAAGCTGCCGAAGCACACCGCGCTCTTGAGGGACGCGAGACAACCGGATCGGTGGTTCTGTTGCCTTAGCAGAGCTAGACAAAGCGCCACTCTGCCGCTAAAGCCGAGTCTACGGGTAGATGGCAGAGTGGTTGATTGCTCCGGTCTTGAAAACCGGCGAACGTGCAAGCGTTCCGGGGGTTCGAATCCCTCTCTACCCGCCACTCACCTAGCAGCGAACATTCTCTGAGCCGTAGGGCAGGGGTGAGAAACCCAGCTTCCATGCGCCTTTGCGGCTGGACCTGATGCCTGCTGATCTGGTCAAAAGTGCCTAAATGCACTCTCTGAGCCCATTGTTCTCCAAAGCTGGTGACTTCGGCATTTTAGTACACAGCTTTATTGCTTTTTGTTTTCAGCTGCTTAGGAGGCCGACTGGATTTGAGTTGGACGTACTAAACTTGGCTCGCGAGAGAACCCCCCATCGAATCGGTTGACCTATTCACAGACAGACCAGGCGAGCTAGCTGGCAAGTGCGCCTATGCACAACCAACAGCTGGAGAGTTGCTGTTTGGATCAGCTAGTGCTTTGCTGCGACACTACATCCCAACCTGGCTCACATGCCCAAACCTCAGAAGTCTCGTATCCATCATTGGTGGCCGGTTGGGTTGCAGATGCACTGGGCAGATCGCCGCGGCAATGTTTCCTCTATAAGCCCAGGCGGGGAATTAAAGCGCGGAAAGCTGTAAACCGGCAAGTGGCCAAGAAGCACCACGGTCACACAATACAGCTAAATGGCCCTTGGACGACCAACTTCGAGCCTGAATTCGAGGCTGCAGATAACAGGATCAATCACCTCCTGGCTCGATTGGAAAAGCTGCATGCCAAGGGCTCAACTTCGCGAGTTTTTGGCACTTCTGAAGCTGCTGAGCCGGCCAGACCGCAAGCTTATCGATAGCTGCAACTTCTATACTTTAGATGAGATGGACAGCGTGGCCCTGGCGCTGCTGCTCGTGTCTCTACTTTTGCGAAGCCCAGCCCGTCGGTTCACATTCGAAAGAACCGGCAGCAGTCTCGGTTTCGGCCCGAACGAAAATGTCGGCAAGGCAAACATACTGCAGTTTTACAGGATAGCTCGCGCGAGCGTCCAACGCAGCCAGGCGCGCGGTATCTCGTTCATCCTCATTCGCGCTCCCCTAAAAGGGTTTATCTTCGGCGACGGAATGCTGGATTGGATGACTGACAGTTTGGTTGGGGTGAACTTGCGAGGCAGAGCGCTTGTCCCCTTAACCCCTACGCTATGTATCTACATGTGCACGCCTGCCGAGCGTTACGGCAGCTGGAACTGTGCTTCCTTCTTTGCTGCACCCTGGATGGTCGATACCATCAACGGTCTTACGCAGGCCTATTCGAGGGATATTCTGTTCTTTAGGGGCAATCCTCCAAAGCTTACAGAAGACTTCAAGCGGGGTGAGTTCATGTCACACACTTTGCGAACAGACCATTTTGTCTCGCTGCTGGACGAAATAGCGGAGGGACGCCGTTGGGTTTGAGACTGAGCTGAGACGCCGATTGAACTTCCTCGAGTTGTGACCTGTTTGGAGCGGATTGCTCAGCTTTCTTCTGCGCCAATTCTCTGAAAAAGTGTCAGCTCGTGTTGGGCTATCTAACCGGGCCAACTTAGCTGCTCACGCCCTCAAACGACTTCTATGCGGCTGCCTCAGGCTTCGTTAGGTTCAATGCTCTCGACCGCCCGCTCCATAATGGCGACTTCGGTCTTGGCTTGGTTGTAACCGCTGGCTTGCCGACGTACGACTACAAACCCGTCCTGAGCCAAGTCAGCAGCGAGGGTGCTTAGGGAGCGCTCGTCTTCGACAATCGAGGCACGGCCAGAGCGAAAGGCGATCTTGTAAAGGTTCATGGTGTGCCTCGGTTTGCGGTGGCCGGCAGCAGTTAGCGTCTGCGTTTTCCAGACGATCGCTACAAAGAAAAGCGCCCTCCTCGTGTCACGGCGAGGGGGCGCAGGATGCATGGGACAAAGGCCTTTCACTCTGATTACGCTTGCGGAGGGGCATCGGCAATCATCGGCTTAAGGATTGGTTAACCCGAAGGGTGATCGTTCTATCTGCGCAAACGAGCGCTTAGTCCTCAGTTCACCTCAGCCTTGTTTTCGGCTACACCCTCATCGATCAGCTGTTCGATCTGTTCGAAGACGACGATGATGAGCAGTTCGCGCTCTGCGTCAGACTCACCGATCACTGCTGGCACCTTTAGCGTGAACTGCCGCAGGGCATGATCGCGACGGAGGGTGAAGCCGCAGCGGAACTCAATGAACCCCGCCTCGCTCCAGAGATCCACCAGGAAGGTCTCCAGGTAAGCCAGGTACTTGCGGGATAGCTCATCGCTTAGGCGATCAACCACCGCCTTCATAGGTGTCGGTGCATCCGACTTCTCCCCTTTATCAACCTGCAGCCCGGATGCCGTATCCTGATCAGAACAACAGGAGGCATTCAATGATGAGCGAAGCGAGGAAGATCACGGCGCAATATCTCAATGGACTGGCAGTGGCGATCCTGGCGACCTTTGGTGGGGCCCTGTTGGCTGGGAAAGCATCAGCGATGGCAGCAGCTCTGGCGGTACTCTCCAGCTTGCTTGTGCATCTGTGTGCGGTTTGGCTTGTTCGAACGGGGTAGGGCACTCAGAGGCTGCCGGAGTGGGCGACGACAGCGTTGCGCCCATTCCGGCCACTCGAGAACCGACAACCCTTTCCCCAAAGCGGACATGCTCCGTTCCAGCGCCAACTTCCGGAACTATGAAAATACACAATCGAGATGTTCGAAGTTTCTGCATGCGCTGATAGTATCAGCGCATGACTGATAAGAGAACAACACCGTCCGCCGAGGGTGAGGCAAACGCCATTGGCGGCTACTGGAAACAATACGAATATTCTGCGACGTGCATCTATCGCGCAATGCGCGAGGGATCGTTGGAGGGCCTCTGGATTTCAGACTTGGCGGCAGGGCTTTTCGACGACGTCGTCATTGAAACGAGCGAGCACGTCGTTGCAGTTCAGGTTAAGAGCACGAGGGCAAGCAAGTACATCAATCTGGCGACAGAACTTACCCCCACGTTCGTGCATAAGCTGGCAGAGAGTTGGGTAAGCCTGCGGCTCAAGCACCCTGATCGGACCCTTCGCGTCCGTTATGTGTTTCCTGCGCTTTTCAGCGATCAGGACACCGCTCTGAGCAGCCTAACGTCTGATGGCCGAAAAGACAGCGCCGCGTTTGCCGAATTTGTCTCAGGTAGGATCGATCCCGCATCTGCCGCTAGCTCAATTTGGGCAGACAAATTCGAGAAGTTGGAGCGCGCATCAGGCTTATCGAGTGATGACTTCTGGCGTTTTATGGCTGCGCTTGAGTTACGCGACGAACGTGAGCTTCTGAAAAATCGCATCGAGAACTTTGAGCCGAGCGAAGCGGATCGCGTGACCGCAATTCGTAATCTGCTGCCGACATTGGTAGCGGACCCAGGCTCCCGTCGGCGCTGGATGGACAGTGAGTTGGTGAAGCGCCTTGGCTGGACACACCGACTTATTCTTCGAAACGTCCATGAGTTTCCGGTGCCGGAGGATTACCAGGGCAACCCGGCGACAGAGGCCGCGCTAGAAAGAGCACTGACGTTGCACGCGAGCGGATATATCGCGCTCGTGGGCCCGCCCGGGACGGGCAAGTCCACCCTTCTGCAACGAACGATCCACTCCACGCCGCAGCTCGGCGTATCCAGGTATTTGGCGTTTCACCCCGACACCCGCAATGGGCTAGGCCGGGCTGAAGCGAGCGCCTTCCTCAATGACATCGTAGGAGAATTGAGAACTCTCGGCCTCGGAGGGTCGCTGTATTACATCGACAACATCACGGCAGTCCGAACCGAGCTTCAAAAGCAGCTTAATGAAGCCAGCCGACGATACAAGGAGACGGGCAAGAGGACCTTGATCCTCGTCGACGGCCTCGATCACGTAACTCGGGAAGAAACTCCACTCTCCAGCTTTCTTCCTGAATTACCGGCTGCGAGCTCAGTGCCTGAGGGAGTTATTTTCCTCTTGGGGACTCAGCATTTGGAGCTGGAGGGTCTGCATCCAACGATCATCCAACAAGTGCGGGAATCCAACCGGACGATCGACATTCAGCCACTTCCTCGGGCGGCAATCTTTGAAATGGCTCGGATTGCGGAACTGCCAGGCTACGTGGATCGCTCAGCTTTGTTCGATGCGTCTCGGGGACATCCATTAGTGGCCCGATATTTGGTGCAGGCGCTGAAAAAGGCGCCCGACGAACGCGAAGTGTCGCGTATTCTTTCGCTTGAAGGCGGGCTCGGTGAGACGACCGAGCAAATCTACGAGCGGGTCTGGCAAAAGCTGGATGCATCGCTGGGTGCGAGGCATGCGTTAGGGCTGCTGGGTCGGGCCGAGGGGAGTATCACACCGGAACAACTGGCGAGCCTAACGTCTGACGCAGATGTTGAGGAGATGCTGGCAAAGGCGGAGTTCCTCCTATCGATGCCGTCCGAGGGTCGGCTGTCCATGTTTCACAACAGCTTCCGGCTTTTTGTGGCAAGGGAAACCTCGAGAAAATTCGGCCGACACAACGAGGCCTTGGAACAGGCTTTCTACACTGAGCTGGCCAGAATAGCCGCCGATGCGCCAATTGAAGATCCTCAGCATTGGATGGAGTTGCGCTATCACGCACGCGGGAAGAACGCCGCGGAAGTCCTTCGGATCGGCAAGGCGGATTATTTCCGCCGTTCGCTCGCTCGCTTTCGTCCCTCAAGTGATGTGATCAGCGATCTGCGTTTCACGTTCGCGGCGGTAAAGCTCACACGCGACCGGGTGCTCCTTCTTGAGAAACTGCTCATCGGAAAGGAAATCGACTACCGCCTTGAAGCGGTTTCAAATCTAGACTTGGTCGAGCTCTTCATGGACCTTGGCGACTACGATTTGGCGCTGAAGCATGCACTGGCTGGTGAAGGCGGGGACACTGGTTGGGTGGCCCTGATCGACGAGCTTTGGAAAAGCGGTCACCGTGAACTTGCCCGGCAGGTTTTCGAGATGAACGAGCCTCTGGACGTGATCATGGGTGACGGAACCTATGATCCGTCAAATGACCGAACGGCGGCCGAGAGTTGGGCTAGGTCTGCACATCGTTTCAGACCGCATGATAAGCTAATTGAACTCGCGAACAGCATAACGCCGTCCCACGGGCTAGACGATCAAGAGACCTTCCGGCGTAGGCTTCGCTACAAGCTGACGCAGGGAATTGTTGGCGACGACCCTGATGCCGACATTCGCTCTCTGTGCGGGCGGTTCGACCTTGGTGAGCAGGAATACATACAGCTAACTATCGAGAAGTCCGAGGTGTTTGCAGTCCGTGATCTGCATGAAAAATCGATCGCCGCGCTGACAGAGGCTTCGGAATTGCCTGAGCTTGCATCGCTGCATCCATCATGGCGGCGGTTCGCCGCCAGATTAGCGTGGCGAGCGCGCGATCAAGACCTCGCTCTGACCTTTACGAGCACTCTGACCATTCCTAGGCTCGAAAGAGTCCTCGGGGACAGCATCGGTGAGGGATCGGACGCATCGGTGGAGGAAGTGTACGAGACCGCTCTTCTAAGTGAACTCACGGGCGCTAAACTTCCTGAAGAAGCCATAACGGCACGGAATGAGCGTAGCGCGATACTCACTAGGTTTCATGAGAAGCTGATCGCTCTCGCCAAGGTCAGAGCGTCAGCTGAGCGTGGCGCCGAAGTAGACGTGCCAAGCTTAAGGGCACTAGTCCTATTCTTCGCGCGAGCGCGCCCTGAGCCTGGAGACTTTGGCTCCTACAAGTTTTTTGGCGCCTTCGGATGGCTGGGACGGACTCTGGCACGGGCGTTTGTACGGCTCCCCACTGAGATGGGCAAAAGCCTGATCGAATACACCGACGGGTTGGTCAGGCAGGAGGAGACCAACTTTTTCAACAACTCGGCTTTTCAGACCTCTTTTGCGCAAACGCTTTATCGGCACGACAAGGATCAGAACGCTGCGGCGGCGCGGCTCAAGCATGCAGAAGACAATCTCGATCCGGCGAGAACGCCCCACGAGGTAGTCGATGCCAAGGCTGAATTTGCGAGAGCCTACGCATCGGTAGGGCTTAGTGAGGAGGCCTGGCGATCACTAGACGCCATGCACGCTGACACGTTCGGTTACTGGTTACGAGCGAAGAAGGAACCTCAATACACGTTCTGGACATGGGCGTTTCTCAACGCGTGCCGCGATGCAACGCCCGAAAGCATTGTCGAATTCTCCGCCGTATTCGCAAGGTTTGTCCTTGGGATGGATCACACCGAAGGTGACGGCACGGCCGTTCGCGTTCTTCCTAAGCTGATGGAAGGCGCTGTGGGCGCCCCTCCGATCGCGGCCGCAATTTTCAGGCGCTTGGTGGATAGCGATCTGGTCAGTTGGGAAAGCCTCACTGGCATAACCATTACCGCCCTAGCGAAGCGTCATCTTGAGCTTGGGACGATGCTCGTGGCGTGCGTCGGGAGGCTTGAGTGCCCGTTCTTATTCGGCGTAGCGCCGGAGAGCGTAACTTCGGTGCTCACCGCCGTCCCATCTGAACGGCGCTTGGAGGCAGCGCATGATCTCGCGCGCGACATGGCTATCTTCACGCCAGTCACTGTCCGGGCAGAAATGCTGGAAGCCATCGTTGAGGTGGTGCCTGCGGCTGAGGATATGGTTCGACCTCTTGTGGAGATAGCAAATGCCACAAGGCAATCACTGTCTCTTCAGGATAAACCGGCTGAGTCGGAAAGCGGCACCAGTCTAGACATTGAGGCAGATAGTCTCGCCGATCTCCTGACCAAAGGCGACGGTCGATCCGATTACGGAACCGGGGCCGACTACAGCTTCTGTCGCGCGGCTCAGGGATTGGTGCCGACAAGTTCGAAGGATGAGATCGAAACATTCTTGGCTGCGCGACCAGTAGTCGAAAGGGACGTAAAACTGGTGGCAGCAATCGCCACACGTCTGCTTGAGCTGGGTGAACGCGAGGCCGCTCTGCTTACGTTTGCTAAGGCGGAGGCGGAGGCGTACTCCGGTCATTGGTCCGCATTCATGGGCGGCGAAAAGCTTGCCGTACAGAAGCTCCGAAACGAACTTTATGGTGCAGTTGGGCGCGAGGCAGGCTTTGATCGACTGATTGACGAGTTGGCGAGTGGGCAGACCTCAGCGAGCTCGCTGTTCCTGAACCTAGATGACGTACTCGAACTCATCACAGTTGAGATGCCGTCCGAAGGATGGTGGCGCGCCACCCAAGTGCATCTTCAGAGCTACCGCGAGTATGCCCTAGCCGACGAGGTAGTTTCCGCAGGCGACGTAACATCTGGCGTCGAGCTAATCGCGCTCCTCGTCGCTACGTCATTCGAGACCGACTGCTCAAAGCTAGTCGAACACGCTCGATCCGTGGCCGCATCATGCTCCGCAGATAATCACGGAGCGAGGTTTGTCGAGAAGCTGTTCGAACTCGTGAAGCGTCATCCGAACGGCGAGCGCGAGTGCGTCGCACTTCTCCGCGGCATGGTGAACAACGAATCCTTGCGAGAATTCGTCCGGCGCGAAGCCAACCTTGCGCTGAAATCTGCAGACTATGTTGTGTCAGGAGTTGGCGAGCTGATCCTCATGCGACTTGGAGATGATGTTGACGAGTTGGAGCCTTCGCCACTGCCCGCGTTCTACAACATCATCTCTGTTCCCTCGCCGCGAGACGAGGATTTCGAAATGCCCTCGGGACTGAATCCGGGTGAACGGCCTATGTGGTCAGACGACCCTTGGACTTGGACCACAATGCTGCGCCGTCCCCTACGCCTGCTCGCACGCGCGAGCGGGATTTCCGTAGGCACACTCCGTAGGCGCTGCGCAGACCTGATGCGCCAAGAGGGCGGCAGAGGTGCATTTGGACCGGAGGTTGAAGAGCGTGTGGTGTCTAGACTGCGGCGCCTGCGGCTTAGGATGCCCTACCATCGACAATTGCCGATGGCGGCGCTGAGGGCATATGGGCGCGTGTTGCAGGAGCTAGCGCTTGCTGATGCCTTTGATCAGCGCGTTATGCCGATGATGTGGGATGAGGTTGGCGGGCCAACTTTGAGCGGCGTCGTACTCGCGATCCAAGCTCGACAGGAATGGTGGCAGTCGCCGATACTGCCTCAACGCCAGTACGGTGGGCTTGAGAAAGAACAGTGGCTCGAGGGGACCGACGGGCTGCATTCGCAATTGCTGCCTAACCACCACCTCCTAGCCGAGCACAGCACTGTCAAAGTTAGTTTGTGGGGCGACGTTGCCGAATACACGCGGACCGTCCTACCCGCGGGAGCCGACTTGGAACGAGCGATCTGGGGTTTGCCAACATTGGTCTCGATGGACGAACTACACCCCGCCTATGCGGCGTCAGATAGCCAATTGGTGTGCCATGTTCCCAAGGACAACTTCGGCGATGTCAACCGAAGCGTGGTTACGATCTGTCCATTCGTCATGGATCGTATGGGTTGGGAACGGATGGAAAATGATCCGCTGACAATCGTGGACAATGACGGCATTGAGGTCGCGCGGACAATCCTCTGGGATGACGGCACAGACATTTCGTTGGGTCGCGAAGAGCGCATGTTCGCAAGTGGGCAAGCATTACTGGTCACAACTGCCGCGCGCAGTCAGCTTGAGCACGTGTATGGCAGACTTAACAATGCGGTGCGCCTCACGCGGGGATTGGACGGTGAGTCCGGGAGGTCCGAGTCGCGTTCACTTACGGCTCCCTGATGGGGTCCCTCAGCAAACTTTATAGGCACAGGGACAAGTCCCTGCTCGCTGTCCAGCGAGCGAGGTCCCTGATCGAGTGCTTGGCAAGGGGAGAGCAAAAGTGACAGTGCGCGAGGTCGAGCGGCACGAGGGTCATCATGGGGGCCTGAGAAGATCGTACTCTGCAAGGCGGCGATCAACCTGGCGGCGGGTTGATGATGCCCATATGGCTCGATGTGGACGCGCGTCACCGCGGGGGGATGGATCGTGCGGGCACCGCCCTTGCCAAGATTGTGCGGCGTCGAAGGCGTGCCGCGAAGCGGCGGTGTTACACACATCTTGAGCATCGCGCGAAGCGCATGGTCTACGCTACTAACTCACCCGACCTAAGACTGCGTCGATCACCTTCCGCACCGAAGGTACGATCACCTCGTCCCCCCACTTCCGATGGATACGTTCAGGGGCATTCCGCCGGATTCATGTCTGCTGCGGGCGAATGTGCGCAAAAAGCCGACGGGCCGGTCGCGGCCCAACTTCGCTCTCGGCGACCGAGGTCATCTTGCCAGCCGGCATCCGCTGAGTGTCCGACGATGTACGGGTATGCAAAATCGCCCCTGAGGAGAACAGCGAGGGTTCTGGGGAAAGCTAGTGCGGCTCTAAAGCCCGTAACTCTGTCTTCGCATTACCGCTGCCATGCAGCCTGCTTTTGCAGGAACCCTCATGAGCGTTACCCGCCTTACCCGCCCTGATCTGAGCCTTGAAGAGGTGAGGTCAGGGCTGCCTGTTCGCGACACGCCATATTACCACCTGATTGGCTTTGGCCGGCACGTTGGCCTCCGACGATCTCCAGACGGAGACTTTTGGGTTGCTCGTGTTCGCACCAGGGCAGGTGGCTATTACCGGCGGCGCCTAGGCCCAGCCTGCGACAGCAATGGCTCCGGGCTGACATATTGCGATGCGGTGGCTGCTGCTCGGCAGTGGTTTTCCCGCCCCGCCGTTCACGCCCATGCAGCGGACGAAAAGCGCATTGGGGTTCGACAAGAGCTTGTGGTGTGCCCTGTTCCTGGGCCGTATAGCGTAGCTCATGCGTTAAGTGACTACGTGGAGTGGAAGCGGCTGGCCGCTGCCAAGAGCCATTTCGAGACAAATCTCTCTCTGATCAATCACCACATCATCCCTCGTTTGGCGCATGTACTCGTCGCGGAATTCACCGGCGAGCACCTCCGCCGGTTTGTCAAAGAGGTACTGGAAACTCCGCCAAAGCGGGGCAATCAGGCACTGGGCAAAAAGCGCAGCATCGATAGCCTTGATGAGGAGCAGGTGCGAAAGCGCAAGAAAACTATTAACACGTTGATTGGCATCCTCCGCGTCGCTTTCCAGATGGCTTGGGAAAGTGGCAAGGTCGAGAACGATCGATCCTGGCGCTGTCTGAGGCGCATCCCTGCAGTGGATCGGCCTCGAATTCTTCATCTGTCTAGACCCGAATGCCGAGTCCTTCTAACGGAGTGCCGGCCGGACGTAGCTCGATTAGTTCTCGGCGCCCTTTACACAGGGTGCCGCGCCACAGAACTGCTGCGTCTGCGCTGCGGAGACGTTGGGCGTGACGGCTACGGGATCTATGTGGCGCCACTTAAGACCTATAAGCCGCGCTTCGTGTTCTTGCCCGATGAGGCCATGGCCTGGTTTCTGGATCTCACTAAAGATCGCAAGCGATCAGACCTGGTGTTCATTCGCGACAGCGGCAAACCCTGGTTTGGAAACTACAAGCACTTGTTCAAAGCCGCTGTGCGCGCAGCAGCATTGCCGGAAGAGTTTACCTTTCATGGCTTGCGTCACACCTATGCGAGCCAACTCATTCAGGCCGGAGCAACTGTCTACGCTGTAGCTGAGCAGCTCGGTCATGCTGATCCAACAACTGTTTTGAGGACCTATGGTCACCTTTCGCCACAGATCCGGGAGTCCGAAGTACGGCAGCGGTTCACCATGGTGAGCCCTGAAAACGCGCAAGCGGCTAACAGCCTTCGGGACGAGCTCCGTACATGGCGCGGTAGTCTTCATGGGGGTGACTGGCGGGAATATGCAAAGATCTCAGATGTAAAGGAGTGCGAAGTTGAGCCAGGCGCCTAACCTCTTAAGCCGGGCCACTGCTCGTGCCACAGATCAGTTCCCAGCGAGAGTAAGTTGGGGAGGAGCAAGTCATTCTGACGGCCCTCTAGAACAGCCGTAACGATCTCTGGCGCCAGCAGTGTCAGCCTGAGCACCCGACTGACGTAGGACCTGTTGATGTTTTCGGCGTCGGCCATCTCAGCCACAGTGGCGAAAGCACCTGACTCCAGCAGCCTGCGCCAGCGGAAAGCTCGAGCCAGTGCCTTGACCAGCGTGTTGTCGATCCGCGGCCGGGCAGGGACGGTGATCTCCTCGCCTGCAGGTGACAGCACCAGCTTGCGTCCGCCACGCTTGCGGATGGTCAGCGGCACGGCAACGGTGAGGGTGCCCTGGTGTGTGGGCTTCGTACTCATGCCGCCTCCGGCTCCTTGCTGTTGATCGGCAGCTCCTTCGTAAGGCCACTTAGCCCCTCGCTCCTGATCCTGATCGTTGCGCCTTCAGTGCTGAGGTCCACGCGTTCGATCAGCAGCTGAATAATGCGCGCCTGCTCAGCCGGGAACAGCTCATCCCAAAGGCTGTCGAACTGCTGCAGGGCTCGCCTGACCTCCTCATCGGTGACGGTGCTGTCTTGCTGCCGTACCGCTGCTGCCGTCCTGGCGATGATCTCTGGTGACCTGAGCGCCACCCGTAACTGATCGATCACCGCTCCCTCGATCTCACCGGCTGCAATCCTGCGGATGGGGCAGGTGTCTGGTCCAACCTTTAGCACTGACATGTTGACATAGTACCGGTAGAGCTTGCCCCGTCGTCTGGTGTGCGTGGGGGTCATGGCCATGCCATTGGGTGCATAGAGCAGGCCCTTGAGCAGAGCCGGGGTCTGTGCCCGTGTCTTGCAGGCACGGCTCCGTGGACCCTCAGCTATGATGGCATGCACCTTATCCCAGAGCTCACGGGAGATGATGGCTTCGTGCTCGCCAGAATAGGCAGTGCCTTTGTGGACGGCGTCACCCACATAGATGTGGTTGTTGATGAGTTTGTAGAGCCAGCCCTTGTCGATCGGCTTGCCTGAGCGGGTGCGGATGTCTTGGTCCTGGAGCTCCTTGGCGAGCAAGGTGGCGGAACCGAGTTTGAGAAACCGCTCGAAGATGGATAGGACGATCTGTGCCTCCTGCTTCTCGATGTAGAGCTTGCGGGCGTCCACCCTGTAGCCAAACGGTACCCAGCCACCCATCCACATGCCCTTCTTGCGTGAGGCTAGGACCTTATCCCTGACGCGCTCGCCAATGACCTCACGTTCGAACTGAGCAAAGGAAAGGAGGATGTTGAGCGTCAGCCGTCCCATGGAGGTGGTGGTGTTGAAGGACTGGGTGACAGACACAAAGGTCACCCCATGCTTGTCGAACACATCAACCAGCTTGGAGAAGTCCATCAGCGATCGGGAGAGCCGATCGATCTTGTAGACGACCACAACATCCACCAGGCCATCTTCGATGTCGGCCATCAGCCGCTTGAGAGCAGGGCGCTCAAGATTGCCGCCAGAGAATCCGCCATCATCATAGTCGTCCCGCACCGGGATCCAGCCCTCAGGCTTCTGGCTGGTGATGTATGCGTGACAAGCCTCCCGCTGCGCATCGAGGGAGTTGAAGGCCATGTCCAGACCTTCCTCGGAAGACTTGCGGGTGTAGACAGCACACCGAAGCCGCCGCACAGGCGCTACACCCTCCCTCATGGCTTGCTCCTCTGGTTCTTGAGGCCAAAGAAGGTCCAGCCATTCCAGCGTGTGCCGGTGATGCGGCGGGCTATGGCAGAGAGGGACGTGTAGGGCACGCCGAGGTAGTCAAAGCCCTTGTCGGTGACAGTGACGGTATGCTCGACGCCTTGCCATTCCCGCAGCAGTCGAGTGCCGGCAATAGGCAGAAGATTGGCTGAGCGCTTCCTGACCTCAGCCCGACCACCATCCAGCTCCTCGCCGAGCTGTTCCAGGCGCCGGATGGTCTCAGGCTTGAGCCCACCATAGACCAGTTCCTGAATGCGGTAGGTGAGGCGGCTCTCGAGGAACTTGCGGTTGTAAGGCGATGGCTCTGTGCCGAACAGGGTGCGCCACTTGGTCTTGAGCTCTACAATACCGAGAGTCTTGAGCTCAGTGATCTGGCGCAGCACGCTCTCATGCTGGTCGTCAATGTTGGTTTTGGTCTTTGTCGCAGGTGCACTCATGCATGGGCTCTGGATTTGTGGTCCGGCACACACATGCGTGGTGTGGCAGAGCTATCCAGCAAGCATTCTGCTGACTGGGGAGAGAGTTCGGTTGACTGTGCGGCTCGCAGGCGGTTGAGGCCCAACGACAAGATCTCTGCAACTTCTGCGATCCGCTCGTGGACTGTCATTTCGTTGGGATGCAGTGGGTTCATCTGGTGCTTCCTGTTGGAAGCACGGTGCCGCTCGCCAGCGACAGACACAAACTAAATCAGGTACTTAGCGAAGGCGTGCGGCTACAAAAGTGGTATTACTAGATCGCGTGCAGTTCTGGGTAGACTTGCGCGATGTTCCTATTTTGTTCTAATATGCGTGACCATGTTGAGCGTGGGTGCGTAGTGTTGCGAAAAAGAAAATTAGTTCATCTAACCTGCGGGGACAGCCTCGCAGTGTTCACGCACTACTCTATCGGCTTAGACGATCGAGAGTGGCTGGAAGCGCACGCTGCAGATGGAGAACTCCCGACCGCCGCCGACATCGATGATCCACGTCGACTCCGACACCTCGCGTGGCGAAAGAGCAGGCACCCGTGGGAGCAATTGGTTCTGAAGCAACTGAGGTCCGGAGAGCTGGTGTCCACAGGCTATCAACTCCCGATTGCTACAGACGCGAAGCGGCAAAGCATCGCGCGACAGCTTTGGGAGTTTTTAGAGCCCGACTTCAGGAATTCCACTGCACAGGGTGAGGGAATCAAAATCGTACGTATAGAGGTGATGGATGCTCCATTGCCCGGGAGTGTTCCTTACGTCCCTCGAGTGGATCGGACACCGGAGCAGCTTGTCGAACTTACAGACGACGACATGGCGCTTACGATCAATGGCGAACGTTTCCTCTTCCGAGGATCGGGTCACCGACGGGTGATCCGAAGACTCTACGATGCCTATAAGGCTGGCTCGCCTGAGTTGACCCAGGTACTCACGAGGAAAAGCGGAGTAGCGCAAGGATCCATTGCTCAGGTCTTTCGAGGCTACCCACAGTGGGCCAGATTGCGTCTTCACATCCGCTCTGAGAATGGCTTTTGTTTCCTAGAGCCTAGATTGCATTAAGCTATTTTCTGCTCCTACCACTCTCCTACTAAACAGCCACTTTTTCTCCTAGGCCTTCCGGTTCGAAAGTTTCCCCAGGTTCAATCCCAATCCTGAGGAAACAAACATGACTACCCAGCACTTTGACCAACGCCAGCTCGCCCGCCGCTGGAACATCAGCCCACGTACACTGGAGCGGTGGCGTTGGCAGAACGATGGCCCTAGCTACCTGAAGGTTGGTGGCCGTGTCTGTTACCGCCTTGAAGATGTCGAAGCCTACGAAGCAGCAAGACTCCACGAACTCAAGGTGGCGTCCAGCTCTGCTACCAAAGGTGCCCGCCATGACTGAGCGTCAGCGGCTCCCAAACCGCCGTCCATGTTCAACCTTGGTGTTCCGACATAATGGCAGCAGGTATAATCTAACCATCGGCTTTTATAACGATGGCGAAATTGGCGAGACCTTCATCGACGGTCCGCGGATCGGCAGCGAAATGGCACACTTGGTCCATGACGCCGCTGTGCTGATCTCTATTGCCGTACAGTATCAAGTACCGGTGGAGGTGATACGCGGAGCAGTAGGGCGCACAGAGGTCACAGGCACAGCACACAGCATCGCCGGGGCCGTTCTTGACCTTATAGTTGGGGAGGGCAGCCAATGACGGAAATGCATCACGCCCTGATCGCCGCGCGAGCTGAATTCTACGAACGCGCACAACCAACGCCTGAGTTCCTGAAGTACGTCGGTCGCAACGGTCTTGAACTTGACCGTATCCGTGGCTTCGCTGGAGCGACCGGCATCCTGGCAATTGTTGACTGCGGAGGAGGGCGCTTCGACTTTGAGGCACCTGGTGAGATGATTCAGGCTTTCATCTGTGAAGCCTACGCAGAAGACGGGGAGTCGGTCATCGACCTCGTAGCTTGGCCGCCCGATCGGCCCAAACACGTCATGACAATGTTTGGCCGGGCGCCGCTGCTCGGTCTATGGGAGGCGATGAACCCGGCCACGTACTACGGAGGCAAGCCGCTGCAGATGCACCGGACTCCTATAGAGTGGCTGCAGTCGGGCTGCCGTGGTGCAGTTATAGTTCGACCTACATTGGCTGCTCGGTTGCTGTTCGACATCGACGGCGCCATTGCCGGTCGCGATCGGCAGCATGCCCGCGAGCTCCTCGGCCTGCTACGCACTGTAGTCAGCGCTGACAAGGTCGTGTGGCCTGAGGACCAGACGAGGGTAGCATGAGACCGGACCCATCTGGATACGGCACGTTCCTGCCTTTGCAGAGCCGCATGGATGTGAGGTCCATGTTGGGCGAGATCGAGTGGCTGGCGGAGCTCAAGCCGGCCCTCGATCAGGCCTACATGATCAAAGGCTTGCTCGATCATGGAGCCATGTCGGTGCTGTACGGTCCTTCCAACTCGGGCAAGACGTTCTTTGCATTGGACGTGGCGTTCCACATCGCAGCGGCTCGGCAGCGGCAAGGGCGCCGGGTGCATGCTGGTACGGTGCTCTACCTGGCAGCCGAGGGCGGAAACGGCATTGCCAACCGCATGGTGGCTTTGCGCGAACGCACCGGTTTAACCGAGGTGCCGCTGGCACTCAGGCGGGCTGGCCTGGACCTGCTCAAGCCGGAGGCGGATTTGCCACGGCTTGTTCAACTGGCAGATGAGATCGGCATTGATACACCGCTCAACATGATTGTTGTCGATACGCTGTCGCGCGTCATTGCCGGCGGTGATGAAAACGGTCCTGTCGACATGACAGCCTTTGTTCGAAACGTAGACGAGCTTCGGCAAAAAACTGGCGCTCACGTCATGGTGGTTCATCATACCGGCAAGGATGTGGCTCGAGGCGCGCGGGGCCACAACTCTTTGCGTGCGGCGACCGACACCGAAATAGAGATCCAGATCGACGAGGACGGTGGCCGATCCGCTGTCGTCACCAAGCAGCGGGACCACCCTGGTGGTGAAACCTTCTGCTTTGCCCTGGACCCCGTACCGCTCGGCAAAGATCAGGATGGCGATCCGGTCAGCAGCTGCGTGGTGATCTACATCGAACCAAAGCAGAGCCCGGACGGTACGCCGCCCACAGATGTCTGCCGAAAGATGCTCAAAGCGATCGATGAAGGCTGGGAAAGCAAGAACCCCCTGTCGACCGTCCCGCAATCCAAGGCCACCGGCCGCTACGCGCCACGATACCTAGCGGAGCGGTTCGGCCTAAAACAGGTGAACGTCGGCAAGCTATTGTCGAGCTGGATCGACAACGAGATCATCGTGCTGGACGTGGTGGACCGCCGCAGCAAGCGCAAAGGATTGCGGGTGCTAGAATGGATTTAAGTGGTGCGGAAGTCTGCGGAAGTCGTTCTGCTAAGTCATTGATTTTGCTCTGCGGAACTGTTCGCGGAAGTTGCGGAAGTTGGGGTGCTAAGTCGTTGATATACAAAGCGGAGGTTTGCGGGCGACATGACCTATACCTAAAGGTATGCTGCGGGCGCTTGAAAGCGCCGCACGCTGGGCGGTCAAATACCCGATCGACGCCATCCCGCAGCGCGGGCTTCCTGCTCCGAGCAAAAGTAGCGCTCTCCAAATTCAGGCCGGATCGCGGTCTCAGCGTAATACCGTTGACCAGGTACGTGATAGATGCGTTCGCCACTGTTGATGCTGACGTTGCCCTTGATGTTGCAGCCAGCGCCGCCGAGGCTGCCAAAGGCTATGCTAGCAACGCCGTGACCATGTTCCGGAGTCAAGATTGTGTATGTGCCAGCAAAGCCAAGCCCTGCAGCAACAAGTAACGGCAACCCAGATGCCATGCGTCTGTTCATCAGAAGTCTCCACCAGTTCAGGGAGGCATAAACCGGCAGCTTAGGCAATCATCCCATGCTTGGGTGGTGAAACATCGGTATCTAAGGCAGTCCTACATGCAGCTTCAGAGCTTTGGCAGTCCTGGCCTATTCACCCAACGCAATCGAGTCTTTTCCAAGAAGGCCACGCACTTCGTTCACGGTGCGCAGACGACCACCGAATGAACGATAGCATGGCAGGTAGAGCAGAGCGGCACTAGAACAAGCATACTATCGTTAGAAGGTTGCGGCGCTGGCCGCTTCATCGTACCCGAACCAATCCTACTTTGATGCTTCACCTTTAAGGCTTTGGATCTGGCGCCAAAGGTCTTGTGCCGAAGCCTCTTCGTGTTGGAGGCGCGTAAGTAGTTCCTGCCCAGTGTTGTCCCACTGCAGAGACAACTTGAGGGCCACCGCAGCTCGACCGCACCTGGCCTGCAGCTCAGAGTACAGGTGAAACAACTCTTCACGTGTTTGACGGTCTAGTGGTTCGCTCATGGGCGCATAACGCGCAGCAACGCTGTTGGGTCACAGAGCTCTGACAGATCTGAACCGCCTCTAGAGAGTCCCTGCGCGGGTAGACGCATCATGAACTCCCGGTTCATCTGCGGTTCATTCCACAGAGTGCCTAATAGCGTCACTGAGCACCATGTTCAGGGCGTATGGGGTAGTAAATGAGTTTCAAGTTTATTGCAGCAGCTACGGTAGCTGGTATTATGATGTTGGCTTCTGCCGGGACGGCCCTGGCGTCACCAGCCATGGTCACTAGCAATGTCAATGTTCGTACAGGTCCCGGCTCGCACTATGGGGTTGTCGACATTGTTCGCCGCGGCGAGTTCGTTGAACTCGTAGGCTGTCAAGGGCGCTGGTGCTACATCGATAGGCAGGGATCAGAGGGCTGGGTTTCAGCTGATTACCTGAATCTAAGTGCCGTTTCACATCAGCCTTCCGTCAGCGTTGGCTTCGGCTATGAAGCTCTTCCTACCCACTCCAATGAATATCCCCGTCCGCCACGGCCAGGTTATTACGATCAGGGCGGCTACGATGAAGAATGGGGCGGGCGGCGTAGCTGGGACAATGGCAGCGACTGGGATCGGAGCGACTCGTGGAATAGCGGCAATCGTTCGCGGAATTGGTACTGATGCAATTGTAGTACATCGAAGCGCTGGGACCTGGGCAAGCGTTGGCACGTCGTTAACCATAACAGTGTAGTTCTTGGCACCTCCTCCATTACGACGATTCAGGCGCTCCAGAACGGGGCGCCTTTTCCTTGCAGGGCAGGCCTCACCAGCCGAAACTAGCCTGTGGTGGTGGATAACTCCAAATCTGCTTGACGATCATCAACAAATCACGGTTTGTGCAATTACTGCGATTTTCAGACTATCGTCTGAACCAGCCCGCCAGCGAAAGCCCGGCGGGTTTTGTTGTCTCTGGTGCTAGTGTTCATGCCCAAGCTTACCACCCTCAAGCCCAGGTTGAGCAAGCTTCCTCCAAGGCTCTCCACACCTAGAGAGATCAGGGACACCAAGTACAGCCCAGATGCCACGGTGCGGAGCTGGTACAAGTCCAAGCGGTGGCAGGATCTGAGGCAGCAGGTATTGTTCCGAGATCTATACACCTGCCAGCACACAGGCGTTGTCCTTAGCGGTAAGGCACCCGCGCCTAACAGCGCAGTGGTCCACCATAAGGTGCCTCACAAGGGCGATGAGCAGTTGTTCTGGTCGATCGCTAACCTCGAAGCCGTGTCAAAGGAATGGCACGACAGCGAGGCACAGGCGCAGGAGAAGCGGGCATGACAACCGACATGGCAGGCATCATTGATGATCTTCACCGGCTGCTCAGCGAACGCGGTATTACTGGCCAGCTGGAGCTCAGGACTGAGCATGGCGTCTCCACTCGCTGGATGGGCCAGCCCACCGAAGCTGATGTCGATGTGGTGGTGATCGTCACCGGTCCACCCAAGCAAACGCTCGCTGAAGCCATGGCCATCGAGGAAGAGGCTGAACGCATCTATAGTGCAATGCCATACGATGGGCCTGCTGGCACGAAGAAACCTGCATGGCAGCCGGGTGGCAACAGCCATAAGCAGCAAGAGGCACGAAGCCTCGCTCGAACCAAGCTGGCCGTCTGACCCAGGGGGGGGCGGTCAGAACTCCCCAAGGCCCTCTCCTTCCGGACCCGCGGCTCTCTCACGCAGAGATTTTTTCCCGCCTATAAAAAACGCGCGCGAGGGCGCCCAGACCAAGGCGCCGCTTAGCTGACCAGAGAGGGTCGGATCAGTGCGGTCCTAATGGGACAGAGTTCAGGCCATTTTCGTAGAGCCTGAGCGTATCCTCAACGTCAGCAATCTGGAGGTGGATTCCATTTTCGACAGCTTCGAACTGGCGGCGCAGGTGGTCCAATCGGGCAACCAGCTCGAACTTTTCGCTCTCGAGCTCTCTCACGGCCTGACTTATGCGTTCGCGGTGAACTGAGACACGTGCCGCTATCGGCGCAGCTTCTTTGCTCGCCTGCTGAACAGCATCGTTGGAAGCGCGAAGCTCGGAACTGAGCGTTTCTGGGCCATTGTTTGCGCGCACTGTAGCCATGAGTTCCTCCACACTTTCTTGTTGGGTCAGCTTGTTTGAGCAAAACAACGCGCGAGTACCAAAACTCATCAAGGCGCACGCGCCAAGCTTTACCGATCATTGAGCTTAACGCGAAAGGTTAAGCGCTAGGTCTAGGGCCGCGGTTTGGAGCTAATGCAAGCCGATCATGGCCCGCTGCGCTCACCGCAGTGCGCCGACGTTTGTGCTCGGGCAGCACGAAGGTGTGTGTAAATCTGCAGCGATGTTGCGGGGACAGCGCGAGGCCGTTAACCCTTTTGCGTGGAGGGGCAGATGATCCATCAACTTATAGCGATACGACCGCCAGAGGCTGGCGAACCGCGCCGGCTGACCAAGCCAATGGGCTACAGCGTTTTCCCGCTCCAGGCTCTTGCACCTTCGACAATCGCAAATCGGTACAAGGCGGCAGATACCCTCTCAACCAAACTGCTGGCCTGCATGCAGCGGTATCTTCGGTTCGATCGTCCTGCTTCATTGTTTGTGGCTACAAACGATAACTGAGCGTTGCCGCCCGACTAAGCCAGCACCTTACTCCAGTCGTTTGAGCAATCCTGCGCAGTTCTGAGCAGTAATGTCGATCTTACAGCCACTTACCAGGCGTGTTAGACTCGATACATTATGCAGACAAACTCAGAAGTCGACACCTGGCCTGCCGACCGCATCGAGCGCCGCCCGTTGGTCGAACTGGTACCCTATGCGCGAAATGCTCGGACCCATTCACCGTCGCAGGTGGCCAAGATCGCTGCTTCCGTTGAGGAGTGGGGCTGGACCAATCCAGTGCTGGTGGATGAGAGCGGCAGTATCATTGCTGGCCATGGCCGGGTACTTGCGGCCAGGAAGCTCGGGATCGTTGATGTCCCTGTGATGGTTGCATCGGGTTGGACCGAGGCACAGCGGCGCGCTTATGCGCTGGCCGACAATCGTCTGGCGCTGGACGCCGGCTGGGACGAAGACCTGCTCCGAAGCGAGCTGGTGGAACTGGGTGAGCTCGGTTTTGATCTGCCGTTGACCGGGTTCTCGGACGCCGAGCTTGGCAAGCTGCTGCCTAGAGCAGAGCAGGGCGATGCCGATCACATCCCACCTGTACCTGCTGAGCCCGTCACCCGTATTGGCGATCTCTGGATCCTTGGCGATCACCGCATCATCTGCGGCGACAGCACTGACCCTGACACGGTGGCTCAGTTGCTTGGCGGCGAGAAGCCGCACCCGATGGTAACCGATCCACCCTATGGCGTGGAGTACGATCCTGAATGGCGCAACCGGGCAGGGGTGTCCACGACAGAGCGCACTGGGAGGATCGAGAACGACCATCGGGCAGACTGGCGAGAAGCCTGGACCTTGTTCCCCGGAGAGGTCGCCTATGTCTGGCATGCTGGTGTTTATGCCACCACAGTGGCCGATAGCCTCTTTGCATCGGGGTTCACCCTGCGCTCTCAAATCATCTGGGCCAAGCCGCGCCTGGTGCTCAGCCGCGGGCACTACCACTGGCAGCATGAACCCTGCTGGTACGCGGTGCGGGAAGGCGGGCAGGGGCACTGGCAAGGAGCGCGAGACCAGACCACCATCTAGGCCATCGATAGCGCTGCTGAGGATCAGGACACCAGCCACTCTACCCAGAAGCCGGTTGAGTGCATGCGCCGGCCGATCGGGAACAACAGCAAGCCGGGTGATGCCGTGTACGAGCCGTTCAGTGGATCGGGCAATCATTGCGGCGGAGCTCGAGAACCGCCGCTGCTATGCCGTGGAGCTCTCACCCGAGTATGTCGATGTGGCTGTCCTGCGCTGGCAGGGGTTCACGGGCAAACAAGCGCAACTCAACACTGGTGAGACCTTCGCCCAAATCGCCGAAGAACGAAGCGTCCAAGCTAGTAAGATCGCCTCGTGACCACCCGCGGCCACCGGCCTTACGTGCCTACCGACAAAGACCGCCGCGTGGTCGAGATGATGGCGGGCTGGTCCATTACAGAAGAGCGTGTGTCGAAGGTGCTGGGCATTGATCCTAATACCTTGCGAAAGCACTTTGCGGAAGAGCTGGAGGTAGGCCTTGCCAAGTTTGAGGCGCAACTGGCGCAGAACCTACTGTGCATCGCTCAAGGGCATGATCGGCAGTCGCTCATTGCAACCATCTTCGCGCTCAAGTCACGCTTTGGCTGGGTGGAGCAACAACCACCTGCACGCGAACAGCCGCTGGGCAAAAAGGAAGCCATGCTGAACGCGGCACATCGCGCGATCAGCGGCACATCAAAATTTGCGCCGCCTCGACCACCTTCATACTATCGACAGGGCAGACTTCATACTATCGACAGGGCAGAGCGCCCGATGACGAGCTTAATTGAGGGATCAGGCTATGCCTGGCCACGGCAGCTTAGAACATCGTCGAGTTGCCTGTAAGAAAAGCACTCGCAGCCTGGCTTGGCACTGCAAAGCTGTGATCATGTGGAAGGCGTCTTATGTCAACGTTCGCAGGCGTCTGTTGCATTCAGGCAAACCAACCGAGCTCAGGGCACCATGATTAGGATCAAGCCTGCACAATAGGCAGACCAAAGCCTCCCTTATAGTCCTACATAGGGAACCGGTCAGAAACCTCCGAGCCAAAAACCTTTGGGTCGTACTTTGACGATAGTGTCTCAAGTCACGACCCTATCGCGATCATCATCGTCGGGAACGAAGATATACCCAGCGCCCGTGTCTGGTCATACTCCTGTTGCAGCGCGGGGCTTGGACGGTGGGGTAGCGGCAGATCGATCGTGAGATCAAGCCCCATGTCTTCCAGAATGACCGCATAAGTCCTTGGGTCGTTCAGGTCGTTGCCATCGCCGAAGTGCGCCGTCTGAACCGCATGCGCGATTGGTAGGGCGCGATCGGGGTATTGCGACCTCACCTGCATGATCGCGGCCGAAGGCGGTGTGGAACTGGCGATCACGTCAGGGCGGGTCAGTAAACGCTCGAAGAACGCATCGCCCAGGGCCTGGCCGGTCACCGAAGCAAGTCGATTGGAGGCGCCGCGAATGTAGTCAGACATTTCAGCGTAAGGCCGGACGCGTTCGCGCGTTACCAATCCGCCTAATCTCAAAGCTATGGGGATGTCCGGACGCAGACTAGTCAGCTTTTCAAGCGCTGGGATGAGACCAAAGCACCAGCCGCACAGAGGGTCAAACCCGTAGATCACGCGGTCAGGCATGAGACTGGCACTCACGATGGTTTCGTCGGAGTAGGGCCAAAGCTGTCAGTGTGGATTTTCACCCATTTTTCGAGCGAGGTCAGCTCGACCGGCAGCGCTTGCAGCACAGACGTGATGTCGATGTTGGTCGAAATCAGAGAAGGATCGCTCTGCGCCGCTTCGTAGAAGGCCGTGGCACCCGCACCCGCACCTGGACCGTAAGCTCTATCGAGCACCTCGCCGAATTCGCGCGGCGGCATTGGGCGGAATTTTATCCTCCGGCCCAGAGCTGATGTGAAGCGCTCCGCCATGGCGTCACCACCTAAGCTTTCAGGTCCACAGATCTCATACATCGAGTTGGCGAGCTGCGGGCGTTCGAAAGCAGCGACCGCAAATGCGGCGGCGTCCTCATGGCTGATCATTTGCATGCTCGCAGCCTTTGGGATCGGGTAGGCGAAAATGTCCTTCTCAGCAACCTCCGGTGCGGTCCAGGCTCCTAGGAAATTCTCCATATAAGCTGTCGGCTGTAGAACGATGTGCGGCAGGCCGCTTGCGCGTAGGTGGTCCAAGATGTCCAATCTAACATCTAGACCAGGGTTGCCCGTCCGCACCGGCATAATCGTACCGGTCGGGTTCCAGACGATCAGACGGACGCCAGCGTCCCGTGCAGCGTCGACTGCATTGTAACCGTGTTCAGGCTGAGGATCGAGGAAAGGCACCAGCAGGAATACGCCGTCCATTCCTTCATTGGCGGAGCGCAGACTCTCGCGATCGGTGAAGTCACCGGTGACGACTGCGGCTCCCAGAGCTTTTAAGTCGGCGGCTCTGTCGACATTGCGGGTCAATACCTTGACCTGAAAGCCGCGTTCGAGCAGGCGGCGGGCGACAGGTCCGGCCTGCTGCCCTGTTGCGCCGTAAACAAGTATGGATTTGATGATGTCGGTCACGCGTGTTCACCTCTGTAGTAACGAAGCGAAAGTGTAGACTTGACTAGCTTTGCACAAGTACGCATGTTTTTATGGTATAGTCATAAAAATCATACCAAGGGTACAAAATGGTCAACCAAGACAGCAGGCAGCCCAATAAACTACCCGCTTGTCCAGTGACTGCCACCGTCGATGTGATCGGAGGCAAGTGGAAGCCCTTGATCGTTTTCTATCTGCTCCAAGAAACCCTTCGGTTTAGCGAGCTGAAGCGGCATATACCGATCGTCACCCAACAGATGTTGACGCTGCAGCTTCGGGAGCTTGAACGAGACGGCGTAGTTCGTCGTAAGGTCTACGCGGTGGTCCCCCCGCGAGTGGAGTACAGCCTGACGCCGCTGGGACGAAGCCTGGATGAGATCGTCACCAATATGACGGCGTGGGGCGAACAATATCTTGCCGCTAAAGCAGAGCGCCTCGATCAGCCCGTCTGAGGCCGCTCGTATGTTAAAGAACCTTTAACAAGCTTTTGTCTTTTAAGTGCAGATAGCATTTTCGCTTGAAAGCGGACGATCTGATCTCGACCCCAATTCGGCCATTTAGGTCGGCTTCTGTCATCCTCGGAAGCAGACCTGGCATCAAAGTGCCACCAGGAGGGTGGAAGCACTCATTTTATACGCGAAAACCTCGCCAACCAAGCCTGCTTTTCTGCAATCTTTCCCTGTTGTGCGGCGATGATCTCCTGAGCAAACATTTTGATCCAGGGATCGTCCGAGTACTGCTAGGCGATTTGCGCCATCTCCAGCGCGCCCAGGTGGTGTTGGATAATTCTGCACACAAATGCTGTCTGGAAGTCCTCGGCAGTCATGCCTCTCAAAATGTCCGAGTGCATCGGCTCCATGGTTTGCAACAATGCCGCATGAGCTTCGCCCATTGGCAACCATCATGTCGATGTGCTCCTGCATTGATGCGCCACTATGTTTAGCATGAGCATCTCCGCACACCGGAGGCAGCGGCAGGATTGACGCGGCGCTGGCAGGTTGGTCACGTACTGCAAGTGAAGCTGCGAACGCAACGGCCAGCAACACAGCTGCACCCCGTTTAAGGTATTTCATCGCACTCTTTCTTTTTTGTTCTATCACGGGATCATGGATCGGGAAAAGCGTCTGCCATTTGATCCAGATCAAACGATGCCGGCTCGATGCATGTTTAAACCCTCTCACCTGCGGTCTTGCAGCAAGAGATGGAGTTCGAAGTGTTTAGCTATCCAAAAGCTGGCGGTGGCGCCGCAAACTGGACGCAGCAAATGGGCCGGCTAGCCATGGGAGTGCCATTGACCGGCCTTGTGGCCGGCTTGAGTACAGCGACACCCGCCTATGCCCACGTCAAATGGTTTGCCCCCTATGTTGTAGGCAATGCGCCGGCACCCTTATCCCAGACCTTGACCAACGGTTGGTTCTGGATGGGCATTGCCCTTGTGCTGGTCTTTTTCGCTGCAACGGTACTTGTGGAGCGCAGCAGTGCAGGCTTGAGCGTCAACTCTGTCCTGGACCGACTAACCTCTCCAATTTGGAGCCGGTCTGATGACTTCATGCGTGCCATCATCGCTGCCTTTTTTGTCGCCATCTTTGCCGTTGGCGGTGTTTACCTGACTCCAGACCTGCAGACACCCAACGAGTGGGTATCTTGGCTGCAGCTACTGATTGCGCTGCTGGTGTTCTCGCGCCGGACTATGCCGTTGGCAGCCGCCGGCATTATCGGACTGTGGGTAATTGCTTTGCGCGATTACGACCTTTTCCACCTGCTCGACTATCTTGCGCTTGGCGTTGGCGTGGCAGGATATCTGGTCCTGGCCGCAAATCCGGAGGGAAAGTGGTACGGGCAACGCTTTGCCATCCTGCGGTGGGGCGTGGCTATCGCTCTGATGTGGTCGAGCCTTGAGAAGTTCGCCTATGCGGAATGGTTCTACCCACTGGTCGAAGAACGTCCGTTCCTGACCTTTGGCATGCCTCGGGACACCTTTATTCCCATGGCCGGCGTGGCCGAGTTCACCATGGGCTTTGGACTGCTCTGGAGCCCCCTTATTCGGCGTCTGTCTGCCGTGGCTTTGATCGTGATCTTCACAGCTGCTGTGTACCCGTTCGGACGCATCGACCTTGTTGGCCACGCGCTGATTATGGGCACCTTGTTCCTGATTGCCGCCGATCCCTCGCCATCGGGCCTTAAGCTCAACGGGCTTGCCCCAGCAGTGGGTAGCGTTCCGGCAGGATTGCTGGCAGCGCTAGTGATCATTGCCGGCAGCTATTGGGGACTGCATGGCGTGTTCTATGATTATCAAGCCAATCAGCCTGCCCCAGTGGCGCCTGATGGTGAACTGCTCACTCACGTGCCAAATGCTGAGCATCCTCACGGGATGAGTGTTCCACAGCCTCACCAGTAGCGACGATTGGCAACCCTGCCTTTGCGCAGGGTTGCCCTTTGCCCAAGGTCATCATGCGTCTGACCCTGTTCACCGACTATGCTCTGCGCCTTATGATCCAACTTGCCTCCGAGCCGTCGGGGCGTCGAACCACGATTGCACAGGCGTCTCACTCGTTGGGTCTGCCTCTCAATCATCTCACTAAGATCGCTCACCGCCTCTCCAAGGCAAGGCTTCTAACCACGAGCCAGGGCCGAAACGGCGGTCTGGTTCTGTCACGTCCAGCGTCAGAGATCACCATTGGTCAAGTGCTTCGGGTCACTGAACCAGACTTTGCCCTAGTGGCCTGTATGGCCGGCACGGATTGTTCGCTCCGAATTGGCTGCGGGTTGAAGCACGTGCTCGACGCAGCGCTTGCTGCTTTCTTCGGTGTGGTGGACCAGACGACTTTGGCAGAACTAACGCAGCAGCCGGCGGGTCACTTCGGCTCTCCCACTGTTGCGGCTTGCGAGCCCCCTGGATCGTCGCACGGATCGAGATTGAAGCATCACTCCGGCGAAGGCTGATACGGCATGTGGTTGAATCTCGGCGTTCGCAGTCTGATGATTTGCGGGACGATCTTCATCCATGTCGCAGGACTTCTGGCACTTTCCCGGGTAACAGCCTTGGCGCATGTGATGCACAAGGGGCGGCTCAATCGCGTTTTGCTTCTCACCGCGGTGGTGTTCGGGCTGTTCGCCATCGTAGGTCTGGAGATCTGGCTCTGGGCATTTGCGTATTGGGTGCTTGAAGTCGCCGAGAACTTCGAGGCAGCCCTATACCTGTCGACCATTACGTTCTCCACCGTTGGATATGGCGACGTTATCCCCGCCGCAGATTGGCGTCTTCTAGCGGCGCTCGAGGGGGTAACTGGCTTTCTGATAATCGGATGGAGCACAGCCTATTTGGTGACGGCAAGCACCCGAATAGGTCCCTTCCGGAGCGGTGATCACTTCTGATTGGAGACCTGATCGGTGAAGGCAGAATGCAACCAGCCCGCGCGTATAGGTTGGCACCAACGCAAGCCTTAAGTAGTAAGAGCGAATGCTGGCCCTTCTCGTCTGGGCATATTGATATATTCAGGACTACAAAGATAATCCGGACCAAGCTGCAGCGCTTTGTGGGCTAGCTTCTCGTCAATGGTGCCACATTTCTACAACAGGAGGACACATGTCATCCGACCGCAATAACGTCCACAATTCCGATATTCCGGTGCTCTGCCGCAGCTGTGAAGCGCGGCATCGGGGGATGTGTGGCGTACTTGAGCCCGAGCAGTTGATCGAGTTGTCCCGCACCACGCACAAGGCTCGTCACCAAGCCGGCTCCGAGCTAATTGGGGACGGTGCTGAAGTTCGATCCTACGCCAACGTCATGCGGGGGGTGGTTAAGCTCACCAAAATGCTCGAAGACGGTCGCCAGCAGGTAGTAGGTCTGCAGTTCGCGCCTGATTTCCTGGGCCGGCTGTTCGCGCGGGAGGAGGCGGTGACAGCAGAAGCCGCCAGCGCTGTAGAGCTCTGTGTCGTTCCTAAAGGCACGCTGGAGCACCTGATCGAGAAAAGCCCCGCACTGCAGCTCAAGCTTATGCAGCAAACATTTCGAGAACTGGACGAGGCTCGCAACTGGATGTTGACCCTGGGCCGCAAAACCGCTCAGGAGAAGGTCGCAAGCTTTTTCCACCTCCTTGCGACTCATCTTGATCCTTGTGCGGAGGGAGAAAGTTCAGTTCGATTTGAGTTGCCGCTCACCCGAACCGAAATCGCCGATTTCCTGGGTCTCACTATCGAGACGGTGTCGCGCCAGATTACCAAGCTACGCCAGCTCGGCGCAATTGTGGTTACACACAACAGAGACATAGAAGTGCCGAAACTGAAGCGGCTAGAAAGCCTCTGCGGCTAAGCATTGCGGCAGGGGCCTCTTCGCCTATTACTAATGGCATCGCTGCCAAGTCGTAAATCTTGCTTAAGGCGCTTTTCCTGGAACTTAATCATCAGCCAGTGCAGCGGATCAGCTGTGTTTATCCATCAGCGTCCGTTTTGCCAAAAAGCTACCTGAAGGCTGCCTTCCGCATACTACCCCTGATATGACATCATTCTGGTGTTTACCGAAATCTTGCACCCGTAAGACGACACTGAGCCACTTCGATTTAGAACGCCGCTGCCGCTAAGTGAGCGGCCCAAAGAGCAATACATCCACCATGTCACCGGTGCGCTGATAGAGCGTGTGGGCGATTAGCGCTAGTCATGTGCAGCAAACGCTCTGGTGTTACCGGCTTGGATAGATAATAGCCTTGCAACTCATCGCAGCCCATCTGCTGTAGCATCTTGTGCTGCAGCGGCGTCTCGACCCCTTCTGCTGCCACCTGCATCTTCATGACACGGGCAAGCTGAATGATGGCGCGCACGATTTCATCAATCTCGTTGTCATGACCAAGCTGGTCCACAAATGAGCGGTCGATCTTGAGCTTATCAATCCGGTAGGTGCGGAGATATGTAATGGACGAGTAACCGGTTCCAAAATCGTCCAGTGCTATGCGAACACCTGCCTCGCGCAGGCGTCCCAGGGTGCTCTGAACTGTTGGAGACTTTTCCAGCAACAAGCCCTCGGTAATCTCAATCTCGAGCCGTTCAGGTGCCAGGCCAAGTTCAGTTAGGATCAAGAGAACGCGATCCGCCAAATGTTCATCATGGAACTGAGCCGGCGAGAAGTTCACCGCGATCCAATCAAGATCGGCCGTGACCGCAAAAGCGCACGCCTGTTGGAGCACCCACATGCCTAGGGCACCAATCAAGCCGCGCTCTTCGGCAAGTCCAATAAAGTGATCAGGCGACAGCAGGCCATGGATCGGGTGGTTCCAGCGCACCAGTGCTTCAGCGCCGACTATGGACGTTCCGTCGACATTGTATAGAGGCTGATAAGCAAGCGTAAGTTCATCACCGGCGATGGCTGTGCGAAGCTCGCGCTCCAATGCTCTTCTTTGTCTGACCTGATCGTCTAGGTCGCCCACAAAGATCTGGTGCCGACCTCGGCCCGTGGCTTTTGCCTGATAGAGGGCAATGTCCGCCTTGCGCATCATATCTTGAGGGGTGCCGTCCGTTTGGCTCGAAAGCACCACCCCAATGCTGACCCCTACATCGGCTTCATCGCCGTTCAAATCGAATGGATGACTTATGACATCAATGATCCGGTCACAGAGCACCTCCGCGCCTTTATCGTCTGCAGGATCGATCTGAATGATTGCGAACTCATCACCTCCCAGACGAGCAACCGTGTCGACGTCTCGGACGCATGCGCTAAGGCGATCTGCAACCTGACGGATCAGCTCATCGCCCGCAGGATGGCCGAGCGTGTCGTTGACGTGTTTGAAGCGATCAAGATCCAGATAATGCAATGCGATCCTGGAGCTACTGCGCCTAACGCTTGCCAGAGCGCGTTCCAGGCGGTCCTCGAACAACGCCCGGTTCGGTATCTCGGTAAGGGGATCATGAAAGGCCAAGAACTGAGCCTGTGCCTCGCTGACCTGAAGCGCGCCTGAGGTCTTGCGTAACCGGACAACAAGCAAGGTCAGTACGCCAGCTCCAAATAGACCGCCTAAAAACAGAAATGGGCCGACCTCAGTTACCAGTTCACGCGCCGGGTATTTTGCCTGCCAGCTTAGAAAGCCAATGATCCGTCCGCTGGCCGATGTGACAGGAATTGTAGCGCTTATCTCTGGTCCATCTACCCCATTGTTGTAGGCCAGCTCGTCAAGCTTGTATTTGGACGCAATAAGGTCAGTGAGCGCCGAATTCAGGGCTTGAACGGAAACCAGCAAGTACTCATCCCCTGGTTTTTGGGTGATTGCATCCGAACTTGGAAGGATAGGCCGCACGCTGACGATGACGGCTTTGCTATCCTCAAGTTGAACAAAGTCGAGTTCACCCTGGCCCAGCACTGCTTCGGTCGAGTCTTCGAGCCCTGATGCAGCTTCTGCCATTGACCTGCGCAATCGCTCGACAAGGGGCAGAACTGCGGCCGCATCTGCTTCGAACCGACGCCGCGGCGCGGCAGTTCCATCCTCGGCGGCACGAAGCGGTTGATTGTCTGGATCAAGCACATACACACGATCATGGCCGTAGTACTCACTCATCCACTCGACCAAATTCTCCGCCATCCAGGGCCCATCGTTGAGGCGTACGGCCGTAACGGCATCATCCCAAACGGCGGAACTGTCCTGTTCTAGCGGAAGCTCGTCTGCCTGCTCCTGCAATCCGGCATGGGCTAGGGCAGACTGATCGTTGAGCGCGCGATCATCAATGCGCTGAACCGCCCACCATCCAACCAGGGTTACAACCGTGAGCAGGCAAAGCCCTAATCCGACAGAAATCCATGTGAGCTGGACAGGCAGGCCACCGCGACGGGTCTGGCCAGATGAACCCAGTTCAACATCCTTCTCCAGAGAAGAAGCGAACGTGCGAGCGGAGACCATGCAAAGTCCTCAAAGAATTTCACCACAGGTTTGCATGGGCTCTCCTAAGGATGGCTGAAGAGTATGAGGGAGAGGCGCCTAAAGCTTGGCGTGCCTGAGCCGGTTGCGCTACCGTCTGGCTTAGCGTGCCCGGCAGCAGCTCTTTGAAATCCCGGTCTGCCAGGGAAACAACGTCCCCTTTTTAGTGGAAATTGACCGGAAACGGACAGGCGGCTTGCCACCCCAGAGACGCCAGTCAGCCATCGACCTCTAGTCGGTTGTCTCGGCTTGCCACAACGACGGTGAAGCGAGCAATTAATCGCACTTGTAGCCTCTAGCCCGCCTGTCCATCTGCGGTTACTCGTGGCCTTGGCAAGCTGACAACAGCGTATGGACGGTGTTTCAGGGATGATGGCGTGCCTGGATTAGTTCCATACATCAAAGATATGTTTGTTTGCAGCCATATCCGAACTCGTGTGTTACCGCGCAGCTTGGTCCCTGCACCGGAACTCGCATTTTATTCAAGCAATTGGTGGTGCTAGTCACTTCCGAGACGCAGACAGGAGGTAACACTGACAGGCACAAGTCCGACTGCAGCGCTGCTTGTGCTGGCCGAAGATAAAGCCATACTTCGCTCTATGTTGGTAATGGAACTTGAGGATCAGGGTTTTGCGGTCGAAATTGCGGGCAATGGCAGCGTTGCGAGGTCCCAGCGGATGGGAGATCGGTCGTCGGGCACGTGAACTGACCCCAACACCTCCTGTCATTTACATGAGCGGCGATAGTGCTTAAAAATGGTCTGCACACGGCGTTCCGCAAAGCCTTATGCTGCAAAAACCTTTTGCATTAGCCCAGTTGGTTACAGCGGTTACGACGCTGCTAAATCAAGCTTCAAGCGGTGTATCTTCTCTAAGTGGTACCAGTCGCGCGTAACAGCAGTTGCGCTTGATCCGCTATGCCTGGCAAAGCAGATGCTGTTTAGCTGGTGAACCACATGATAATGCAACGGGCGCCTCATCATTTTTCCGGTTCTAAAAACCATCTTAACTCGGTGCCTCAAAAATCGGTAGCAGCTCAAGCTATTGCAGCTCCAGCAGCCGTCGCAGCCACTGACAATTATTGTCCAAATCCGCCTTGATCAGCTGGCTATGTTGTTCCGCAAGCGTGGTGACCGCACCGCGATCTTGCAGTCGTTCGATTGCATCCAAGCTTTGGTGATAGCGAATATCGCTTTGCGCCACATGGCGTGAGGCAATCGCCAGCGATGCCGAGATCGTGGATGGTTTGGCGAAGCTGCGCATCATGCCATCTCCCTTTCTTGCCTTGTCGCCCTTCGCAGAGCCTGGTCGAGATCGTTGGGCGAAAACGGCTTCGCAAGAACCGGCGCATCGCCACACTCGCTGGGAACGTCACGGGCAGTGTAGCCGGTGATGAATACCACCGGAATATCCCGCTGCCGACATGCCGCTGCAACGCTCAAGCTGGTGTTCGCACCAAGGTTGATGTCGAGCAAAGCAAGCTGCGGGCTGGTGCAATCCAATAAGATGAGCGCGTCGGCTTCGCCATAGGCACAACCCGACACGCTCCAGCCCAACTCGTCTGCGAACTCTTCCATCATCATGGAGATGAGTGGCTCGTCTTCCACAATGATAAGGCTTTGGTCAGCGTAGGTCATGGTTCACTCCGCACATGAAACCGGTTGAGGCGACGCTGGTTAAGACTACCTTAACGATTGCCATTGCGGGCAGTCTGTACGAAAGCTGACGCTGCCTTGATGCAAACGTGTTTGCGCCCTATGTTGCCATCATTGTTTGCACGTGCACGGGCGCGAACAACTAAGAGATCATCACTTGCTCTTGCCCCTTAGGGACAGAGCCATATGCCTCCTGAACAATCCGCTGTTCGCAATCGCCTGCTGGTCTTGTTGGCACAGGCGGACTTTGACAGCCTTGCGCCTCACCTTGAACCGGTGGACCTGCCGCGCGTCTTTCAGATCGCGGCGCCCCACCAGCTGCCATCCCACCACTACTTCATGGATGCAGGCATCAGCTCAATTGTGGCCATCTCGCCCGAGGGTCATAAGGCAGAGGTGGGGCTGGTCGGGCGCGATGGCGTGGTGCCTACAACGGCCATTTTGCAATCCGACACGACGCCGCACGAGATCTTCGTTCAGGTTGCGGGAAGAGGCCACCGTGTTGAGACTGCCGTCCTGGCGCAGGCACTTGATGAGAATGCCGCTTTGCGTCGGCTGACCTTGCGCTTTGTTCAGAGCTTATCGGTTCAAACCGGCTAGACGGCGCTCTCCAATACCATGCACCATGTCGAGGAGCGCTTGGCCCGCTGGATCTTGATGTGCCATGACCGCGTGGACGGCACGCAAGTTGAGCTGACCCATGACTTCATCGCGCTCATGTTGGGTGTGCGGCGGCCAAGCGTCACCACGGCTTTGCATATCTTGGAAGGCAACAAGCTCATTTATTCCGAACGTGGGCTGGTGACCATTCGGGACCGTCGTGAACTCGAAGCGTTTGCGGCTGATGCTTATAGCGTTCCAGAAAAAGAATATGCTCGCTTGATCGGGCCGATGAAGGCCTGATCCGATGTCCAGGAGGGCTCTTGCTTCCGACCTCTCCATAGCAAGTAACTGAAATGCAGGCAGGCGGAACACTCCTTCAATCAGCGGAACCATTGGCGTAAGGGCCTGTTGCACTTGACCTGATATGTCACCCATCCCGGTGATCCAAACTCAGCAAGCGCGACGTTACAAGTACCAGCGACGGGAAGTCTGCATGCCGCGTTTCTACTTCGATTATTTTGAGCGTGGGATCGAGATCGGCCATGACACCGAAGGCACCGAGCTGGAGGACGTCAGTGCGGCTTTTGAAGAGGCGAGAGCATTCCTGGGCGAAATGACCAAAGAGGCTCTGCGCAGGATCTGCTCTGACCAAGAAATGGAAATCAGGGTTCGCGACGACAAGAACAAGCCTGTGCTTGTTTGTTCGGTGACTTACCAGTCGAGCTTGGTTGAATAGAGCTGCACAAGCAGGGACTACCAGCTATAGTCCATGAGCCCCAGTCCATTCCCCAAGCGGTTGAACGCCTTGGCGGTTGCGATGCCAAAGCATGGTGATCGACAAGCTTTTTCTGTGCTGGTCACTGATGAAGATGGAAAGCCTGTTTAATCTGCCACGCTGACCTTTGCTGGCCTGTGGCTCACCTCAACCCGATGCAGCCTCGCGCTAGTCCGCTGCGCTGAGCCCCGCCAGCTTAAGTGCGTTTGCAACCAAATCGTCCCGGTGGGCTGGCTTGCCCATCCATGTACCGGCCTTGAATACAGTGTCCTTGCAGGCCTGCAAATCTGTATACCCAGAATGTACGATGAACGGTATGCGCCGCTCGATAAGCGTGGCAGCGACATTGACGCAAACGCCGTCCGCCAAGGCAACATCGAGAACGGCGATCTGAGGCGAATTGTCTTCCAGCCAGTCTTCGGCTTGGCGACAACTCGCAAACATGACAACGCTGAAGCCTGATCGCTTCAAAGCCGTTTCGACATCAATGGCGATAATCGCTTCGTCTTCAAGAAGAAGTACAAGGGGTGATGATGGTCTTTCCATTGCTGCGTCTTGGCACGATTTGCGCACATTTATACCAACGTGCGTTAACTGTGGATCACCAAGACTCAAAATTTAGTTGCACAAGAAATGCAGATCGCCTGACAGGAGCAGGGTAGATGGCAGAAGATAAAGTCCGTGATCTCCCTTCGAGCCTGAGCGAGGCTCTGGTAGACGCAAGGACGCTTAGAACGTTTGCTACAATGGAGAGGGCTAAGCTACAGAACGCACGTGAGGCTCTACTTGCAGAGTTAAGCCACTCCCGAGACAAGGTAGCAATAGCCCGGCGAGCCGTCGAAGAGGTTCGCAAAAGAGTGGATCGCGCCAGACTTTGGCCGGATGATCCCCCGACCTAGCAGCGCCAATCCTGATCAGCGATGCCATCGTCAGCGTTATGTCGGGCGAACAGGATACATTCTCGCAGGTCTTGGGTGGCAGCCATGATCGAAAATGAAGTTGATAGCTGCATAGCAGATTATCGAGCGCTTCTTAGGCGGTGAACCATGTGCATGGTTGGGCTTTAGATTGGTGATGCCGACGCTTATTCCGTTGATCTCCTGGTCAATGCTCGCAAGGGTACTTGGGCTGGCTAAGAGGATGAGCGGGTACCTAGACCAGGTCGCGCTTAGCGGGCGCTATAAAGTGTGAGAGAGCGGTCGCGCGGTCAGCCACTCACGCTTTCGAGCCACAGACCCCGAGGCGTTTAGTCGATCCGCAGGTAATTCATCGATGCTCGTGTCATAAGCAACCTGTTGTAGGCGATCCTGTCGCGCCCAAATTTGCTCTGCGAACGTCAGCTTTCTTCCGCCGGCCTCTAAAACCAGACAGGCCGTTTGCCGCCCCGTTACTGCCGGGCCGGAGCCGACCCCATTGCGGACGTTCGCACCGTAGAGTTGGCGCCCTGTAAGTCGCCACTGCCAGCTATGATTCTACCTTGATCGTGTGCCGTCATGAGCAGACGTCAGAGACGCCGAATATCTGTTCAGCTCCCCAGGAGTGAAGCGGCCACGACTTGGCACTGGACTCGTATGTCGGGCACGGCTTCGATCTCGAAGAAGCGGCCGCGCGTCAGAGGCCCAACCACGCGGACCCGCTGCGACACCTGGCCGTCAGCGGACACCAGGGCACATTGGTCGTCGATGTCGAGCCCGATATGCATAACGTCCGGCTGGGCGGCCCCGGTCCGTACCAGATGCTGGATAAGGGGATTGTTGCTGGATCGCACATCGACACTGACGCCGCCGCAATCGTAGACGCGCTCCACGTCCATGATCTGCCGCTCAGTAGTTCCGCGGGGTCTCAGTGTGGCGCGAACGCCGGCAGCCGTGCGTTCGATGCCGACAAATTCCGCCGCTACTAAAGTGACCTGGCCCCTTGCGACCGCCTGCACCAGGTGGGCATGCAGATCAGGGGGCAGCCGATGGCGATGGACGTTCCACCAAGGTCGGACATGACGCAGAAACTGGCGCTTTTCGCGGCGCGGCCAGCTCTGCCACAAACGCTGGTTGTAGGGTCGCAGCCCGTCGACGACACTGCGCCAGTCGCCCCCCTGAAATTCAGTCTCGCGAACAAGGTCGCGGAACCAGCGTGCAAGATAGGTGAGGCTGGTGCCAAAAGGCACATCCGCCGCGTCAATGCTGATGGGAGCCACGTCGCGATGGCCGGTGGGTAGGAGGCCATTGCGGGAGACCACGGTGATGGGGCCGCGATGCTGCGCTTCGGCCAGGGATATCCAGGCGTCCACCATGCTCAGCCCGGAACCCAGGATCATCACGCTGGCGTTCGGGTCGAGCGACGTGTCGCGTTCCGAACCGGAGCGCACAGCTATGCCCCGTCCGCGAGCCGCCTGGGTTTCATGGCCAACTGCCAAGGCTGCCCAGCGGCTGGCGATGCTTGTTCCGTTGCCCAGAAGCGTCTCAACGCCGACACGGGTCTCGTTGAGAGCCAGAACTTCTTCGCTCAGCACCCGTAATCGTCCCTTCATGCGGTCTCCGGCCTCTCGCAGCACATCCTCGAGATAGGCGCCATACTGCCGACGAGGCACGAAAACGAAGCTGCTCGCATGCTTGCCCGGTTCCCGCCTCTGCAGCCAACGCCAAAAGTGTTCCGGGTCATCAGCGAATGCGCTCATGCCCCGGGCGGGGACATTGACGCGATGGTGGCGCATTCGCGCAGAATAGGCCAGACCCTGGCCGAACTGCCCCTGCCGCTCAATTAAGGTGACGCGCAGGTCCGGTTCGTCGCTGCGCAGCAGGTGTGCGGCGAGCAGGACGCCGCTGGCTCCGCCGCCGATGATGGTGATCGCTTTTCCCACCGGGCTCATGAGGCGATCCTCATGCGGTCATGATGTTTGGCAGAGCCTCGGCGCCGCCGAGTGCTGCAAGCTGGGAGAGGCTGGTCTTGTCCAAGACCTCGGCAATGGCATTGCGCACTTCCAGCATCAGGTGGCGTACCTGGCAAGTATTGACGTTGCAGTCGTCGCAAGGTTGATAGCGGGTCCGGCTGGCGCAGGGAATGGGCGCCAGCGGCCCATCGAGAACCCGTATCACGTGGCCGATCATGATCTCGTCCGGTGAACGGGCCAAGCCATAGCCACCCAGCTTTCCCTTGCGGCTGCGCACGAAACCGGCATTGCGCAGTTCGGCAAGGATCGCGTCGAGGAACTTTTTGGGAATGGCGTTCGCTCGCGCGACCTCTGCCACGCCCAGGAGTTGGCCCTCGCCCGCCTGAGCAAGAGCCGATAGGGCTTTCAGGCCATATTTGCCTTTTCGCGTAAGCATTGGCGTGCGTCCGGAGCGAGACCGGACCATCCGGTAGAGTAGACCAGGTTATAGGGTCCCGCATCGTCCCAGACAAGCGGGGTGCCTGTGGCGGGAACACCACCGGTGCCTCTGCTGCCTTGCGATGCCACGGCCTGCCGAAACCTGCATTTTCGAAGGACTATCGCATCTTTCGCTCCCTTGCCGAGGACAGCGCTAATCGGTGCTCTGTCAGTGGAGCCCGAATTCAGCCATGAGCCGCCGCCGCATGTCGACAAAGCCCGGCTCGTTGCGGTTGCGCGGGCGCGGCAGGTCGACCTCGATCAGGCGCGGTGCGGCGCCCCGCTGCTTGGGCAAGACCAGCACGCGGTCAGCGAGGAAGATTGCTTCTTCGAGGTCATGGGTGACAAGGATCATGGTCACCTTTTCGTCGTGCCAGATGCGCGCCAGTTCTTCCTGCATGGTGATCTTGGTCATGGCATCCAGGGCGCCCAGCGGCTCGTCGAGCAGGAGGATTTCCGGCTGCACTGTGAGGGCTCGGGCGATGCCGACCCGCTGCGCCATGCCGCCCGATAGCTGGCGCGGATACGCAGTTTCAAATTCCTGTAGGCCCACCAAACGGATGTAGTGGCGCGCCCGTGTCCTGGCTTGCTCCTTGTCCACGCCCCGCGTTTCGAGGCCGAAAGCCACATTGTCCAGAACGGTCAGCCAGGGCAGTAGCCGAGGCTCCTGAAAGATCACGGCCCGCTCGGTTCCGACGCCGCGAATGGGTTCGCCATCGATCAGCACTTCGCCATCGTCCGCGGTTTCGAGACCCGCCAGTACCCGGAGCAAGGTTGTCTTCCCCGATCCGCTCGCGCCGACAATGGCCAGGCTTTGCCCCGGCTCGATGTTGAGGTTGAGGTCCTTAAGGACCTGGAGGCGCTGGCCGTTGAGCGCGAAGGATTTTGCAAGGTCATGAATGGTGACCTCGCCGCGGCTGGTGGTTTCTCCCAAGCTCATCACAGCCTCACTTCGATGCCACGGCATCATTGGCGACATAGAGGATTTCTCTCGGCGACAGCGTGCCCGCGGCAACCTTGCCTTCGCGTTCCAGAACATCGATCCAGAACTGGACGTCACGCTCAACGGCAAGGCCGCCCTCGCGCACGCCATAGCCTTGGAAGTACTGGGCGAGGTCCCCATTCTCCCCACGCGCATTGAGGGCGTCCCTCAGGACGACCTTGGTTTCCTCGGGGAACTCGCGCGCATAATCCAGCGCGCGGGCCGACTGCTCGACGAAGGCGCGGGCAACTTCGGGATGCGCCTCGACCCAGTCACGGCGGAGGGTCACAAAGCCGCCGGCGATTTCACCCAGCACTTCGGTGTCGCCGAAGACCTTCCTGAGCCCGCCGTTCTGGCGAGCAGCCCCTTCAAACGTGGTCTGCCAGTAGCCGAAGGCAGCGATATCGACCTGTCCGGAGCGCAGGACCTGTTCGAGCTGCGGTCCGGGCACGACAATGAGATTGGCGGCGTCGGGTGGCAGGCCCTGCTGGTGCAGGGCTTCGCGCACGGCATATTCGAGGTGAGCGCCCAGCGTGTTGACGGCAATGGTCTTGCCGACGATGTCCTTGATCTCCTTGATAGGGCTGTCTTCAAGCACGTAGAAGATCGATTGGGCCTCTTCGGTGATGCCGTTGGACGGGTAGGCCGCCACGAAGTCGTTTCCGGCAGCGATGGAATTGAGCACGGCAGCGGTCGCTGCACTGCCAAGGTCGACGCTGCCGCCAGCAAGGGCGATCAGGGATTCGGGGCCACCGGCGGCATTGCCGACATTTTCTAGCGTTATGCCGGTGCCCTCAAAATAGCCAAGCTCGGCGGCCAGTTCGTGGGCGGCCAGACCGCCAGCGCTGCCGAGATAGCGGATGGTCACATCTTCAGCCACAGCGGCACCGGTCAGGCCCGCGAGCACCGTGATGGCAAAGGCAAAGCTACGGAAAGAGAAGGTCATTTTGATTCCTTGAGGAGAGGGAGCAAAGGCGCGGCTGTTCAGCGGGCGATGTCAGCCCAGCGGCAGAGACGGCGTTGCAGGAGGATAAGGATGGCGTTGGCGGCAAGCCCCAGCAGCGCCAGGAGAACGATCGCCGCAAACATCAGCGGGATCTGGAAGTTGTACTGGGCATTCATCACCTGAAAGCCGATGCCCTTGTTGGCGCCGATCATCTCGGCAGCGATCAGCAGCAGGAGGGCGGTGGTGGCCGAAAGGCGCAGGCCAACAAAGATGGCTGGAGCCGAGGCGGGCAGCACGACGCGGCGGAACACGGTGAGCCGGGATGCCCCATAGGTGCGAGCCATCTCGATCAGCTTTTTGTCCACTTCCTTGACGCCGCCGATGGTCGACAGGAGGATCGGGAACAGCGTGGCCCAAAAGATCACGAAGACTTTCGAGGTCTCGCCAAGACCAAGCAGCAGAATGAAGACCGGATAGAGCGCCAGTGCCGAGGTCTGGCGGAACAGTTGCAGGATCGGATCGAGGGCCCGCTCCACCGCCCGGATCTGCCCCATGAAGAGGCCCAGCGGAATGCCCAGCGCGACCGCTGCCGCAAAAGCGAGGCCCGAGCGCTGCAGGCTGATAGCGATGTCATCCACCAGGGCGCCCGAGGCAATGCCGTTGAACAGGGCACCAGCGATGACGTGGAGCGGCGGGAAGATAGAGGGGTTGATCCACCCGGCCGTGGTCGACACCTGCCAGAGCAGCAGAAAGGCGATCAGGAGGCCATAGCGCGACCAGACGGAATGCAATTGGCGCACGAGGCGGCCGAACAGGGCAAGGGATGGCGCCGGACGCAGCTGGGGGCCGATGGAATGATCGATGTTCTGAATGGTCATGGCATCTACTCCGCTGCTTGTGCGGGCTGTCGCGAGACGGCCCAGCTATTGGTGGGATAGGGCAGCCCCAGATTGCCGCGCAGGGTGCCGGCTTCGTACTGGGTGCGGAACAGGCCGCGACGCTGCAGTTCCGGCACGATCAGCTCGACAAAGTCGTTGAGGCCGGTCGGCAGCCAGGGGGGCAGGATGTTGAAGCCGTCGGCGGCTTCGTTTTCGAACCAGTCCTGAAGCGTGTCGACGATGGTTTCTGGCGTACCCACGATGGTGAAATGGCCGCGCGCCGTGGCGATGCACTGATAAAGCTGGCGGATGGTGAAGTTGTTTTCGTCGGCGATCTGGCGGATCAGCGCCTGGCGCGACTTCATGCCCTCGGTGGGCGGTGCCGGCGGCAGCGGGCCGTCGAGGTCGTAACCGGAAAGATCGAGCGTGCCGCCGGTGAGACCGTTGAGGAGCGCAATGCCATCTTCCTCGATGATGAGGCTGGTGAGGCGATCATACTTGGCCTTGGCTTCTTCAAGCGTGCGGCCGACGAAGGGCGCAACACCCGGCATGACGAGAATGTGGGAGGGATCGCGACCCGCGGCACGGGCGCGGGACTTGATGTCGCGATAGAATTCCTGCGCAGTCGCCAGGTGCTGGTGGGCGGTGAAAATCACCTCGGCAGTAGCCGCGGCCAGGCCGCGTCCGTCTTCGGATTGCCCGGCCTGCACGATGACCGGATGCCCCTGGGGTGATCGCGAAACGTTGAGCGGCCCGCGAACCTTGAAATGCTCGCCCTTGTGGTCGGTATAGTGGACCTTTTCCGGATCGAAGAAGCGCCCGCTGTCTTTGTCACGCAGGAAAGCATCGTCTTCGAAGCTCTCCCAGAGTTTTTTGACCACTTCCACATGCTCGGCGGCCCGGCGATAGCGGAAGGCGTGGGGGTGCTGAGCGTCGAGGTTGAAGTTGTGGGCCGCCGATTCAGTCGCGGTCGTCACTACGTTCCAGCCTGCGCGACCTTTCGAAATCAGATCGAGAGAGGCGAACTTGCGGGCGAGGTTATAGGGCTCCTCGTAGGTGGTGGAAGCGGTGGCGATAAAGCCCAGGTTCTCGGTCAGCGGTGCGAGTGCCGAGAACAGCGTCACGGGTTCGAAGCCGGCGACCTTGGCATTGCCGCCCTCGATGCCGCCACCAAAGGCGATGGCGAGGCCATCCGCCAGGAAGTAGGCGTCGAACAAGCCGCGCTCGGCCGTCTGGGCGAGTTCCTTGTGGAACTCGAAGCTGGTTGCGCCATCGGCGGGCTGATCGGGATGACGCCAGGCAGCGATATGCTGGCCGCCACCGGGAAGAAAGGCACCAAGGCGAATTTTGCGGGTCATTGTGAACTCCTGAAAACGGGAATGAACAGGGCGTTGCTCTATTCAGCAGCAATGGTGACGGGGTCAGCGCTCTGCCACCCCAGCAATGGCGAGAACTGGTTGATGGCGCGGTCGAGCCGGGCCAGCAGGGGAAGTGAACTAGGCTTGCCGTCAGTGAAATCGGCGGCGCCGGCATAGATGCCGGTGGCCAGCGTCGCCGCTTCAAAGAAGCCGAACAGCGGCCGCAGGTGATGTTCGATTACAAGCGCATGTTTCTCCCCGCCACCCGTGGCGGTCAGCAATACCGGTTTGCCCGCCAGATCCTTCGGATCGATGAGGTCGAAGACGTGCTTGAAAAGCCCGGTATAGCTGCCCTTATAGACCGGACTGCCCACCACAAGCGCATCCGCCGAGACGATCTTTTGAAGAACCGTTTGCCCAGTGCTGTCGAGCGCGCCCTGTCCTCCGGCTGCCGTAATCAGCGACGGCAAGATCCCGGACATGTCGTAGCTTTCGACCGCGACGCCGAAGCGGTCCGAAGCCCGCGTTAGCGCCAATTCGACCAAGGCCTTGGTTTTCGAGGGCACGCCAAGGCTGCCGGAAAATCCTACAATACGGTACGTCATGCCTAACCTCCATTTGTCTATAAAGCTTATAGACAAATAGCCGAGGAGCTAGGCCCACGAGTTTCGAATTGCAGCCTCAAAGGAGCAAAATGGGCTACGCCCGGAGGCGAGAAGCAGAGGAATATTCTTGTCGGTTGGGCAGCAGCGCGCGCCCCACCTCTATGGCAGCACGCCCACGGCGAGGCCCAAAAAACCGAGTAGCGCCAGCGTCGAGAGCATCCCCAGCCTGGTCCGAAACACCAGAACGCCGGCTAGGATGCACAGTGCAAGCGCAATCCAGTCGATGCTGGGCAGCACCGGCAGCGCCATGTTGAACGGGCCCCAGCTCACGCGTTCCACGCCGCTGAACAGCACATCCATGCCGAACCATATGGCAAGGTTGAGGATGACCCCCACGACGGCAGCAGTAATGGCCGCCAGCGCGCCGGACACTGCCTTGTTGTTGCGCAGCCGCTCGATGTAAGGCGCGCCAGAAAAGTGCAAAGGAAGCAGGGCGCGAAGGTGGCCCAAGTGGTGAGCGCAGCGCGGATCACACTGGATGGCAGGGGATCAAGGCCAAGGCTATCGCGATAGGTGGCCAGGAGCCCCACAAAGGTCAGCACCAGAACCAGCGGACCAGGGGTGGTTTCCGCCAGGGCCAAGCCGTCGATCATCTCCCCGGGCTGCAGCCAGCCAAAGGTGACGACCGCCTCCTGCGCCACATAGGCGAGTACGGCGTAGGCCCCTCAAAGGTGACAACCGCCATCTGCGAGAAAAAGACATAGACGCTGGCAAAGCTGGAGCCCCAGCCGAAAGCCAGGCCCATCACGATCCAGGGCAGCAGCCATAGGCAGCCCCAGACCACGGCCACCCGCATTGCCCGGCGCCAGCTCGGGTCCACGTCAGGCACGTTGTCGTTGATGACGGCCGGACCGATCTCGCCCTTGCTCTTTCCGCCATGGCCACCCGCAGCAAACAGATCAGGCCGCTGCCGGGCGCCGACATAGCCGACGATCCCTGCTGTCAGAACGACCAGCGGGAACGGCACGGCGAAAAAGAACAGCGCGATGAAGGCTATTGCCGTGAGAGCGACCATGACCCTGTTCCGCAAGGCTCGGCGGCTGACGCGGATCACGGCCTCGATAACAATGGCCAGCACAGCGGCCTTGATGCCGTAGAACAGGCTGGTCAGGATGTTAGTCTGCTGGAACACCGCATAGGATGCCAATAGCGCGAGGATGACAAAGAAGCCGGGAATAATGAACAGCGTGCCAGCAACCACGCCGCCTTTGGTGCCATGCGCAGCCAGCCGATATAGGTCGCCAGTTGCTGAGCTTCAGGGCCGGGAGGCAGGGTGCAATAATTGAGGGCGTGGAGGAACCGGGTTTCGGAAATCCAGCGCTTCTCTTACAGAGCCTCATCGTTGGCCACTTGCCGGAGCCAACGCTGAGAGACCAATGGTTCGCCTATTGCTCCACCTTACGGTTTGGAGCAAACATGACAGACCAACTATCCCATCATCCTATTCTCCCGTTGGTTGAAGACGACCGAGTCCTCGAGCCTGTTCTTGAAGCAGCGTTGTCCGACGATGGCTTTGAGGTGTTGACAGCTGCGACGGGGGCAAAGGCGATCTCAGAACTAGAAGCCAATGGCAACCGCTTAAAGGGATCGGCAACAGACATCCGCCTTGGGTCTGGACTTAGTGGCTGTGAGGTTCGACACAGAGCGCGACAGCTCGTTCCAGGCATTCCGTGAGCTAAATGAGCGGTGGCAGCGCTCACGAAAGGTCTGCCGAAGGGGTGCTCGAAAGCATCATGCTTAGGAGGCCCTTTGCCATTTCTCAGCTGATAGCTGCTATAACAACCCTGTTAAATGCCGCAATGAACGTAGCAGCTCTGAGCGGCAGCACACCAAACGCCGAGAGCTCAAATCCCTCCGAAGGCTAGTCAATCATCTGGTCGTCGAACTGCTACGGCGTCGCAATAAAGCACCGTCAAGACGACTGCGCCGTGTTCATCGGCAACCTTGATACAGCCGCTCAGGTCTATTGAACCATCGAGCGCATCTGCGCTGACGATGGCACGGGCCGATTTCAAGGCGAGCTTGCTGGCTTCCGCAACGTCGTTGCACTCTTTGCCATCCTCATCGCGGAAGACATGTCCTCGATCATGGAGATGGAAAAAGAAGCGCGGCATGGCACATCAAGAACGCATATTGGTTTGTTTCAGATCAGGTCGCCGGCCCGGTCGACAACGTCGCTTTGCCCTTCCTCCAAACGTTTAAAGTGGAGGTACTCGGCCTCGAACCGTGCCGCCTTCTTAAGACCACGCGGGTTTGCAATAGTCAGAACCTTGTTCCGAAATTCGATCAGGCCCTCTGCCCGTAGCTCCTGCAACGTGCGATTGACGTGCACAGGGGTGAGCCCGGTTGCATCCGCCAATTCTTCTTGTGTGACGGCAAAAGGGAAGCTGTTGTCGCTTGTTTGGCCGACAACGCGATAGCGGATCAGCATCTCGTAGAACAGATGCGCCAGCCGCTCTCTGGCATTGCGCCTGCCGTGATCAATAATGCGCTCTCGCAGCACAGCAGCGTCGCTCATTGTACTCCACCAAAGCCCCTTGGTCAGGCCGCTCATCTCGGTCAGCAATTCTTTGATGACGTCCGACGGTATCAGCACACATTCGGTGTCACTGATGGCCAAAATCTCGTGGTCCATGGCCTCAAGAACAAACACTTCGACGTCGCAGAGATCGCCAGGAACAAGAAACGCCATGATCTGGCGATCTCCGTTCTCCAGATGCTTGCTCCGCGCTGCCAGACCTGACACCACCAAATGTATATTGGTAACCTTCTCTCCGTCGGCGATGATGGTTGTTCTTGCCGGGTAAAGTACTCGTTCGCCGGCGAGGAGCTGATCAAGACGCTTCAGTTCTTCGGCGGTGAAAGAGGTAAACTGCTCGAGCTTGGCAGTCAGCGGATTATACACGGCGTTCTCCGGCTTGCTTTGGAGCATGAGCCTCCAGTGTAGCAGGAAAACAAACCATCTTGAGGTTATTATGACAGGTTAGAGCGATACGGCGCTAAACACGCTAACATCATAGCTATCGTTCGCATGCATGTTAAGGGCGCGAACGGCCGAGAGAAGCTTTTTGCTCTTGCCTCAAACATGGGGAGAGCATTATGGCTCCCGCGGTTCTTTCAACCCGTTCACTCGTCACTAAGCTGTTGAACTACGGCCCTCTATCGGCAGATGAGGAAACGGCGCTCGATCAAGCGGCATCTTCGTTTCGAGAACTCGCAGCGGGCGCGGACATAGTTCTTGAAGGCAGTTCTCCGGATCATAGCACATTGTTGCTGAGCGGCTTTGCAGCTCGGTACAATCTTATGCTCGATGGCAAACGCCAGATCACCTCACTTCACGTTACCGGTGACTTCGTTGACCTTCATAGCCTCCTCATGCGGCCCATGGATCATTCCATTTTAGCCCTGACCACCTGCACAACCGCAAGTTTCCCCCATGACCGGCTGATCAGCATCCAGGAGCGGTTTCCTAACCTTGCACGCCTGCTGTGGCTTAACACCCTTGTTGATGGTGGAACGCACAGGCGCTGGACTGTCTGCGTTGGCAGCCTGCAAGGCCCTAAACATCTGGCGCATCTGATTTGTGAAATGTACATGCGCCTCAAGCAGATTGGCCGCACCGACAGCTGGAGTTTTCATATTCCGCTGACCCAATCATTGCTGAGCGAAGCTCTTGCGATCTCTCCGGTTCACGCCAACCGGGTGGTGCAGGCCCTTCGGCGCAGCAAGGTTCTTCGCTGGGAGCGTGATCTGATCACCATTCTGGACTGGGATCGCTTGGTGGACATGGCAGAGTTCGACCCCACCTATCTTAGGATGCCGAAGGACCCGTAGAAGCGTAGGACCGAGCCCGGGCTTCGCGTCAGAAGCGTTGGCCGAAAGCCAGGACGTGCTTACGCCGTAAGCTGCGTTGGCACACCAGCAGCATGACTTCGGACCAGTCCCGCGGATCTGCCTTCTCTGTCGCCATGACGGCTTGCGTGGCTTGCTGAACTGAGACAATTGGATGGGCCGAGGTAGTGCAAGCCAAGTTTTCGATGATGGCTTCGTCCACATGCTGAATGATGCTTGCGCTTAGTGTCATGTTGAAGCTCCTTTGCTTCAAAATAAACTACGCCGCATCGCTTTGATCTGCTCTCACCTTTGTTAGACGCGGTTCAACAACCCGCCCGATTCTCGAAACTATTAATGCGCAACTGCTAACCGCGAACTGGTTCAACAACAGGCTCATCGCTGTCTTTCCGTGTGAGATATGCGCTTAAGCCAGACTGCCCGCAACCACCCTAGAGACACCGGTCAGCCATCGATCCCGTCTAATCGCTCAGAGGCATTTTTTGGGTGATCGGAAGCTGCCGTTAGCGTACCTGTATCAGAGGTAATTGCTGTTATCCGATCGGGAAAGAGCGAGGTTTCCGATAATGATGTCCTTGGCGGCTCATGGCCGGTTGGGGCGCCGTGTGATCAGATCGAAACGGTCTCCGGAACTGAGCACGTGGAGGGTGAGGTCGTGGATGGAGAGGGTCGTACGGCTATCGGCTTCCGCCACATCCGAATGGGTGGCACCGTAAGCATCCACTAGATAAACGGCGCCACTACCAATCACGCGGAACTGCTCGCTTTCCACAACGATCGCCGTGTCCTCATCGATGCCAATCCCGAGTTCGCGAGGGTTTTGCGACACAGCGCCAATTAGCCGGCCGATGCGCCCGCGTTCGGCAAAGTGCTGGTCGATGATGACGTTGGATAAGAGACCTAGCCCAGGTGCCATACGGACATCTCCGATGCGGAAGGAAGCGCCGCTTGTGCCCTTGACTAGCATCGTGTCGCTCATCATCGATGCGCCGGCCGAAGTTCCTGCGATTGTTCCACCGGCTTCATAAATCGCTCGCACCCGGTCAAATATTGGAGTGCCACCGATCTGGCTTGTTATGCGGAGTTGGTCGCCACCGGAAAAGAACACGGCGTCTACCTCGTTCAACGCCTGAAGCTTTCCGGCATCGCTGGCTTCGATGCGGTCTTCGACATAAAGTTCGGTGACTTGGCGGATGCCAAGCCCGGCAAAGGAGGCTTGGTACTTCTCCAAGTAGCCCTCTGGCTCATGCGACGCGACGGTCGCCAGCACCAGCTTTCCATTGCGAATGCGGCTGGCTACTTCCTTGAGGATGATCTTGTCGCCATCATGGTCTTCATGGCCGCCGATGATGATGAGCGTGCCTGGCTTGCCATTTGTCTGCTTGGCTTTGGTCACGAGGCGTCTTCCTTGCGAGTAAAGGCCTGCGGACCGTCCATCTCGCTGCTCTGCAGCGCCACGGCAAAGTCGCGGCTGTTGTGGCGCCAGCCAAACTCACCGCTGGGCGTGAGGGCGATCCCGCCAGCCTCGCCACCAATGTCAGCGACATGGGCGAGGGCTGTTTCGAGGGCCGACTGCGCATTATTCAGGGAAAGGCGATGCATGACGCGCGCGGCCAGCATCTTGCGGGCTATGTGCTCGCCGTCTCCCGAAAAGGCCACGGCACCGATCTTGTCGTCTACATAGTAGCCACAGCCAGGCTGAGGCGAGTCGCCGACGCGTCCCACCGGCGAACCATCAAGACCGCCAGTGGAGGTGCCGACGGCGAGGCGTCCGCTCATGTCAAGCGCAATGCAGCCAACAGTGTCGTGGGATCCGGTTTCCTTGGCTTTCTGTTCTTCTGCGGCGATCAAATCATCCGGATCACAGAGCTCAAGCCCACGTTCAGCCGCAAAGCGACGGGCGCCGGGGCCGGAAAGCAGAATTTCCGTTTCGTGCAGCATGGCTCGAGCAACGCTGATTGGATGGCGTACACCTTGAATAACGGAGACGCCTCCCACATTAAACTCGCTACCTTCCATCAAGGCCGAGCACATTTCCACTTCGCCGTCGCTATTGAGCGCGCTGCCATAGCCTGCGTTGAAGGTTGGATTGCTTTCAAGCTCTCGAATGGCCGCTTCGACTGCGTCGACAGCGGAGCCATTCGCCTGAAGAACTGAGCGCCCCGCTGCGAGCGCCGTAAGACAGCCCTGACGGTGGGCGTTTGCTTCCTCAGGTTCGATTTCCTTGGCACCGCCGTGAAGAATGATCGCCCACGTCATGAGGCACTCCGCAGCGGCACGACAGTGGCCGAACCGAGTGGTGCGCTTGTCGGATCAAAAGCGAGGATTTGCGCCCAAACATCTTCAATATGGTCCGCCATCAACACGACGAGATCGCCAGGCAGGGCCAGCCTGAGGCTGAAGTCGGTCGCTTCGTCTTCGGGCAGCACGGTATGGATACAATCGGCTGAACACCCCCCGGCCATGGCCCCTTCCTGCATCAGTGCCACAATGGTGCCGGGCTCCCGGCCACGCAGCAAATCGTCTTCCTTGAGCACCAAGACATCAAACAGCCGGGCTGCCAATTCGCCCATCTGGCGAATATCGCTGTCGCGCCGGTCGCCCGCGGTGCCCACCAAGCCTATAACGCGTTGGTGACGGCTGCGCATCTTAGTTACCAGATGCCCGAGCGCCCGCAGGCCATCGGGATTGTGGGCATAGTCGAGAATAGTGCGGAAGCCATGCCCGTCATGGATGTTGAGACGGCCAGGTGAGTCCTCGAAAGAAGTAGTGAAGTCCCGCATCGCAGCGCGGACAGTGTTTAGCGGCACGCGATGGCAATGCGCCATAGCGACCGCAGCCAGAGCATTGGCGACGTTAAACTCAGCCCAGCCGTCAAAGGTCGCGGGGATGTCATGAACTTTCATGAAGTAGATGGCTTCATTGTCCTCGTGGATAACGATGTCCCACCCCTCACCCATGCGCTGACGGTTGATGGCTCGCCCACCTTTTTCCACATGGTCGGCCAGCCATTGCGGCCAGTTTGTTTGATCCTTTAGGGTGAAGTAACAGATTTGCCCGCCGGCATGCTCGGCCATGGCTGCGGTATGCTCGTTGTCAGCATTAAGAATGCTCCAGCCGCCCCGGCGGACGGATTCGACGACCACGGATTTAACCGCGGCCAGATCTTGGATGGTATCGACACCTTTTAGCCCCAGGTGATCTTCGGTGACGTTGAGAGCAGCAGCAATGTCGCATTCGTCGAAGGCGAGGCCCTCCCGCAGGATGCCGCCACGGGCGCATTCTAGCACGGCTGCATCGACGCTGGGTTCCCGCAAGACGACACGGGCGCTTCTAGGGCCGGAACAATCGCCGGTCATCACGCGCTGCCCGTCAAGATACACACCGGTCGTAGAGGTCAAGCCGACATTGTATTGCGCATGCTTAAGAGTGTGGTTGAGCATGCGGGCGGTGGTCGACTTGCCGTTGGTGCCGGTAATGGCAAAGATAGGGATCCGCCCGGTCGACCCTTCGGGGAAGAGCATGTCAAGCACAGGGCGGGCCACATTGCGCGGGCGACCCTGGAAGGGCTCGAGATGCATGCGGAAGCCCGGACCGGCATTGACTTCGATGATGCCGCCGCCGGTTTTGCTGACTGGTTGAGAGATATCAGGGCAGACAAAATCGATGCCAGCGATGTCAAGCCCCACGATCTGTGCAGCCCGACGTGCGATCAGGGCGTTTTCAGGATGGATCTCGTCGGTGCGGTCATTCGCCGTGCCGCCGGTCGAAAGGTTGGCTGTAGGCCGCAGGTAAACTTCCTGTCCGGCCCCGGGCACCGAGTCGATGTTGAGACCGCTGACGCTAAGGAACCGATGGACGCAATCGTCGACATCGATGCGGGTCAGGACAGAAGAGTGTCCCTCACCGCGACGCGGGTCCTGGTTCACCTCTTCAATCAAGGCTCGAATGCTGCGGCTGCCGTCGCCCACTACATGAGCGGGGACACGCTTTGCAACGGCGACGACCTGGCCGCCGATCACGAGGATGCGGTGATCAGCGCCGGTGAAGTAGCGCTCGACGATAACGGTGCGGCCATGCTCGCGCGCCTGTTCAAAGCCCCAGCGCACGTCGGCCTCGGTCTGCAGGTCAATGTTGACGCCGCGACCGTGATTGCCATCCAGGGGTTTGGTGACGACGGGATAGCTAAGGTCACCGGCAGCACGAACAGCTTCATCGGCCGAGCGCACAAGCTCGCCACGCGGGACGGGCAGACCGGCCTGGTCGAGTAGCAGCTTGGTCAGATCCTTGTCTGCCGCGATCTCGGTGGCCACTTCCGACGTCAGGTCGGAACAGGAGGCGCGGATGCGCTTCTGGTGCTTGCCGTGACCAAACAGAACGAGGCTGGAGTCATCCATGCGCTGCCACGGAATGTGACGACGCTCCGCTTCGTGGATCAGCGATGCCGTTGTTGGACCGAAAGCGCGATCTGCAGCAAGACTGGTCAGCCGTTCCAGACCTTCGTCGAGATCAGTGAAAGCTTCGCCTTCGCAGATTTCATTAAGCCCGCTGATCCCGCGGAGAGGATCGGGCAGGAGGCTGTTGATCAACTCGACGGCCAGCCGGCCGGCTGCAAGGCCAACGGCTTCATCCACGAAACAATAGAGGATATTGTAGACACCAGGGCGGCCCTTGACGCTGCGTGTCTTGCCGCGCGTTACCCGCATGCCGACTCGGGACTGGAGTTCGATGGCAACATGTTCGATGACATGGCCCAGCCATGTCCCTTCGTTCATCCGACGCACAAAGCCGCCGGCTTCACCATAGGAGCAGCCGTGTTCCCGGAGCCCGGGAAGTAGGGCAACGAGGTGCCCAGCGAAGCCGTCGATCTTGTTGGTCGGCCACTCTTCAAGTGTGCCGAGATCGAGTTGAATTTGGATCATCGGCAGGCTGCTGTAGAGGTGCGGGCCGCGATAGATTTTTGCGGCCACGACTTTCATAGCCTGCAGGACAACAGCGTCTCCCGTCTGCTTTGCATCGGTTAACATGGTCAGCACTCCTCCGGCCACTCCGGGCCATACTGCTGTGCTTCGAACGACCTCCAACTGCGGCAGTTGCGGGCCGTAACTCGTGTTATATCAAATACTTAACATTTGTTAGTCGCCGTTTGACCACATGATCGCAGCAGGATCATTGTTGCTGCCGGGCGCTAGGCCCTTTTCTCTGCGGCCGTGTTCAGGGAGGCTGGGGGAGGAACACTGTCGACCCCACTCCAGCCGTAAAAGCCCATCTGCGCGCAGCTGAAAGCGGACATTAAGTTTCGCGGACACGCCCGAACTGTCCTTCAGTGAATAGGTCGTATACACGCAAAATGGCACGCTCAAAGATGTGGGCAGAACAACACCGCAGCAACTGGTCAGTGGCTGGTACATTGATTGACACATTCCGTTGGGTGGAGGCAAAAATGCTCCGTGTGAGCGCGTTGACCGTTTTTACGTTTACCCTTGCTGTGATGCCCGGAGCTCTGGCGAACTTCACTCGCCCTGTCTAGGCCTCTGCCACAAACGCTCCGCTTTCACGGATGACTCTGGCAACAGGCCAAGCGCGAACGATGTGTTCGCACCAGCCGGCTGAGCCGCCTGTCACAGCGATGATCGCGATGCCTGCGTCGTGGAGGTCCTACAAGGCTTGGTAGGTTTGCGGCAGCAGCCGGCCGTTGGTGGTCGGAGTATCATCAACATCGGTGAACAGGTATCGTACGCCTGCGAGCTCGTCGACGGCTGGGGCCAGGCCGAGAAAGGTCACGCCGGATCCTCGTCGCACAGCACTAACTCGGTCCCCGCGATCCGCAGGGCTTGCTCGGCCTCACTAGTGGGTAGCCGGTCGGTGTACAGGAATCCGACCTTGTTGAAGGGCACGACTTTGACAGAGGCGTCACGTGTCCACTTGCTGAAGTCGGCCGCAAGGAACTGGGTGCGGGAATTTTCAATCAACGCCGATGTAATCTGCGCTTCGCTATAGCTGAAATCGAGAACCCCATTCATGGGGTGCAAAGCACCGGCGCCTATTACCGCGTAAGTGGCATAGAACTTCTCAAAAAACCGCAGCACGTCTGCCCCAACTACATCCCGGTCGTTGTGACGCAGTAGTCCGCCCGTCATGTGTACCTCGATGCGTGGTGCATCGCAAAGGGTGAGGGCAACGTCTATATTGTTGGTGACTACCGTCAGTTCCTGATGGTCCCGCAATTCCTGGGCAACAAACTGAACTGTGCTGCCGACGCCCATGAAGACGGTGGAGCCGGGTTCGATAGCTGAAGCTATATGCTTGGCAATGCGCCGTTTAGCGGCACTGTTAAGCGCCGCACGCGAGTTCACTGAAGTATTGCGGCTTTCAACCGGTACGCTCACGCCCCCGTGGAACCGTCGTGCGAACCCGAGATCACACAACGCATTGATGTCACGTCTGATGGTCTGCGTTGTTAGATGGTACCGCGCCGCAAGCTTTTCGATGTATTGAGCACCGTCGGTCTCGATGAGAGACAGGATGTCGCGTTGTCTGTCCGACAGAATGCCTTCCTCCATCTTTGCACTTAGCCCGGGAAGAACTTAGGGCTATCGGTGATTACTCCAGTTAGTCCTGCTTGCCAGAACGAAGCGAGGATCGACGGTTCGTTGACCGTCCATGCCCGCACCTTAATCCCTAGCTTGCTCGCCTCCTCCAAAAGGCCGATGCTTAGCGCCTTGTAGTAAAGATGGATTGTTTTGGCGGGGATGGCGTCCAGCTGTGCCTGCCAATCTGCGGGTACCTCGCTCCACAACATCGCCATTTCGAGTTCGGGTTCGAGCCTATGCATGGCCGCAAGGGCCAGCCCATCAAAGCTCGAGATCATGATACTAATATGAGCTGCCCGGGTGCGTAGCGCCGCCTGTACGGCACTCGTCAGCTGTTCTAGAGATTTATGATGTTCGTGTTGCTTGATCTCGATGTTGGCATTGAGATTGAGTTCGCCCAACACCTTCAGGGTCTGTTCAAGCGTCGGTATCCGCTCGCCTGCAAAGGCCCTGCCAAACCAGGATCCCGCATCCAGCCGCCCTAGATCGTCTCGGTTGAGCGCTCCGAGCGAACCGGTCCCCGAACTCGTCCGATCGACACTGTCGTCGTGGATCACCACCAGCGTGCCATCGGCCAAGAGCGCGACATCGAGCTCCACCCATTTGGCGCCTTGTTCTGCGGCAGCACGAAACGCAGCAAGGGTGTTTTCAGGAGCAACAGCAGAAGCCCCACGATGGGCCTGCACTTCGTCCCTTGCGGGACCGTTCTTGTGGCTAGCAGCCATGACGTTGTTTCCGAGACTGAGCAGAAGGATGTGGTCGTATCGATTGCAGTTAAGAAACGTTGTCGGATCGGCGACCTGTTGCTTGATTGAAGGGGTGCATGTGAGAAGGCGAAGTATAAAGCTTTATGGGCGAGCCGTCGGCTAAATCGGGACGGCCAGCAACACGCAGGATGAGCGTCTGTCCTCCTATGGTAACATGCAGATGGCTCTCTCCTCCGATCGGCTCAAGCAACTCCACCACGGCATTAAGCTCCAACGCTTCCCCGACGGGCTTCTCGATCAGCATTTGGTCTGCTCTGACCCCAATAATGTCGGTTCCTTGAGGAAGCTTAAGATTCGAGAAGCCTGCTGCCTGCGCCATGACCTCCACTGGGATTAGGTTCATCGGTGGCGAGCCGATGAAACCTGCCACGAACAGAGTTGCCGGCCGGTCATAAACATCGGTGGGAGTGCCGATCTGTTCTACCAGTCCGCCATTCATCACCACGAGACGATCTGCCAGGGTCATGGCCTCGAGCTGATCGTGGGTGACGTAAAGGCTGGTGGTCTTGAGCCGCCTTTGCAGCTTGCGGATTTCCACGCGCATCTGCACGCGCAGCTTGGCATCGAGGTTGGACAGCGGCTCGTCGAACAGGAACGCCGAGGGTTCGCGCACAATCGCACGGCCCATCGCAACGCGCTGGCGTTGGCCGCCTGACAATTCGCGGGGCTTACGATCTAGCATCGGCCCGATCTCCAGGATGTCCGCCGCTTCTGAAACGCGCCGGTCGATCTCGGCGCGGGGCGTGCCTCGGTTCTTGAGGCCATATTCGAGATTTCTGCGTACGCTCATGTGCGGATAAAGCGCATAGTTCTGGAACACCATAGCGATGTCCCGCTCTGCGGGCTCAGCCTTGGCCACATCACGGCCATTGATCTCGATCCGACCGGAGGTGACGCTTTCGAGGCCCGCGACCATGCGCAAAAGCGTTGACTTGCCACAGCCGGAAGGGCCCACAAGCACGATCAGCTCCCCATCGGCAACCGACAGGTTAACCCCTTTGACCGCCAGAACATTGCCGCCATAGCTCTTCTTTAAGTCGACCAGATTGATGGTTGCCATGTTCTACTTTTCTGTTTCGACCAAGCCTTTGACGAAAAGGCGCTGCATGAAGATGATGACGAGGACCGGCGGCAGCATGGCTAGCATGACGGCAGCCATTACCAGGTTCCAGTACGGGTCGGCGTCGGCACTGGCCGCCAAGCGCTTAATACCCATGACGATGGTATAATAGCGGCTGTCGGTGGTTACCAGCAGCGGCCAAAGATACTGGACCCAGCCGTAGATAAAGAGGATCACGAACAGCGCCGCGATATTAGTGCGGCTGAGGGGCAAGAGAATATCGCGGAAGAATTTGAGCGGTCCCGCGCCATCCACCCGGGCAGCTTCCATCAACTCGTCGGGGATAGTGAGGAAGAATTGCCGGAACAGAAAGGTCGCCGTGGCCGAGGCGATTAAGGGGATGGTCAGCCCTGCGTAGGAGTTAAGCAGGCCCAGATCTGCAACGACCTTGAAGGTTGGTATGATGCGCACCTCTACGGGCAACATTAGAGTAATAAAGATCATCCAGAAGGCCAAAAGGCGAAAGGGGAACTTGAAGTAAACGATGGCATAGGCCGAGATGATCGAGATGGCGATCTTGCCGATGGCGATGGTGAGTGCCATGACCGTCGAGTTGATCAGCATCAGCCACACCGGGGGCGCACCCGCCGAGGACAAGCCATTGGTCAGCATGCGGGCATAATTGTCGATCATGTGCGGGCCTGGCAGCATCGGCGCTAGGCCGCGCGAAAAGGCATCCGCGCCGTGCGTCGAGGCGATGAAAGCCAGATAGACCGGAAAGACGACGATCGCGACGCCTACGATCAGCACCAGATGGGTTAAAAAGTTCAGGAAGGGCCTGTTCTCAACCATGGACCGGCCTCTAGTATTGTACGCGCCGTTCGACCCAGCGGAACTGGACGACGGTCAGCACGATGACGATGATCATCAGGATAACGGATTGGGCGGAGGACGAACCGATGTTCAGGCCCAAAAAGCCATCGGCATAGACCTTGTAGACCAGCGTGTTGGTGGAGCCCGCCGGTCCGCCGCCTGTAGTTCCGTCGATGATGCCGAAGGTGTCGAACATGGCGTAGTTGATGTTGACGATCATCAGGAAAAAGGTGGTCGGCGACAGCAGCGGAAACACAATTGTCCAGAACCGCTTGAACGGTCCCGCGCCATCCATAGCAGCGGCTTCGACAAGCGATTTTGGGACTGATTGCAGCCCGGCGACAAAGAACAGGAAATTGTAGGAAATTTGCTTCCAGCTTGCAGCAATGATGACCAGGATCATGGCGTCGTTGCCGTTCACACGATGGTTCCAGCGATAGCCGAAAGCCTCCAGCAGATAGGGCACGATGCCGATAGTGGGGTTGAACATGAACCACCACAGAATGCCCGCGACAACCGGTGCCACGGCATAGGGCCAGACCAAAAGAGTGGTGTAACGCTTACCAGAGCGCAGCAGTCTGTTGACGCATACTGCAAGCAGCAGGGCAACCCCCATCGAGAGCAGCGTCACACCGATAGCGAAGACCGCAGAGCGTCCCGCGGCATTTAGATATCCGGGATCATCGAACAGCCGTGTGTAGTTCTGAAACCAGATGAATGTAGTCTTGAAACCGAACGGATCTTCGCGCTCGAACGAGGATTTAACAGCCTGTGCTGCCGGCCAGAGAAAGAAAATAATAGTAATGATCAGTTGCGGCGCGAGAAGCGCATAGGGCAGCAATTTGTTGGGAAAGATTGTGCGTTTAGATTGCATCAGGGCTCGCCGGCTGAAGCTGTAAGAAGACCCGCACCAAAGGCGCGGGTCCCCGTGGGAGCTATTCGACTAGCTATTGTTCGCTTCGAAGTCGCGCAGGATCTGATTGCCGCGTTCCACGGCACTGTCCAGAGCTTCCTGGGCGGTCTTCTGGCCCGCAAGCATTGCTTCGAACTCGGCGTCAACGGCTTCACGCACTTGGGTCAGATTGCCGAAGCGCACCCCCTTGGAGTTGGCGCTGGGCGTACCACGAGTGATTTGTTCAATGGCGATGTCGGAACCTGGGTTCTGTTCGTAATAGCCCTGCTCCTTGCCCAAGTCATAAGCTGCGTTCGTGATCGGCAGATAGCCGGTGAACTGGTGCCAATCGGCCTGCACCTCCGGCGTGCTGAGATAGGTGAAGAACTTGGCGACGCCATCATAGACTTCGTCGGACTGGCCGTTCAGCACCCACAGCGTAGCGCCGCCGATGATGGAGTTCTTGGGCTCGTCTATGACGTTGTCATAATATGGCAAAGGCGCAAAACCCACCTCGAAGTCGACGGCGTTGCGAATGACGCCGGCGCGACCGGCCGAAGAGTTCATGAACATTGCGCATTCCTGCGCCACGAATTTGGGTTGTGCATCAGCGCCGCCCACCGGACCACCATACTGGAACAGGCCGGCATCGGACCACTTTTTGAGATTGTCCCAATGTTTGACGTTGACTTCATTGTTAAAGGTCAGCTCGGCTGCCGTACCGCCAAAGCCATTCTCCAACGTGCCGAATGGCTGGTCGTGCAGAGCCGACATGTTTTCGGTATGGATCCAGGTGATCCAGGCTGTAGTAAACCCGCATTTTGCTGCGCCAGAATCGACGATTTTCTGCGAAAATTCTTCAACTTCGGCCCAAGTCTTGGGCGCAACTTCTGGATCAAGGCCGGCCTTTTCGAACACGTCCTTGTTGTAGTAAAAAATCGGCGTCGACGAGTTGAATGGCATGGACAGGATATTGCCTTCCGTGTCCGAGTAATACCCGACCACAGGCTGCAGGAAGCCGCTGGGGTCCCATGGCTCACCCTTGTCGGTCATCAACTGGTGCACCGGGTACACAGCGCCTTTGGCTGCCATCATCGTGCCGGTGCCGACTTCATAAACCTGCACGATAGCGGGCTGCTCGTTAGCGCGGAACGCAGCAATAGCAGCAGTCAGCGTTTCCGGGTAGGTCCCCTTGAAGATCGGGGTCACTTTGTATTCGGTCTGGCTGTCGTTGAAGCCTTGCGCTACTTCCTCGAGCTTTTCGCCCAATTCGGCACTCATGGCATGCCACCAAGTGATTTCGGTTTGCGCAAAGGCCGGCGTGGCCGCCAGTACTGCGCTCAATCCTGCCGATAACAACAATGCATTCTTGAACATGCTCACTCCCTTGTTTTCGCGCTGGGACATTGCCGTCCCAAGCTTGCCTAAGTGGTAACAGCAGCATTTCACTTTGCAACCGTAAAATATTCACATGAACCTCGTAGGCAGTCCTGAGTGTTGGATTGCACTGCGGCTCAAAGGCTTGCCAACGTGTAAAAATGATGGCTCGGCAGCGGAATGCAGGATTTTGCGAATGGTCCGACGGTGAGCAGGCATTGCGTTGTTGACTTTCATATGACCATCATTGGTCACGCCATGTGACTTGATTTGTGTACGCCGTCGGGCGGGAGGCCTGATGTATTTTATCGCTGTGCATTTGATTGCTGCCATCGTGTTGCTGCTCTGGGCGGTGCGGATGGTGCGTACCGCCGTGGAGCGTGCTTATTCAGCACAGCTCAAGCGCTTGCTTGCATACGCCAACAAGAAGCGGATCAGCGCTGCCGCCGCGGGCATGGTTATGGCGATATCGCTACAGAGTTCGACAGCTGTTGCGGCCTTTGCGTCTAGTTTCGCCGCGGGCGGGCTAATGGGCGGTCCAACGGGCATCGCTCTCATGCTCGGGGCGTATCTTGGCTCTGCTCTCGTTGCGAGTATACTTTCGTTTGACCTGACGCTTTTGACGCCCCCCTTAATCATTGCGGGTGGATTGCTGTTCCTACGGGGTAACAGCCGCCAGACCAAGCAACTGGGCCGGATGGTGCTGGGAATTGCCTTCGTATTGCTGTCGCTTGAGATGGTGTCGGAAGCGACAGCCCCGTGGCGAGACAGCGAGGTCCTCGGATGGGTTATAGGTTATCTGCAAGGCGATCTTTTCACGAGTTTCCTGATTGCAGCGTTGATCACTTGGGCGTCCTACTCGTCTGTAGCCTCTATTCTCGTGATTATTTCATTCGGCACAGCAGGGCTCATCCCGATTGAGGTCGCCGCGGCGTTTGTTCTTGGCGCCAACCTTGGTGGAACGTTGATTGCATTTGGCATGACGCACGGCGCGGATGTTCGCGCCCGCCGCATTGCGGCCGGAACTCTGGTGTTTCGAGGCGGCGCTGCGGCTGTGTGCTTGGTGGCACTCCAGTTCCTGCAGAACGGTCTCGGGACGCTGCCTGGAAGCGTAGGGCAACAGGCTAGCCTACTCCATATCGCCTTCAATGCTGGGGTGTTGGTGCTAGGTCTGCCTTTAGCCGGAATGGTTTCAAAGTTAGTTGATCGATTTGTTTTCGAGTCCACGCTGGACGGGGAACTCAACGTGGCTCGCCTGCGCACCCCAGCCTTGCTCGCCAACCAGGGCGTGAACGCTGACACTGCGCTTGCCAGCGCCACCCGTGAGCTACTTCGCATGAGCGAGATGGTAGAAGTGATGCTGCAGCCAGTGATGGACATCTTCCAAACGGGCGATAGAGCCGCCATCCGACGTATCAAAGCGCTGGAACTAGAAGTTGATCAGGCGCAACGCGATATCAAGCTCTTCATCACACGGCTGAACTGGGAGAAAATGGATGTTGTGCAGGCCCGTCGGGCGTCGGATCTCGCCAATTTCGCTATCAACTTGGAGCAGGCAGGTGACATTATTGCCAAGCAATTGCTCAAGCTCGCCGACCAAAAGGCCGAACGGCAACTGACCTTTTCTCCACAAGGCTGGCAAGAGTTGACAGATCTGCACGCCCGCGTCTTGGGAAACATGCAACTGGCTTTCAATGTTCTCGTGTCGGAGGATGTTGAATCGGCGCGCCGGCTTGTTCTCGAAAAAGATGAAATTGGTGTCCTCGAACGCCGTAGCATGGATCAACATTTCGGCCGTTTGCGCATCGGCAATCCCACCAGCATTCAAACCAGCGACCTGCACCTGGAGACAATCCACGCCCTGAAACGCATCAACTCGCTGCTAAGCGGAGTCGCGTATTCCATCCTCAGCGACAATGGCGAACTGCTGACCTCAAAGCTGGTGAAGGCAGTCTAGGAATAGGGAGGCGGTGCGTTTGACAATTGTGTAGGTGCCGGGTTGCTGGCCGTAGCTGCGGGCGGCTCGTCGACGGCCACCGACACGTTGCTAGAGGAAATGGAACAGCCGGGGCCGTTCCCGATGCGATGCTGCAGGCCGATATCGTCCGTAAGGGGCGCGCATTCATCATCGCAATGATGACGATGAACTCAAGGAGGCGTTCCTGGTGTACCCAGCCGAGGCTGACCTCCTTGAAAGCAAGATCTCAGTCCTTACTCCGGTGGGCGCGGCCTTGATCGGCTTGCGGATCGGACAATCTATCACCTGGCAGGCTGGGGACGGCAGTAGGCACGCCTTAACCGTTCTTTCTGTCATTCAGCACGTCAAATCTACAGCGGATGATTAGCGATTTTCGCTCATGCGCGTCGTAGTGCCAATGTATGATGCGGAAATAACCGCTAGACTTTCCTCGGCATGCCGCACTAACGCTGATCTCAGGTGGCCGATCCAAGGGAGCTGCGTATCCAGCGCAAGTAGGCGCCATCAGCCTACGTCCGCTTCCACCAAGCTTCCAAGCAGAAGCGGACCGACGGCAATCCACCCCATCTCAGACGGCGAAGCTCGCCCGAACTGATGCGTCAGGAGTACCGACACATGATCAGACTACCGTTGTTCCATAGACATCACTCTCAGGGTCTCTTCACGGATATCAGCCAATACATCGCGTTTCAGAGCCGAGAACTCAGGGCTGGTGACAATGTCGTAGCGGCGAGGGCGCTCGAGATCGATCTTGAGCTCGCGTTTCAGCCGGCCGGGGCGCGAGGCAAGAACAACAACCCGGTCGGCCAGAAAAATGGCTTCTTCTACATCGTGGGTAACGAAGAGCACCGTGACTTTGTGATCTTCCCAAACCTTGAGAAGCAACTCCTGCATCATGCCGCGGGTCTGTGCATCTAGCGCGCCAAAGGGCTCATCCATCAGAAGTAAGGAAGGTTTGTAGACTAGGGCCCGGGCAATGGCGACACGCTGGCGCATGCCGCCAGAGAGCTGACGAGGATAAGCGTTCTCAAAGCCTGTAAGTCCGACTTCGCCAATAAACTGGCGCACCAGCTCGGCTTTTTCCGTCTTGCCCATGCGGCTCTTTTCTAGCGCGAAAAGGATATTACCCTCAACGGTCATCCACTCGAACAGACTATATCCTTGGAGGACGAAACCGCGATCGCGGCCAGGGCCAGCGACCGACTTGCCATCGATAAGTACATCGCCAAAGGTCGGCTCGGTCAGGCCGCCAACCATGTTGAGGAGAGTAGATTTTCCGCAGCCGGAGGTTCCAACGAATGAAACGAACTCATTGGGTGCGACGGTTAGGTCGATGCGATCAATGGCGAGGAATTCTTCCTCGCCCTCGCCAAAGATCTTGCCGACGGCATCAACGACGACTTTTGGACAGGCCAAACCGTTCATCGGTCAGCCGTCCAGCGAAACAGGGAACGGCCGGTGCGCTTAAAGGAATAGTCGGTTAGTAAGCCGAGCAGGCCAATGAACAAGGTACCAAAGATGATGGTGTCGGTTGCGAGATAGCGCTGGGCATCCATGATGCGGCGCCCAAGCCCAGTCTGGGCAGCTACGAGTTCCGCCACCACCAAATAAGTCCAAGTCCAGCCTATGGTGATGCGGCAAGTGTCCCAAATAACGGGCAGCGCGGCCGGCAGGATAATACGCCACAGGATCTCGGTGTTGGAAAAGCCGAGCGTCTGGCCGGCGCGGATAAGGTTGATGTCGATGTTCTTGACGTTGTCCATGACCATCAAAGCCATCTGGAAGAAGGTGCCAAGGAACAAGATGAGGATTTTCTGCTCGTCGCCGATGCCGGCCCATAGGATCGTCAATGGAATCAGGGCAACGATGGGCATATAGCGCACGGTCGAGATTAAAGGCTCCAGGGCACCTTCGAAGAGGCGGAAATTGCCCATGAGGATTCCCACAGGAATGGCCAGCACTGCAGCACTAAGCCAGCCGACGATGATCCGGTAGGTGCTGACGGCGGCATCCTGAAGCAAAATGCCGGTGCTGACCTGCCGCCAGGCTTCTTCGAGGATGGCCAGCGGGCTGGGCAGGAAAAGCGGCTTGACGAGGCCCAGCGCTGTGATCCCGAGCCAGACCAGCACCAGGAGGAGGGGCACGAGCAGGCCAGCACTGTTAAAGACGCTATCGGGAATCGATTGGCGTAAGCGCAACAGCCCAGCACGGTTGCGCCTTTTGCGGCGGTCTATCCGGCCCGCGGCGGCTGCTTTGGCAATGCTCGAACTCTTGGGCATACTGGTTCTGGTGATCCTTGCAGGAGGCCGACGCCCGAAGGCGCCGGCCATGACGTTACTGGCCAGCGGCGGCGTTAATTGCCTGAAGGTCAAGGAAAGCCTCGCCCGTGGGCACCGTCTTGACATCGTTCGGGTTGGCCTGCTGCATAATCGCGCCGATTTCCTCGACGGTTGCCTGAAATTCTCCCTTGAGCGTCGCGGTGTTCTCGGAAATGTCATACAGGTGGACGCCTGCAAAGGCGGTGTTGAACTCCTCAATGGGGCTGCCAACGGCATCTGCGATGATCTGGCCGCCTTCTTCAGGATTGTCGCGAAGGAAGGTGACTGCCTGATCCCAAGCCTTGATGATGCTGACGAGCTCTTCCTGGTTTTCGGAGATGAAGCCGGTTTCTGCAGCAAGGACGTCACTGATCAGCCCGGGCTTTTCGCCAGCAGTGTATAGAACCTTGAAGTCGGGCCCCTGGGCGAAAGCCGCCGAGATGTAAGGTTCGTAGGTCACGGCCACATCGACGCGGCCCGCGATCAGCGCGAGACCGGCATCGGCGGCAGCAATCGGCACGGCTTCAACATCGGCAATAGTAAGGCCGCTGGAATTGAGGGCATAGTTGATTAGCAAATCGCTGGTGGAGCCGATTTCGTAAGCTACCTTCTTGCCCTTGAGCTCGGGGATCGAGGTGATGTTGTTGCCGGCCAGAATTGCGTCAGCCGTTGTCGAGCCATCCATGACCATGAAGCCCTTGAGGTCGACGCCGTTGTTGATATTGAGAATGACGGTGTTGGTTGCCGCCGAGATCACCTGGATATTGCCGCTGGCAAGGGCGGCTGCGACGTCCTGGTCCCAGGTGAAGTTGATCAGTTCGACGTCAACTCCGTTCGCTTCGAAAAAGCCCTTCTCTTCGGCAACCCAGAGCGGCCCATAGCCGAGCCAGGGCTGGAGGCCAATTTTAATGGTTTCGGCGTAGGCCGGAACAGCGAGCGCGGTCAGCGCAAGGCTGGCGAGAGCAATGGGTGCAAGCTTCATGGCGTTTTCCTTTTATGGCGCGCGGTTGGGCAACGATCGGCAGGATATGAACGGATTATCTCAAGTTGAAAAGTGCAAGAGCAGATTTGTGGTGATTGTGCCCACATCGTTCTGCGCATCGGGACCTGGGAGGGCACCGAGAAAACACACAGAACTCGCGGAGAATACACCCCCGCCGGACGCATGGGGCAGGTAGGTCATCTCGGCGAGGCGGTGCGCTTCGCGTCCCGGTGCACCGTCTTCATACCACCGTCCCGGATCATCGACATAGCTATCTGGGAAGCCGGAGGCCGTGGCGAGAACCACGATGCCATCAGGAGTTCCAAGCAGTTTATTTGTGCTATCGACCTCGTAGCCCGCGGCGCCGCCAAGCACGATGCCACTATCTCCAAAGGTGGCGCTGGCAACGCCATCGAAGAGCCAGGCGAAAGCCTCTTCGCGACTCGCCGCGGTACGGGTGAAAGGCAGTGCACTGCTGAATCCCATTAGGGCGATGCCAACGCCGGTCAGGCGGAACTCGCCGCGTCCCCGATCACGCAGATAGCCGCCCGGCTCATTGGTGAGGGCCAGCGGCATTTCACCGAGCGGACCATCCCAGGTGCGGCCGGGTTGCGCCGGGCCGCGGCGCAGTTCTATCAGATCATCCCTGAAAGCGACCGCAGCGGCGAAGCCGTTGCCGCCCAGATAGATGAGGTAGCCAGCAGATGCGACGTAGCGGCGGTAGGCCTCCTCCATCTGCACTGAAATATATTCGGGGTGGCTGCCGGTCAAAACGCTCCTGTACCGGCGAAGCAGGTCGATTCCTTTCTGATGCAGGTCGTGATCAGTCGCAAGATCGATAGTGATGCCGTGGCGCGCGGCGAAACGAAGGAAATGCAGATCGACCGGTAGGAGGTGCGGCGCGCCGCAGAGCGGATAGAGATAGTCGTCACGCAAGGTTGCCTTTAGCCGGCGCGTCGAAGCAAGAGACACCCCGCTGCCATCGGAATGGTAATCGTAGAGCGAGCGCAAATTGTTGGCGCGTGCGAACTCATGGCCACGATCCGTCCCAACCCACTCGTAGAGATGCGGCGGAAGATATTCATCGGCATAGGCGAGGTAGGTTGCGGTGGGCGCCACGAACAGCAGTTTCGATCGAGGCTCGGCTGCCGAAAAGAAGAAGGGGAAACGCTCGGTAGCGTCCGCGGTCACGAGCTCGATAGCATAAACGCCGGAACGAGCATCAGGGGGAATATCGATGGCGAAACTGGCAGGCCAGTCCAGGCCCGCCATGTCCGTGTCGTGGAAGTGGATGGCGTCATAATGGGACGGCGACAGGCGTGGATCAAGGCTCGAACCATCCCAGCGCACGGAGCGGACGCAGAAGGTGGGATTGTTGTGAACCCTCAGCCGAAGGTTGGCTGCAAGAAGCGGCTCTGCGGTAAAGAGCGTCGGAAATGTCCAGCTCGTACGGCCATGCTTGGTCGTGAGCGCTATGTTGGCAAGGCGGCAGTTGAGCGTCGGCAGGGTTTCTGAAGAATCCGAACAAAAGACCAGCGTTCTAGGCTGCAATGCCGGGACGATGCTGGACAAAGAAAAGGGCCTATACGCATCGAGCGCCGTGATGGACAGGGTTCCGTCGAGAAGCGTGACCAACAGCCATTGATTAGTGGGCAGGGTGCCGACCAGCCATTCACCCACGGCAGAGCGAAAGATCGGCTGGTCATTGTTTTTGATCAAAAGCGCTGAGTTGCCGGCATCTAACAAGACGCGGCGGCCAGCATTGCGGGTCAGTAGCAGTTCGAAGGAAAGCTCGGACAAAGGAGGGACCGGGTCGATCGTCAGCCAAGAGCCCTGTGAAAAGTTCCGGTGCGCGACATCTTCAATCTGCCGCACAGGCCAATCGAGTTCTGGCATTTCGTCACGATCAAGGGCGCGCACCTTGACCGTCTCGACGGGGCTGCGGCTTGAGCAAGAAATCAGCCGCTGCTGGGTAGCAGAGCCCGTAAATGGTTCAACATAGCCAGCTATGGCTAAGGCTGCATGGTCAATGATGCGGCGCATGAAACTCAAGTCTTGAAGGCAGGCAGGGACTTCTACGACAAATTGCGAGTGCCGGCAAATAGCGCACCCTCTGTCCTACTAAGCAAAGGCCAGTGGTACGCCGGGGACGCCACATTCAATTTTAGTAGAAACGACAAATGGGCGTATTCGAAAGCGAATTCCGTTGAAGATGGAGAATGTTCGATGTCAGTTCCTCTTCCTCCGCCACTCCTCCAGCAACGAACATTCTCTGAGCTGTAGGGCAGGGGTAAGAAGCACACGTTTCGTGGGCCTTTGCGGCTGGACCTGATGACTGCCGATGTGCCCGAAACAGCCGAAATGCTCTCTGCAGCCCCGATGTTCTCCAAAGCTGTTGAATTGGGTGATTTAGTACACAGCTTTATCGTTATTGTTTCTCAGCTGCTCAGCACAGGGGTCCGGTTTGAGTTAGACGTACTAAACTTGGCTCGCGAGAGAACCCGGCGTCGAATTTTTCTGCTTGGGCGCGCTATTCAACTGTAGGTTCGATGCTCTCGACCGCGCGTTCCATAACGGCCAGTTGGGTCTTGATCTGGCTGTAACCGCTAGCTTGCCGACGCACAACTATAAACCCGTCCTGAGCCAAGTCAGCAGCAAGGGTGCTGAGGGAGCGCTCGTCTTCGACAATAGAAGCACGGCAAGAGCGAAACGTGATCCTATAAGGTACATGATGTGCCTCGGTATGCGGTGACCAACAGCAGATAGCGACTGCGCTTTGCCGCATTGTTGCTAGAAAGAAAAGCGCCCACCTCGTGTCGCAGCGAGGGGGCGCAGGATGCATGGAACGAAGGTCCTTCACCGGGAATACGTCCGCTGAGGGGCATTCGCAAGCATCCGCTTAAGGTTTGGTTAACCCGCAAGGTGCTTGTTCTGCCTGCGCAAACGAGCGCTTTACCTCAGTTCACCTCAGCCCGGTTTTCGGCGACAGCCTCGTCAACCAACTGCTCGATCTGCTCGAAAACGATGATAATCACCAGCTCGCGCTCTGCGTCAATCTTGCCGATCACTGTTGGCAACTCTAGCGTGAACTGCCGCAGGGCATGATCACGGCGCAGGGTGAACCAGAGGAATTCGATGGAGCCTGGCTCGCTCCATAAATCCACTAGGAACGTTTTGGAGTAAGGCAAGTACTTGCGGGATAGCTCATCGCCTAGACGATCAACGACGCCCTCATAATTCGAAGCGTATCGGGAACTTATGCCCCTAATCATGTGCTGCATTCCAACTATTATCCTGATCAGAACAACGGGGAGCTTTCATGGTGAGCGAAGCAAGAAAGGGCGCGGCCCACTACCTCAATGGCTTGATGATGCTAACGAGAAGGGGTCGTTGAGGGATCAGACGAGGAGAGCAAGGGTATCAAGGGGATAGCGGCCAACCGAGGTGCGAGCGTCGGAGGCGGTGTCGTAGCCGCGCAGGTAGACCTCTTCATACTTGATCGATCGCCAGAGCCGCTCGACAAAGACATTGTCACGTCATGAACTTCTCCCGTCCATGCTGATGGTGATTCGGTTTTCGTGCAACAGGCCGGTAAAGGCCGTGCCGGTGAACTGGCTGCGCCGGTCCGTGTTAAAGGTTCGGGGACTGCCATGCCGGTCCAGCGCCTTCTCGACTGTTTACATGCAGAAGCTCACATCCATGCTGATCGAGAGCCGCCAGGCCAGCGCCCGCCGGCTTAACCAGTCCAAAACCGCAGCCAGATAGACGAGTCCGCGTGCTATGGAGATGTAGGTAATGTCCATCGCCTAGACCTGATTAGGCCTCGTCACGGGGAGCCTGCGCAGAAGGTAAGGATAGACCTTGTGGCCCAGCGCGGGATTGGAGGTGTTGGGCTTGCGGTATACTACCGCAGGGGCCGCTGCCTCCGCGCGGGCTTCACCAAACCCATCAGCGGCGCCCTCCAGGAACTGGTTGCCCATCGCGTGATCTGGTCGGCGTGCATGTCAAACTGCTGCGCCAACTTGGCCAAAGTTTTCTCGCCTTTGAGCGCCCCCAGGGCTACCTTCGCCTTGAACGCAAGGTGTGTTTGCGGCGGGGTCGTCGCGTCATGGTCTCTCCTGTTCGCGGCTATATTGGTCGCGGTCAGGCAGAAAAGCCACTCAGCCCAGTGTTCAGACTTTCCGAGCCATTTCTTTCCTCATGTAAAGATTTTTTTCCCTCTTTGAAAAACGCGCGAGGGCCTGCACTGCTCAACGCCCGGCACTCTGTCGCACTTCGTGGGAAGTGTTTCGACGATCCCATCAGGTGGCGGCCTCGGGATGGTTTACGAACAGGCAGCTTCTGACCGGCAACATGGGCAAGCAGACGTCCAGCTGCCGAGCGCTTATTGTCTGGCTGATACGATGACTCCATGCTGAAGCAGTCGGCCAACTTTGCTTTCACTGCGAAGAGCATCTGATCAGCCTGCGGAACTGCTGCGGTGATTTCGACTGATACTCCGAAGCCACTTCATTGGCTTTGCGCCTGAGCTGATGCAATCTCCGCGTCTAGTGAACCTTCCGGAAATTGCCCCACGAGAAAAGCCATGAACGCCGTCACCTTGGGACTAGCTAGTCGCTGGGAGGTATGAAGCGCCCACACTTCAACGGGCCGCCCGGTCACCGCGCCCCAGCTGACAAGTATTCCGGTAGCCAGATCGCCCGCGACTAGAGATTGAGGCAGGATAGCAGCTCCCGCGCCAGCCCGAACGGCGCTGTGGACCATTATAATGGAGGAGAGGCGCAACCTGGGATCAGGCATGTAGTGCTGTGTTCTGGCTCCATCAACAACCACCCATTCACGCACCTCGCCTTGCCGACTAAGGACTATGGCGGGCAGAAAGGCATCGCCTGCGGGGCGGGGCAAATCAGGTGGCGCGACCAGAAGCAACTTGTCAGTTAAAAACCGCCGCCCCACAAGACTGTCATTTGCTCGTGGGTTGGTGCGAACGACGATATCATAGCTGTCTTCGACAGGATCCACGAAGCGGTCGTCGGCGCTGATCTCAATCCGCAATTGCGGGTGCAGCCGCGCGAACTCGGCAGCGATACGGCTTAGCGCCACATGCGCAAACAGGACGGGAGCGCTGATGCGCAGGGAGCCGCTGAGCACGCGGCTTGCGCCACGAATGTCATCGCTTGCCTGTACCAACTCCGCCAGCAGCCCACGTGTTCGCTTGTAGAGTGCCTCGCCTTCGCCGGTCAGCCGTAAAGCACGGGCGCCGCGCTCAACCAATCTCATGCCAAGTTCAGTCTCCAGTTCGGCCACCTTGCGCGAGAGCGTTGCTTTTGGCCGCCCCGTCGCGCGACTGGCTTTGCCAAAGCCGCCATGGCTCGCCACCAGAACAAAGTCAGCCAGAGCCTCCAGTTTCATCTGTTCCATGTTTGGTCCAGTCCATCCCGATCTCAGCGTCTGTCGGGTTTGAGTGAAACATACCACTTTGCTCCTGTCCAAGGAGATCAGACATGACAAACCAAGCTATCCTCATCAAAACCTATGGCGGGCCGGATGCCGCCATCGTTTCTAAAATCGACATGCCCCAAGTCGCTACCGGACATGTCATCGTCCGAGTCCGAGCAGCGGGCATTAACGGCCTTGATTGGAAAGTTCGTGAGGGCTACCTCCGCGACGCCTTCCCCCTGCAACTGCCTGTAGTTCTCGGACTGGAACTGGCCGGCGAGATCGCCGCGGTTGGAACAGGCAGTCGGTTCGCCGTGGGCGATCGCGTCACAGGATTGGTCGGCGGGCTCGGTGCATTCGCGGACTACGTTGCGCTGCCCGCGACCTTGCTGGTCCCAACGCCTACATCTTTAAGCGACATAGTGGCTGCCTCCCTCCCCGTCGCAGGCCTGACTGCCTGGCAAATGCTGCGCGCGGCGGGTGATCTCATACCTGGCAAGCATGTCCTCATTCATGGCGCTTCGGGCGGTGTTGGTGGGCTCGCTGTTCAAATGGCGAAGGCCGCAGGGTTGCGGGTGAGCGCCACCGCCTCTGCCAGCAGCGGTGCCCATGTCGCAAGGCTTGGAGCCGACCTCGTGATCGATCGGCATGCCGAACGCTTCGAGGAACTGGTTGGCGGTGTGGATCTAGTCCTTGATTTGGTGGGCGGCGATGTCGTGGACCGCTCCTGGGCACTCTTGCCCGATGGCGGGGCACTGGTGAGCAGTGTCCGGCCCGACGTTGCTGCGGGGGCACCAATGAACAAGCGTGGGCTGTGGTTCATGATGCAACCAGATGGCGCAGCACTGGCCAACGTTCTGCAAGCGGTCGCCGACGGCAGATTGTCCGCAACGATCGCCGAGACTGTTGGATTGGCCGACCTGCCGGCAGCCATCGAGCGAAACCGGACCGGCCACGCTCCGGGCAAGGCCGTCGCTGACTTCACGCTCGCCTGAGCGCGGCTTTTTTCACCTTAAGGAAAATATCCATGAGTACGTTTCTACACGCATCTGCCCCGCTTCCAGCCGACGATCCTGCCCGGAACGCAACAATTGTCCACGCCGAAGACCCCAGCCTCATCCATCTGGGCATTGGCACGGGCACCTATACCATCCTGATCAGCGGGCAAGATACGGATGGACGCTACGCCCTGATCGACATGCTGGTGCCGGCTGGCGGCGGACCGCCGCCACATCGGCATGACTTCGAAGAGATGTTCCACGTGCTCGAAGGCGAGTTGGAGATCAGCTTCCGTGGCGCACCGCATAGTCTCGCCCCCGGGCAGACAATCAACATACCGGCCAATGCACCGCATAGCTTCCGCGTCACTTCTGGAGGACCCGCCCGCTTTCTGTGTCTTTGCCTGCCTGCCGGTCAGGAAGAGTTTTTTGCGCTCGTCGGCGAACCCCTTCCGACGCGCACTACGCTTCCTTTGCCACTCTCCCCCCAAAGCGCAGCAGAGCGTCGCCAATTGGTGAACTCGCTTGCTGGCCGCTTCAGGACTGAGCTGCTGCCGCCCGCTCGCTAAATTCCAAGCTCAGAGTACTTTTCACGACCATAATCAAACACGCTGAATATCCCGAAGACCACCTGGTGCTTGCAAATGCGCGGTCCTACCTGCTCCCATTGAAAGGTACCGTCAGAGGGCCGGAATCTCGTACCCCTACAATGCATTGATGGGCCAGGTTCCCGCTGCCGAAGGTGTTGAGTACGAGGCCGCAACAATTGGCGGGGTGTCAGGATGGTCGGGCCGCCCTGACTCGGCGCTTTCCGGTCAGGCTATCGTCTACCTACATGGGGGCGCCTACATTGTGGGCTCGGCTGAGGCGTATCGAAATTTCGTTGGCCACATAGCTAAAGCATCCCACACTGCGGCTTTCATACCAGACTATAGGTTAGCTCCCGAACACCGCTTTCCTGCAGCTCTGGACGACGCCTGGAACGTCTATAGCGGGCTGAACACGCTTGGCTTTGAGCGGATCGCCATAGCTGGCGATCCCGCTGGTGGCGGGCTTGTACTGTCGCTGCTGGCCAAAGCCTCACGCGAGATGTCGTCGTTGTCAGCGGTACGCCCGCGTGCGGCCGCCGCGATCGCCCCATGCACTGATCTGGCGCTGACCGGAGCAAGTCTGGAACCGAGGGCTGAAGCCGATCCCCTTTCAACCAAGGCTTTCCTGGAAACCGCAGCGGCACTTTACGGAGGCAAATGCGACGCAGTGAACCCGGACATGTCGCCGCTCTACAGAACGCTCGGCAATCTCCCGCCTGTCCGGTTCCATGTCGGAGAGGACGATGTGTTGCTGGACGACACCGTTCGGTATGCCGAGCGCATGGCCGCCGCTGGCGGTGTGATCGAGGCTCATGTGTGGGAGGGCATGATCCACGTCTTCCCCTCTAATGTCGCTACCCTGCTCAGTGCGCCCGAGGCTGTCGCCGACATTGGGCAGTTCCCTGCCAGCCACCCGGCGTTCGTCGCTCACCTCGCATTGAAAGGCTTATACCGATGATCACCATACTCCCGGAGACTACCTCTTCTGCGCACAAGACCTGTCTACATCCCTATCCTTGGTCTGTTCATTTTGAGCCATGCAATCACATTGGGCTTCGAACATTGAGACTTCCTCCGTCGTAAGTTTCTTGCCCGAGATTAGTAGGTCCAACTGCGAACGGCAGAGCTCGGAATCCGGCGCTACCCCATTTGTTGACTTTGCTAGCCCGGCAGATGGAGTGACGAGCATGGCCAGGGCTGCAAGGGTCGCTGCGACCGGTTCTTTCATCGCCATCTCCTGAGAATGGATCCTATTGATCGACGCATTTGAAGGGCAAAAAAGTGCTCGCGGCGCCGGCGTTCATCATGGCAATGGTCAGTGCATTGGCAATGTCAAGCTCTTGGTCGGATCGAGGACAGACATTCCCCGGCTCCAAGCAGCCCCCCGCAATAAAGTTCTCATTGCCGGCTAGGAAGTTGTAGTTGATGTTATCGGAGCCAAAGAACTCCAGCGCTTGCGACCAGGACGACTCATATATTCTGCACTTCTCCGCCCGCCATGCTGAGTTCTCCCCCTCGCGATCAAAGGCGACTGCGGGGTGAGCGGCGAAGATCATGGCAATGAGGATTGAAGGGATCGACCTCACTCTACTGGCTTTCTGGATAGATGTGGCCGGCGATGTCAAAATTCGGCCGGTTACTTCGACAATACGGCGGCAAGAGTGGCACCGATCTCCGCTATCGCGGCGTTGCGGTCTTCTATGGATGCCGTCGTCTCCGTCAAATAGATTGCCGCAATCACAGGCTTGCTTCCGGGAGGCCACATCACGGCAACAATACCACGCGTGCCATGGCCACCGGCGCCCGTTCGATCACCGACGCGCCAGTTGGCAGGCACCCCCGCCCGGAGCAGTGGGCCGCCAACTTCGTTCGACCGCAGCCATGACCTGATTTGCTCCTGTTCGGCAGTGGGCAGGCCTTCGCCAAGCACAATCGATCGCAATGACGCGGCCATAGCGTAAGGTGTGGTCGTATCGAGAACAGACCCAGGTTGCGCTTCGTTGAGTTCGGGCTCCCATCTGTCAAGCCGAGTGGTCTGGTCTCCGATGGTTCGCACGAAGTTCGTCACAGCATCGGGTCCGCCTAGAACCTCAAGCACCTTGTTCGCAGCGGTGTTGTCACTGGTGCGCATCGTTGCTTCGCACAAGCCAGAGGCCTCCACCTCCTTGCCGACTAGGCGTTCCGTGACCGGGGCATAAGCCAGCAGGTCCTGAGCGTTGATAGTTACGGTGGTGGAGGTGAGGGTTTCACCGCCGGCAAGGAGCGCGGCGCAAGCAAGCACCTTGAACGTGCTAGCCATGGCAAAGCGCTCGTCGGCGCGATATTCCCATGACTGCTCGCTCTCCAAGTCATAAATCGCGAAGCCTACGCGTGCATCAAGGCGGTTTTCCAACTTAGCCGCTAGGCTAAGTATGGGATCCACAGCTTCTTGGGAGCGCGCAGGACCTGCCGCAAAAAGCCCAATGCTAGCAAGGATCACTATAACGGCAGATTTCATGACCGGCTCCTGTCCACGACAACAAAAGGCTCTCTATCCACAGCAGGGTTCCGCATTTTTTTAGCCTCTTCTCGCTAGGGAGTCGTGGCTCATGCCCGAGCTCCGAGCGAACCTTGCCAATGCCAAGCGTGACTTCAACCGCAGGCGTGGCGAACGATTGCAGCGTAAGCGGGGCAACAATCCGCCCACCAGATATTTTCCCCAGGTCATCACCCAGTCTGGCTATTAATCTCAACAACGCCCGCGAAACTGACTTCGCCGGCGGGGCGATGCCCTGCGTTTTGAGCATCTCGCTGATGAAGATGCGAAATTTGACCGCCGCGCCACCTGTGGAGAAACACACCTCACCAGCCTACCATCCGATCAAGGCAAGCTCGTCCACCTTGCAGAGGTTAGCGATGAGCGTTGTGAAAGTCAGACAGGTCGCGCCCTCAACCCATGCCATCTGCTCAGACTGCGCAACACTCACCAGTTGCGGCAATGCTGTTGTGTCGTCGCGGCCCTGAGCAAACCGCAGACGGATCATCAACGCAATTTCCACCTGCGAATGGAGGGCACTGTCGAGTTCAAACGTGCGCTCAGCGACAGCCTGAGACTGATGGTGGTTCAGTGACGACATACCATTTTAATCAGGTTGAACACTGCTCAAGAAGAGCAGCGTTCTGACTCTAAACGAAGTTCAGGACGTTACTTCAGCGAGCGGGGAAGGTCCTCTGATTGCCACAGCCCCAAGCGAAAGCCATCTGGGTCCAGAAAATCGGCGCTCCAGCCCCCGGGTGCTTCGCTGACCGGCGTGACGATCGTCACCCCTTTAGCGGCAAGATCGGCAACGATGTCGTCAATACCGCCATCCGAAACCGTGAAGATAATGGCAGGGGTGGTGCCACGAATGCCGTCCTGTTGGAAGAATAGAACTTCCAAGCCGCCTTCGAGGTTGCCTTGGAGCCAGAATGGGTCAGCCCCTTCCATGCGCTTAAGCTCAAGACTAAAAGTCTCGTTATAGAAGGCTTCGGTGCGTGTGATGTCGCTGACGTAGTATACAATGCTGGCGTTCTTAGGTTTGAAGTTCATTGGGATCCCTCTTCTTTGGTTTGCGCTCCTAGTTGCCGCCGAGTTGCGATTTGTGAGCCCCGCACTACAAATAAATGTCCATCCGGATCATGGCTGGCGAAAACGCCGCCGTGATGCAGCAGCTTGGGCAGCAATGCATCTCGAATGCGGCCATAGGCAAGGTCTAGGTTGAGACCGGGCATTCCAAGCGGTGGCACCAACCCAGCGGCAGTGGTCCGCCGCTTAAGTGCAGCGATCCGCTGCCGCAGAGCTGTATCCGAAAGCCTCAATAGATGAGCGACCTCACGCCGGTTGTGTCCGGCGAGGATCAATGCCGCAAGGGTTCGGAGCGCAGGTGGCAGCGCAGTAAGGAAGGTCTCAAAACCCACACTTCCGGCTTGTTCCTTCTCCTCGGTTAGAGCCCTCCATTCTTCATCTCGATGCTGTCGACGCATGGCACCCCGCGCAGCCATTCGGGCCTGGTTCCACACTGTCCCAGCAAGCCACCGCGCAGTGGCGGGTGATTGAAAGTTTGTGCGACCTGCAAGGACTGCAGCCAACATGGCCTCTTGCACAAGATCCTCAGCCGAACCGGCATCCCGGCTCTCGCGACGGGCGATTGCAGCGAGCTGAGAGTAGAGACCAGATCGCATCCATCATCCCCGTTGAGAATATGGCCAACGTAGTGCGGACGAGCTTAAAGCAACAGCGGCCGCTTTTAGTGGCTTGTAACCTGCATCTGAACGGCAGATTCGGGGTCGGAACCTGGCACTGCTATGCGGAAGTCGTCACTCGCCAGTTGAAAGACTACTTTCAATCCTTGTTCCGTTTTTTCTCCGGACAGCCAAGGCTGCGTGAAGCTTGATCAGCCGGTCTAAGATAAACAGTCCCCGGCCAACAATGATAATGATCAGCCATGCAGGACCCCCTCTCGAGCGACGTGCTGGGCTTGTAGGATGACTTCGGTAGTTGAAGAAGGCTTGGGTCGCCTCCCAGAAGAACATACCAGCTATAGGTAGCCGCCGCAGCAATTATGACCACAAGGCCGTAGAACAGCGCAGCAAAGCCTGAAACAAAAAGAAGCGTGTTGAACAGGCACCTGGGCACTTATGGTTCTCCGATGCAGACCCTGCGTGATTTATCCAGCAGATCTTAGAGCGCGACGCACGCTTAGTTTCGTGCGCGGAACACCCCTTTGCTGGTCAGCGATGCTAGACCAGGTCATAGATGGTGAAGACATGCTTGAGCTCGGATTGTGCGTCTATGCTGATGTGGCTGGCTTTGCATTGTGGATGACGCGTAACGAGTTGAGCAAACGGGTAACCCTTTGACCCTGGTACGGGCAACGCTCTGTCCGGCATGGCCGCTGCTGATTGTGACTGTTGTCCTCAACATCGGCGGCAAGGTGTGTCCTCGGGAGGACTGACTTGCTTCATTGGGTGCGGGTTGTCTCGACTGGCCAGTAGCGTGCATGAGAGACAGATAGAGCCAAGCGAAATTTTGCGCATTCCTGCGCAATAATGTCGATCTTACTGCCGCTTAGCTGGCGTGCTAACTCAACACATTATGCAAACCGACCCTCATGCCCCTGCTTGGCCCGCTGATCGCGTCGAGCGCCGCCCTATTGCCGAGCTGGCGCCATATGCCCGCAATGCGCGCTTCCATTCGCCGGCTTAGGTAGCCAAGATCGCTGCGTCTATCAGGGAGTGAGGATGGACCAATCCGGTGCTGGTGGATGAGAGCGGCAGTATCATCGCTGGCCATGGTCGGGTGCCTGCCGCGAAGAAACTCGGGTTCTTGGATGTCCCGGTGATGGTCGCCTCCGGTTGGACCGAAGCACAACGACGCGCTTATGTCCTCGCCGACAATCGCCTAGCGCTTGATGCTGGGTGTAACGAAGACCTGCTCCGAAGCGAGCTGGTGAAACTCGGTGAGCTCGGGGTCGACCTACCCTGGACCGGGTTCTCAGAAGCTGTGCTTGGCAAGCTTCTGCCTAAGGTAGAGGAGGGTGATGCTGATCACATCACGCCGGTTCCCGTTGAGCCTGTTACACGTGCTGGTGATCTGTGGATCTTGGGTGATCACCGCGTCCTCTTTAGCGACAGCACTGATTCTGACACGGTTGCTCATCTGCTCTCCGGTGAGACCCCGCACCTGATGGTGACGGATCTTTCTACGGCTTGGAGTATGGCGCCGAGTGGCGCAAGCGGGCAGGGGTGTCTACCACGGAGCGCATTGGCAGGCTCGAGAACAATCATCGGGCAGATTGGCGAGAGGCTTGGGCCTTGTTCCCAGATGAAGTCGCCTATGTCTGGCATGCTGGCATCTACGCCACCACTGTGGCCGAGGGCCTCCTTGCCTCAGGGTTCTCCCTGTGCTCACAGATCATCTAAGCCAGGCCACGTTTGGTCCTGAGCCGCGTCACTACCATTGGCGGCATGAGACCTGTTTGCATGCCTACGAGAAGGCGGGCAGGGGCACTGGCAGAGGCACGGGACCAGATCATGGCCGTGCACTATGCGCAGGAGGTTCTGCGCCAGCTGGGCCTCAAGCTTGGCATGCGCGACTTCAAGCTCTTGGGCAAAGTGCTTGCGCAACGTCTTGGGATCAATGCCCAGCACTTTGGCGACACGTTCCTCAGGAATAGACCAGCCAGCCATCATTTCAACCACACGGGAATCCTTTCAATTGGCTGGTAGATTGGGGGCCGCAGCCGCCTCGACCGCCGCCATACTATCTGCAGGGCAGGGCGCCTGATGAGGAGCTGAACTAAGTTAATCTGAAGGGCAAATCCCGACCCATTCCGGTCGTCGGCATTGATATCCTATAAGCGGACACAACAAGGCGACGACTAAGCAGGGGGCCGCGTCTTAACCCATCGCTGGCGACGTCCTTTATAGTGCTGGCCATCAACGACGAGCCTGCGGCGGGTATTTCCAGTGGAAGGCTACCCAGTCCGGTCGGCCTAGGTTTGCCTCTCGGGTCCCTCGTGTTCTCGATCATGGCGCCGGTGAAAGCTTCGGCGAACAGGCCTTAGATTATTGAGCACAAGCCCATCCACATTTCCGCTATCGGCGCTCGAGGGTGATAGTCAGCCTGGCATCCGACCCCAGCTTCGGGGCGCTGAACCAGCTTGGCCATAATATGATCATCGGCAAAGCCCTGCGCCTAGCAGGTATCAACCGCGTCGCAAATCACCGTCCACTCGGCAAGCTCGCTCGACGCGATGCAGGATGGGCTTGGGCCGCAAACACGAAACCCACAAGGGCGATCGGGAGGAGATCCAAAAGTCGAATGCCGGCTCGGATCACGTCGGTCTGCTCGTGATGACTACTGCGTGGCAATTTTGGCCTGCCAGCGCACTGGCCAATCGGCGGCATCCCACAGGCCTGAGCAGCTTTCCATTTCGAGATATCTGGCGAGCGCAAAACTCGTTCCCGTCCAGACGTGCTCGCTGATGGTGCCGCAATCGCCCATGCCGCGGCTCTTGCCGAAGGTAGAAAGCGTAAGTGGCCCATCCAAGGCTTCAACATTAAGCGCGGGGTTCCATAATTGGGTTAGAATGTCGGAGGCAGGACCACCCTCTTTTGGGCCACTGAATGGCAGGGGCGCTATGGCATCGCCGGTCTTGAGATAAGCCGTCGACACGTAGTTGTAAGGGCCGTTCAGGCACGGCATGAACCAAATTTCCCGGCCATCTGGCAGCTGATACCCTTCGGCGGCGAAGCTCGCATCGCGGTTTTCCGGGTCCTCGGTGCAGTCGGCTGCGCTGGCCTCGGCGAGCGCTGGAACGGGCGGGCTATCGATCAGAACCACGGCAGTTGGCGGTGCTGCGATAATGGGCAGGGGCAATGGAGCAGGTACGGCGCTGGCGGGCTTGTCGCCCTTGGCAATCAGGGCGGTGATAGTATCGGCACGCCCCTGCATTTCGTCGACAAAGCGCAGCGCCGCACTTGAGCCGGCGAGCGAAAATACAACCTCATCTTCGCCGGGAATGGAGAGAATTGTTGCTTTGTCGAGCCCGGCGACAAACAATTTCGTCTTGTCTTGGGCGATGGTTAGGCGCGGGCCGAATTCATTGCTGAAATCCCCGCCGGTAAACACGACCTCAAAGCCCGTTTCATTGAACGCAGCCGAATTGAAAGTTCCATCGTAAAGCGTGAGGAAAATATGGAGCTGGGCTTCGGCGCCTGCATCGCGGCGCAGGCTGATCGTGCCGGTGCCGGACCGGGCTTGCGTCTGAACCCAGCAAGTGCGGGCATTGTCGCAAGTGACAGCCCAATCGCTGAACGTGCGAAGAACACTGGCCGGAGCGGCGTCTCGGGCAAGGGCCGAACCGCTAAGAACCAGTATTAAAAAGATGGCACTCTGGGCGGTTCGGATCATGTCGATGCCCTTCCTAAGCTGCGGCGGCTGGAGCTGCCCTGCCCCTCGTGCGAGCCTTGCCCAGCTGAATGATGCCGAACACCAGAGCGACCCCGGCGGCGACGATGATCAAAGACAGAAGAGGGCGATAGAACAGCCAGGCGGTTGCGACGGTCAGCGTGCCGACGGTGAGGCCCATTATCGAGGAGATGATGCTGGTGCCGAAGCCGACGATCGAGCCGAGAAAGGGAATGACGCTGGCGATGACGCTGAGCGGTCCGGTCACAAGGGCAAAACCGATGATAAGCAACACCAGGCCGACGCCACGAACAACCCAGGTGATGATGTTGTTTTCATCCGCCGCTGCCTTAAACATGGCTGGCGCCGCGATAACCCCGCTTTCAACGAGTTGCAGCCTGTCGCCCGCCGTCGTCTGGTAAGGCGCAAAGCTATCGCCCGATTGCTGGGCGATGACGCTGATATCGCTAAGCGGGATCAGCTGATAGGCAATCTTGAGGTCACCGACCTGGGGCGAGGCCGCGTTTTCGCCCGCAACAATGATGCCGTCGATCAGTGATACAGGGACACCCAGCGGGTTAGCGGCAGTTACGCCACCGAGATCGGCGCTCTTAATCGGATAATCCTTGGCGCCGCCAAGGCTATCGAGCACGCTTTCGGTCAGCGTGAAATCGCCGAGCTGGCCATTATCGATTTGGAAAGTCCGGCTGTCGAGCGTAGCTTGCGGGTTCTGGTGGTTGTCAGACTGCTTGAATTCGGCGGAATCGACCCGCCCTTCCTTCCACTCTTTCTTGTAGGTGTAGGTGGTGACGGTTTCTTCCCCGCCGCCCAGCATCGTTTGCTTCCTGGAGCTTGCCTCCTCAACCCACTGGAACATTTCGACATTGCGCACGAGGCGAATGCCCTCGGCTTTAATGTCAAAGACATCGTCAGTTAGCATCTGGCCGGTAACGACTGGGCCCGTGACATGGATCAGCTTGCCTTCATTGGCGGGGTCAACCGGCGCATTCTGTACCAGCACCACGGCGCCCGCACCTTCGGCCAGCGCCTTTTCGGTCTGGACGGCGCGGCCCTCGTTCCAGAACAGCAAGACCATCATGCCGACGATAAGCGCCAGCCCGATCAGCACGCCTGCAAAGGAATTGCCGATGCGGCTGAACCAGGATTGGTGGGTTGTCGTGGTAAACGTGTTACTCATGGTCTGCTCCCAAGGGCAATTAAAATTTGGGCCCAAGCCGCCCATTACACCCCGTCCCTAAGTAATAAACTGGGCGTTATTTCCAAGTCGTTTAAAAGTGGGTTTTCAGCAAAGGCTGTGAAGAGTTTATCAAGTGGCACCTCTAGGTTAGCACTTGGACACTTGTGCGATTCCATGATTGGCGTCAGATGTCGTGTAATTAGGAAACAAGTGGAGCATCGTCTTGCGCACATTAACACTGGTCCGCTTTTGCCTTTCTCTTGGGTTCGTGCTGGCCGCCAGCCCTGCATCCGCCGTTATCATCCTTGACAGCACATGGGAGGAAGCGGGCGGCGCAGAGGGAAGCGAGCCGGACGGCTTTGCCGCTCATGAAGAGCTTGCGCAGGAGCCGCAGTTCTCCGCGACCGTCATAGTCGACGACGCCGATTCCAGCGCCTCCGGCATTTGGCTCGGCAACGATGCCGAGCACGGCTATGTTTTGACTGCAGGCCATGCGCTCGGGCCGGACGCGGCGTGGGAGGAAGCTCACCCAGACGAACTCGACGCAATCTACTACAATGAGATTCCGGATGCCCTGCAGGTCGTCACCGACGATGGCACCGCCTATACCGTCACAGAGATCAGGCGACATCCTTACTTCGACCACTATGCAAATCTTGCGGGAACCGACATGGCTGTGCTCGTTACCGACACGCCAATCGAGAGCCTTGGCGAGCAGCCGGCTATTTATTGCGGTGAGGACGAGGGAGGCCAAACCATTACGTTCGTGGGTTATGGAACGCGCGGCATTGGCTCGGTTGGCACCGATCCCATTTATTCCCGCGAAGAGAACACTCGGGCAGCCGGCCGAAGCGTCATCGCCGATGTCGACCCCGCTCTGAACACGCTGAGGGCCTACTTCCTTAAGGATTACGGCAATGCCGACGAGCCGGACATGCGCTTCGGCCCCGGCAGCGCGGTCGACGAGTTCCAGGCCAGCATCGCCCACGGCGACAGCGGCGGACCCGTCTTCATGGAGACGGCCGACGGCTGGGCCGTCGTCGGCCTTAACACCAATGGCTTTACCGAGAAGTACGACGACGACAACATCTTCGCCCGATTGTCGACTCAGCGCGACTTCATCACAGACCAGTTCTCGGACGTTGTCTTTGTCGACGGCAATGGTGGTGACTGCAGCACAAGCGTACATGCAGGCGAAGGCAACGAGAACATCTACGGTTATTCCGAATGACTGAAGCTGGAGCGTTCCTGGTAGCGCAGAGAGACGCCTGCAACGTCGACTCTGCTCATTTTGTGATCACGATGGTGCACACTCCCAACCAAGGAGAAAACACATGAAACTCCGTGCCCTTCTTGCGGTGTTGATCTTTGGTACAAGTGCCATCGTCACCCTTCCCAGGCTTGGTAACGCCGCTGAGTCAGTGGCAATCGAGGACCTCGGGACAACCTGTCTTGACGATTCTTGGCTCAAGGCCTGCGTGGTTCTGTCGGCCGGTTATCTCAACACCACCGAAGGTGAGGCCCGCATTGCTTTCCAGATCCAGCGTGGTAGCACACCGGGAGGCGGCGACGGCGCTGGTATCGTGCTGCTACAACCTGAAGCCGGCCGCTGGGCAATGCTCGCGTCCGACTATCAGGGCGCTTTTTATGAGCCCCCACTGCTTAGCGACGGGTCCTTGTTGCATGTTCCCGCCTATCAATACGGCACCGCTGGCAACAACGCCGATCTGCTGTTCCAGTGGTACGATACCGACTCCACCTGGCACGCCATAGATCTGACCGCCTGGCAAAATGATATTGGTGCCAAGTTGCCGCCGGGCCTCTCCATCTGGAAGGGCGTCACCTACGACTTTAAAGATCCATGGCTTGGCCTGTTTGCCCGCACCTCTCTCTGGCAGGAGAGCGATGCCGATTGCTGCGCTACCGGGGGCAATGCAGTGATAGAATTCACCATTGTCGACGACGTGCTGATAGCTGGCAAGGTCAACCACAGCCCGCCACTCAAGACCGAGCCATGAACCGTGTGTAGTGTAACTGCGCACGAGGTCAGGCCGCCTCGCCCTCATGTTGAAACGCTTTAGATAAACAGGCTTAATGACGTGGTGCTTTGACTCTAGTTTACTCACCGTAGATGCTGTCAGCGGACTCTTTCTCGATTTCGACACGTCCGGATTGTTGCCCGGCACTTACACTCAGCTTGGCTATGAGCAACGCCGAATGCTGTGGGGATGAAGGCATTTGTGTGCACGGCTCCCTTTACGACGCGGATCGTCGTTTGCTTTTCGATCCCATGCTGCCAAGATCGGACTAGCAGGTTTCCACCCCGAAGGTGCGGTTGGCTGCAGGCGCGCCGAGATTGGTTTTAGCTAGGGCACCTCGAACGCGCTGAGGACTCGGCAGATCTGAATGATGCTCAAGCTGTGTCCACCAGTGCTTTGTTGCCTCCTACTATGATGCTCTGCGATGCCGAGCGCTGCGACTATCAGCCCCCCGCCACCAGAAAGGCAAAGCGCATCCCGGCGGCAATTACCGAAGGGTGGGCCTGGGTAAAATCTGTCGTGCCTGCACCTCAGGCGAAGATGCGAAGTCTCGGCCAGGAGCGGGATGTAGCCTTCGGCCGTTCGGTATTACGAGGAAGTTGGGCTGATCAAGGCGGTATCGCGCCACCGATTGCGCCGACAGTTTGGGTCTGAAGTGCTCATCCAGCTCAAGCTGATGGCAATGGGTAAGCCGGCTGGTTTCTCGCTCGAGGAGATTATCGGCTTTTTCGGTCAGGACGGTATGCCGGACTTGCCTCGCAGCGTGTTCAAGCAGAAAGCCAATGAGATCAATGAGAAAATCGAGGTGCTAGCGGAAAGGCTCGAGACGCCTAACTGTCCAGCCCCATCACGCATGGAGTGCTCCAGCTTCAGGCAGCTACTCGGTTTGCCTAACTCTCGGAAGAACAAATAAGCAGGCAGAGCGAACATAAACCTGGTTGGGGCATAAAGATAGGAGGCTGGAAGCCGCGAGTGTGTGTACCACTCCAGAGGAGATTAAGGTGAGGGGCCCGGCATCGACAACATTGCAGCCGTTTGCCCGGCCGCTGGGGCGCTTCAAAGCCTGCTGCCAGTCTTCACCCGCGAACTATTCAGGATCACGGTGCTTTTGCCACGATAAACGGACGCGTATCCGAGCCTTTGCTGGCATGATTTTCATGTGCAACGATGGCGAGTTGTTCACCCACAACCATCTGCTTGAGCTCTTTCGTGCTGAAAACCGCGACGTGTGGTGCCTGACCTATTGTGCGCATGACAGGCAGCAGGACACGCCGGATCATCACGTTCATCTCTCCGAGGCAAGGCGTTTTGATATCAACATGCCTTGAGGCTTTAGCAGGCGACCAATTGTGCGCAGAGTGGCAGCAGGGTCACGGACGAGATGCAAGTAGTTGTACGCCAGGACGGCATCGAAACGATGGTCTTCACTGACTAGATCCTCCGCAACCGCCGGCCGAAAGCTGAGGTTTGGGACTGGGTTGTCGTCGAGTTTTTGCCTTGCGATGCTGATCATCCGTTCGGAGATGTCCGTCGCAAGATAGGAGCTCACCGCACTGGCAAGGCGCAGGGCAGTCGACCCGGTGCCACAGCCGAGTTCGAGTACACGGTGGCTCGGTTGCAGGAAACTGCGCGTGCGCTCCAGTGTGCGCTCGTATCCACCCAAATCAGCAATCTTGGAGGCGGCATAGCGCTTAGCGGTCTTATCCCAAAACCGGGCGTCGTCGGCTGCCGTCATAATCATTCTCCAGTTTCCCGGCATAACTTAACATATGCATGATCCGCGACAATTGCCTAAAACCGCACGATCTATATACATGAAACAATGAAGCCCCTGGACTGGAACCTACTTCGCGCTTTCCACGCAACTGCCACCTTAGGTTCGCTATCGGCTGCAGCACGTCGGCTCGGCCTCACCCAGCCTACATTATCCCGGCAGATTATAGCGCTTGAAGCGGACCTGGACGTGGCCTTGTTCGAGCGGATCGGGCGCAAACTGTTTCTGACCGCCACTGGGAGCGTGCTGCTCGAGCACACAAAGCTCATGGGAGAAGCAGCAGAGGCCGTTTCCCTGTCAGTTATAGGCGATGTGCAAGCGCTTACTGGACGGGTGAGTATATCGGCCACCGATACGTATTCGGCCTACGTTCTGCCCGACATTCTCGCCCGCATCCGGCTAGAGGCTCCACAGCTTACCGTAATGGTGTTGGCCTCCAATGACCTGAGCAATCTTCACCAACGCGAGGCCGACATAGCGATCCGCCACCTGGCACCGGACCGAGACGGACTGATTGGTCAAAGACTTCCAGATACTGAAGCCCACTTTTACGCGTCGAATGAGTGGATTAAGCAAAATGGCATACCAGGCGATGGAACAGCGCTAGCGCGTTCCGGTCTCATCGGTATGGACGACATTGATCAATTCGCGGCCTACATGAGTGGGATCGGCGTGCCTATGGTAGCATCGGACTTCCGCTTGCTTTCCAATTCAGGAATTGCCGTCTGGCAAATGGTACAAAACGGCCTTGGCGTTGCAGCCATGCTGCGCGAAGTTGCCGATCGAACTCCTGATGTCCTGCGGTTGCCTCTAGACCTACCGCCAATTTCCGTTCCTGTTTGGCTCGTCACGCACCGCGGTCTGGCGGCAAGCCCCCGCATCCGTCTCGTGCAGAAGATATTGGGCGAGGAGCTGACGAACGCGCTTAATCGCGCTGTAGCATAACGTCCGCTTCGCGCGTGGACCAGTCCAGAAGCGGACCGGCTGCAACCCACCCCTCAGCTGCCGATCCGCAACCGACCCCATTTCCGCCGTTCATGGGCAAACCTTCAGCTCCCAAAAGCAGACGCGAGGACTAGACGCGGAGCGCATGTATAACGACAGAGAACGCCGGAGCATTCTGCCGCTTGCTAGGATAGTATAGGTAATATCCTTGAAAAAACGGCGACCAATCATCGAGAACCTGGACCAGGCGCCCCGTCGCAAGGTCATCGAGTACCAAGTTCTCGGGAAGGTAGGCGATGCCGTACCCACTCAGTGCAGCATTGATCTGAGCGCGCGAGCTATTGAAAATCAACTGACCATCGACGCGCACACGCAGTTCTCGGCCATCCTTCTCAAACTCCCAAGTATAGAGGCCGCCGGACCGTATTTGCCGCTGATTGATGCACTTGTGAGAGACCAACTCTTGAGGGTGCTGGGGAAAACCGTTTGCTTCGAAATAAGCGGGCGAACCTACGGCAACCAGGCGCCAGTCCGGGCTGATGCGCACTGCTATCATGTCCTTGTCGAGGCTTTCGCCTAGGCGCACGCCAGCATCGAAGCGCTCCTCGACAATATTGATGAAACCGTCGTTGGCGTTCAGCTCAATCTTGATGTCGGGGAAGTCCTTCATGACCGGCTGTAGCTTTGGCCAGACTACGGTTTCTAGGGCATGATCGGAGAGGGTGATCCGAACAGTGCCCGAGGGCTTGTCCCGAACTTCCAGAACAGCATCGATGTCGTGCTCGATCTCAGAAATGCGCGGCGCCAATGAGCGCATTATCTTCTCGCCAGCTTCAGTCGGCGACACGCTGCGAGTGGTGCGGGTGAGCAGCCTGAGGCCCATCCGTATCTCGAGGCGTTTGATAGTGTGGCTCAGAGTGGACTGAGACGTGCCGAGGCGGGCGGCCGCTTTGGTGAAGCTGCGTTCTTCGGCGACTGCCATGAACCACAGCATGTCGATCAGGTCTTCACGCTTCATCCCGCATCTTCAGCCGATTTATGTCGGGAAGCAATAAGTCCTTGCTAATAACAGGGACTAATCAGCGCACTGGTTCGGGCCTAACTTCGTCGGCATGACACAGCATCCCGTAGCCACTCTTGACGAAAGCCTTGTGCGAAGCCCTGCCGCCTGGAGCGCGATCCTATCAATGTCGCTCTGCGTGGCGGTGTTGATCGCGTCCGAATTCATGCCGGTGAGCCTTTTAACGCCGATCGCTGCGGAACTCGGTGTGACGGAGGGTCAGACCGGACAGGCGATCTCGATCTCGGGTGTGTTCGCCGTCATTACCAGCCTCTTTATTTCCGGCCTGACGCGCCGGCTCGATCGCCGCCTTGTGCTGCTGGCATTTTCAGCATCCCTGGTGCTGTCGGCAGCGATCGTCACATTCGCCCCCAACTATACCATGCTGATGGTCGGACGTGCCCTGTTGGGCTTGGCAATTGGCGGGTTCTGGTCGATGTCCACCGCGATCGTCATGGGTCTCGTGCCTGCAGACTCCGTGCCGAAGGGGCTCGCGATGATCAACGCGGGCAACGCTATCGCGGCGACGATCTCGGCTCCGCTCGGCAGTCTGCTTGGCGACTTTATCGGCTGGCGGGGTGCGTTCTTCCTGGTTGTGCCGCTCGCACTGGTGGCTCTGTTTTGGCAATGGATCAAGCTACCCTCCTTGCCCCCAGAACGTGCCAAAAGCTCGCCCAATGTCTTCCGGCTGCTGCTTCGTCCGCAGGTGGCACTTGGCATGGCCTCGATCTTCCTGCTGTTCACCGGGCAGTTTGCCCTCTTCACCTATCTACGACCGTTTCTGGAGACGGTAACCGGCGTTCCGGTAACAATCCTGTCGCTCCTTCTCTTGCTGATGGGACTTGCAGGCGTCGTTGGCACTTACCTGGTCAGCCGGATGCTCCACAACCAGCTCTTCAGTATCGTTGGCGCGATACCACTCCTTATGGCCGTGATTGCCCTTGGCCTAATCGCCTTCGGAACATCGACTGTCTTGACCGCTCTCCTTCTCGTCGCATGGGGCCTCTTTGGCACTGCGGCCCCGGTTGGCTGGGGAACCTGGCTGAGCCGGTACCTCGCCGATGATGCAGAGGCCGGCGGCGGACTGCAGGTCGCGGTCATCCAGTTCGCCATCACCATGGGCGCAGCGCTTGGCGGTGTCCTGTTTGACGCTGCGGGATGGTGGACCACCTTTACCTTCGCCGCTGCCGCTCTTGGCGCCTCATCGCTCTTTGCGGTCGTTGCCTGGCGATCAACTCTCAAACTCAACCAACCCTCATAGGAGATCTCGGATGAGCAATTCCGACATCCAAACCAGAGACCAGCAGCCCGGCATGTCGCGGCGGGATCTACTCCAGGCAGCTGGCACCGGTGCGCTTGCCGTGGGTGCGCTAGCGATCACCGGTCTACCAACTACAGCTCAGGAAGGAACCGCGATGACCACCGATTGGGACAAGGTATTCCCGCAGAGCGGAAGCGTTGATCACCAGAAGGTCACCTTCAAAAACCGGTATGGCATCACCTTGGCTGGCGACCTTTACTCGCCGCAGAACGGTTCAAGCGAAGGCATGCCTGCAATCGTCGTCGGCGGTCCGTTCGGGGCAGTAAAAGAACAGTCTTCCGGGCTTTACGCTCAGACCATGGCTGAAGGCGGCTTCGTTACACTGGCTTTTGATCCGTCCTATACCGGTGAAAGCGGCGGCGAACCCCGCAACATTGCCTCGCCTGATATCAACACTGAGGATTTCAGTGCAGCCGTAGGCTTCCTCGGCCTGCACCCTTTAGTGGACCGGGAACGGATTGGCGTCATTGGCGTCTGCGGCTGGGGCGGCATGGCCTTGAACGCCGTTGCGGTGGACAAGCGCGTCAAGGCCGTCGTGGCGAGCACCATGTACGACATGACCCGTCTCATGTCGCGCGGCTACAATGACAGCGTCACGCTCGAACAGCGCACGCAGACGCTCGAGCAGTTAAGCCGCGAGCGTTGGGCAGATGCGGAGAACGGCGCGCCCGCCTATGGTCCGGCGTCGAACGAGCTGAAAGGCGGCGAGGCGCAGTTCCTGGTCGACTATCACGACTACTATATGACGCCCCGTGGCTATCACCCGCGCGCCGTCAACTCCGGGAACGCATGGTCCATGACGACACCATTGTCGTTCATGAACATGCCGATCCTGACCTATATCGCCGAGATCGCGCCACGTCCGGTTCTGTTTATTCATGGTGAGAACGCCCACTCTCGCTACTTCGCCGAGACGGCATTCGCGGCGGCCGCAGAGCCGAAGGAACTGATGATCATCCCCGGCGCCAGCCATACCGATCTCTACGATCAGATGAACGTCATCCCCTTCGACAAGCTGCAGGCCTTCTTCGACCAGCACCTCAACAGCTAAACGGAAGCGAGGCATCCCATGGAAATCAAACGCGCTGGTTTAGTGGCCTCTGCCCGCGGGTCAGCTGACTGGTTCACCGGCACAGTGCGGATCGATCCCCTATTCAACAGCTTCGCGCCCGAGCGCGTGCAGGGGGCGAACGTCACCTTTGAACCCGGCGCGCGAACAGCGTGGCACACGCATCCGCTTGGCCAGACTCTGGTCATCGTCTCCGGCCTAGGCCGGGTGCAGCGGGAAGGCGGCCCAATCGAGGAAGTTCGCCCCGGTGACGTGGTCTGGTTTGCTCCAGGCGAGAAGCACTGGCACGGCGCCGCTCCCACCACTGCGATGACTCACATGGCCCTTCAGGAAGTCCAGGACGGCAAGGTCGTCGACTGGATGGAGAAGGTGATCGACGAACAATATGGAAGCTAAGAGAAAAACTATGGAAAATATCAAGAACAAGGTCGTCGTCATCACCGGCGGCTCCAGCGGTATGGGCGAAGCCACGGCCCGTCACTTGGCCGCCAACGGCGCCAAAGTCGTAATCGCCGCCCGGCGCGCTGAGCGCATCGTTGCCCTTGCGGCAGAAATCACCGCATCCGGCGGCACGGCCATCGCGGTTACGACAGACGTCACCAAACGCGATGACGTTAAGAAGCTGGTGGACCAGGCGGTCGATACCTATGGCCGGATCGATGTGCTCATCAACAATGCCGGCGTGATGCCGCTGTCACCGATCGAGCAGCTCAAGATCGATGAATGGGACCAGATGATCGACGTCAACTTGCGTGGTGTGCTGCATGGAATCGCCGCTGCACTCCCCCACATGAAGGTTCAGAAGTCGGGGCACATCATCAATACGGCATCGGTGGCGGGTCACAAGATATTTGGCGCCTCTGCGGTTTACTCAGCCACGAAGTTCGCAGTGCGAGCGCTTTCGGAAGGGTTGCGTCAGGAGGTTAAGCCTTACAACATCCGGACCACCATCATCTCGCCAGGTGCGGTCAAGACCGAGCTGCTGGACCACATCAGCGACAAGGACGTGCAGGCAGCAAACCAGGAGTACGTTGGTCAGGTCGGTGTTTCAGCGGATAGCTACGCCCATCTCGTAGCCCTCGTCATGAGCCAGCCAGATGACGTGGACATCAACGAGATCCTCTTCCGCCCTACAGCACAGGAACTGTAGGCTGCACGGGGAAGCGTCTAATTAGAGCCAGGTGTTGTTGATCGCGTCTGCGCCAGCTGATCGCTATGCAAACAGCGACCGCGCACCTGGGGAAGGCACCACAGGCAGGCAATCCTGCTCGGCCTGCCGAAAGCAGAGGAATATATGCAAAAGCTGATTGTCTTCGCGACCGCTTCGATATTGTTCACGGGAGCCACCATGGCGCAAGAAACGATCCTGATCTCATCACCGTGGGGCAATCTGACGGCGCAACTTGCGGACAATGCCTCGACCCAGGCGCTGCTGGAGATGCTGCCGCTTACGATCAACATGCAAGACCATTTGCGCCAGGAGAAAACAGGAGAGCTTCCGGCGTCTTTGCCAGAAGGGAAGCGGCAACTAGACTTCGAAAATGGAACGCTTGGTCTCTGGGGGCCGGATGATTTCGTCATCTACTATCAGAACGGAAGTGTCCCGGCACCGGGTATCGTCGTTCTCGGCCGGATCCAGGGAGACGCTTCCATCTTGGACCGCGATGGCCCAATCACGGTCGAGCTTGACCGATCAGAGTAACCCGCGTCTCTTCTCGAAGATCTAGGATCCTGACCTTGGGGACCGTTGCCAACCCCATCTCAGTCGTTCCGGACATGCAGTGCTAAGCTTGGAAGCAGTCGGAAGTGCGACAGCCGGCCGTGTTCAAAAACTCAATGATGGATGGGTAAAATCGGGTCGCCCGCACTCTTGGAAGACCTTAGCTCCTCGGCTTCCTCAAGCACTGGAGTTAGCCGATGAGACTGTTGGATGGAAAAGTAGCTATTATCACAGGCGCAGGCGCGGGCATCGGAAAGGCAGCTGCCAAACTATTTGCCACAAACGGAGCGTCTGTGGTGCTCGTTGCGCGTCGCCGGGATGTGCTCGACCTAGCGGTCGCCGAAATCCTTGAGAGTGGCGGCGAGGCACTTGCCATAGCCGGAGACGTATCAGACGAGAGTACCCATGAAGAGGCAGTCGCTGCTGCCCGCGCACAGTTTGGTGGGCTGCACATTGCCTTCAATAATGCAGGTCTGGTGGGAACCATGAAGCCGCTGGCTGAGATAAATCCAGCGCAATGGTCAGAGGTCCTGACCACGAACCTGACTGCAGCCTTTCTCGGTGCTCGAGAGCAGATACCTGCAATGCTGGAGACTGGAGGAGGGTCGCTAATCTTTACGAGTAGCTTCGTTGGAAGCAGTGTGGGTTTGCCGGGCATGGGTGCATATGCGGCTGCAAAGTCGGGCCTGATGGGCCTGGTTCGTAGCATCACCGCAGACTACGGCTCCTCAGGAATTCGCGCGAATGCTCTCCTCCCCGGCGGCACTGCGACTGACATGGCGGGTGATGCAGCCCAGCGTGAATGGGCGGCGGGACTCCATGCGATGAAGAGGATTGCTGAACCCGAAGAGATTGCACAGGCGGCGCTGTTCCTCGCCAGTTCAATGTCGAGCTTCGTTGCAGGCTCCGCGCTCTGGGCTGATGGAGGCAACGCCGCAGTCAAACTGTAACCAATAATCCAAACCGGCAGCTTCCAGTTAGGCGACTGGAGCTGCCGGACTGCTCGCGCTGCAGTCAGTCTTCGGTCCCAGCTCGGTCATGCAGAGCAGGCCTAAAAATTCAAAAAAGGACTGCTCTGGTCCAAGATTGAATTGGTGATGCCCCGTGACCTCAGGAACCGACCGCCTTTCGGCTATTTGCGCTACCCCGGAAGGTCTCCGAAAGCCGGCATTGGCTAATCGTGCTCTCGACACAACCCTCCGACCATCGGATGCGGCGTGGGATCGACAAGTGCTCGAAAGGTCGCCTGGACGTCAGGCGATCCATGATCCGCTGCGTTTGAGATGTCGCTCGGTAGCGGAGCATGAACTTCAACGATCAAGTGACTTCATTCCATTATTCATCGGCCTTTGAGGCAATGTTCAGTTAAGGGGGATTGCCTTTTAACTGTTTATCTCACGCTTTCAGCTGTTGCTGAAGGCGCGAAGCGTCGTTCGGACATGCTTCACGAATGTCGCCGGGTTCTCCATTGCGGCGAAGTGCCCACCGCGCTCGGCTTCGCCGAACCAGCGCAGGTCTGCAAAGCGACGCTCGGCCCAACGCCGCGACAGGCGGACCTGCTCGCCAGGGAACATGCTGACGCCAGCCGGTAGCGGGATCGGATTGTGGGGCATCCCGCGCGCCATTTCCTGCGCGGCTTCCCAATAAAATCGCGCGGCGCTCGGCCCGGCATTAGGTAGCCAGTAAAGCATTACATCATCGATTATGTGGTCGAGTGTGATCACTCGCTCGGGCTTTCCTCCACTGTCGGAAACGTCCTGGAACAGTGCGTAAATCCAACTCGCCAACCCGACAGGTGAATCCGCCAGCCCGAAGGCTATCGACTGTGGCCGGGTACACTGGAGCTTCATATAGGCCGAGTATTCTCTGTCGTAGCGGGCGGCATCGTGGAGCATTTGCTGCTCGTCCGGCGTGGCATCAGCGATCTCTTGTGGTGTGGGCTGAAACATCACCATGTTGAGGTGGATGCCGACAAGGCCAGGCGCCCGCATGTGCGCCAGCGTGCTCGTCACCACGGCGCCCCAGTCGCCTCCCTGAGCCATCCAGCGTTCACCATAGCCAAGCCGATGCATCAACTGCGCCCACGCCATGGCGGTGCGGCCAACGCCCCAGCCAGACGTGGCCGGCTTGTCGGAAAAGCCAAAGCCCGGGAGCGCCGGGATGACCAGGTGGAAGGCGTCCGCCGGGTCACCGCCATGCGCCGCCGGATTGCTGAGCGGGCCCACCACGTCGCGGAACTCCAGGATCGAGCCCGGCCAGCCGTGGGTCAGCAGCAATGGCATTGCGTTCGGCTCAGGCGAGCGGATATGCAGGAAGTGGATGCCCAGTCCGTCGATCACGATCCGGCTGCTGTTCCAGCCGTTGAGCATCGCTTCGGTCGCCCGCCAGTCATAGCCGCCCTGCCAGCGCTGAACCAAGCTGCTCAGCGCTTCCCTGGTCGGACCCTGGCTGCCGTCGACGGTTGGGCCCGCATCGGGCCAGCGAACCCGCATCAATCGAGTGGCAAGATTGTGCAGGTCGCCGTCCGGCACATGGATAGGAAATGGTGTGGCCGCGTCAAAGGCGGCCGAAGTGGTGTCAGAACTCATCGCAATTCCCTTGGTTTGTTCGATAAGCTAAGGATAGCCGTTGCACGCGCATGGGATTAGGCCAATTAGGTGGGACACATGTTGCAGACACTGGAACGAGGATGGATTTAGCCGACCTGCGCGCCTTCGTGCGCATCACCGACCTCATGAGCGTATCAGCGGCGGCCCGCGCGCTGGACGTACCGAAGTCCGGCGTCAGCCGTGCGCTGGCCCGCCTAGAGCGGCAGGTCGGTGCCGTGTTGGTGGACCGCTCGACGCGGCACATGAGGTTGACCGATGCTGGCACTTTGTTCCGTCCGCACGCCCTTCGTATCCTCGCGGACGTGGATGAGGCCGGCGCGGCACTCGATGGGCTCGCAGCAGTGCCAAGTGGCACCCTGGCGGTAAGCCTGCCGTTCACCGTTGCGGCGGCAATAGTAGCGCCAATGCTGCCCGGTTTCGCCGCCGTTTTCCCGCAGGTGCGGGTGATCCTTGCAGTTGAGAACCGCGTCATCGACATGCCGGCTGAAGCAGTGGACCTGGTGATCCGGGTCGGTGCGTTGCCTGACAGCGATCTTATTGCGAGGCGCTTGTTGACCTCGCAGACGTGGCTTTGTGCCAGTCCCGCCTATCTTTCGGTCCGAAGCACACCGTGCCAGGTCGCCGATCTCAAGGAGCACGCGTTGATTAGCTATGCGGATAGGCCCACTACGTACACCGATGGTTCGCCAGGACATGCGGGCGTCGCCGCGTTTGCGCCCGGCACCGTCGTTTCCGACGCTGCCGCTATGCTGCCGGCTGTACTAGGCGGCCTTGGCATTGCCCACCTCCCGGATTTTCTTGCCAAGCCGTATGTTGCTGACGGGCAGCTGATCCGGCTCTGGCCAAATAGCGCCGGCAATGAGGTCGCCATTCACGCGCTTTATCCCAGTCACCGGGCCCTGTCGGCCAAAGTCCGCGTATTTATTGACGCCCTTGTCGAGGTAATGGGGTCATCCTGAACGACAGACCTCTCATATTCCTGCGCCAATGGCTGGCTTTATTCTAAGCTATCCTGTTGAATAACCAGCATCGCATATAAAGATAGCCGATCCTTCAGCTGCCCATGGCAGTTTAGCTATCGTCAATTTTTGAAAGCGGAATGTCAGCTTTCCACCCGAGGCTGTGTGAAAACGTCTGATTATGGTATGATCGGGCACTGCTTCGGGGTGCCATATGGGACGTTTCGTTGAAGCTGCTGACCGCCACCAAGCGAGCTTTTTGCCGGCGTGTCTGGAAGACTATGTGGATGCTGACAACCCGGTCCGCATCATTGACGCCT